>Ga0307278_10001302_pt1 | contig 12442 bp, 13 predicted proteins | sample ER_DNA_117_FD_194482 | JGI IMG/M metagenome (GOLD analysis project Ga0307278, IMG submission 194482) | Bulk soil microbial communities from the East River watershed near Crested Butte, Colorado, United States - ER_DNA_117 | ecosystem: Environmental > Terrestrial > Soil > Floodplain | place... | reverse complement strand
TGCGCAAGCTCGCCGCGGTCGAAGCGGCGATCGACCTCGCGGAGGCCGAGCAGCATTGATCCTGCTCGTCGACAACTACGACTCGTTCACGTACAACCTCGCGCACCTGTTCGGGGAGCTCGGCGCCGAGGTGGTCGTGCGGCGGAACGACGCGATCGACGCGGCCGGCGCCGCGCGCCTCGGCGCGTCGCATCTCGTCATCTCCCCCGGCCCCGGCCACCCGGCGGATGCGGGCGCCACGCCGGAGCTCGTCCACAAACTCGCGCCCCGGATCCCGACACTCGGCGTCTGTCTCGGTCACCAGGCGATCGTCGAGGCGTTCGGCGGCGAGATCGCAGCCGCCCGAGAGCTCGTGCACGGCAAGGCCTGCACGGTGAGGCACGACGGGCGCGGCCTCTTCGCCGGCCTACCCACCGAGCTGGAGGCGGGCCGCTACCACTCCCTGGCCGCGGAAACCGTCCCCGACGAGCTCGAAGTCTCGGCCACGGCCGACGACGGCGAGGTCATGGCGGTGAGGCACCGTGAGCTGCCGATCGACGGGATCCAGTTCCATCCCGAGTCGGTGCTCACACCGCTCGGCCGCGAGATCGCGCGAAACTTCCTGGCGAGATGATCCAGCCCGCACTCCAGCAGCTGCTCGACGGGCGCGACCTCAGCCGGGACGACGCACGCAGCGTGATGGACGAGATCATGGCCGGCGAGGCGACGCCGGCACAGATCGGCGGCTTCCTCGTCGCGCTGCGCGCGAAGGGCGAGACGGCGGACGAGATCACAGGCTGCGCCGAAGCGATGCGCGCACACGTGCTGGCGGTACGGCCCCGTCGCGAGGACCTCATCGACACCGCCGGGACCGGCGGCGACGGCGCGCACACGATCAACATCTCCACCGCCGCCGCGCTCGTGGCCGCGGCGGCGGGCGCAGCAGTCGCGAAGCACGGGAACCGCGCGGTCTCATCCGCGTGCGGGTCAGCGGACGTGCTCGAAGCGCTCGGGTTCACGCTCGAGCAGGAGCCGCAGCGCATCGCGCAATCGATCGATGAGCTCGGCTTCGGTTTCCTCTTTGCTCCGTCGCACCATCCCGCGATGCGGCACGCCGCGCCTGTGCGGAAGGAGCTCGCAACGCGAACCGTCTTCAACGTGCTCGGCCCGCTCACAAATCCGGCCGGCGCCCGCGCACAGGTCGTTGGCGTCTACTCCGAGCAGCTCGTACGCACGATTGCCGAGGTCCTGGCGCAGCTCGGAGCGCGGCGCGCGTTCGTCGTGCACGGCGCAGGCGGGATCGACGAGCTCTCGCCCGTCGGTCCGAACCTCGTCGCCGAGGTCGTGGACGGCATCGTGCACCAACGCACGCTCGACCCCGAGGGCGAGCTGGGAGTCCCGCGCTGCAGTGTCGAGGAGCTCCGCGGCGGTACACCTGCCGAAAACGCCGCCGCACTACGCGAGGTCTTCGACGGCGCGGACGGCGGACGCCGTAGCGCCGTCCTCCTCAACGCGGCCGGCGCGATCGCGGCCGCCGGCCACGCCGCCGATCTCCGCGAAGGCCTGGAGGTCGCACGCGAGACCCTCGACTCGGGTGCGGCCGCAGAGCGCCTCGAGCAGCTCGTGTCCTTCTCCCGCCAGACTGTGCCGACGTGACGGGCAGATTCCGGGATTCGCTAGCCGCCTCCGGCCTCGGTGCGATCGCCGAGGTCAAGCGCCGCTCGCCTTCGGCGGGCGACCTCCGGCCGGACGCGGATCCCGCACGGCTCGCCGCCCAGTTCGCGAACGCCGGCGCCGCTGCGATCTCGATCCTCGTCGACGAGCGCTTCGGCGGCTCGCTCGAGGATCTCAAGGCCGCCCGCGCCGCGACGACTGCGCCCTTGCTCGCAAAGGGCTTCTTCACGGAGGAGCTCGACCTGCTGAAGCTGAAGCTCGCAGGCGCCGACGCTGCTCTGATCATCCTCCACGACGTCGACGACCAGCAGGCAGGCGGATTGATCTCGTACGCGCGCGAGCTCGGGATCGAGACACTCGTCGAGGCGCACGACGCGAACGAGCTCCACCGTGCGGTCGCTCTCGGCGCCGAGGTGATCGGCGTCAACGCACGCGACCTGTCGACATTCGAGATCGATCGCCGCGCACAGCTCGACCTCGTCGCGCGGATGGGCGAGCACGACGCGGTTGTCGTCGCGGAGAGCGGCGTGTACACGCGTGCACAGGGCGCCGCGGCCGAGCTCGCCGGAGCGGACGCGATCCTCGTCGGGTCGGCGCTCATGCAGGCGGACGACCCGCCGGCGAAGTTGCGCGAGCTCATTTCCCGGCCACTCGTCAAGGTGTGCGGGCTGACGCGACGCGAAGACGTCGACGCCGCAATCGAGGCGGGCGCGGACATGCTCGGGTTCATCCTCGCCGAGCAGAGCCCGCGGCGCGCACCGGCGGTCCTCGACGTGCCGGACGACCGGCTCAGCGTCGCGGTGTTCGTCGGCGACGCCGAAGAGGCCGGCGCAGACCTCGTCCAGCTCTACCAGCGCGAGGAAGGCCGCGTCCGCGGGCGCGACGCCGTCCTGCTGCGCGCCGGCGAGACGGTTGCGCACGTGATCGATCTCCCCTGGGACGAGCCTGATCCGCTGCACCTTCAGCGAGCGGCGGCGAGCGCGGGGCGCGTCATGCTCGCCGGCCGGCTCGGGCCGGACAACGTGCATGAGGCGGTTCGCGCGGTGAGCCCCTGGGCCGTCGACGCGGCGTCGCAGCTGGAGACTGAGCCGGGCATCAAGGATCACGACAAGGTGCGCGCATTCGTGGCTGCGGCCCGATGACCACCGCAACGGGCCTCTTCGGAGCCTACGGCGGCCGCTACGTCCCCGAGACGCTCATCCCCGCGCTCGACGAGCTCGAGGCGGGGTGGCGCGACGCGCGGGCGGATCCTTCCTTCGCCGACGAGCTCGATGCACTGGGCCGCTCCTTCGCCGGCCGCCCGACGCCGCTGACCCGCGCTGAGCGGTTCGCGCCGGACAAGCGCCTGTACCTGAAGCGCGAAGACCTTCTCCACACGGGCGCTCACAAGCTCAACAACGCCCTCGGCCAGGCCGTCCTCGCCCGGCGCCTGGGCAAGCGGCGCATCGTTGCGGAGACGGGCGCCGGTCAGCACGGCGTCGCGACCGCGACGGTGTGCGCACGCTTCGGGTTCGAGTGCGTCGTGTACATGGGCGAGGAAGACATGCGCCGCCAGCGGCCCAACGTCGAGCGCATGCAACTGCTCGGCGCAGAAGTGCGTCCGGTCGAGTTCGGCACACGCACGCTGAAGGAGGCGACGAGCGAGGCAATCCGGGACTGGATCACCAACGTCGGCACGACGCACTACCTGATCGGCTCGTGTGTCGGGCCTGCGCCGTACCCGGAGATCGTCCGCGAGCTGCAGTCCGTGATCGGCCGCGAGGCGCGCGCGCAGTTCCTCGACGTCGAGCGCCATCTACCGCAGGCAGTGCTCGCGTGCGTCGGCGGCGGCTCGAACGCGATCGGGATATTCGCCGGCTTCGTCGATGACGCCGAGGTGCGGCTGATCGGAGTCGAGGCCGCCGACGCTGCGTCCCTCGGAACCGGACGCCCGGCGGTCCTGCACGGCGCTCGCTCCTCCGTGCTCGCGGACGACGACGGCCAGATCGCCGACGCCCACTCGATCTCGGCCGGGCTCGACTATCCGGGCGTGGGTCCCGAGCACGCCTGGCTGCGAGACAGCGGCCGCGCCGAGTACGTGAGCGCGAGCGACGACGAGGCGCTCGAGGCGTTCCGCGAGCTGACGCGGCTCGAGGGGATCATCCCTGCGCTCGAGCCCTCGCACGCGCTCGCGCGTGTGCGCGAACTGGAGGAGGAACTGGTGCTCGTGTGCCTGTCCGGGCGCGGCGACAAGGATCTCGCCGAGGTGCTCGCACACTGAGGTCGGATCTCGAGAGCGCACGCCCTTCCTCGTACGCCTTTCCGGAGACCCTGCGCGCGGACGAGCTTCTTCTGCGTGCGCCGACGGAAGCGGACATCGACGTCATTGCTCCCGCGTTTCGCGATCCCGAGGTCGGCGGCGAAGCCGGCCTGCCGCCGGTCGACGCCGACGCATTGAGGGTGATGCTCCGCGAACAGCTGCCGGCCTTCCGCGCGCGAGGACTGATGGCGCCGTACGTGATCGAGGACACCCACACGGGCTCCATCCTCGGCGGCGCGAACCTCCGTCTCTTCGACCCGATGCGGGACACCGTCGAGCTCGGCTACTGGCTCTTCGTCGAGGCGCGCGGCCGCGGCGTCGCCACGCGGGTGGTGCGCGCAATGGTCGAGCATGCGCAGGCGAACGGCATCGCCCGTGTGGAGGCGCACGTTCGCATCGGCAACAACGCGTCCGAGCGTGTCCTCGAACGCGCCGGGTTCGCACGCGAAGGCGTCAAACGCCGCCTGCTGCGGCACGCCGGGGGCCGCGTCGATGCGACGTTGTTCGCCGTCGTCGCACCAGGCGCCGAGTGAAGGCGCTCGTCGTCTACCTGATGGCGGGGCACGCAACTCCCGAGCTGGCCGCGGCGGCGGTGGACGGCGGCGCCGACGTCGTCGAGCTCGGCTTTCCGTTCTCCGATCCACTCGCGGACGGGCCTGTCATCCGCCGTGCCGGGGAACGCGCCCTCGCGGAGGGCATGCGCACTCGCGCATGCCTGGATTCCCTCGAGCGCACACGCGAGCTTCTGCCCGACACGCCGCTCGTGCCGATGACCTATGCCGCTCTGCTCGAGGCCTACGGCTGGGATCGGTTCGCGGTCGATGCGCACTCGGCTGGTGCGACGTCGCTGATCGTCGCCGACCTCCCGGCCGGCGAGCGTCCGGAGCTGCGCCGCATCCAGCTCGTCGCGCCGACGTCGACTGACGAGCGGCTCCGCGTCGCGGCCGAGCAGACGGACGGGTGGCTCTACCTCGTGACGCTGACGGGGACGACCGGAGCCCGGCGGGAGGTATCGCCCGAGCTCGCCGCTCTGGTCGAACGCACGCGCGCCGTGACGAAGGCCCCGCTGTATGCCGGCTTCGGCATCTCCGCACCCGAGCATGCGCGCGCGGCGGCCGAGCTCGCGGACGGCGTCGTCGTCGGCTCGCGCGCGGTCGAGGTCGCGGAGGACGGGCCGGCGGCGCTCGGCGCCTACGTCCGCACGCTGCGTGACGCCCTCGACACCCTGTGAGCTGGCTCGTCCTCTTCGACGTCGACGGCACCTTGTTGCTGACGCACGACGAGGTCTACGTCGAAGCGAACCGGCTTGCCCTGAACGAGGTCTACGGAGCCGCACCGGACGGCCCCGACGTCCCGGGCGACACGGCGACTTCTCACACGCGGCGCGCACTCGCCGCAGCCGGCTTCTCGACGGAGCAGATCGACGCCGGGCTCGCACGGTGGTGCAAGGCCTTCGCCTCGCACTACGTCCGCCTGCTGGCCGGGACCGACACGACCCACTGGGAGGTAGGACCGGGCGCGCACGAAGCAATTGCCGCCACGGCGCACCCGGCGCTGCTGACCGGGAACCCGCCGGCCGTCGCGCACGCGCGCATGCAGCGGCTCGGGCTCGCGGCGTACTTCCCCGCGGGCCACGGCGCCTTCGGCTGCGAGCGGGAGCGACGCGCCGAGCTCTTCACACTGGCGCGCGAGCGGGCGGGCGACTGGCCTGCGGAGCGGACGGTCGGAGTCGGCGACACCCCGCTCGACGTCTCGAGCGCCCACGCGGCCGGTTGCCGCAGCATCGCGGTGACGACCGGGCGCTACGACCGGGCGGAGCTCGCGCCGGCTGACGCCGTGATCGGCACCCTCCACGACCTCCAGGCAGCCTTGGCGTCGCTCTGAATTGTTAGGGCTTTACTAACTAAAGCTCTGCGGCGGCGTCGGAACGATATCGGGCCAGATATCCCTCGGGCTCGTGGCGGCGCAGCTAAGGGAGAAAAGATGACCGAAAGCGTGGGGCGGAGCGCTTGGCACGGGATCGAGGTCCGTCATCTGGCCGCGCTGCAAGCCCTCGCCGAGGAAGCGTCGTTCCACGGCGCCGCGCGCCGCCTCGGGTATTCCCAGCCCGCCGTCAGCCAGCAGCTCGCGGCACTCGAGCGCATCGTCGGCACGCAGCTCGTGAACCGCCCGCGCGTGTCGCAGCCGTTGTCGCTGACGGAGGCGGGCGAACGCTTGCTCGTGTACGCGCGCTCGATCCAGTCGAACCTCGCCTCGGCCGAAGCGGAGCTCGGGGCCGAGAGCGGCAAGGTGCAGCTGCGCGTCGGGACGTACCAGACGGTCGCGGCCCATCTCCTCCCCCACGTCGTGCGCGAGCTCGAACGGCGGGCGCCCCAAGTCGAGATCGTCCTCGACGACTGTCCCGGCGACACGAGGCTGGTCGCGTCGCTCGACCGTGGAGACCTGGACGCGTGTTTCGTCGACCTGCCACTTCGGTTCGAGGGTGGGCTGCACACCGACCCGCTCGCGATCGACGAGTACGTGCTCGTCGTGCCTCGGAACGGCCGACGGGGAGCGGGAGCCGGGCCGATCCGTCCGCTCGAGCTGCGGGGCCTCAACCTGATCGGGTTCAAGAGCTCTGGCAGCACGCAGCGCGTGATCGATCAGCTGCGCGCGGACGGGCTCGAGCCGCACTTCGTGCTGCGCTCCGACGACAACAACGTCGTCCAGGGGTTTGTCGCCGCAGGATTCGGTGCAGCCTTGATTCCGCGGCTCGCGGCGGAGTTGCTCTCCGGGGGTCTCGAGATCCGGCCGTTCGAGCCGGCTCTGCCGCCGCGCATCATCGGCCTCGCGTGGACACGTGACCTTGCGGGCGCGCCGTGGCTGCACGCGTTCGTCGGCGCCACGCGACACGTCGTCGCGCATATATGGCGAGGACGCGCAGTCGAGGCAGTGCAAGCTGCGCAACCGCAACTTGCACGCGCACAGCCGTAGCGAACGATCGCAAGCGCGAAAGTCGCGATAACGAATTGCGCTGGCGCAGACCAGACGCTCGGCTATGTTCGATGCAGTGCGTTTGCGTCTGACCCGGCGTCGACGCAGCTACTTCACATCCGTGTCGAAGGCGCGCTCCGGTGCGCCTTCGATGTTTCTGCGGACGCGTTCGTTGATCGCCTGATTCGACCTGGTTATCCGCGCTAACCGTCTCGGCGATCACGAGTCTCGGTTGGCGTAATGCGCCTCACTGGGAGATCGGCGGACTGGTGCACGGCAGGTGTGATCCCGCGCGCCGGCTCCCAGATCGAGGCCTGACAAGGAGGGATAGATGCATCGACGGAAGCTCTGGCTCTTCGCCGGAGCGGTGCTCGCAGCGCTTGCGCTCGCGGCCACCGGCTCGGCAAGAGTGAGTGGACCGAATAGTGCCTCCGGCAAGAGCGCAGGCACGCTGGTCTTCGGGGCGGAGCAGGGCGGTGGTCCGGACTGGTGCTTGAACCTGATCCTGGACGTGGACTGCAACGCGTTCTGGAACGTCGTGTTCCAGACGCCTGTGATCCGCGGCGCGTTCCTGTTCACGCCCAAGTTCACGTACAAGCCGGATCTGATCACCCGCTACAAGTTCCAGACGAACCCGCAACGCGTCACCTACTACTTGCGCAAGAACGCCAAGTGGAGCGACGGCGTCGCGGTGACCGGCAAGGACTGGATCTTCACCTGGAAGACCGCGATCAACCCCAAGTACAAGGACCACATCGACCCGCTCGGCTGGGAAGACATCCGCAGCGTCACCGGCAACAAGTACGTCGTCAAGGTGACCTACAAGCGGAACTTCGCCGCCTGGCGCGGGCTGTTCAGCTACGTCCTCCCGCAGCACGCTCTTGCGGGCTCGGACATGCTGACCGTCTGGAACGACTGCATCTGCAACCCGAAGAAGGGCAACGCTCCGATCGCAAACGGTCCGTTCCTGCTCACCCGGTTCGACCGCGGCGCAGGCATCACGCTGTCGCGCAACAACCGCGGCTGGTACGGCCCGAAGGCGAAGCTGGACTCGATCGTGTTCCGCTTCATCGCGAACACGAACTCCGAGATCCAGGCGATCAGATCGGGTGAGGTCGACGCGATCTATCCGCAGCCGCAACTCGCGCTGGCCGATCTACGCAACCAGGCGGGGCTGCGAATCCAGACGCACGTCGGCCTTCAGTACGAGCACATCGAGATCCAGCAGGGTGCAAAGGGCAATCCGCTCGCGAAGCAGAAGTGGCTCCGCCAGGCTCTGATCACGGCCGTGAACCGCACAGCCGCGGCCAAGGCGCTGTACGGGACGCTCAACCCAAGTGTCGGCGCATTGCAGAGCATCGTCCGGCTGAAGGGCGAGAAGGGCTACAGCAACGACTTCGGGAAATGGAACTACAGCGTCCCGAAGGTCGACAGCATGATGCGGGCCCACAACTGCTCGAAGGGCGGCGACGGCATCTACCGCTGCAGTGGGACGAAGGTGTCGTTCGACTTCGCTTCGACGTCGGGCAACGCGCTTCGTACCCTCGCGTTCACGATCTTCCAGGATCAGGCCGCGAAGGCGGGAATCGAGCTGCGCAACGGCTTCGTCCCGGCCGGCACGCTCTTTGGTAGCAAGCTGCCGGCGCACGACTTCGACCTGGCGATGTTCACGCAGTTGGTGACGGTCGATCCACACTACGTGGCCGTCAACTTCTCGTGCGGCAACGCGAGCAACTACACGGAGTACTGCAACCGCACGGTCACGAAGTGGCTGGGGCAGTCCGACCGTGAGCTGAACGACGCCAAGCGCCTCGCGCTGATCAAGAAGGTCGGCAAGGTGCTGGCAAACGACGTACCGATGATCCCGCTGTTCCAGCGGCCGACGTACTTCGTCTACAAGACGTCGCTGGGCGGCCTGGTCGACAACCCGACCAGTCAGGGACCCACGTGGAACGCGGAGGCGTGGAGCAAGAAGTAAGCAGTAACTGACTCCCCTCCGAGAGACAACGAGGCCCGCCTCCTCTGCCGAGAGGCGGGCCTTGTTGTTTGCCGTTTCCAGTATTCGTAAGGACTACTGATCGTTCCGTAACGACTCGGGAGTAGCGTCGGACGGCATGCCGAGGTTCCTCCCGGTCGGGAAGGACGCACAGGGCGCCGCACGATTTCTCCTCGCCGCGCTCCCGGCACTCGGCGCGCTGTTGACGGCGCTCGCGATCACCGGAGACCTTGTCGGGCGTATGGCCCGCAACCATCCCTGGGCGACGTTCGCCTCGTTCGGGTGTGCCGCGCTCGCGGTCTTCCTCGGCGCGATCGCGGCGTTCGGTCTGCGTGAGGGCTCGAACCAGGAGCGCCGTGTTCTGTACCTCGGCCTGGTCGTGCTCGGCACGGGTCTCGTCTTCACCGTCTACGCGGGTGTGCGGACGTGGGGCGATCGTCCACAGCCGAGCATCACGGTCACGCCCAAGCGCGGTTCGCTCGTCACGGTCGCGGTGCGCGGCACGGGACTCCGTTCGAGCGACCATCTGCTCGTGCAAGTCGAGCAACTCGTGCGCGCGACGGACGCCCAGGGCGCTCTCCAGTGGAAGCCAGGGCAAGAGCTGTACGGCGCGTCGCTTGGTCCCGACAGCTCCGGCGAGGTGACGCAGAGCGTGGACGTGCCCCTCCCGGCCGGAGACTTCGACGACGTGGGCGCACGCGCATGGGTCGGCGACGAGCCGAAGGACTGCTACCGAAGGGGCAATAGCACGGGCTGCGTACGCGTGCACGTGTCACGGCCGCAGGAACGTCCACAGCTGGCCGTCGAGTGGGAGACGTTCGTGCGCGCGCCGCGCGTCGTGATCCGCCTGAAGGCCCGTAACCTGCCACAGCGGCCCTCCCGCTCGATGACGCTGCGCGTTGTGGGACTGGCGCCGGGTCAGCCGTCACGCGTGCTCGCCGAATGGTCACTCGCACCCGACGCGGACGGCACGTTCGACCGGCACCTGTCGGTCGTCGTCGGTCACGCCTTCAGCGACGTGTGCATCGTGGCGAGCACGACGACGCGCGAACCCGCCTGCCCGGCGCCTGCCGAGGACGGGACCGTCTGGACCCAGCTCGCCGTGCCGGCGACGTCGTAGGTCGTGTCAGCTCGGCGGTGCCGGACAAGGTCCGGGGGCCAAGCTCTGCACCGGTCCGACACGGTGGAACATCTCGGCACCGGATCCGCTCTCGACGCAATAGGCGGTGCGTGTCGCCCACGCGACGACGAGGTCGCTGATGGTCGAGTCATAGTGACGGAGCCCTTCGACGGTCATACCCGCATAACCGCCGTGGTCAGCGGCGTATGCCGCGATCGCCGGCGTCGCATAGCGGATGTGTTGCTCAGGGGTGCTCGCCGGCGGCGTCGGTGACGTGTCGGGAGGCGGAACCACGGCGCCGCGCATGCCGCACGCGTTTCTGCGCATCGGACCCGCAGGCCCGTCGTAATGGACGAGCGGCTTCAGCGTGCTCTGGATGCAGTAGCCCTTCTTGGTTGCGCGGCGCACACGGAAGCCCTTCAGGGTGCGGTCGTACGCGCGGCGCAGCTTGACGAGAGTCATTCCGGCATATGTGCCGTGATCGACGTTCCACGCCTCGGCGGCGGGGATCGCCGACCGCACAGTCTTGACACGGGCCTGCAAAGGGTCGGTGGCGGCGCCGGCAGCTGTCGCAAGCGTGGCTGCAGCCAGGAAGGACGGGAGCAGGCGGCGCACGATCGTTGTCTCGGCTCTCGCGCGCGATCGTCCATCCCTCGAACGGGGTTTCGAACAGGGCAAGCAGCTCTAGTCCGGCCGGCCGCCGCCCGGATGCTGGTCGAGACGGCCCGTTCGGGCGGCAATCGACTGGGCGGTAGGCCGGCGGCATCGGATACGCGACCTCGTACTCCAATGCGGCGAGGAGTCGAGCCTGCGCGGCCGACGCACCCAGAGCGTGGGCGGCGGGCCGAACCTGAGCGATGGCAGGATGGAGACGTGCACGTCACGCTCACACGCGTCAGCACCGGCGATCAGCCGATTGCGAACGCGTCCATCGTCGGCGAGGAGATGCATCGCTGGCTCCGCGACCTCGAGGGGTTCGAGGGCTTTCTCATGCTCTCGCGCGAGGGAACGACGCTCGGCCTCACGTTCTGGGAGAGCAGCGAGATCGCGGAGAGGTATCGCGTCACGCGTGACGAGTTCCGGCAGCGCATGACCGGAGTCGCCGGTGTGGAGATCGAGGAAGTCCTCGACTACCAGGTGACGTTCGCCGAGCTGCGTGCCTTGATGGTCGGCAGCGAGTAATTCGCCCAACCGGCGTTCGCGCTAGCGTCCGGCTGTGAGCGAGCCATACCCCGAGCGCGAGCAGCGCGTCACCCCGCTCGAGCTCTTCTTCGACCTCGTCTTCGTCTTCGGATTCACGCAGGTCACGACGGTCCTGTCGGACGATCGAACCTGGAGCGGCCTCGGGCACGGACTCCTGATCCTCGCCGCGCTCTGGTGGGCGTGGGCCGCCTATGCCTGGCTGACCAGCACGGTCGATCCCGAGGAGGGAGCCGTGTGGGGCGCCATCCTGGTCGCGATGGCGGCGATGTTCGTCGCCGCGCTGGCCGTTCCCGAGGCGTTCGGCCGTCACGGCGTCATCTTCGGAGTTGCCTTCCTGATCGTGAACCTCATGTATCTCGCGCTCTACGCCCTTGGGGCACGCAACGACCGAGATCTCTTGGCGGCGATCCTGCGCAGCGCCCCCGCCGCACTCGCAGGTTCCACGCTGATCCTTGCCGCGGGGTTCGTCCACGGCTGGCTCAGGCCGACGCTCTGGCTCGCCGCGCTCGCCGTCGGCCTGTTCGGCCCGCTCCTCGCTGGGACGAGCGGTTGGCGCGTGCAGCCCGCGCACTTCGTCGAGCGGCACGGACTGATCATGATCATCGCGATCGGCGAATCCTTTGTCGCGATCGGCCTCGGGGCGAAGTCCACCGAGCTCACCGCCGGCGTGATCGTCGCCAGCGTGCTCGCACTCGTGGTGGCGACCTCGTTCTGGTTGGCGTACTTCGACTTCTTCTCGATTCGCGGCCAGCAGCTGCTCGCCGACCGAAGCGGCACTGAGCGCACGGCCCTTGCGCGCGACATCTACACCTACTTGCATCTGCCAATGGTCGCCGGCATCGTCCTCTTCGCCTTCGCGATGAAGACGACGCTCGCTCATGTCGGCGACGAGCTCGACACGATCTCCGCAGTCTGCCTTTGCTTGGGGCCTGCGCTCTACCTGTTCGCGTATGTGACGCTCCGGTTCCGTGTGGCGCGCAGGCTCGGCGGCGGTCGCTTGGTCGCCGCGATCGCTTGCGGATTGCTGTTGCCGCTCGCTCTGGTCTTGCCGGCGCTCGCCGCACTCACGCTTGTGGCCGCCGTCTGGGTCGCACTCCACGCGTACGAGATCATCTGGTGGCGTGAGGCCCGCGCGCAAACTCGAGCGCTGCGCCTGCCGGCCTCCGCCTCCTAGCGCAAGATGCCCGTGTGGCCGAGC
>Ga0307278_10001301_pt1 | contig 12443 bp, 13 predicted proteins | sample ER_DNA_117_FD_194482 | JGI IMG/M metagenome (GOLD analysis project Ga0307278, IMG submission 194482) | Bulk soil microbial communities from the East River watershed near Crested Butte, Colorado, United States - ER_DNA_117 | ecosystem: Environmental > Terrestrial > Soil > Floodplain | place... | reverse complement strand
TGATCCAGCCGATCGCGATGGCGGAGGGGCTGCGGTTCGCGATCCGGGAGGGTGGCCGCACCGTCGGCGCCGGCCGCGTCATCAAAATCCTCAAGTAGCCTCGAGAAGTAGCCTCGAGCTCCCGAGGCCCCGGCCGCCCTCGAGCGGCCGGCGCTTTCGCGTGACCCCCTCTTCTCGCGTAGGCTTGCTCGAACCGCATGGAGGCATGCGCTTCGGGGGCCGAAGGAAGGACTCAACGTGGCGACCACCGACATCAGGCCGAAGATCACGCTGGCATGCACGGTGTGCAAGCACCGCAACTACACGACGACCAAGAACAAGCGGAACGACCCCGACCGCATCGAGATCAAGAAGTACTGCCGCTGGTGCGGCCGGCACACCGCCCACCGCGAGACCCGCTGATCGTGGACAGCCCGCGAGAGAGCCCGGCCCCCGCGCCGGGCTCTCGGGTTTCCGGGTTCCGTACGTGGCTCTCGGGTTCCGGGCTCCGCGCACGTGCTCTCCGGTTCCGGGCTCCGCGCCGGGCTCTCGGGTTCCGGGCTCCGCGCCCGAGCCCGGGCCCCGAGGCCGCCGCTGGTTGCCCGGGCCCAGCGGCTGGTTGCTCCGAGGCCGTTGGTTGTCCGGGCCTGAGGCCGCCGCTGGTTGCCGCTGGGCCCGGCAGCGGTCTAGCGTCGGTGGCCAGGCCGAGGAACACCACCCGAGGAGTGCAGCGAATGCCCCTGAACCAGGCCCTGGTGGGCAAGGAGTACCCGCCCATCCGCTACGAGGTCGGGCGAGAGAAGCTCCGCGAGTTCGCTCTCGCCGTCGGTGAGCACGACCCCGTCTACCACGACGAGGACGCGGCCAGGGCCGCCGGCCACCCCGACATCCCGGCCGTGCCCACCTTCCCGGTCGTCCTGTCCTTCCGGGCCGGCGCACTCGTCTACGCCGACCCGGAGCTGGGACTCGACTACTCCAGGGTCGTTCACGGTGAGCAGGAGTTCGTCTACGAGCGGCCCATCCGGGCCGGCGACCGCCTGGTGGCCGTCGGCCGGGTGGCCGCTGCCCAGACCAAGGGCCGCCACGAGCTGCTCACGATCACGACCAGGATCACCACCGAGGCCGGCGAGCCGGTGTGCCAGGCCACGTCCTTGCTGATCGCCCGCGGGACCGCATCCAGGGCCGCCGACGGAGAGGGCCGGTGAGCCCACGCCGTGACCCCGCCCAGGTCACCGCGGGCGACAAGCTCGACCAGGTCTCCGAACCGATCGAGCGCCTCGACCTAGTCAAGTACGCAGGTGCCTCGGGCGACTTCAACGTCATCCACTGGAGCGACGAGGCGGCCCGGTCGGTCGGCCTGCCCGGGGTGATCGCTCACGGGATGTACTCCATGGGGGTCGCCGCCCGCATGGTCGCCGCCTACGCCGGCGACCCGGGCGCGATCAAGCGAATCAAGGTCCGCTTCTCGGCTATGATCCTGCCCGGCCAGACCCTCACCGCTGGCGGCGAGGTCGCCAAGGTGGACGGGAGCCGGGTGACGCTCAGGTTCTGGGCCGAGGACGACGAGGGGAACAGGGTGCTGTCAAAGGGTGAGGCCGACCTGGAGCTGAGCTGACCATGCCCGAGCCTGGGCTGGAGGTACGCGCCCTCGTCGCCGAGCGGGAACGGGCCCGCGAGGCCCGCGACTGGGCTCGCGCCGACGCCCTCCGGGACCGGCTCCGCGCGGCCGGCTGGCTCGTGCGTGACACCCCCGCCGGCCCCGACCTGTCTGAGGCGCCTCCCTTCGACACGGTCGACCCGGCCACCCTCGCCCCACGCTGGGACGCGCCCGACCGGCACGACGCCTCGGTCGTCGTCCACGTGACCAGCTGGCCCTCCGACGTCGCCCGGGCGACCTCCGCCCTGGCCAGGCAGTGCGGCCGGCTCGACTACGAGGTGGTGCTGGTCGACGACGCGGCTGGGGAGGCGACCGGCCGGGCGCTCGAGGAGCTCGCCGCCACCGACGGCCGCGTGGGGGTGCTCCATCTCGACCCGGCGGCCGGCTTCGGAGCGGCCATGAACCTCGGCATGAGCCAGGCCCTTGGCCGGGTCCTGGTCTGGCTCGACCCCCACGTCGAGGCCACCGGTGACCTGCTCACCCCGCTGCTCGACGCGCTCGGCGAGCCGGGCACGGGCCTGGCCGGCGGCTGGGGCGTGACCACCCGCTCGCTGCTCGAGTTCGACGTCGACGACGGGCCGGAGGTCGACGCGATCGAGGGCTACCTGCTGGCCTTGCCCAGGGCACTCGCCGCCCGGGTCGAGGTCGACCCCAGGGACCGCTACTACCGCAACGCCGACCTCGACTACTCGTTCGCGGTTCGCGCGCTCGGCTACCGGGCGGTCCGGGTCGCGGTCCCGGCCACCAGGCACCGCCACCGCGGCTTCTACGACACCGACCCCGCAACCCGGGACCGTGCCTCCCGCAAGAACTACGATCGCTTCCTGCGCCGCTGGAGGTCCCGCACCGACCTGCTCACGCGTGGCTTCACCGGCTACCACCGTCACAACTGACGTCTGTAACCCGAGCCCTGCGGGTAAGGTCTAAGCCTTCGACAGTAGAAGGGGACTGCGGTGGAGGTCGACCGGGAGCTCGTCGAGGCCGCTCAGGCCGGTGACCGCTGGGCACTCGAAGAGCTCGTGCGCCGCACGCATCGGAGCGTGTACACCTGCGCGCTCCGGCTCGTCGGCAACCCGGACGACGCCGCCGACGTCACCCAGGACGTCTACCTTCGGGTGGTGCGCAAGCTGAGCAGCTTTCGCCATGAGGCGTCCTTCACGACGTGGCTGAACCGGGTGACGACCAACGTGGCCATGAGCGCACTGAAGCGCCGGACGCGGCGGATCGCCGTCGAGGGAGGGGTCGTGCCGCCTGACACGCGGGACCCCTCCCCGGACCCGGCCGAGCGGGCCGAGACGGTGGCCCTCGCCCGGCGGCTCGAGTGCCTGGTGGCCGAGCTGCCCGAGGGGCAGCGGCAGGTGCTCGTGCTGCGCGACTTGTACGGGCAGTCGACCGACGAGGTGGCGGATGCGATGGGACTGACCCCGGGGGCGGTGAAGGTGCGCCTGTTCCGGGCTCGCGAGCGGCTCAAGGCGGAGCTCGAGTCGGCCGAGGGCGGCCAGGTGGTCGTCCTCAACGGCCGCCGGCGGGCGTCGGGACGGCGGTCATGACCGGCTGCCACGAGACCCGCCCGCTGCTCCCCGCCCGGGCCGAGGAGCTGACCCCGGTGCAGGCCCAGGTCCGGGCCGACCACGTGATGGCCTGCTCCCGCTGCGCGGCCGAGGCCGCCGCGTACAGCCGCCTCGGGCACGCGTTGGCCGTGCTGGGCGGGCTCGAGGCCGACCCGCCCGACGGCACCCTGGAGCGGCTGCTGGTCGCGATCGGCCGGCGCCGCGTGGCCGATCCGAGGGTGGCGGTCGTCGCCGCCGGCTCGGCCGGCGCCCTGGTCGCCACCATCGTCGTAGCCCACGCCCTGCGCCAGCGGCGCCGCGCGGCCACCCTACCGCCACGGCCACGTCCACGGGGCATCCCCCGGGTCACGCTCCGTCACCCCGCCCTGGCCCGGGCCGAGTAGGCGCCGCCCGCCCGCGCGGCACAGCCCGTGCCACCCCGCCCTGGCCCGGGCCGAGCAGGCGCCGAGCCCGCCGTGCGGGACGCCCGTGCCACCCCGCCCGGGTGAGGCACCTTGAGCGGGTCGGACCCTGGCCCCTATACTTGGTGGGCTTTGGGCCCAGGCCCGGGGCGTCCCGCCTACCCAGGCCAGTAGCTCAATTGGAAGAGTCCCGGTCTCCAAAACCGGTGGTTGGGGGTTCGAGTCCCTCCTGGCCTGCCAACCCCATGTCCCCCCGGAGCGGGCATGGGTGCACGTCGACCGGCTACGCCACTCGGCGCTGAGGAGCAGTCCTAGCGATGAACAGGGAGACCAAGCGAGCAATGGCTCGCCAGCAGCGCACGACCGACCAGGCCGAGCGCATGCAGCAGCTACGCAAGGCGCAAGTCAGCCGCCAGCAGGCGGCCAGGCAGGCCGCGGTCGGGCAGGCCGGCAAGCGGCGATCGAGGTTGAGCGGGATGACGAGCTTCGGCAGCGAGGTCGTGGCCGAGCTGCGCAAGGTCAACTGGCCCGACCGGCGTACGGTGCTGTCCTACACGGTGGTCGTCCTGGTGGCCGTGACCGCCATCACGGCGGTCATCTTCGGGATGGACACCCTGTTCGGGAAGGCCGTCATCGCCATCTTCAGCTAGCCGCCAGAGCGATCGATCCGATTCACCAGGAGCGCCATGAGCACCGACATCGCCACCGGCGAGACCGGCCCCGGCTACAGCTTCGGGGACTGGTACGTCGTCCACACCTACGCGGGCTACGAGAACAAAGTGAAGGCCAACCTCGAGAGCCGCATCTCCTCCATGAACATGGAGGAGAAGATCTTCGAGGTCGTGATCCCCATGGAAGACGTCATGGAGATCAAAGGGGGCAAGAAGCAGGTCGTCTCCCGCAAGGTCTTCCCTGGCTACCTGCTCGTCCGCATGTACCTCGACGACGACTCCTGGTACGTCGTCCGGAACACCCCTGGGGTCACCGGCTTCGTGGGCTCGGGCGCCAAGCCCACCCCGCTGTCCGAGAAGGAAGTGGCCAAGATCCTCGAGACCAAGCCGATCGAGAAGATCAGGCCGCGGGTCGAGTGGCAGGTGGGCGAGTCGGTGACGGTCACCTCGGGTCCGTTCGCCCAGCTCCCCGGCTCGATCGCGGAGATCAACGTCGACCAGCAGAAGCTCAAGGTACTGGTCTCCATCTTCGGGCGCGAGACTCCGGTCGAGCTCGCCTTCGACCAGGTCCAGAAGCTCTAGCCCCCGCAACGCAACCGTCAAGGAGCGATTCCCAGCCATGCCACCGCAGTCGACCCGCCGCCGCCGCAGGGTGACGGCCGTCATCAAGATCGAGCTTCCGGCCGGCGCGGCCACCCCGGCGCCCCCCGTGGGCACCGCCCTGGGCCCCCACGCCGTGAACATCATGGACTTCGTCAAGCAGTACAACGCGGCCACCGCGGCGCAGTCCGGCAACGTCATCCCGGTCGAGATCACCATCTACGAAGACCGGACGTTCAGCTTCGTGCTCAAGACCCCGCCCGCAGCCGTGCTGCTGCGCAAGGCGGCCGGGATCGAGAAGGGCTCCCCCGAGCCGCACAAGACCAAGGTCGGCACGGTCACCCGGGACCAGGTCCGGGAGATCGCCGAGACCAAGATGCCCGACCTGAACGCCATCGACATCGAGGGCGCCATGAAGGTCGTCGAGGGCACCGCCCGCTCCATGGGCATCACGGTGGCGGGCTGACGCCCACCACCGAACCGCTCGGAGCCGCTTCGCGGCGACTGATTGATCTCGCCGGCCAGGCTCGACCGCAACCCCGGCCAGGCTCGACCGCAACCCCGGCCAAGCTCGACCGCAACCCCGGCCAAGCTCGACCGGCGACGCCGGCCAGGCTCGGGCCGGCGACCGGCCGGCAAGTCCGCCGGCCGGGTGGGAGGGGCGCGTGCGCGCTCCGCAGACCACAGGAGGATGCCACCAGATGGCAGGAAAGAAGTTCGCGGAGGCCGCCAAGAAGGTCGACCGCACCACCCTCTACCACCCCTGGGACGCGCTCGAGCTGGCCAGGTCCACCAACCCGACCCGCTTCGACGCCACCGTCGAGGTCGCCTTCCGGCTCGGGGTCGACCCCCGGCGGGCCGACCAGATCGTCAGGGGCACCGTCTCGCTCCCCAACGGCACCGGCAAGACGGTCCGCGTGGCCGTGTTCGCCGAGGGAGACGCGGCCCGGGACGCCGAGGCGGCCGGGGCCGACGTCGTCGGCGGCAAGGACCTGGTCGAGCGGGTCCAGGGCGGGTTCCTCGACTTCGACGCCGCCGTGGCCACCCCCGACATGATGGGCCAGGTCGGCCGCCTCGGCCGCATCCTGGGCCCGCGCGGCCTGATGCCCAACCCGCGGTCGGGCACGGTCACCCCCGAGGTCGCCAAGGCGGTCACCGACATCAAGGGCGGCAAGGTCGAGTACCGGGTCGACACCAAGGGCAACGTGCACCTGATCCTCGGCAAGACCTCGTTCCCGACCAGCGCGCTGACCGAGAACTACCAGGTCGTGCTGGACGAGATCGTGCGGGCCAAGCCGGCGGCGGCCAAGGGCCGCTACATCAAGGGCATCACCGTCTCCACCTCGATGGGCCCCGGGATCAAGGTGGACCCGGCCCAGACCCGCAACCTGACCGCCGACCGGGAGGCCCGGACCGCATAGCGGTCCGGGGCGCCATGCGGGAAGCCTGGCACCTCGGCTGGTGGGCGCCGCTGCCGCCGGCGGTCGAGCCCGACGAGCTGATCGACCCGGCCGTGCACGGCGCGCTGCTGGCCGCCGTGGCTGGCGGCGCGCCGCTCGACCGCCTCGGCCAGCACCGGCTCGCCACCTTGAAGGCGGCCGGCCTGGCCGGCGCCGACGGCCGGCCCCGCTTCCCGGTGGGCCGGGCCGACCAGGTCAAGACGCTCCGCTCGGCAGCGACCGACCTCGGCGCCAGCATCGCCCGCCTGGTGGCAGGCGAGTGGAGCCGGCTCGAGGTCGAGTACGAGCCGGTGCACGCCACCGTGTCGGGTCCCGGCGGCCCTCCGGCTGCCTTCCTCGTCGTCGGCGGGCTCGTCCTCGACCTCGGCGTGCGCCGCCTGCTGCGCCGCCAGGGCCTGGCCGCCCCGCCGTTCGGCAGCGCCTTCGTCTGGCTGGCCGAGGGCGACCGCGAGGGCGCCGGCGTCTGGTTCGCGCGGGCCACTGTGCTCCCGGGCCGGGGTGCCCTGGTCCGCTTCGGCCGCCCCCTCGCCCCCCGCTGGGACGAGCTGGTGGTCGACCCGGAGGCGGCGCCCGCGCTGCCCACGAGCCGCGAGCCCGCCCTCCGGGAGCTGTCCGAGGCGCTCGGGTGGTCGGTGGTCCGGTTGATCGAGGCGTCCCTGCCCGCTTTCGACCCGGTCCGCCGCCGCATCCCCGGTGGCGACGACGAGGGCGCCTTCCTGGCCTGGACCTACACCCTGGCCGTCGACGCCGCCCTGGACGGTCTGGCCGCGCGGGGCCTGCTCGCCCCACCTATCGACGGTGCCGTGGCGGTCCGCGTGTCGGACCCCGCCCTGGCTGGCATGTGACCACGCCCCTGGCGGGCATGGAACCACGCCCCCGCGAGACCCTGTGGAGAGCGCGTCGCGCCGCCGAGGCTGACCCTGCCGCCGCCCGCCCCGGGGGTGCTGCCAGGGCCAACTTGTCGGCGACCCGTGAGGCATGTACCCTCGCCCGAGCCGAAGACCGCCCGGTTGTCGCAGCGCGACACCAAGGCCCGTCCCGACGGGCGCCGGCGCAGGCGAGCACCTCCGGTGCGGAGCCGTGCGCGCACGCCGACGGGCGGTCCTCGGGGCCGTCCGTTTCGTGTGTGCGGGGGGACGGGGGGCCCTGGACTGCGGCTCCCCGGTGAGCCAGGGAGGTGAGGCCGTGCCAAATGCGAGCAACGTCGCTGAGGTCGAGGCCATCAAGGGACGTCTGGAAGGGTCGGCGGCCGCGCTGCTGACCGAGTACCGCGGCCTCAAGGTCGGAGAGCTCGGCGAGCTGCGCGCGTCGCTGCGCGGGTCCCAGACCGAGTACAAGGTCGTCAAGAACACGCTGACCAGCATCGCAGTGCGCGAGGTGGGGTACGAGGACCTCGTCCCGCTGCTGCAGGGCCCGACCGCGGTGGCCTTCGTGCACGGCGACGTGGTCCAGGCCGCCAAGGACCTGGCCGAGTTCTCCCGCATGCACCCGGCCCTGGTGGTCAAGGGCGGCGTGCTCGAGGGGAAGGTGCTGGACGCCGACGCCGTGCGCCGGCTCGCGACCCTCGAGTCACGCGAGGTCCTGCTGGCCCGCATGGCCGGGCTCCTGCAGGCGTCGCTGCAGCAGGCCGCCAGCCTGCTGGCTGCCCCGCTCCGCCAGGTGGCCACCATGGCCGCCGCCCTGCGGGACAAGCTCGAGGAGGAGGCCGGCGCCAGCCCCGGCGACCAGGCCCCCGCAGGCGAGGCCGAGGCCACCCCGGCCGACCAGGCCCCCGCAGGCGAGGCCGAGGCCACCCCGGCCGACACTGACTCCGCCGACCCCGGCGCGACCGAGTAAGGAGCAAGCAGATCATGCCCAAGCTGTCCACCGACGACCTCCTGGACGCCTTCAAGGAGATGACCCTCCTCGAGCTGTCGGAGTTCGTGAAGCAGTTCGAGGAGACCTTCGGGGTCTCGGCGGCCGCCCCGGTCGCGATCGCCGCCGGCCCGGCCGGCGGGGCCACGGCCGAGGCCGCGCCGGCCGAGGAGGAGCAGACCGAGTTCGACGTCGTCCTGACCGCTGCCGGCGACAAGAAGATCCAGGTCATCAAGGAGGTGCGCACCCTCACCAGCCTGGGCCTCAAGGAGGCCAAGGACCTGGTCGACAGTGCCCCCAAGCCCGTCCTCGAGCGCGTCCCCCGCGAGCAGGCCGACAAGGCCAAGGCCCAGCTGGAAGGCGCCGGCGCCTCGGTCGAACTGAAGTAACCCAACAACCCCGACTACTCGGACCCTTCCGACGCCGACGGCCAGTCTGGCATCAGGTGGGGAACGGCCAGTCTGGCATCAGGTGGGAGGACGGATCGGCAAGGAAGCCCGCCCGGGACCCCGTTCCCAGCAACTGCGCTTGTCGGAGCGGAGAACGGAGCCCGGGCTGGCACCACCCGGCCATGAGCCGGCACCACCCCGGCCCATGACGGGTTACACCCCAATTGGCCAGGCATCGCCGTTCGCCTGACTCTACTGACTCTCTTGACACGCTCCGGTGGGGGCGCCACACTCCCGTCGAGCCCGACGTTTGAGAGGTGCACACGCAGACCCTCAAGTCGTTGTTGACAGCAGTGTAGGCGAGCGCTACACTGCTCCTTCGTATGTCTTCGCGCGCCCTTGACCCGACCGCTCGTGACGGCTTTGGCGTGCCTGCGGGCGTGCCCGCGCACCCGTTCACCGACTTCCCGCGAAAGGGGAGGGACGCCTCTTGAGCGACCCGCGTACCTCGGTCTCGCCCCGACTCTCCTTCGGCAAGATCCCCGAGATCCTTCCCATCCCTGACCTTATCGCCATCCAGCGACAGTCCTTTGAGTGGTTGATCACCGACGGGCTGCGGGAAACCTTCGAAGAGATCAGTCCCATCGAAGACTTCACCGGCCAGATGGCGCTCACATTCGGTGAGCACCGCTTCGAGGAGCCCGAGCACTCGGTCGAGGAGTGCCGCGAGAAGGACAACACCTACTCGCGCAAGCTCCACGTGCAGGCCGAGTTCCAGAACCGCACCACCGGCGAGATCAAGTCCCAGTCGGTGTTCATGGGCGACTTCCCGGTCATGACCGACCAGGGCACGTTCATCATCAACGGCACCGAGCGGGTGGTCACCTCCCAGCTCGTCCGCTCGCCCGGGGTCATCTTCGAGCAGGAGCCCGACAAGACCCTCGACAAGATGCTGACCTCCTGCCGGGTCATCCCCGCCCGGGGTGCCTGGCTCGAGTTCGACGTCGACAAGAAGGACACCGTCGGCGTCCGCCTGGACCGCAAGCGCCGCCTGCCCGTGACCGTGCTGCTGCGCGGCCTCGGCATGACCGACGCCGAGATCCGGGAGCGCTTCGGCGAGTCCGAGACGATGATGCTCACCCTCGAGAAGGACCACACCCGCACCGAGGAGGACGCCCTCGTCGAGATCTACCGCCGCCTGCGCCCGGGCGAGCCGCCCAGCGCCGAGTCCGGCCGCCAGCTCCTCAACGGGCTGTTCTTCCAGCCCAAGCGCTACGACCTGGCCAAGGTCGGCCGCTACAAGCTGAACAAGAAGCTCGGCCTGGACGACTCCCACCGCGAGCTGACCCTGACCCGCGACGACATCATCGCCACCGTCGACTACCTGGTCCGGCTGCACGAGGGCGACCCGACCACGATCACCGACGACCAGGACCACTTCGGCAACCGGCGCCTGCGCTCGGTCGGGGAGCTGATCCAGAACCAGGTCCGCATCGGCCTCTCCCGCATGGAGCGGGTCGTGCGCGAGCGCATGACCACCCAGGACGCCGAGGCGATCACGCCTCAGACCCTGATCAACATCCGCCCGGTGGTCGCCGCCATCAAGGAGTTCTTCGGCACCTCGCAGCTGTCGCAGTTCATGGACCAGACCAACCCGCTGGCCGCCCTGACCCACCGGCGCCGCCTGTCGGCGCTCGGTCCGGGCGGGCTGTCGCGCGAGCGGGCCGGGTTCGAGGTACGCGACGTCCACCCCTCCCACTACGGCCGCATGTGCCCGATCGAGACCCCCGAGGGTCCGAACATCGGCCTCATCGGCAACCTCTCCACCTACGCCCGCATCAACGAGTATGGCTTCGTCGAGACCCCCTACCGCAAGGTCGAGAACGGCCGGGTCACCGACAAGGTGGACTACCTGACCGCCGACGACGAGGACCTGCACGTGATCGCGCAGGCCAACGCGGCGGTCGATGCCAAGGGCCACTTCGTCGAGGACCGCGTGCTGGTCCGCCAGGGCAGCCGCTCGGCCGGCGTGTCCGGCCAGCGCAGCGCCGCCCGGGCCGATTACGGCACGGGCCAGGGCGTCGGCGTCACCGGCGAGGTCGCCAACGTGCTGCCCGCCGAGGTCGACTACATGGACGTCAGCCCCCGCCAGATGGTGTCGGTGGCCACCGCCCTGATCCCGTTCCTCGAGCACGACGACGCCAACCGGGCCCTGATGGGCGCCAACATGCAGCGCCAGTCGGTGCCTCTGCTGCGGTCCGAGGCGCCGCTGGTCGGCACCGGCATGGAGGGCCGCGTGGCGGTCGACGCCGGCGGCGTGGTCGTGGCCGAGCAGCCCGGCACGGTCGAGGACGTCTCGGCTGAGACGGTCACCGTGCGGCACGCCGACGGGTCGGCCAAGACCTACCGCATGCGCAAGTTCGAGCGCTCCAACCAGGGCACCTGCATCAACCAGAAGCCGATCGTGACCGAGGGCACCCGCGTGGCCGCCGGCGACGTGCTGGCCGACGGGCCCTGTACCGACGCGGGCGAGCTCGCGCTCGGCAAGAACCTCCTGGTCGCGTTCATGCCCTGGGAGGGCCACAACTACGAGGACGCCATCATCCTGTCGGAGCGCCTGGTCAAGGACGACGTGCTCACCTCGATCCACATCGAGGAGCACGAGGTCGACGCGCGCGACACCAAGCTCGGGGCCGAGGAGATCACCCGGGACATCCCCAACGTCAGCGAGGACGTCCTGAAGGACCTCGACGAGCGCGGCATCATCCGCATCGGCGCCGAGGTCGCCCCGGGCGACGTGCTGGTCGGCAAGGTGACCCCGAAGGGCGAGACCGAGCTGACCCCGGAGGAGCGCCTGCTCCGCGCGATCTTCGGCGAGAAGGCGCGCGAGGTCCGCGACACCAGCCTCAAGGTGCCCCACGGCGAGACCGGCAAGGTGATCGGCGTGCGGGTGTTCTCGCGCGACGCCGGCGACGACCTGAACCCGGGCGTCAACCAGCTCGTGCGGGTCTACGTGGCCCAGAAGCGCAAGATCTCCGACGGCGACAAGCTGGCCGGGCGCCACGGCAACAAGGGCGTCATCTCCAAGATCCTCCCCGAGGAGGACATGCCGTTCCTGTCCGACGGGACCCCGGTCGACGTGATCCTCAACCCGCTCGGCGTGCCGAGCCGGATGAACATCGGCCAGATCCTCGAGACCCACCTCGGCTGGGTGGCCGCGCACGGCTGGTCGTTCGACGGGGTGCCCGACTGGGCCAAGGTGGCCGGCTGGAGCGCCTCGGACGCCCACCAGGGCAAGCGGGTCAACCTCGGCACGCCGGTGTTCGACGGCGCCAACGAGGCCGCCATCGAGGACCTGCTCACCGCGACCGTGGGCACCTACCAGGACCCGATCACCGGTGACCAGCGCAAGCTGGTGGACTCCGAGGGCAAGGCCATCCTCTACGACGGCCGTACCGGCGAGCCCTACCCGTCGCCGGTCACGGTCGGCTACATCTACATCCTGAAGCTGCTCCACCTGGTCGACGACAAGATCCACGCCCGCTCGACCGGCCCGTACTCGATGATCACCCAGCAGCCGCTGGGCGGGAAGGCGCAGTTCGGCGGCCAGCGCTTCGGCGAGATGGAGGTCTGGGCCCTCGAGGCCTACGGCGCCGCCTACGCCCTGCAGGAACTGCTCACCATCAAGTCCGACGACGTCCTCGGTCGCGTCAAGGTGTACGAGGCGATCGTCAAGGGCGAGAACATCCCCGAGCCCGGCATCCCGGAGTCCTTCAAGGTGCTCATCAAGGAGATGCAGTCCCTTTGCCTGAACGTCGAGGTGCTCTCGGCCGAGGGCCAGGAGATCGAGATGCGGGAGAC
>Ga0307278_10001300_pt1 | contig 12446 bp, 15 predicted proteins | sample ER_DNA_117_FD_194482 | JGI IMG/M metagenome (GOLD analysis project Ga0307278, IMG submission 194482) | Bulk soil microbial communities from the East River watershed near Crested Butte, Colorado, United States - ER_DNA_117 | ecosystem: Environmental > Terrestrial > Soil > Floodplain | place... | reverse complement strand
AGAGGCCGCCGACGATGTCTTTCCAGATCGCCGCCCAGTCCATGACGAAGTAATTGGCGACGGCAGTGAAGCCCTTGGGCGAGCGCAACCGCTGCCAGATCGTGCCGCCTGTGACCGACATGTCCATGTCGGCGTGGCCCTCCATCGAGCCGAGAAGGCCACGCTCTGCCTGCCCGCGCGCCTCCTCGACAAGCCGCCGGCTGAGGAAGCGCCGGAAGAGGAGCGCCAGGATCAGGATCATCAAGGGGCCACCAACGAACTCGGCGAGGGTGAACTGCCAACCGAGGAGGACGGCCATCACGATCCCGAGCTCAATCACGAGGTTGGTGGCCGCGAACTCGAACACCATCGCGGAGGTGAAGTCGGCACCCTTACGGAAGACCGAGCGAGCCATCGCAACCGCGGCGTAGGAGCAGGAAGAGGTGGCCGCCCCAAGACCGCAGGCGATGCCGAGCGACCGCGGCGAGTCGTCCGGCAACAGCCGGCGCATCTCAGCTTTGGAGACAACGGCCTGCACGGTGCCTGAGATCGCAAAGCCCAGAATCAGCGCCCAGAGGATCTCCCAGAACATCCCGAAGGCGAAGCTGAGTGCATCGCCGAGCTCGGCCAGGATGTCAACGGCGGCAAGCGGCGGATCCATCAGACTTTTTCGAGAGCCATCCTGGAGACATGCGCCAAGTTCGCACGGGTTAGGTCGACACCGACGTGCAGTGTCGAGACCCAGACGCCCTGGGGATCGAAAACGCGCACGTCAGCCGAGCGCTTCACGTTCGCGCCTGTGTCGATCATCAGGTTGACGCTGATCGCAAGCGGGGCCACGCGCGCTCGTTCACGTCGACCCGCCGTCGTCTGGCAGGCGGCGAGCAGAGCCCCGACGGCGATCGAAGCCAGGAGCGCAACGGCAGCAAGCGCCCCGCCAAGCCGTCCGGTCATCGGCCCACCGCCTTGGCGATGTTCGCCTCGAGCTCGGAGGGAGAGACCTCACCGATCGAGTGCGCAACGATCCGACCGAAGCGGTCGAGGTAGTACGTCTCGGGAAGGCCCTTGAGCCCGTAGGCGCCATACGTCGAGTCGCCCCCGTCGCGCAAGGAGACGTAGTTCGTCATGTAGCGCTCGAGGAAGCGCCGCGCGTCACGCTCGAAGTCCTGCACATCCACCCCGAGGAAGACGACGCGGCCCGCATGCCTCCTTGCCGACGCGACCAAGCGTGGCGCCTCGGCTTTGCAGGGCGCACACCACGAGGCCCAGAAGTTCATCACGACCGGATAGCCGCGCAGTTCCCGGAGCGATAAGTGCCCGTCGCGAACGGCAGCACGAAGCGCCGCCGGCCATGTCTCGGGATGCAGCCAGAGTACGGGAAGGTCGAAGTCCGGAGCGAGCGGTTCGTTTCCGGCCTTGACCTCAGAAACGAGATGCGGGCCGGCTTGCTTCGCCAGGGTCTTCTGCACAAGCAACCCAAGCAGGGCGGCAACAATGACGACCGCTGCGACCCGGAGCGCGAGCCGTAACCAGGAGCGTGCTCGCCCGCTGTCAGGAGCGGAAGCAGCCATCTGACTTCACCTCCGTTCCCACATGACCGGCTGCCATGTCCTTTTGCCGTCGCCCCGTGCGGTGCCAGCGTCGCAGTAATCCGAACCTGCGCGCAACCAACGAGATAGGCGGGGCCCTGAAGAGCTAGCTCGCGACCGGGCCCTCACTTACGGGCCGCCACGCGCTCGACGATGCCGAGCTTCGAGCGCTCGAGACGCTCGATCGCGAAGCCCTCGCGCCCGTTGCGCGTCGGGCGGCTTGGCGTCGTCAGCCATGGGACTAGCCGGCCATTGCCTAGGCGTGGCTGTGGCTCGGGCCGCCGCAGCCTTCCTCGACGCTCCAGACGTCGGCGATCTGCTTGGCCGCGTAGTGGCGTCGGGTGATCAGGTACTTGGCCTGGCCGCCAAACGCTGTCCAGCGCCAGCACGGGCAGCAGCAGGGCCCCTTCGTGTCGGAGAGCGGCTTGGCGCGCTCGTATGTCCGTTGCTGCGCCGGCGTCAGCTTGATGTTCTGGTAGCCGATGAGCCGCTTGGCCAGGCTGACCGGGATGTCATAGGGGTCCTCGGGGATCACATCGATGTCCGCGTAGCGGCGACTGAGCTCGCGCACCTGGTTGCCATAGGAGCGGTAGTCCATTGGGAAGCAGCACGCGCCCTGCAGCCGCGCCCAAGGCGCCATCGTGTCGAGCGCCGAGGCCGGCATACCGCAGCGGTTGCTGTGGGCGCGGCTCAAGACGGCGAAGCGGGCAGCAAGAGATGCCGCCGCAGGCGGGCTGGTCACAGTGTGGCCGCGCGACGGGGTCGCGTCAGCGCGGGTTGAGATGATCGCAGCGGCCCCTGCGGCTGCTGTGAGCAGCACGACGGCCCCCGCGATCAGGAGGCGCCGTCTCATCCGCCCGCTTCCATCATTCCGCGCATCATCGCCGGCATCCCCTCACGCACAAAGCCGCTCACCTCGTCTGCGTGCCCGCGGATGATGCTCGCAATCCGCGGATCGCGGGAGGTTTCAGTCACGACCACGCCCTTCGGCGTCAGCTTCAGTTCTCTGCGATAGCGGTCAGCGTTGCGGAACAGGGTCGGCAGCGTCCTACTCATGCACCTGACCTCGGCGTGGCGGCCGAGGTGGTCGTACATGCTCGCCACGTGCGTCTGCAGGCGGCGGGCCAGTTCCGGGGAATCGGACTCGGTGACCGTGCGAACGCCGCCCGGGATTTCTTCGACGGTGCGCCGGATTTCGTCGTGGCGAGCGAACAGGTCCATGTACGCGCTCATATCGGCGCGGCTCGCGCTGCCCATCATTCCGCCGCCCGTCATCGTCCCGCTTCCTCGCCGGCCGCAGCCGGCCGCGGCGCCGACACCAAGCAGGGCGGCGCCGGCGCCAATGGCGCGTAGGGCTCCGCGGCGCGTCATCTTCGTCATCGGCGGGCCCGACGCGCCTTCGCGGGCGACGAAGAAGCTGCTCATGCCCAATCTCGCGTGGGCGTCGACGGGCCACCCGCCTCCCTCACCGTCAGCGTCTGCCCGCACATGAGCTCTCGCGGCAAAGGAGTGGCTCGGAGGCAGCGACGAGAGCAACAAGCCGTGGACCTCGCATGGCCTCCTACAGTAGCGTAGTTGTCGTGCGCGGCTCCGGCTCCTCTGCCGCGAGCTCCTCCACCCACTTGGCGTGATGCTCGCGCGCCCACTCCTCGCGCACCGTCCCGAGGGTCATGCCGCGCAGGGCGTGGCGCGTCCGCGGGTGAATCAGCGCCAGATAGAGGTGCCCGAGAAGCAGCGCCAGCGCGACGTACATGAGGCCGTCGTGGAGGAGGATGGTGCTGGCGAAGCGGAAGCGAGTGTCGCGCTCGCCGTACCAGAGCAGGAAGCCGGAAGCGGCGAAGAGAACAGCGAAGGCGCCCGTCAGTGCTGCGTTCAGCTTCTGGCCTGCGTTGAAGCGCCCTTGCGGCACTTCGGCGCCAACGAGCCAGCGGCGGTCGTCGGCGTCGAAGAGGTCGAGCTCGCGCAGTGTGCGCCGCAGGCCGCGGCGATCGCCGATCACGGCGATCAGCGCCAGCGCTCCCGCCCAGGCCAGCGCGGTGTAGATGTGCACCGCCTTGACCAGCGGCCGGCGGCTGACCAGCTCGGACAGGCGCGGCAGGTACAGGACAAGGCCGGAGCCGAGCAAGACGAGGAAGGCGCTGGCGTGCACCCAATGGAGCGCCCGCTCGGTGCGCGAGAAGCGGCGCAGGTAGTGCGGCTCAGCCAAGGCCGTTCGAGCGCCCGACCCAGGCGTTGCGGTCGTAGCCACGCGTCTCCCAGTAGCCGTCGACCGCCTTGTCGCTGACTGTGATCCGCTCGACCCACTTGACGTTCTTGTAGCCGTACATGTCCGGGATGACGACCCGCACCGGCGCCCCGTGCGGGCGCGACAGCGGCTTGCCGTCCATCTCATAGGCCAGCAGCACGTCCTTCAAGTACGCCTGCTCGAGCGTCAGTGAGTCGACGTAAGGCTTCTCGGCCGAGACGAACGTCAGCACCCGCGCCGTCGGATGCGGCTGGGCCGCCTCGAGCAGGTCGCGAAAGCGAACGCCTGCCCAACGGACGTCGGCGACCGACCAGCCTGTGACGCAGTGGAAGTCCGACACTTGCTCGACGCGCGGAAGCGCCAAGAGATCGTCGTAAGTGAGCTCGAGCGGGCGGGCGACGAGGCCGTCGATGGAGAGCCGCCAGCGGCCGCGGGTGAAGACCGGCATCGTCGGCGCGACCGTGTAGATGCGCCAGCCGGAGGGGACGATGCCGCGAACCTGCGCCGGCAGGACATCGGCAGCCGAGCCCAGCGCCGGCGCCAGCCGATCCCAGAGCGGTTTTCCCCACCAGAGGGAAGTCAGCCCACCGGCGACGACGGCCAGGAAGGTGCGCCGGCCGTAGGGCCGCGGGTCAGGGCGCTGCTCAATGCTCGTACTATGCCTGCCCTTCCTACCGACCGGTAGTTGCCGGCGTCTTAACTTTCGCTTACGGCAGTCGCCGGTTCGCTTTTCACTCTGGCGGAGCCGCTTCGAGCTCCTCGATCTGCGCCGCCAATGTTCGCTGCCGCTCGCGCAGATCGTCGAGCGACTCCCCGTCGCTGCGGCGCGGCAGGCAGATCGCGCAGCCGGGACCGATCCCGCGCCGGCCGAGCCACATCAGCGCCGGACAGACGAGCGCGGCGGCGACAATGGCGATAGCGAAAAACCACTGAGCCATCGGCTAACTACTATAGCTCGGTAGGAGATGAGCATGGTCGTTCCTGGGCTGCGGTTGAGACCTGCCGTCGCCGCTCTCGCGGCGACCGCCGTCGTCGGCCTGGCTGCCGCGGCGCCGGCCGGCGCCCACTCGTTCCTGATCCGCTCGGATCCCGCGGCCGGCGCGCGCTTGGCCAAGGGACCTGCGGCGCTGACGCTCTACTTCAGCGAGCCCTTCGTCAGGGCTAGTGAGCAGGTCACTCTGCGCCGGGTCGGCGGAGAGACCCTGGAGCTGCCACAGCCGGGCAGCAGCGCAGCGACCGTGCGCCAGCCGCTGCCGGCGAGCCTGCGCGGTGTCTACATCGTTCACTGGCGCGTCCTCTCCGACGATGGCCATATCTCGCTCGGCGAGTTCGCCTTCGCCGTCGGCTCGAACGCGGCCCTCCCCGTCCTGAAGGGATCGACGACGCGCACGTCGTGGTCGGAGGTTGCCGCGAGCTGGCTCGTCTTCATCGGCCTTGCCCTCGCCCTCGGCGGACTCGTCAGCGAGCGTTTCATTTGGTTACGAACGCCGCTCACGGCCCGAAACATCACAGGGGCTGCAGTCTGGCCTGGGGTCGCACTCGCGACCGTGGGCGCGTCTCTGCAGCTCATCCTGCTCGCCGGCGATCGCCGCGGGGGTGGCTTCAGCACCGGCCTGAGCGGAAGCGCCATCAGCGATGCCCTGGCCACGCGCCCTGGCAAGCTGACACTGGCGCTGATCGTCAGCGTGCTCATCGCCGCCGCTTTCCTGCCGCTGCGGTGGTGGCGCATCACGGCGGTCGTGCCGCTCCTCGCCGCCGTCGTCTTCATCGCCGCCCGCGGTCACTCCGGCACCTCCGGCCACGGCTGGGCGGTCGTCGCCGACATCGTCCACCTCACCGCCGTCACCGTCTGGCTGGGCGCCCTCGCTCACCTCGTGCTCGTCGTGGTCCGCAGCGGAGACGGGCGCGCCACGCTCGTCGAGGGCGCGCGTCGCTATGCGCGCTTCGCGCTGCCGACCGTGATCTTGATCGCCGCCACCGGCGTCCTCACCGCGATTCCCGAGTTCCGCAGCGTCAGCGCCGTCTACACGAGCGGCTACGGGCGCACCTTGCTGATCAAGGCCGCGCTCGTCGCCGTCGCGCTGCTGCTTGCGCTTGCCGCCCGGCGGCGCGCGCTGCCCGCCAACCCCCACCCGCGCCTGCCCCTCCTCAAGCGGCTCACCGTCGCCGAGGCGACCGTGTTGGCCGCGGTCTTGATCGTCGTCGCCGTCCTCGTCAACGCCGCTCCGCCGCGCGCGCCGGCAGCTGCCGCCGCTCCGGCGGCCCAGCTTGGGCCACCGCCCGTGGCTGGGCCGTCACTGCAGCTGGCCGATCTCGCCGGCCAGCTCGGCCTGGCCGTCACCGCCGGCGGAAAGGAGCTCCGGTTCAGTGTCGTCCCTCCGGGTGACCAACCAGCGGGCGCGCTGAAGCTGACTGCCGAGGCGACGCGCCCCGCCGGCGGCGCCGTCGATCTTTACCCGCGCCGTTGCGGCAGCACCTGCTTCACGATCCGCTTCCGGCTGACGCCGGGGACGACTGTCGTCCGCGCCCATCTCGCCTCGAGCGCCTGGCGTGGAGGCACGGTCACCTTCTCGATTCCGTGGCCGCCGTCGCCAGAGCGACCCGCGCTGCTGCGCCGCGTAGTTGCGACGATGAACGCCGTTCCCGCGCTCACGCTCTATGAGGCAGTGACAAGCGGCCCTGGAAGCGGCGGCAAGGCAACCGCCTATCGACTGACCGGCCGACGATTCATGACGACCGAGCTCTACCGCAGCGGCGCCGCCGACGTCCGCGAGATCGGGCGTGAACGCGGCATGAGGCAGCTCGCCTTCGCCCTCCCGGGCTCGAATATCTGGTACCGCATCTCGTTCGACGCTCGCTACCGGCTGCGCCGGGAGATGATCATCAGCCCCGGCCACCTGATCCGGCGCGGCTTCCGCTACGGCGCGCGGGCGGCCGGGGCGCGGGCGACCTCCTCGCCGCCGCCCGGGGTCGTGCCGGTTGGTGCTGTCCCGCCGCCGGCGCCGGGCGCGATCACGCTCGGCCGTGAGGATGGCGATCTGGCTGTCGGTCTCGCCGTGCGGCCTGAGCGCGCCGCGCTCGAGCTCCAGACGACGGTGCTCGGCCCCAACGGCCGCGGCCTCAGCGGCCTGGAGGTCAGCTATCGCGCCAAGGCGCGCGGCAGCGAAGCGGCGGCGGCCGATCCCTGCGGCAGCGGCTGCTACCACGCTCGCGTCCGCAGCAGCGGCCGGCCGACACTCGTCTCGGTTCGCCTCGTCGGCGGCGGCCGCCCGGCCTCGACGGTCGAGTTCGCGCTGCCACGCCGCTGGCCGCCGCCGGCTGCCGACGGGCTGCTTCGCCGCGCGACCCGTGTCTTCCGCGGCCTCAAGACGCTCGTCACGCACGAGCGCCTAGCGTCGAACCCGGCGAGCGTCGTCGTCACGACGTATCAGGTGTTCGCACCCGACCGTCTCGCCTACCAGATCGAGGGCGGGCCCCAGGCCGTCATTGTCGGCGACCGGCGCTGGGATCGCCGACCCGGTGGTCCGTGGAAGGAAGCGGCGCAGGTGCCGGTGCGTCAACCGACGCCCGTCTGGTCGGCGTCGACGAACGCGCACCTGATCGGCACTGGCCGCGTGCGCGGGCGGCGCGTCTGGCTCGTCTCCTTCTACGATCCGCGGAGCACCGCCTTCTTCACGATCGCCGTCGACAGGCAGACGCTACGCACGCTCGACTTGCGAATGACGGCGGCGGCGCACTTCATGCACCAGCGCTACGCGCGCTTCAATGCACCGCTGGAGATCGCGCCGCCGTCCTAGCCCAAGCGCGTACGGCTCTCTACCCGGCCCCCCTCCGCCTCCGCGAGCGCTCGCAGCGCTGCCTGAGCGTCTCCTCCTCCTGCTTGCCGATGAGCTTGGCCGCCACCCGCCCCTTCGAGTCGACGAAGTAGGCCGTCGGCAGCCCGAAGAACGCGAGCCTGCGCGCCAGACTCGCCTGGGGATCGACGATGTGCGGATAGCCGAGGCCATAGCGGCGGACGAAAGCCCGCGCCTCGGCGCGGCTGTCCTCGACATCGATACCGAGGAAGCGCACCTGGCTGCGGGACTGCCGCCAGAGGCGCGCGAGCAGCGGCGCCTCCTCGCGGCAGGGGACGCACCACGAGGCCCAGACGTCGACGAACGCCGGTCGCCCGCGGAGCGAATTGAGTGCGACCGACGGCGGCGGCGGAAGCAGCGCCGGAGCTGTCGCGTCGGGGAGCGGTTTCCGCTTGTCGGCGGCGATCAGGCTGAAGTGTTTGGCCGCAAGCCGAGGCGCGGCCTCGCCGGAGGGCCGCAGCAGAAGTCCAAAAAACACGGCCACGGCCACGAGCGCGAGGGCGATGGCGAGAAGCAGACGCCGCCTGCGCAACAACGCTCGCGGCGGGCGAGCCTCGCCCTCAGGCAAGGAGGAATATCAAGAGGACAGCGACGAGAACGAGCAGAGCCAGCATCGCCAGGCAGTAGTGCATGAGGACTGGCTAGGGCCCCGCCCTTTCATCGCGCCTAGCTGACGCGCTCGGGCTCCTGCTCCGCCTCAGGCCGCCGCTCGCTTTCGAGCGTCTCGATTTTCTCGGCCAGCCGCGCCTGCTCCGCCTTGAGATCGGCCAACGAGCGGTCGCTATCGGTCGGGTCGCGCTTCATGCCGCCCATCATCCCTCGGCCCATGAAGAACATCATCAGACCCATCCCCAGCGGGCAGGCGAGCACCGCCAGTAGGAGGAGGGGGCTAGTCGCTGCGATTATCATCCGTGGCTCCTCGTCAGTTTAGTTCCTACAGCTTAGTAGTATAAGCATGCGGACAGCGGCTCCTTCGTCTTGGATAGGACCGTCTAGCTCAAGGGCGCGCTCACGACTGCCGAAGAGAGAATCAACTACGCACGAGTAGTTACACTGCCTGTGATGCCCGCAAACCGCCTTCTGCGGCCGACAGCAGGGGTCGAGCGATGACAGAGGTCCTCTTCGGTGGAGCCGTCCTCGCCTCGTTCCTCGCCGGCATGGTCGCCCTGTTCGCGCCCTGCTGCATCTCGGTGATGCTGCCGGCCTACTTCGCCTCGAGCTTCGCGACGCGGCGGGCGCTGGTGGCCATGACCTTTGTCTTCGCCACCGGTCTCGGCTTGATCATCCTGCCGATCGCCCTCGGCGCTGCCGCCCTCGGCACCCAGATCAACACCCACCACGCCCTCGTCTACCTGCTCGGCGGACTGCTGATGTTTGGCCTCGGTGCCTTCATGATCGTCGGTGGCAAGCTGGCCCTGCCGCTGCCGGGGATGCCGACGCGCACGGGACGCGGTCCCTTGGCCGTCCTCTCGCTCGGCGCCTTCTCCGGCGTCGCCAGCTCCTGCTGCGCCCCGGTCCTCGCAGGCGTCGCCGCCCTGGCGGGCGTCAGCGGCTCCTTCTCGGCGGCGTTCCTGCTCGGCATCGCCTACGTCTTCGGCATGGTCTTCCCGCTCTTCGCGATCGCGCTTTTGTGGGACAAGTTCGATTGGGGCCAGAGTCGCCTGCTGCGCGGTCGGCGCTTCTCGCTGCGCGTGCTCGGGCGCCAGCTTGCCGTCCACTCGACGGCTCTCGCCTCGGGCCTGATCCTGATCGTCATGGGAGTCGTCGTCATCTACATCGCCTTCCGTGGCAACTCGATGCCGTCGTCGGGCTGGCAAGTCGAACTGTCGGCGCGGCTGCAGCACTACGCCCATCTGGTCAAGGAGTGGGCCGGCACCTTGCCGGGCTGGGTCACGGGCCTTGGCATCTTCGCTGTCCTGCTCGCGCTTCTCTGGGTCGCGCTGCTTCAGACCGGGCTGTCTGCGCGAGCGCAGCAACGGATGGCGCGATCGTGGCCGCGCTCGCCTCGCCCGTTGCCAGAACGGGCGTCCCCGCCCCGACCCAAGGAGGAGCTAGTTGAGCGGTAAGAAGGCCAAGGCGGCGCGGCGCGCCTCCCCCGCCTACCGGGCGAGGAAGCAGGCTGCGCAGAGGCGGGGCGAACAGCGGAGGCGATGGGGGCGGCTGGCCTACTGGCCGGCGGTCCTCCTCGTCATCGGCGGATTGATCGCTTTCCTTGCTCTCCGAAACAACTCGACGAGCGGAACGCCCGGCTCGGCGAAGAGCGCCTCGCAAGGCAGCAGCGGCTACCAGTTCGCCGTTGGCGCGCCCGGGCCGGGCCAAGCCGCGCCGGCCATCCGTCTACCCTCGACGAGGGGCGGGACATTCGACCTGGCCGCCTACAAGGGCAAAGAGCCGGTGCTCCTCTACTTTCAGGAGGGGCTCACCTGCCAGCCGTGCTGGGACCAGATCGCAGCGATCGACCAGGAACGCGGGAAGTTCCGCGCGCTCGGGATCAAGACGATCGTCTCGATCACGACCGATCCGCTCGACCTGATCAAGGAGAAGGCACAGGACGAGGACCTCGAGATGCCGATCCTCGCCGACGAGGACGCGCATGTCTCAGACACTTACGACGCGCGCACCTACTCGATGACCTGGATGAAGCCGCCGCGCGACGGCCACAGCTTCATTCTCATCGGCAAGGATGGGCGCATCCGCTGGCGCGCCGACTACGGCGGCCCGCCCAAGTACACGATGTTCCTGCCCGTCGACGCGCTCATCACCGACCTCCGGAGCGGGCTCGGCTAGATGCGCGAGGTGATCCTGCTCACGAAGGAGGACTGCCACTTCTGTGACGAGGCCAAGCAGGTCCTTGCGAGCTTGAGCGGCGAGCATGATCTCGTCGTGTGCGAGGTCGGGCTCGAGTCGGCCGAGGGCAAGGAACTGGCCGCCGAGGCGGCGGCGCCCTTTCCGCCGGTCGTCTTCCTCGACGGCGAGTACTTCTCCTATGGCCGCCTCTCCGAGCGCAAGCTGAAGAAGGCGCTGCGAGGAACGAGGCAAGATCGTCCGCTGAGCCCCAACCTACAATCGGGCTCGTGACCGACTTCGACCGTCGCTCGAAGCGCCAGCGGCAAAGCCGCGACCCCGTCGCCCGCTACCTCGGCAAGCTGCAGGCAGCGGTCATGGAAATCTTCTGGAACCGCGACAGCGCCACCGTCCGCGAGGTCGCCGACGAGCTGAACAAGGCGCGCGCGCTCGCCTACACGACGGTGCTCACGTTGGTCAGCCGGCTCTTTGCGCGCGAGCTGCTGGCGCGCGAGCCCGAGGGCCGCGGTTTTCGTTATCGGGCGACCAAGTCGCGGGAGGAATTCCTCGCCGACCTCTCCGACCAGCTGATCGACCGCCTGTTCGCTGATTTCGGCGCCATCGGCGTCACCCGCGTCGGCGAGCGGCTGAGCGAGCTCAGCGAGCAGGAGAAGCAGCGCCTCGGCCATGGGAGAAAGAAAGCGTGAGCGAGCGCCCGAACGCGGTCTTCGGCGGGCTGCTCGCGATTGCCGCTGGTCTGGCGCTGGCTCTCGGCGGGGCGCTGGCCGCGCTCGGCCTGGCCGGTTTTGCCGCGCTGGCGGCGACGATCGTCGGTGCCTTGACGGCTTGCATCTTCTTTCTCGCCGAGCTCGACCGCATCCCGCTGAGCGCACTCCTGCTCGTCACGCTGGCCCTCGCGTCGACGGCCGGCTGCCTGCGCACGCTTTGGGCCTACCGCCGCGAGCGACGCCTGCTCGCCACGCTGCCGCTTACCGCGACGCTTGACCCCTTCCTTGCGAAGGTGGCGCACGCGTCCGACGTCCGTCTCTCCGTCACGCCGGCCCGACGACCGGCGGCGTTCTGCTTCGGACTGTTCCGGCCGCGGGTCGTGATCACCTCAGGCCTCATTGAGCGCTTGAGCCTCAACGAGCAGGCGGCGGTCGTCTGGCACGAGGCCGAGCATGCGCGCAACCGCGAGCCGCTTAGATGCCTGCTCGCCCGCCTAGCCGCGAACACCTTCTTCTGGATTCCGCTGCTGCGCGGGCTGCTCGACCGTTTTCTGCTCGTCAAGGAGATCGTCGCCGACCGCCGCGCCGTCGCGCACACGGACACGGCCGCCCTCGCTGGCGCCCTCTACGAGGTCGCCAGCGGTCCGCCCTTGGCGAGCGTCGGCGCCGGTGACCTGGCCGCGGCAAGAATCGACCGTCTGTTCACGGCCCAGAGGGCGTTGCCGCCGCTGTTTCGACCCTGGCAGCTCATGGCCAGCGCCGGCGGCGTTGTCGCGCTGGCGCTCGTCCTGATGTTTCCCGCCCAGATCGACCTCAGCGAGCAGACCCACTTGCAAGCGATGCTGATGAGCACGTCGCTGCACGGCCTGCCGGGCATGGTCGTGGGGCTCGCGCTCAACGCTGCCATGCTCGCTGCTGTCACGCTCGTCTGGCGCCGGTTGAGGCGCCGCCGTTCTAGCTGACGGTCGGGGTGCATCAGGGGTAGAGCACGCCACGACAGGCGGCTTGCGGAGGGCGCGTTCGTCTGGCGTGGACCGCTCTGCAGCGCTCAAGATCAACATCTCAACATCTATTAGTATGTCTCTGGTGGCAACCGATCGCTGCGACCTCCTCTGTCTCGACCTCGCGGTCGCCGAGCGGCTGCGCAAGCACCGCTTCTCGGTCGAACAGTCGGAGCGGGCGGCGGCCCGCGCCCGCGCACTCGCCGACCCGACACGCCTGATGCTGGCAGCGGCCCTGGGCGAGAGCGACGAGTTGTGCGTGTGCG
>Ga0307278_10001299_pt1 | contig 12454 bp, 21 predicted proteins | sample ER_DNA_117_FD_194482 | JGI IMG/M metagenome (GOLD analysis project Ga0307278, IMG submission 194482) | Bulk soil microbial communities from the East River watershed near Crested Butte, Colorado, United States - ER_DNA_117 | ecosystem: Environmental > Terrestrial > Soil > Floodplain | place... | reverse complement strand
TCGAGCGGAATCTGACCGCTGCAAAAGAGCAAACTTCCGCTGCGCACCGCTTGCGAGTAGGGGCCGATCGCCGCCGGCGCTTCGTTACTGGAGATGATCTTCTTCATGCGGCCGATTGTAACTGCAAATCTTTCAATCGCGAGAGCGTTTCCAATCGCCACACGGCCTTGCCCCGCACCGGGATTGCGGCATAGTGGGAACCCCAAGACACGCCGCAAGATTGACGTCGGTCACGGCTGGGTAGCTCAGTTGGCAGAGCAGTGGACTGAAAATCTAGTGTCCGTCCCTCGTGCCGCATTCGCTCCCTAGCACGCTTGCGAACATGAGCGACCGCAAAAGAACAAAGACGACCGTGGTACGGTCAACACAGTGTCAACAGCCATCGTGCGCGCGTGAAGATCATTCGGAAAGGCCATGCGGCTTCGGGCTTGCCACCTCGCGCGCGTAGGAGATCATTGCGAAACTCATCGGCCCGACACCGACACAGACTTTGACCTAATACACAACTGTGAAAAAGCGGCTGATTTTCGTAAGCAGCCCGCAACGGGAGTTCGCTGCGTTGCGAAAGAGCCTCTGTTACATGATCCTTACCGACCCATATTTTAGGCGGTACTTCGACGTATTTCTGTTTGAAAATTTACCGGCGAATAAACGCAATCCCAAAAATCTCTATTTTGGCATGGTCAAAAGGTGCGACATCTATCTCGGAATCTTCGGGAGAACATACGGCGACACCGATGCAAACGGTATATCTCCCACCGAACATGAGTTTGAACTGGCGACGAAACTCGCAAAAGATCGGATCATTTTCGTGAAGCAACTCCGAAGAGGACTGCGTCGCGCAGCAAAGATGGCCGATTTAATCCGCAGGGCGGGAAGATCGGTAACATATTCGGGGTTCCATAATGCCGATGAGCTTAATGCCGAAGTGATGCGAAGCCTACTTTATTGGCAGGAGCGAACATCCAACGACGCGAATGTGTCCTGAAGAACCGCATGATGGCGACTAAAAGATTTGAGACAGCCTTCGCAAGAGGAGCCTCGCTTAAAGACATCGCGCCAGATCGCATCGCATGGTTCGTGCGCAAAACCGAAGCCGAGCGCGGTTTTAAGTTCAAAGGAAAAACAAGCATTCGTGACGTTCTGGTTAAACTAAATCTGATTCGTGGAAAACATCTCTTGAATGCGGCTCTCCTTTTATTCGGTCGCGACCCACAACGATTTTGTCGGGCAGCCGTGATTAAGTGTGTTCACTACTACGGATCGGAGATTGAAAAACCGATTCCCTCATACCAGGTCTTTGGTGGGTCGCTTTTTGAGCAACTTGAGCATGCGACGGACTTCATTCTAGCCAAGTTGAACCGCACGGTTGGCGCCAGAAATTTGAAACCATCCGCCGGAATAAGGCACGAGATTCCAGCAGAGGCCATCGCGGAAATCATTGTAAATGCGGTCGCCCATCGCGATTACAATTCACGCGCGTCAGTCCAGGCTTCAGTATTCGCGGACCGTGTCGAAGTATCGAATCCAGGTCGCTTACCTGATGGTCTACAAATAAGCGATCTTGGAAAGCCTCATAACTCGGTTCCGGTGAACCCTTTTATTGCCCGCCCTTTGTTTTTGGCCGGCTATATCGAGCAGATCGGTTATGGAACGCTCAAGGTTATTAAGTCTTGCGAAATCGCACACTTGCCTGCGCCCACTTTCGAGCAGCGGGGCAGACAGTTTACCGTAATCCTCTGGCGGAACAGATTTACTGACGAGGTTCTCGACTCTCTCGGGCTAAGCCATCGCCAGAAGGAAGGGATCGCACGCGTGAAGAGGATCGGTTGGATCGCCAACTTGGAATATCGAAAGATTACCGGCGCTACCCGCAAGACTGCCAGCCGCGATCTTGATGATCTTGTCGAGAAAGGGGTTCTTCAAAGAGCAGGGGAGAAGCGAGGAACACGTTATTTTTTGAGTCGCAAGAAATGAGCCAGTTTTGAGACATATGAGACAGGATCATTCTTTTTGGCATATGGGACACTTATGGGACATATGAGACATCGTTGGCTGCGTTGCGTCAAAGTCTGGCGGGGATGTGGATAGGCTTCGGAACCAGGACCGCGAGAAACAATCCTTTTCTTCATGCAGTCTCTCCGCTTTTCCGGCAATGCATTCAAAATGCGAGCGACGAATACGAATCCTGCGTCGAAGAGTGCGACAGCTAGCCTGCCTCTTTACTTCGCGCTGATCTGCGAGGGCGAGTTGACGATGATTTCCGGCTTCCCGTGGTAAAGGGTGATCTTTCCCGATACGGAAACTGTCCGCCCTTCGTATTGCTCCGGCTGCGAAAACTGCGCGGCGCTGGAAGACGGGATAAAAGCCGTGAATGCTTGATTCGGGTATTTGCCGCCCATGTTCAAGAAAATGTTGCCTTTGCCGGACTGGTGAACGCCATCGACTCTGTCTGTTATCGTTGCCGTTTCGCCAATATGTTTCGCTGCTTCCACAGCCGTGTAATTGGAAGTTTGGGCAATGATGATCGAAGCAGCGCAGACGACTGCGAATAGCGCGAGCAGTGTTTTTGTTTTCATGACTTTGTCAGATTGGATAAACCATGTGCAGATGTCGAGAATGAAAGCTGCCGCTTCTCTCTGTCTGGCAATCGTTGTATCGGCACTTGCAAGTCCCGCCACAATCGGCGCTGAGGACGCTGAACTTAGAGACTTGGATGTAACAGGATGGGACTGCGCTAATCAAACGGAGGGAACCGCGCAAAGCCAAGACGCCAGAGAGCGCAATCGCCTGAAAAATCGCTGGCCGGTCGATCTGTCTTTATTCACGGTGGAGCCGCTGGATACGTCTGGGTTCTTAAAAAAGGTTCGTGAATACGATTCCCGCCTTCAAAGTAAACGCCGGGGCGAGTTGACTGCTGCACAAAAAGACCAACTCGATTCATACGAAAATCAGATCGTATCTCTCACTGGCTGGCTTGTCCTAGCCTACGCAGGCCCACCCGAAACCACAAATTGCGCCAGTCCAACCTTCCATGACTGGCACCTTGAGATTTTCGAAAAGCCAAGCGATCACGCACCGCAAATTGGCGATCCCACACCTATCATCTGTGAAATTACGCCGCGGACAGAGCGTGCGATCTACCGCGACAACATGCGCGTTCAATCGCTTGCTGGTTTTTTTCGGTTACAGGATGCCACCTACAAAGCTACCGGACACAAGCCGCAAAAAGTTCGGGTGACCGGCTATCTCTTATGGGATGACGACCACAACGGAAGCGCGGACGTGGGTTCGTCGATCCAGTATTTCAGCGGGAACGGCTTTCATCATCCGTGGCGCTCAACGGCCTGGGAAATTCATCCCGTCATGAAAATCGAAGTGATTCAGTGATCTGCTGTCTTTGTGATTGCCCTCTAGCAACCGCCAGACGCATCATGCCCTAACCATGAAAACAATTGTATCCCTCGGAACCGTCCTGATCGCTTGCGCCTTCGCGAACGTATCGGAAGCGGCAACAATCAAAACAAAGCGACATTCGTCGAAGATTCACGTGTGCGGCACCTGCACAGGAAGTGACCCATGCAATGTGTGCAAGAACTGCCGCTATTGCGGACATTGCGCAAAAGGAGGCGGAACGTGCGGCGTCTGCAAGTGATGATCCTAACAAAACGAGAGGCACGTTGAAGGACTGGGAAATCATCGCTGACAATCTCAGCAAAGCCGGTTGGAGTTGGGGCTGCGTCTCAGCCGTTGATTCCGAGGGGCGAACAATCTGGATTGCGGACGCGCATCGCGGCGACGGAAACCGGTTCGTTGTACAGGCCGATGAAAAGCTGACTGCGTTTCTGGAATTGGAAAGGGCTGTTTGTATCCACCTATTGAGCGAACAATGCTAACCATAATCGCAGCGATGGCTGCACGCGTTGTGCGTGCAAATGGGGAGCTGACTGCGTTTGTGGAACTTGAAGCGGCAGTTGATCCTTTCAGTGCTTCTTCCTTTTTGTAAGAGTGAACGGAACAGTTTTTCCGGCGGCCGTATAACTGCCCTTGATAGTGGACTGAGGATCGCCAAGCGGATCCATCTCTAACAAAACCTCTTTTTTTGCGCCCTTCACTGGAGCAAATCGTATCTTGCCCGTTCCCATCTGTGCATCTCTACCCGTCAGATAAAACCTCGTTGTTTTCCCGCTCGCAGATTCGATGATCCTGACATTGCTGGCCTCCACATGGCCGCGGTCGAACTCAAAGACGATTCTCAGGCCAGCCGCCTTCCCCTTGTAGAAGACGGTGTCGTAGGCTTTTGGCTCAGCGGAGGCGAAGGGAACGACCAAGGGAACAGCGATAAGCGCCACAGCGACAGTCAACGTTCGATAGTTCATAAAACGAGCCACAAGCTCAGCCGCCCGGCAAGCGCAAGCAAGTTTACCACTCTTTGAAATCGCCAGTGTGCTCGTGCGTTTCGATCACCTTGCCCGCCGCATCGTAAACGCGAATCAGTGGACTGTAAGCTTCATCACTGGATGAATTTCCCAAGCAGCGTAGCCGGGAAGATGGCTTCTCCGGTTCGACTGGTCCTTGGGCGCATGGCCAACGTCCCAGTATGCCTTGCCGGTAACGGTGACGACGGGAGTTTGATCAAGCGTCAGCTTCTTAGACCGTTTCTGTTCGCAAGCGCTCGCTTATATGCAGAGGCAGTCATTGGTGTCGAGGGTGAAACATTAAATTTGTTGACAGTAATTGATTGGAAGTCTGTTAGACCTGCAGCGATATGTCTATAGGAGTTTGGGGCTATACGACCAAACGCTTATGCCAACTATTTAAAAAGTCGGCCTCCTGATCAAAGTAGGCCGATCAACTTAACCCGGGGAAATTCCGCGTGCCTCTAAAAGTGGAACCGCACGCCGACGCCAACCAAATGCTGCTTCAGATCGAGATCAAATTCCCTTTTAACTTCTCGAATAGCCCGCCTTGTCTCGGCTTCTCGCACGACTAATAGGGTGTCCGACGTGTAATCGATAAAGTGGTATTCAATGAACGTGCTAAACCTCGGGGTCCAATAGTAGTCTGAGCCCGCGACGACCTGCCACGCTAGGTCCGCGAACGCGTTTGTTCCGGCCTCCTCCCTAAGGGTTGCGGGCCGGATCCGGAAGCGTCGATCATCGACTTGGATGTTCAGACCCTCTGACTGCGCATAGTAAGCGCCCACACCCGCGCCAACGTATGGCTGGAATCTTTGGTTTCCAGGTGCGAATCGCAATATGAAGTTCGCCAAAAATGCGCCCGAGTTAACCCAGGTGTTCACATTCCCGTTCACCGAACCCAAGTTAACGGGTTGACACCCCGGGCAAGCGGTGAAGGCCGCATTCAGGGTGGCATCCCAACCGGGCCTAAAGCCGTTGTAAAAGAAGTCGCCTTCAAGCGTTGGACGAACCACGCCTGTGCCAAAGACGTAACCGAGTTTGATACCCCCGAAGAAGCCAACCTCATTGTCCGGCTCGATTTTGAGATCGAGATCGAGCCTTGTGCCGACGAAAGGGGTGAAACTCCGGTCAAAAGTTCTGGTGTCACCGAGATTTTGAAACACGTTCGCGCCCATATCGATCGCGCCGTAAAAACCTGTTCCATAAAGTGGTGGTGGCGGCGGCGGGGCGACCTGCTTGTAGACCTCCTCCCCGGCTTGCACCGAGGCGGTTACGAGCCCCAGCAGGAGAGGCGCTAAAATGGAGAATTTTTTCATAGCAATAGGCGTGATAGCTAATAAGTGCTGATCTTGTCAATTTAATTGTTTAAGAGGCTTTCTGATCTGCAGCCGGTTTTCTTTGGTTCGGCTTGTGGTCAAAAGTGAAGGCAAAAATGAGCAGTGCTCTTAGCCCGCCGTGAGCGGTGACAAATGGGCCGGTCTTTTACGGTGCTTTGAAATCGCGGCGTGCTCGTGTCAATCACGTTACCAGCCGCATCGTAAACGCGAATCACAGCATCGTGTGATCGGGCCGTAGAACTTTGGTCGAGCGTTGGCACGCAGCGCCGATGCTTATCGCTGTGGCGTGAAAGTATAGCCTTTGGAAACCGCGTGGAATTCGGGCGTGACATCAGCTAATGGGCGCAAATCAACAAGCAACACCTGTCCAGGCAAAGTCATCTGTTTATGAGTCTCAAAATACTTCTCTGCAAGTTCGTGGCATTCTTCGGCGGATAGATTCCGGTCAAGGGACACAAAAATATAATCGACTCCTTTCAAAAACTCATAGTCAGTCCTGAAAGGTTCATCTGTGCTCATGGCCAACCATTAACATAACGGGAACTTCGACATGACGCGAGTGCAACTTCACCACTCTTTGAACTGGCCCGCGTGCTCGTGCGTCTCGATCACGTTGCCAGCGGCACCGTAAACGCGGATCACAGCATCGTGTGAGCGGCTGTAAAACTTGGTGTAGTCGATTGCGTTGCTGATCGCGTCCGGTTCACCATACCTTCTCGAATGGGGCGAGCACGTCGGATGAACTCATAGACAAGCTGTCGGCGCTGGGTCAGTAAGGCGCGGCGCTTGGAAAAGTCGTTCCGGTGAAATCACCGTAACGGTTTTTTTCATGGTCGCATGACCTCCAATTGTTTCCGCGCGATTTGTAACTTCTCGTTGACGCGACGCGCTTCTTCCACGTCCCCGGCTTGCTCCCATGTTGCAAGCAAATCCTGTAAACCCGCTATGCGCTCGACTTTTTTCCTCATCCGCTCCAATCGAAGCGTATGCCGTTTTCGGGTCGATCTCACTTCACCGCAACGACAAGCAGCGGATTAGTGGCCCTTCAGTTTGCCCGGGTAAACTCGCCGAGAATGGCCGCTCGCGCTCATTCGTCCCCGTGCTAATGATCCAGTGGCACCCAAACCGAACCGTTATCAGCTTTACAACTGCTCAGGCTTTTTTTCGTGCAAACGTCTATAGCGTAAACCGGGTGGATCTCCCAGCTTGAAACTCGGGCTGGCGCCCCTTGCCCCGCTTTCGGCGGGCTGCCGGAACATGGCCGATGAGCGGCATCATACATGAGCTGGCCTGTGAATCGTAGTGGATGGAGCCGAGCCGCGTTGCAAATAGTGGCTTCGTCCCACTGGTCAGGGCGGAAGTGCGGAGAGATTTCTACCGTGACACTCTTACACTCAAGCGGCGTCTGTGCCCCGGTCTTGCATTGCACAGTCGGAAAGGAGGGAATCAGCACTAAGTGCAGGTCCATCGTGTCCGGCGCCTTGTCGTTTTTGTTGCCGCAGTTACAGCTCTCCGGGCTTCCCGGTTTAACTTTCATCAGCCACGCGGCGAAAGTCACAACGCTCCCTTCGCCAATGGTGGCGTCCTCGCTCGTCGTGTAGATATCGCGGAAGACGGTGCGGTCCTTCGGCAGGTTCTCTCGCCACCAGGTCTTCGCCTTTGGTGCTTTCTGATCAAGCTTTTGCTGGAGCTTTCTGAAGCTGATGAAGGTTACCAGCGCCGGATTCCCCTCAGTCGTCGCGCAGAAGTTATTCTTAGCAACATTTTGGAGTGCGTGAGCGTCCCTGTTATGTTCCTGTGGGTCTTGATCGGCTTCGCCCCGGGCGTCACAGTTATCGTCTACCGGGTGATGCTTCGCGATAGTCGCGAACGGGAGTGTGCAACCAGGGACTAAGCCTTGAGCGTTGGCTGATCCAATCGCCACGAGCAGGCTTGTGCAAACGACCACGGATACAAGTCTTGCCATGTTTCCTCCGCCGCTTCGTACAATACCACTTTTTTTCATTGCTGTGTAAAGAGCAAAAAAGGCAGAATCCGCCGCGTGAAGTACCGGGAGATCACACTAGCCGTGTTAGCGGCGCTGTCCGCGTCACTCGTACTAGCCGATGACTTCAAAACGATTAACGGGAAAGAATACAAAGACGCCACGATCAGCCGTGTCGAAGCGGACGGGATCGTGCTTAGAACCAAAACGGGAATTTCTAAGGTCTATTTCATTGAACTCCCTAAAGACGTTCAGGAACGGTTTCATCCCAGTCCTGCGAAGACCGTCGCAGTACAGCGCGAGCGCGAGCCGATCAATTTAAAGGGCTGGGCACCGGCGATGGCAAATCCGACTGCTTTTATCATATTCTTCGTTGCCGGGACTATTATTATTGCCGGGCGTGGTGTTTGCTATCGTCCGTAGTCGTCTTCAATGACAAGCAACGATGCGAGCAAAGTCTAAATGAAATCCTGGGAAATCATCGCCGACAATCTCAAGAAACGCGGTTGGAGCTTGGGCTGGGTCTCAGCCATTGATTCCGAGGGGCGAACGATCTGGATTGCCGACGCACATCGCGACAACGGAAAGCGGTTTGTTGTTCGTAGCGATGAAATACTGACAGCGTTTCTTGAGCTTGAATCGAGAGTACTCAGTCGGAATCAGCACAGGTAGTAATGAACAAAAGGCAGAAAATACTGACAATTGTGGCCCTGGCCGCTTTTGGCGTCATCATCTTCTTGCATTATTACGACCCTTTTGAGGCGATATTTTATGAAAAACTTTTTGGCGGCGTTCAGCATGGTTACGCGCATCGAGCAATTTTTGATGTTCGCATGCCGCTGTTCGTCATGGCCGTATTCTACACCGGGCTCTTTTTCCTGCTGCAAAATAGACGTGGGCCATAGGCCGGATTGCTGTGCGAGCGGATGAAAAGCTGAGTGCGTTTGTGGAACTGGAAGCAGCGACTAGGCAGGGCTGAAAGCGAACAACTCAGGCCCGGCTTGATTCACTCTTGAAAGTGAAAGTTGATGTTGTCGCCGGAAAGGTTCAAAGGATCGCTCACCTGACAACACAGGCGAATAATAGTAGCGGCGATCAGGGGATTAGCCCGCGTCAAAAACCATCGCCTTTTGGCGACCTTCAACCGCAATCTCGATTCCGGTAAGGCTGTTGTGAACGGTAACCACTTTACTCAGCAGAACCGTTCTGCCTTCTTTCGCGCCATCAAACACGAGTCGTTTGTTCGTAATAGTGAGCCATCCAGTATCTATTTTGGCCCATTCTTGTGTGCTGGTGGAGCGGCCAGTTGTCCCGCCGACATACACGCCCTTGGCTACTCGGAAGCCGGTATGGCCTGCCTGATAATGTCGCACTGCGCGCGTTTCATACAAAGCCGAGGGCGTTGAATAGAACGGAGCTTCGCCGGGCTTTAAGATAATGTTTGTTGCCACGGTCGGTAGAGCGCGAGCTTGTTGAACATTCGCAGCGAACTCGCGAGCTTCTGTGAACAGGACTGCTCTGCGCTCGCGTTGGCGCTTGGAGTAAAGGACGGCGGTGACAATGATTGCGACAACCGCGATGATCGCAGCAACCACGATGATTGAGGTTGTGTATTCCACAGCGAACCGTCACGGTTCTTTGAAATCGCCCGCTTGCTCGTGCGTTTCAATCACGCTGCCCGCGTCATCGTAAACGCGAATCACAGCCTTGTGTGAGCGGCTGCGATGCTTCGCGTAGCCGACTGCGTTCGCTACTGCATTCGGCTCGCCGTACCACAGCCGACCGAATGGCAGGGCATCGGAAATTAGATCGACGCCGTTGTCTTTGCGCGGGCGGACTTCGTAAGCGTGCATCGTTGATTGCATCGGCGATGCGACATTCAATCACGGAGCGGCGCACGCGGTGAAGCGTGGCGTGGCGTTAAACGCGCCTAGAATCGCCGCAAGCGCACTCTACGGTGTTGATGCGGCCAACGTCCAGATCGACGACTACCAATTTGCCATCAGCCTGGATCGCCACCGCATTGGCGATGTCGGTGCTGCGCCTAAGATCGGTCGTCACCTTGCCGCCAATCCCGAATGTCGGGTCCAGATCACCACCCGCTGCCTGGGCCGCCTGAACCCGACCCGCCGGCCCCGATGTCCCGGTAACCGATGGGCTGACTTGATTGCCCGTGGTCTGCCGTGGTTGCTGCCGTCGTAGTGGTCTGACGCGTTGCACTCGCCGTCGTCCCGCTTGAGCAAGAGACCAGCATCAGGGCGAGTATTGAAAGCGCAGAAGTAAGAATGGTCGATTTTTTCATAAGCAAGGATTCTTCGTTGATTTAACCTGTAATCGTCATTACATCAGTTACGATGAAGTGTCAACCTATAAAATCATGTTTACCGGTTAAGATCGAATCACACCGGTTTGTCCCGCGCGACTTCATCGGCGGGGATGCAGCGCTTGACTTCATCAATACCGTTACGGGTCGCGATCAATCGCCTCGCGACTGGCTGGACAGCTACACGGCCCTGCTCGGATGGGCGGCACTGGTGTGTCTCCTGCCGGGAAATATTCTTCGCGCGCTGACAAGAAAGGCGAAGAGCGAACCCACATCGGCTGCGGCTGCGTTGGCCCGTGCAAAGGTGTTTCGCGAAACGCTATTTGCGCTGATCACGGGAATCGTTTCCGGGAGCGCGCCGCCGAAAGCCATGCTCGCGGTGCTCCGAGAGCACTGGATCGCAGGCATCAATGCTCACGAGCTGCGCTTTGACCATGGACACGTGGTTGCTGAGCTACGAAGTGATGCGGCCAATTTCGACCTGATCGCATCGATGATCGCCTATCGGATGGTCGAACATGTCTTGACGTTGCCGACAGATCGATTGCGCATCTGTCATGGACCCAACTGTTCATGGATATTCATTGACAGCTCGAAAGCCGGCCGCCGGCGTTGGTGCGACATGGGGGTTTGCGGGAACGCCGCCAAGTCGCGTCGCTTCCACGCTCGCTTACGTCAGCGCCGCGAGTGACCTCTCGGAAGTTAGGAAACCGCCGTTTTTTGAAGCCGGGATGCGACCAGCTTTTCCGCGCCGCCCGCAACGACAACCAAGCGTGCAAAAGAGGGGCGCGACGCGCTGGTGAAGTTTACACCGTGCGCTACGACGCAGTGAACGCGATGTTGCTCAACGAGTTCCTCAAAGAGCACCGCAAGGTCGAGAAATTGGAAGCGATGGTTGCCCAGCAGCGTAAGGAGTTCGAGGCTGCCCTTACTGATTTGAAGGGGCAAATCCAGAAAGTGAGCGCCCAGCTTGAACTGAGCAAAGCCGTGCCGCAAACCGTCGCCGAAAATCAGTAAATCTTAGAGCTTCGCAATTAGCCGTCACGTCTCACCGCGTGGCGGCTTTTTGTTTTGGTCTGCGTTCACCACTCTTTGAAATCGCCCTTGTGTTCGTGCGTTTCTATCACCTTGCCGGCGGCATCGTAAACGCGAATCACAGCGTCATGTGACCGGCTGCGAAACTTTGCGTAGTCAACTGCGTTGCTGACTACGTTTGGCCCGGCATACCACAATGTAATCTCACCCTCGCGCTGCGGACATTGCAGCGCGCCAGTAACCGGCGAAATCGTCGAGAGTTTTTGTTATCTCCCGGGACGGTGGCCGTAAATCGTCATCGGGTTAGCGGTAGTCGGAATCGCGGCGAGCCGATCGCAAGGCTGCGGGATAGCGGAGGTTCCCCTCACTACGTAGCATACCTTCTTTGCGGTCCTTTGAGCCGACTGCTGTGTTGCCGGCTGAACCACGTTTTCGCTCGGACCAGCAAATGCCGATGCGCAAAATGCGAGTGGCGCAATCAGTGCGCAACAGGCGACGGTGACATTTGTTTTCTTCATTATGATGCCTCCCTGTTGATGTTAATCGTTATACCCGTTAGACAGGTTTTTTAAACCTACCGTTCAACGTCCCGCTACCGGGGCAAACAGCTGTAAAACTTGGTGTAGTCCGATTGCGTTGATGACAGCGTTGGCTCGCCATACCACAAGCAACCGAAAGGGAGTGCGTCCGAAATTAGATCGACGCCGCGATGATCTTTACGCGGGCGAATTTCATAACTCGTGCATCCAACTGCATGGCGCAACGCTTCGGCAGGAGCCTTCACCCTCCAAATGTGAACACCGCGAGCGACTAAAAACTTTCTTTTTTCGCCGGCTTACCCTTCAACTCGACGAGGATGAGGTCAATCGGACCCTTCCCGACGTTTTCCGGCAGATGCGCGCCGGCCTTGCCCCACACGGTCTGGCCCGCCTTGCCGGATTCTTCCTCGCTCTTACCGTCGGGGTAGGTGAACTTGGCCGTCTGGTCGACCAGAAACACCGCCACGTTATCGGGATGACTGTGCATGACGGATTTCTCGCCGACCCCGTAATGGATACGCAACACCCGCACCTGGTCGTTCTCGAACTCGACCTTGTAGTGTTTCGGGTCAACCTTGACCGGGTCCTGTGCACGGGTGGGGGTCGTGACCAGAGCAAGCGCCAGAACGGCAAACAACGCAGTGATGTACTTCATGTGGGGACCTCCTTTTGGTTAGGGAAAGGCTCTCACTTTACCTCTTGAATGTCCAGCGGTTACGCGGGTCTTATTTCAGATCAGTGGCGGAGATTGGGATTTCGTAATCAGCGTCATGGCGTTTGATGGGTGCGCCGCACTTTGGGCACATCGGCGCGGT
>Ga0307278_10001298_pt1 | contig 12461 bp, 18 predicted proteins | sample ER_DNA_117_FD_194482 | JGI IMG/M metagenome (GOLD analysis project Ga0307278, IMG submission 194482) | Bulk soil microbial communities from the East River watershed near Crested Butte, Colorado, United States - ER_DNA_117 | ecosystem: Environmental > Terrestrial > Soil > Floodplain | place... | reverse complement strand
ATAGAGTCATTCCCTGACCTGTGGCTTTGCTGCTACTGCCAACATTCGCGCAGAAATTCAAATCTTCAAAACCGGTGTGAGCAGTGGCCCTGCTCAGGCGGGTTCGATTCCCGTCCGCCTCCGCTGAGCTGGGCAAACGCTTCGCAAAGTAGCCTGGGAATGACAGCCTGATCTGGCCCCACCTGGGGTCGGTTTCGCCCCCAGAAGTGGCCCCACCCCCGAAACCGCCAACCCCTACGCTTCGCGGTTACCACGCCAGCGGAGCAAGGGAGAAGGGATGTCGAGGGTGGAGCTGTTTGAGAGTATCCGCCGGTCAAGATCGCCACGAACGTCGTCATGGCGCCGAAGGCTACCCGAGAGGCCCCGCGGCGGGGTCGAACGCTAGGACGGCGGCCCGTCGACCAAGGTGATCTCGACCTCGCCGGTCTGTTCCTCCATGCCGTCGGCGCGGGCCTTCCACCTGGCCTTCATGCCCGCCTGCCAGCGCTGATGCGGATAGATCTCCTGCAGCTGGCGATTCGCCAGGGTGAGTCGTCCGGGTTCAGTACCCGTTCGCCTCCGGTGAAGCGGATCGGAAACACGCGGAAGTCGAGCTCTTGGGGGTTGGGAGGGTTACCGGTCGCGTTGAACAGCTCCAGGCCGAGGTGGTCGAACTCGACCTCGACCGCCCGCGCCGGGCCCTGTCCACGGTTCTCGACCAGGACCTGCAAGGTGCCCGTGCTCGTGCGGCCATCAGGGTGATTCCAGACCACTGGGCGGTCGCCAGCGGCCGGGTTGGCGTACCTCACGACCAGCCGCGGCGCCCTGGTGATCGAGTGGTTCACGGCCACCCTGGCGAGGACGGCCCCGATGGTCGTCATGAGGGTGATGAAGCGGCCCTCGGCCGTCTCGGTGACCAGCCAGCCGACCACGGCGGTAGGTAGGCCAGCGACGATGAGGGCAGCGTCCCAACGCTTCATGACCGCGCAGCCTACCGTGTCCCCGGGTCCGACCGGCCACCGCGGCAGGTCGGGCCGTGAAAGGATCACGGCCATGAAGTGGGACATCGTTTGGCCGCTGCTGCTCGGAAGCGCGGTGACGCTTGCGAGCACGTTAATCGCGCAGTGGGCCAACCTGGGCTATCAGACCAGGCGCCAGCGGGAAGCACGGCGGGCCGACTTCCAGCGGACCACCTTGCTCCAGCTCCGAGACCTTCTTGGAGAGGTAGAGGAGGCTGTCGGGCGAGCCATGGCCGCTCGCCATAGGTTGGCCGACGAGTTCGAGCGATTGGCAGTAGATCCCGACGAATGGCAGTCGTTTCTGCGGGCCAATCATTCGGACATGGAGGTAGTGCGCAGTCTGACATACCGCCTTCGTCTCCTCGCGACCGGCGTGGAGCATGAGCCACTTCGCATCGCCGTCGGCCATATCTATCGGTGGGCGTGGCTCGCTCCCCTCGCCACCACGGACAAGGAATCTCAGGACGCTCGCGAGAAGCTGATCGAACAGCAGATCAAGGCGGTGGAGCTGCTCGGCCATCAGCTCCGCAGTCTCCCCTGACGGGAGCGGTCGACGCAGGCCGCCGCGGGGCAGTGGGCTGCGTGCGCCCTTGACCAACGCGGGAGCGCCGATCGCCAACGTCACGTACCTGGGCGTGACGGTGGTCGGGTCGCTGCTGCTGGACACGACCAACGGGAAATTGCACATCTGCACGGCCACCAACGGCACGTCGACCATCACCTGGACGGTGGTGGGGGCGCAGACCTGATGGACGCCGAGCGCGAGGTGCTGGCCGAGCTCCAGCGCATCGTGGACGACCAGGCCGACGTGGAGCTGGCGCGGGAGCTGTGCGCGGTGCTGGCCGGTGCGGACAACCTGATCGCGCGGGCGTCGGAGGTCATGACGATGCGCCTGGCCAAGGGCAAGCACCTGTCGCCCGCATCCATGGAGCTCCTGGAGTGGGTCCATGACGGGCTGTGGGACCTGGCCAGGGTGCTCGTCCCCGAGGGCGCCCACGACCCGGGAGCCAGCCAGTGAGGCCGGCCAGCTCGCCGAGGACGTGACCGGGGGGCCGGGGGCGTGCGGGGCCAGGCGCAGGGCCCATGCTGACGACCTCGCGGTACCACTGGCTGGCCAGGTCGAACTCCCAGCACGACAGCAGCCGGTTCACCACCGCCGCCGGCCCGCCCGTCCAGCCGTTCAGGGGCTCGTCGGGCCACAGGTGCACGGTGGCATCGGGCCGCCCGGCCAGGTAGGCGTCGACGACCTCGGTGGTGAAGCCGGGTTCGCCCTTGCAGTCGATCACCGTGGCCCGTCGGGCGGCCAGGGCGGCCAGGTAGGTCTCGCGGGTGATGTAGACGCTCTTGCCCTGCCCGGGCCGGCCGATGACCAGCCGGGGCAGCCCCGCGACCGGCCGGGCAGCACCAGGTACTTGCCCTGGCGCCAGTCGCCGGGCAGGTCGCCGGCGATCGACACGGCCAGCGCGGCCACCTCGAGCTCGGTCCCGGTGGCGGCGGCCCGGTCGGCGGCCTTGCGGGCAGCCAACTCCCGCCGGCGGGCCGCCGCGGTGAACTCGGGCGCGGTCAGGTCCGGGCCGCGGCCGAGGGACGCGGCCAGCAGCCCGGCCGGGACAGCCAGGGCCGCCTGGGGCCACAGGAACAACCCGGGGGTAGGCAGTGCACCACCGGGGCGCCGACCTGGCCCAGGAGGCCCAGGACGCCCGCGAAATTGTGCTCCAGCGCCGGCAGCGGACCACCCTGGACGGCGACGACCCCGCCGGCGGCGATGGCGGCCAGGGCGAGGTGCCAGCGCCCAGGCGGCCAAGGTCAGGGGCGACAGCAGGAACGCGGCCAGGAACAGCGGGAGCCCGCTCGAGGGCCCAGGGGTCGAGGGCCGGGGGGTCATCGGCTGGGCCCCTCGGGCAGGGCCCGCACCCGGTGCACCACCGGACTTGCATCGAGGATCAGGATCTTCTCTGATCTTGGCCAGCGTCCTGGCTGGAGGTACTATCGAACAGGTGTTCGAGTTGGCATGCGGAGCCGGTTGCACATAGCTTGCTCGGCTGACCTTGGAGTTGGGTGCGCAGACCGGGAGGCGTTGTGAGCGTTGCGGGATTGACAAGCGCGGTCCATGCGGCAACGAACGCCTCCAAAGCCGTGGACCTTGGTGCCGAACTGGCGGGCGCTAAGAGCACGTTGCTACGGACGTTCCGGACGCTGGCGGGGGTCGTATACCGGCCGGACCAGGCAGAGGTTGCCCGCCGACGTGGACATGGAGTGGGCTCGTTCACCGAGATCGAGATGCTGGACGCGCTCATGGGCCTTCCAATAGGCTTGCCCGTTTCCTGGAACGAGCTGACGAATGCGGCACGCGCGTTGGTGGATCGTGCTCCTAGCGGCGCGATCGAACGCCGCGGCGGGCAGGTCGTTCGCCGAGCGGTAGCTCCGGTGTCGGTGCTCTTTGCAGTGGTCGCGGCCAATGATTGGCATGCCGGCCTAAGGCGCGCAGGTCAGTTCGCACCCTTCTGTGCGCGAGCCATGCTTCTGCCGGCGCTTCCTGCGGATTGGGAGGATGCAAGGACCCAGGCGTCTTACTTTGGTATCGGCGTCGGCATGTTTGTGGATGGGCACCTGCGCATGCTTGTCACGCCACGTCCATATGTGCGGAAGCGCCACACGCCAGCGCAATGGTGGTTCGCCGAGGAAGCATATCGGCAGATTAGCGAGTATGGGAACGGCGCCAAGCCGGCTCGGTTGGCGAAGGCCAGGGAGGAAGCTCTGCCCAAGCTCTAAGGGCCTTGGGAGCTTCGAATCCATCAGGCTGGTCGAGCCTGTCATTGACTGCATCGTACTCAGCTCGGGCAGTGTCACAGCGATTGCGCCACCAGTTCGCCCGGTCGACGAGGGTTGGCTGACCGATCAGGCCGGTGATCCAATCGCTCCAGGTGTGGACTCCATGGGCGTGGGCCGCCGTAGCGTCCTTCTTGCCGAGGAAGGTGTCCAAGGGCCGGCCGCCGCAGGCCGTGCATTCAGGGGCCCGTGCGTTCGCGAACTGTTTCGCTAGGGTGCTACCCCGGAAAAAGGCCATTAGGTCCGGGTACAGAACGCTGGGGGACCGATCTTTATTGTCGCTCGACCGGCGCTGCTCGCCGAAGGGGATGATGTGACGACTGCTGCCGCCGGTGCCGATTGAAGTAGCGAACGCTCCGTGGCACAGGGCGTCGAAGCCGTTCAGGTCAGTGCGCAGCACGGCGACGTGCCCAGCCTCGGCAACGAGGCGCCGCATGTTAGCCACCGCAGCCCGATACCGGTCCAACGGGTCGAACTGGCCGCCCAGGAAGACCGCCTTCGGCGCCTCCAAGCGGGCCAGCACAGCGATCAGCTGGTCAATGTTGTCGTTGGAGAGCCAGGCAATATCGATGGGAACGCTAAACAGCACGTCATCGCGGCCCAGGGCAGCGACGACATTGGCGGCCTCCTTGAGCGCCTCGCTATCGCCAGCTCGAAGATAGCCGGTCGGAGTCAGCGCGACCGTCGCGCCACAGGTGAGTTGGCCATCGAGGATCTCGTCCAGAGTGACTTCATACAGTGTGTCCTTGGGCAGCACAAAGGGCGCATCCTCCGTGGCGAGGGCCTCGTCATAGGACTCGGAGTCGATCAGCAGGACGCCGTCGAAGCCCTCCCGCTTGAGTTGCTTCACCCCGTCGCCGGCCTTGGACCCACGTAGGGCGAAGCCCCCAGCATTAGAGGACAGCACCACGTCGAGCAGCTTCTGTGCTGCGTCCCAGCTGGTATGCACCAGGATCTGGTCGGTCATATCCCAAGCCGGCCCGGCTGGCGCCTCCGGACGCGATTGGTCTGCAAGGGCACGCAGAGCAACCTTCCGTGGGTCGGTTCCATTGCCGGACGAGCGCGGCTGCAGCGGATGCGAGTCCGACGGCATGTCGGTCATGTGGCTGCCTCACGATTGGTCGATGCCACAGAGCGGCTAGGCAAGCCGACCCCCGGATTGATGGGGTGGCTCAGATACAGACCAATGAACTCATCGGTATGGAGATAGGTGGCAGAGGCGAGTTCCTCAACATTGTGGCCCTGCTGCAAGAGCTGGTTGACCAGAGATGTCACCGCGGTAGGCATTTCAGGCTCGAGTTCTCCCGGTTCGCTGGTGCGGTAGCCAAGGCTGGACATCTCCACGGCGAGCGACCGGTACTGCCAGTCGCTGGTGATCCCGAGGGTGTTCGCCCGGCGCAGCAAGGCCCACATCGATACCTTCCATTCTCCCTTGAGTTCTAGCAGCAGCCGCACGTCAATCTGGCCGAGCAGCTGGTCCCGAATCTGCTGAGCAGGCATTAGCAGTTCCGCGGCGAAGCGGTTGGCCTGCTTCTCCTGCTCAGGGTGCGGTACCGGGTGCATGACCATATGCCCGAGTTCGTGGGCGAGCGTGAACCGTTGGCGGTCCCCGGGCGTCCCGGCGTTGAGCAGCACCACCGAGTCCTCGCCCGGCGGGCATCCACTGACCGCGTCTACTGGCACACTCGCTCCACCAGAGTCCAAAGGGACGGGTGGAACTAGCTCGCGGCAAGCGACGAGAGCGCCCGCGTCCTCCACGACCCTGACCACCGAGTCGATCGGACCCTTCGGGATCCCCCACTCGGCCCGCAGCCGACGGGCCGCTTCCTCCGGCGTGTCATAGGCGTCTACCGGAATGTGTGGGATCCCGATGCCAGGGGGTCGGGCTACGCCGTCTAGCAGCGCCCGAAGCTGGATGCGAGTCAGATTGAGTAGGGCATGGATACGGCGCAGGTCGGCAGCGGAGATCGCCTGCTTCTTGCGGTGATGCACGAGACCGGGCCCTGCTCCGACCTCGTGCTCACTCAGACATAAGAGTTGGGGAGGATAGTGGAGAGCGCGAGCGTAGAGCTCGAGGCGCTCCCCGTTGACCGTCAAGCGGCCCGCTTCAGCGCGGCTGACATACCCCTGGCTCACCTTTCCATCGGAGCCTTCCAGTGCCTGCATGGCCTTCGCCAGTTGGCCCTGGGTCATCGCTCGGGACTCACGGGCGAGCACCAGCATCCGCGGTTGCGCCACCCCGATGGCCTGCTCCGACATCCTCGCACCTCCCTGTGACCTCACGAAGATACCACAGATTATTCCTCAGGGGATGCAAGAAGGCGTGCTCGGCGCAACGCTGGGGTCGCCAGCCCTACTGCTAACGAACCCTCGGTCGTCACGCAAGCCACCTATCGGGATTGCTACTTCGGTAGCAAGGTGGCAGAATGACTAGAACCACCGGACGCCCGGTGGTGGTGTGGGCCGTCATTCGGGGTCGCACGGCCGATCTGACCTCCCCCTCATGACGCCGGCCGATCAGGCCGGAGCGCCGTCTCACCAACGGCCAGCCCACGGGACACCACGGAAGGAGGAAAACCATGTCCGACAACCGGAAGGCAATGACGCTTCGCCTTCCACCCGAGCAGGCCAGCGCCCTCGAGGCGGTAGCCCAGGTGAACAGCGTTACCGTCGCGGAGGAGGTCCGCAAGGCGATCCAGGCCAGGATCGATGCCCTGCGCGCCGACCCGGACTTCCAGGCACGACTCCGCGACCACCTAGAGCGCAACCAGGAGATCCTCAAGGGGTTGGCCTCCACGTAGGAGGCGCGATGCCCAGCCCACCGCCCAACCACGTCCAGTACCTCGACCTCGGCGACTACCTGGTGCTGGCCGGCGCCGCGCTCGACGTCGCGCCCGAGGCGCTGTTCGACGTGGCCGACCTCGCCTTGGCCGAGTCGGCGCTGCATGCGCCGGCCGCGAGCTTCGCCGGAGTCGAGTTCTACCCCGACTTGGTGACTAAGGCCCGTGTCCTGGTTACGCACCTGGCCAAGAACCACCCACTGCCCGACGGCAACAAGCGCGCCGCCTTCCTGGCCATGATCGAGTTCCTGGCCCGCAACGGGCGGCGGTTCGTGGCCGAGCACGTGGACACCGCCATCGACATGATGGTCAGGATCGCTGCCAGCAAGGCGGACACCGACGAGGTCGAGGACTGGATCAGGCGGCAGACCGAGTGAGCAGCCTGTGGCGGTCACCGCCGGCATGCGGCCGGGATCGACGAGCATCGTGAGCGAAAGGGCCCGGGCACTGCCGGGCCCTTTCGTGTTGTCGTACGGTGGCTATGTCGGCTGATCGGTTACGACGTTATGGCAGAACCTCCTCGAGCAGGACGGCCCAGCGGACCAGAGCGTCGCGACCGTCGCGGACGCCGGGCGCCACGGGCAGGTTGAGGTCGCGGGCTTCGCGGACCAGGCGGCCCACCTCCGCGGCGGCCTGAGTGACGTCCAGTAGGAGCGCGCCCCGTCGCGCGCTAGTGTTGTCCTCGGGCATGAGGGCTGTCTCCTCGTGTCCCATGGGGCCGGCGCGGTGATGTCGCGTGCGGCCCCGCTTATTGGGGAAGTGGGAGCCCTCGGGGAGGTGCCCGAGCTTCTACCGAGCTTCTACCGAACTGCGCCGGACAAGGCCGGACGGGGCCGGACGCTCGAAGGGCTGAAAGGCCGTTCTCACTGTTCAGACCGGATGAGCCCGGACCCCGCCGTACGGGACTGGACAGTGCTCCTCGTGCTTCAAAACCGGTGTGAGCAGTGGCCCTGCTCAGGCGGGTTCGATTCCCGTCCGCCTCCGCGAAGGGCCAAGCGTACGAACACCTGGCGTGGTGAAGTACGGCTGGATGCACGCGCGGGACTCCACGACGATGCGGTCGACGACGGCCCCCAGCAACAGCTTGAGCGGCTCCGGGGCGGCCTGCGAGACCGCCAGCTCGATCCGGCGACGCAGCTCCCAGAAGTCCCCATCGGCCGGCAGCGCGGGCGCCCGTTCGCATTCGGACTCTAGCGCCGCCCGGCGCGCTTCCAGGGCCCTGATCTCGCGCTCGAGCTCCGCGAGGCGGTACGCGCAGGTGGCCTCGGGCAGCCGGCCGGCCTCGAAGGCTCGTAGGTACCGGTCGATGGCCGCGCGCCGCTCGGCGAGGGCGGCCGCGGCGCCGGCGAGCTCAGCCTGCCGGCCTGGGTGGGCCGCCTCCCACAGCTTCTGGGCCCGCCGGGCGGCCTCGGTGAAGATCTGGCCGTCGCCCAAGGCGGCCAGCACCTCGGCCACGATGGCATCCTCAAGCGGGTCGGCGGGGATGCGCTCTTGGTCGCAGCGAGCGGTGCCGTGCCGGTGGCGGGCGAAGCAGGTGTAGTAGCGGTAGACGCCGGCCTTGCCGTGCGCGGCGGTGCCAACGAACCCGTGGCCACACCGCTGGCAGCGCAGCAGGCTGGTGAGCAGGTAGTCACTGGCGTTGGCCGCGCGGGCGCGCCAGGATTCTCCGCGTTCGGCCATCACCGTCTGAGCGCGTTCGAACGTCGCCTCGTCGACGAGCGGCGTGTGCGCGGCTTGGTAGACAGCGCCGTTGAACGGCAGCCGCCCGAGGTAGGTCGGGTTGCGCAGGATGTCGAGGACCGCGTGGGGCGTCCAGCGGGCTTTTCGGCCGGTCGTCTGTCCGTCGTCATTGAGGAGGTTGCTGATCGCTGCCGAGCCCAACCCACGGTGGACGTACAAGTCAAAGATCCGCGCCACGACCGCCGCCTGCCCTTTTATCGGCACCAATAGCTGTCGTGGCACGTCGTACTCGTAGCCGAACGGCGTGTGTACCGCCCGTCCATTCGCCCTTGGCCGCCTTGCGGGCCAGGCCCATCCGGGTGCGCTCGACGATCATCTCGCGTTCGAACTCGGCGAACACGCCGAGCATCTGCACCATCATCCGGCCATCGGCGGTGGTGGTGTCGAAGGGCTCTGAGGCGGAGCGGAACGCAACTCCGGCCCCGTCCAGCTCTTCGAGCACCTTGGCGAGCCCGCTGACCGACCGCGCCAGCCGGTCGACTTTGAACACCAGCAGCAGGTCGTAGCGGCGGGTTCGGGCGTCGTGCAGGGCCTGTTGGAGGCCTGGCCGGTCAAGCCGCTTGCCGCTCATGCGGTCGCGGTAGCTGCGGGCCAGCACCCAGCCAGCTTGCACGGCGACATAGGACGCCAGCCGCTCCTGCTGGGCGTCAAGGGAGAAGGGCTGGCGCTCTTCGTCGGTTGAGATGCGCAGGTAGATGGCAACCCTCATGGCTCTCCCTCCTGCTTGCCGCCGTTGCCAGCGACCCTACCTCCATCTGCAGCGTCGGGATCGCGTCGCGGCGTTTCCCGTTCGAATTTGGGCGATGAGCAGGTGCGCGATCGCGGAGATTGCCTGCTCGCGACGGTCTGGCGGCATCGATGTCAGGATCGGATGGCGCAGGCCGAGCTGGAACCAGCGGACAGCAGTCGACCGTCTGAGCAAAGGGTTCGGTCGTGCTTCAGCCGGATCAGTACAGCCCGAACGCTTTCTTGTTGGCGACGGCCCGGCATGGCCGGCGGCTTCGGCCCGCCTCGTTTTTCCAGGGGGCACACCGACGCTTCCGAGCTTGACGGCGCCTTCCTCTTCTCGGCAGCTGTCGGTCACTGGCGCCTGGGGTCGATGCGGTGGCCGTGGCCGTGGTCACTGCTGAACCAGGCATCGGGGCAGTACCGCTCGTCGTCCATGGCGGTCCCAGCGTCGCGATCGCCTGCCTCATGTACTTGGCATGCCGAGGGAGGTGCCACCGAGTGCGACCGTGTCACCGGGCGCCGCGTGGGCCGGCCGGGAGTGATCGTGCCGTCCTCCTCGCCCGGGCGTGTGGAGGGCAGAGAAGTCGGCACAGCGTGCCCAGTCGCCCGGGAGGTCGGGAACTGTTGGCGACGGTCGCGAAGCCCTCCTCGTCCTCGGACGAAGTTCCTCACCAAGGTCTCGCGGTCGAACGCGTCGGTGGCCCTTCGGAGGGTTCGACGGAGGCGGGACGGGTAACGGCCGGCGTGCTGGCGTGGTCGCTGGTCTACACGGCGGCCAACCGGAGAGCCGGACCGGCTCGGCCGGGTCGACCTGGCGGGCGAGTGAGGCATTGGAGAACCGGCGGCCATCGGGTTGCGCCTGGAGATCCTTCTATCCAGTCAACCCGGGTCCGGGGTGCCGCGCAGAGACTACGTCGCAAACCGTTCAACCAGCGCGACTGGTCTGCGCAGGCGGCTGCCTGATGTCGGAAGGTGCCGATGACCGGACCGCAGCAGCAACGGCCCGCCTGGAGACATAGCGGTACCGGCCGCCACGGTGGCCGGCTGCTAGAGCAACACCGGTGCGCGCCATGAACACGATCGCGGCGAAGCAGGCCCGGTCGGAGATGGTGCGGTGCCGGCCGCCGTAGGGCGGGCGCGGTGGGGCTGGCAGCAAGGGCGCAACCAGCGCCCACAGCTGGTCCGGCACAAGGTCGTCATGGCGCCAGATCATCCCAGACCCATCCCAAAGGAGCGAAACGACCGTCTTAGCCTCTTGGACCCGCGCATCACGTCTTGCGCCTGCGCAGCAGGTCCTTGTCGACCGTACCGTGTTGCGGGAGCGAGGTGACCCCTCGGACAGGTTGGCCAGCGCCGCCGGGCTCAGCTGGGAGTGCTGGGCGGCGTCGTGCGCGCTGGCGCGGTTGTGGCGGGCGACGATGATGTGGGCGAACGGCCCCCCGCCGCACAGTAGGATGCCCGAACTGCGGTCTGTGCCTGGGTGAGGCCGCACCTCCATCAAAGGAGACAGACGATGGTCACCGTGGGGCTGCTTGTTCGACTGCTGGCCAAGCCCGGGAAGGAAGCCGAGGTGACCAGCTTCCTCAAGGGCGGGCTGTCGCTGGTGGAGGAGGAACCGGCAACGATCGCGTGGTTCGCGATCCGCCTTGGACCATCAGAGTTCGGCATCTTTGATGCCTTCCCCGACGACTCGGGCCGGCAGGCACACCTGTCGGGTCGGGTCGCCGACGCCCTGATGGCGCAAGCTCGCGAGTTGCTGGAGCAGCCGCCGGTGATCGAGCCGGTCGACGTCATTGCGGCCAAGCTTCCTGGGTAGCCGCCGTGTCGGGAGCCTCTGCGACCCTGACCGATCCCGCTGCTGACCGCGTGGGGCGGCAGCGCGATCAGGTTTCTAGCCGTGCCGCATGGACCCGGTCACCGGGTGCGCCTGGCGGTCGACGGCGGCCACGACCTGTGGCGGGCGCTAGGGTTTCGAGAGCTACGTGCACCGCGAGTACGGCCCGGGCGGCCGGTCATCGGCCAGGATAGTCAAATCGGGTAATCATCTGGGCTTGCGGCGGCTTAGCCGGCCGTGTGCATCGAGATCTGCAGGTCGGTGCAGGTCGGGTTGCAGGCGCCGAAGGTGTGGATCTGCTCGTCGACCATGCCAGGATCCTTGGGGCCATGGTCGCGGACCACCAGGACGACATTTGCGCCGAGCGCGTCCAGCAGGCCCGGGCCACCATCGATGACCCCGTCGGTGTCGCCCACCTTCAGATGCCCGCCGAACTCGGCGCCGCCGCCCTCGTCGATGACGAGGCCGGCGGCATACTGCACCGACACCGACCCATCGGGGTTGAACACCATCCATCAGATGGTCACCGCGTGCCCGCCCTGCAACCCGCTGGTGGACAGCGAGAAGGAGACGCCGCTGCCGGTGCGGGTGAGGGTGGAGGCGCCGACGACCGCGCCGGCGAAGGTGGTAACCGGGCTGGTCGTCTGGGTGGCCGCGCCAGCGCGACTGACCAGGACGACGGAGCGCAGCGGACGAAGGGCAGGGCAACAACAAGCCTGCGCTTCATGAGCGTCTTGACCACGGTAGCGATCGCGCGTTTCGGCTCGATCTCGGGGCGTGCATCGTGGGCGCGGCCTCCACGTCGCCGACCTCCAACGACGCCGTCCGCATCGACGCAACAGTCCCCACCTGGCCATTGGGGTATCACCTGAGGCGCTCATGGCGGAAGCGTGGCAGCAGGCCTGGAAATGAGTCTGCTGCTTGGCGGATCTAGGGCAGCAGCCCGAGGTGGGGCTGCCCGCCTTAGACCTACCGTGGTGTTCAGAAAGACAACGAAGGAGGACACCATGGCCACGACACTGCTGGACTACCGCGCCACCATGGCGGAGCTGCACATCGATGACCTGCTCCGCGAGGCCGCAGCCGCCCGCAAGGTGCAGGCCGCCCGCGCCGCCCGTCGCCAGCGGGGGGTCTGACATGGCAGCGCTGCTGTTGGTGACGGCTGTCGTGATCCTCGCCGTCGTCGGCGGTTTTCTCGGTGCCGACTCCCGCGACTGGGCCGACTGGTCACCGCCCCACCTGCACAATCGGTGAGCGACGGGTTCTGCGAGGACCGTAGGAGGGCGACGCGCCGAGGTTCACCTGAGGGGTCTCTTGCGCGCGCCGGGCACGACGTGGACCTGGTCACCAACTCGTCGGTGGAAGCCCGGCCCCGGGCGTCGCCGGTGTGCTGGTATGAGATCCGCAGCCTGCGCAGCGACCCGGTTCTCTTCCAGCAGGGCAGCTACGCGCTGGACGACGGCGTATCCCCCTGGATGGCCAGCGTCGCCC
>Ga0307278_10001297_pt1 | contig 12462 bp, 13 predicted proteins | sample ER_DNA_117_FD_194482 | JGI IMG/M metagenome (GOLD analysis project Ga0307278, IMG submission 194482) | Bulk soil microbial communities from the East River watershed near Crested Butte, Colorado, United States - ER_DNA_117 | ecosystem: Environmental > Terrestrial > Soil > Floodplain | place... | reverse complement strand
CGGCCACCGGCTCGGCCACGTGGAAGCGGTTGGCGGCCGTGCAGGCCTCGCCGATGTTGCGCATCTTGGCGATCATCGCCCCCTCGACGGCGGCGTCCAGGTCGGCGTCGTCGAAGATCAGGAACGGGGCGTTGCCGCCCAGCTCCATCGAGACCCGCAGCACGTTGTCGGCCGCCTGGGCGATCAGGTTCCGGCCGACCTCGGTGGAGCCGGTGAACGACAGCTTGCGGACCCGGCCGTCCCTGATCAGCGGCTCCATCACCGCCCCCGACCGCTTGGTGGTGACGATGTTGCAGACCCCGGCGGGCAGGCCCGCCTCCTCCAGGATGCCGCCAAGGGCCAGCATCGACAGGGGGGTGAGGGCGGCCGGCTTGATCACCATGGTGCAGCCGGCGGCCACCGCCGGGCCGATCTTGCGGGTGCCCATGGCCATGGGGAAGTTCCATGGGGTGATCAGCAGGCACGGGCCGACGGGCTGGCGCATGGTCAGCAGGCGGCCCTTGCCGTTGGGGGCGACGGCGTAGCGGCCGTCGATCCGGACCGCCTCCTCGGCGAACCAGCGGAAGAACTCGGCCGCGTAGGTGACCTCGGCCTTGGACTCGGCCAGGGGCTTGCCCATCTCCAGGGTCATCAGCAGGGCCAGCTGGTCGGCCCGGTCGCTGAGGGCCTCGAAGGCGCGGCGCAGGATCTCGCCCCGCTCCCGGGGCGGGTGGGCGGCCCACTCGGCCTGGGCGGCCACGGCCGCGTCCAGGGCGGCCACGCCGTCGGAGGGGGTGCCGTCGGCGACCTCGCACAGCACCTCGCCGGTGGCCGGGTCCTCGACGGCGAAGCTCCCGTCCTCGCTCGCCTCCCGCCAGTCGCCGCCGATGAACAGCCGCGGCGTGACCGCGTCGACGACCGCCTGCTCCGATGCTGCGATGCTCATGGGCGCTGCCTCCTCTGGCGTCCCGGGGCGGACGCCGCTAGCGTAGCGCGCCATGGGCAGGCTCCGGACGGCCGCGGCGGCGGCGCTGCTGCTGGCCGCCTGCACGGCCGGCGAGCGGCCGCCGGCCCCGGCCCCGGCGACGACCCCGGCCGAGGGGCCGGGCTGGCGGCGGCTGGCCCCGGTGCCGTCGCAGCGGACCGAGGTGGCGGCGGCCGCCGTGGGCCGGCGCATCTGGGTGCTGGGCGGCTACGGCAGCGACGGGGCCACCCTGGCCACCGCCGAGGTCTACGACACCGCCGCCGGCACCTGGTCGCGCGGGCCCGACCTGCCGGTGGCCGTGAACCACGCCATGGCCGCCACCCTGGACGGGGTGCTGTACGTCGCCGGGGGCAACGACCGCGACGGCCCCAGCGACCAGGTGGCCCGCCTCGACGGCGGCGGCTGGAGGCCGCTGGCCCGCCTGCCCCAGGGCCGCTCGGCGGGCGGCCTGGTCGCCCTGGAGGGCCGGCTGTACCTGGTCGGCGGGGTGGTCGACGGCGGGCTGGCCGCCGACACCCAGGTGTACGACCCGGCTTCCGACCGCTGGAGCTCGGCACCGGGGCTGCCGACCCCGCGCGAGCACCTGGGCGCGGCGGCCACCGGCGGGCGGGTGTACGTGGTCGGGGGTCGGGTCCGCGGGGTCGGCCACAACCTGGCCACCGCCGAGGCCTTCGACCCGGCCACCGGCCGCTGGGCCCGGCTGGCCGACCTGCCAACGCCCAGGGGCGGGCTGGCCGCCACCGCCACCGCCGGCGGGCAGGTGGTGGCCGTCGGCGGCGAGGCCGCGGCCACCTTCGAGGAGGCGGAGGCGTTCGACCCGGCCAGCGGCCGCTGGCGGTCGCTGCCGCCGCTGCCCACCCCCCGCCACGGCCTCGGGGTGGTGGCCGTCGGCGACGTCGTCTACGTCCTCGCCGGCGGCCCCCAGCCCGGCCTCCACACCTCCTCGGCCAACGAGGCCATCGACCTCGGCTAACCGCCGTCGCCGCGGTGGGCGGCCACGGCCTCGCGCAGGGCGGGGGCGACCTCGGCCGCGAACCGTTCCAGCTGGCTGGCCGGCGGCTCGGAGGGCCAGACCACGAAGGTGTCCATCCCGGTCTCGACGACCAGGGGGAGCAGCTGCTCGACCCACTGGCCGGCCGGGCCGTCCAGGAACCCGCCGCCGCCGGGGCCGATGCGGCCGGAGACGTTGTAGAGCCGGCGGATGGCCGCCGGGTCGCGGCCTGCGGCCGCGGCCGCGTCGTCGATGCGGGCCTGGGCGCCGGCCAGCCGCTCCGGCGGCGCGTACGACGCCGACGGCACCCAGCCGTCGGCCAGCCGCCCGGTCAGGGCCAGCATCCGCGGGCCGTAGGCGCCGACCCAGATCCCGATCGGGTGCGCCGGGGCCGGCCCCGGCTTGACCCCCGCCACCCGGTAGTGGCGCCCCTCGAACCGCACCGACCGCTCGGCGCCCCAGAGCCGCCGGAGCAGCCCGATGGCCTCCTCCAGGGCCTCGACGGCCTCGCCGGGGGTGCGGCGGGGCCCGCCCATGGCCGCGACCGCGTCCCAGAACGCGCCAGCGCCCAGCCCCAGCTCGAACCGGCCCCCCGACAGCAGGTCGAGGGAGGCGGCCGCCTTGGCCAGCATGGCCGGGTGGCGCAGGGGCAGGTTGGCCACGTCGGGGAACAGCCCGATCCGTTCGGTGACGGTGGCCAGGGCGGCCAGCAGGGTGAAGGTGTCGAGGTAGCGGCGCTGGTAGGGGTGGTCCTGGATGCCGACCAGGTCGAAGCCGGCCCGCTCGGCCAGCCGCGTCAGGTCGACTAGGGCCTGGGGGTCGGCGGCGTCGGGGACCAGGGAGCAGCCGAACCGGACCGGCAGGCCGACGTCAGCCACGGCCGCCGGCCCAGATCCCGACCCGACGGAACTCCATGGGCACGTCGACCAGGATCAGCTCGCTGGGGCCGTCGGCGGCGACGGTCAGCGACGGCTGGGCGGTCACCTTGGCGGCGTCACCGGTGCTGACCGGCTCGCCGCCGAAGCGGGCCCGGCCGTCGATCAGGTAGGCGTAGGCGCCGCGCCCCGGGCCGACCGGGTGCTCGACCCGGTCGCCGGCGGCCAGCGAGGCCACGTGCACGCTGGCGTCCTGGTGGATCCGGACCACCTCGCCGCCCTCGGGGCCCATCACCCGCAGCAGCCGCCCGGCGCGGTCCTCGCGGGAGAACACCTTCTGCTCGACCTCGGGGGCCAGGCCGGCGGTGTCGGGCAGGATCCAGATCTGGATGAACCGCATCGGCTCCTCCTCGGAGGCGTTCTGCTCCGAGTGCAGCGCCCCCGACCCGAGCGTCATGCGCTGCACCGCCCCGGCCGGCAGGGGCCCGGGGGCACCCCCGACCGAGTCCTGGTGCCGGAAGCTGCCCTCGACCACGTAGGTGAGCCCCTCCACGTCCTGATGGGGGTGCATCGGCCAGATCGCCCCCGGGACCAGCCGGTCGTCGTTGAACACCCGCATGGCCCCGAAGCCGTCGTTGGCCGGGTCGCGGTAGTGGGCGAAGGAGAAGTGCCAGCGGGCCGTGAACCAGCCGCCCTCCTCGCGGTGGATCTCCTGGTCGCGCCGGATGGTCAGCATGGCCGCTCCTGGTCGGGTCCGCCGGCGGTCAGCCGAGCGCCGGGAGGTTGACCTGCTCGGGGAAGTACTTCTGGAACAGGCGGTCGAGCACGCCCTCGTCGCGGAGCTGGTCGATCACCTCCGACAGGGGCCTGGTGTTGGGCGAGCCCTTGGCCAGCACGGCCCCGTACTGCTCGTCGGTCTTGAACTGGCCGGCGACGGCCAGGCCAGGGTACCTGCCGGCCGCGTCGACCACGATCGGGACGTCCGACATGACGGCGTCGACCTGGCCGGCCCGCAGGGCCATGAAGGCGGCCGTGGTCGAGCCGAAGCTGCGCGGCGGCCGCATCGGCTTGAGGGTGCGTTCCAGGTAGGCGGCCCCGGAGGTGGCCTCCTGGACGCCGAAGCGGAGGTTGCGGGCGTCGGCGACCCCGTTGAGGGTGGTGCCCTTGCGGACCAGCACCCCCTGGTTGGCGGTGAAATACGGCGAGGAGAAGTCGACCCGCTGGCGCCGTTCGGGCAGGATCGACACCCCGTTGACGGCGAAGTCGCAGGGGCAGCGGGCGCCGGCGACCAGCTTGGTGAAGGGGAACCCGACCCACTTGACCCGGGCGACCCGAAGGCGCCGGGCGATCTCGGTGACCATGTCGACCTCGAAGCCGCCCTCGAGGCGGTCCAGGTCGTCGCCGAGCACGAACGGCGGGTTGGGCAGCTCGGTGGCGACGGTCAGGACCCCGGGGGTGCGGGTCCGGAACCCGGGCGTCCCGGGCGTGGCCGTGGGGCCGGCCGCCTCCCCGCCGCCCCCGCCGCAGGCCGCCAGCACCACGGTCAGCGCCAGCGCCACCAGCTTGCCCACCGCGGCTCCTCGTGGTTGCCGGCACAACGAACTCGGATGGGACGATACCAGGCGCGTTGATAGGCTGGGCCGGCATCCGGGTCCGGTCGGGCGAGGCGAGCAGCGAGGAGGCGGGATGGTGGCAGAGGCTCCGGACCGGCGGCGCGGCCGGCTGGCCGGGGCGGCCGCGATGGCGGTGCTGCTGGCCGGGCTGACCTTGCTGCTGGAGCCGGCCTCCCGGCGCGGCCCGGCGGCCGCGCTGCTGGCGCTGGGGCTGGTGGTGGGCGCCGTCGCCGCCATGCGCCTGCCCGCCTCGGGCCGGCTGCGCACCCCCATGGAGCGCCTCAACGACGCCGCCTTCCTGGTGGTGGTGGCGGCCGTGGCCCTGATCGCGGTCCGCCTCGCCCGCCCCTTCACCGCCGCCCTCCCCGGCCTGGTCGGCGGCACCCTGATCGGCCTCGCCCTCCGCCCCCACCCGACCCCCGGCGACGTTCGCGACCCCGGGCCCGAGGCTGACCCCGGCCGCCCGCCCGCTCACCGCGACCCCGACCCCGGGCACGCCGGACCCCCACCCGCCGATACCGGGGCCCCCGAACAGGGAGGGTAGCCCAGCGCCGGAAACGGTGGCGCCGGTCGTCCACAGCCCCCGCTCGTCGCCCCGGCCTGCGGCGGTCAGTACCAGCCGTGGGCGACCCAGAACGCGCGGGCGTTCTCGGCGGTGCCGTAGCGGTCGCGGACATAGCCGCGGAAGGCCTGCAGCTGCAGGGCGCAGTCGGTGGTGTCGGCGTTGGCGCCCAGGTAGTGGACGCGGCCGTCGATCAGCAGCTGGCCGAGGCCGAAGGCGGTGGAGCGGGGGTTGTCGGCGGTGGGGTCGCCGCCCGACTCGCGCATGATGATGAAGTACTCGGCGTCCGAGGTGCCCGACAGGTCGCACTTGCCGCCGCCGCGGACCTGGCCGGCCTGGCGCTGCTGGCGCTGCTGCAGGGTGACCCGCAGCACCCCGGCCTCGCCCTCCAGCCGCCGGATCTTGTCGTCGAGGGCGTCCTTGGCCTGGACCCGGAGCTCGCGCAGCTCCAGCGCCTGGTGGATCTTGCGGTTGATCTGGGTGGTGGCCCGGCGGGCGTCGGCCTCGGCCTCGGACAGGGCGGCGCGGGCCAGGCCATAGTCGCGTTGGGCGACCACCAGGTCGGCCAGCGAGTTGTTGCTCTCCCTGGCCAGGTGGTCGAGGATCGCGACCTGACCGAGCAGCTGATCGGCGTTGCCGCTCTGGACCAGGGCGTTCAGCCCGGTGGGGTCGCCGGCGATGTAGGCGCCGCGGGCCCGGTCGCCCAGGATGCGGCGCAACCGCGCGACCCGGTCGGTGGCCTCGGTCAGGGCGGCGGTGGCCGCGACCCCGCGGGCGTGGGCGTCGAGGCGCTGCTGGTCGGCCTGGGCGAGCTCGTTCTCGGCCTGGTCGAGGGCGGCGTTGGCCCGGTCGAGGGCGGCCTGGAGCTTCTTGGCGTCGGACTTGGCGTCGGCCAGGGTCGCCTTGACCTCGCTCAGCTGGGTGGGGACGTCGGTGGACTCCTGGGCTCCGGCGTGCAGCGGCAGCAGCATCGCCGCCACGGCGGCCACGGCCGCGACCACGGCAAGCCACCGCGGCACCCACGCGCGTCGGTCGGGCGCCATCTTCTGAAAGCCGCTCCCTGAGGGGGTTCGGGAACCGGTACGCCCGCGGTTGGGGGACCGCGGACGGTGAGGTATGTACCACATCACCCCGCGAGAGCGGAAATCCACGCCGCGCGGCCGGCCGTGGCATGCTGCTGCGATGGCCGACCAGCTGACCCGCCTCGTGGTGGACTCGCCCAGCCTGTTCTACCGGGCGTTCTTCGCCCTGCCGACCTCGATCCGGGGCCCGGACGGGAACCCGGTGAACGCCGTCCGCGGCTACCTGGACATGGTGTCGCGGGTCCTGGTCGACCGGCGCCCGGGGGCGGTGGCCCACGTGTTCGACGCCGACTGGCGGCCCCAGTGGCGGGTCGACCTGTACCCCGGCTACAAGTCGACCCGGGCCGAGGACCCGCCCGAGCTGCCCGGCCAGGTCCCGCTGCTGCTGGAGGTGCTGGACGCGGCCGGCCTGCCGGTGGCCGAGGCGGCCGGCTACGAGGCCGACGACGTGATCGGCACGATCGCGGCCGCGGCCGGGCCCGGTGAGCGCCTGGCCGTGCTCACCGGCGACCGGGACCTGTTCCAGGTGGTCCGCGACCCGGTGGTCCACGTCCTCTACCCGCTCAAGGGGACCTCGTCGCTGGCCGTCATGGACGGCCCCGGGGTGGCCGCCAAGACCGGGGTGCCGGCCGAGCGCTACGTCGACCTGGCCATCCTCCGCGGCGACCCCTCCGACGGCCTCCCAGGCGTCCCCGGGGTGGGGGAGAAGACGGCCGCCCGCCTGGTCGCCGACCACCCCGACCTGGACGCCCTCCTGGCCGCGGCCGCCGGCGGCCGCCTCACCCCCCGCCTCAACACCGCCCTGACCGCCAACGCCGACTACGTCCAGGCCATGCGAAAGGTCGCCGCCGTGGCCACCGACGTCGACTACCGCATCAGCGATCCTCACCCCCCCGACCGCGACCGCCTGGCCGCCCTGGCCGCCGCCCACGCCATCGAGGGCCCGGTGGAGCGGATGCTGGCCGCCCTGGAGCAGTCCGGCCTGGCCGCCCCGGCCTGAGCGGGACGGGGCGCTCCGGTGGAGCGGCGCGGGCACCGGGTGGCGGAGCTGCTGGCCGCCGCGGCCCTGCTCGCCGCCGGCTGCGGGTCCCGGCGCTGTTCATGGCCGCCCGGCGGGACGAGGGCTTCGCCGCGGCCGCCCGAGGGCTCTACGGGGCGGCGGCCACGCGCGACAAGCGGCTGCTGGTGCTGGGCTCGGCCGCCCACGGCTCGGCCCTGCTGAGCTTCGGCGCCGAGGCCGCCGGGGCCAGGGCGGCGCTGCGGGGGTTCGTCACCGCCCACCTCGGCCGGGCCCGGTCCGGCTAGAGCCGCTGGAGACCGTGGAGGACCTGCTCCAGCAGGGCGAGGTCGGGGCCGCCGGTGTGGCTGGGGGCGCGGTGGACGACGACCACGCCGTGGGCGGCCAGGTCGCCGACCAGGACCCGGGTGACCCCGAGGGGGAGGTCGACCCGGGCGGCCAGCTCGGCCACGGACAGGACGTTGTGGCAGGCCAGGGCGATCGCGCGGTGCTCCAGGCTGAGCCAGCCCGGCGGGTCGGTGGCCGCCCCGACCAGGTCCTCGATCGCCAGGTCGGCGCCGGTCGGCTCGGTGCGGCCCTCGGTCATGGCGTACGGCCGCAGGAACGGGCCCGGGTCGCCCTCGAACCGGCCGGTCATCGATCGGTCCCCCCTCGGCGCGCCCGCAGGCTATCCGGCCATGCCATGGTCGCGCCCCGTATCCGGGGACCGGACGGCGAAGGCCCGCGGCGCCTGCGCCGGGACCGGCGCCGGCTCGGGCTGGGCGGCCGGGCGGCCACGGGCCGGCTCCAGGTCGGTCTCGGGGCCGCCGAGCAGGGCCGAAGGGAGCAGCACCAGGGCCGCCACCCCGCCGAACCAGGAGCGGCGCAGCCGCACCTTGACGCCGTGGCGGGCGGCCAGGCGGCCGACCACGTAGAAGCCGAGCCGCTGGGCGCCGGCCAGGTCGATCGAGGCCGGCCGGGCCAGCTGCTCGTTGGCCTCCTCCAGCTCGGCGTCGGACATGCCGATGCCCTGGTCCTCGATCTCCAGCAGGTAGCCGTGGGCGGCCGGCTCGCCCGCGACCTGGACCCGGGTCCCGGGCGGTGAGAACGCGGCCGCGTTCTCGATCAGCTCGGCCAGCAGGTGGACGACGTCGCTGACGGCGTGGCCGACGACCCGGACCTCGGCCATGGGCATGACCCCGACCCGGTTGTAGTCCTCGATCTCGGCCGAGGCGGCCCGGATCACCCGGGGCAGCGGCACCGGGTCGCTCCAGCGCCGCACCGGCTCGGCACCGGAGAGGACCAGCAGGTTCTCGGCGTTGCGGCGCATCCTGGTCGCCAGGTGGTCGAGGCGGAACAGGCTGCGCAGCTGCTGGGGGTCGGCCTCGGTGCGCTCCAGCTCGTCCAGCAGCTCGAGCTGGCGGTGGACCAGCGCCTGCAGCCGCCGGCCGAGGCTGAGGAACATGTCGGCCACGCTGCGGCGCAGGGCCGCCTGCTCGGCCGCGACCCGCACCGCGGTCGAGTGGACGGCGTCGAAGGCCCTGGCCACCTGGCCGATCTCGTCGCGGTCGGCGATGCCGATGGGGCGGGTCTCGGCGTTCAGGTCGACCGGCTCGGCCCGCTGCAGCCGCTCCACCACCCCGGGCAGCTGGCTGTGGGCGACCTCCTCGGCCGAGGACCGCAGCAGGCCCAGCGGCCGCAGCAGGGAGCGGACCACCACCAGCGACAGGCCGATGGCCAGGATCAGGACGACCAGGACGCCGGCGGCGTCGACCGCCGCCCGGGTGCGGGCGGCCGTCTCGTCGGCCCGGCTGGCGTCGACCGCGGCCGCGCCCAGGCGGTCCTCGACCCGGTGCAGTAGGTCGATCTCGGTGGAGTTGACCGTCCACCACTCGGCCGGGTCGATGTCGAGCCGGGGCGCGCCCTCGCCGGCGATGGCCGCCGCCTGCAGCTCCCGGGCCCGCTGGACCTCGGGGCCGACCAGGGTGTCGACGAAGACGGCCCGCTGGCGGTCGTCGGCGGTGGCCCGGAACTCGGCCAGCAGCACCGCCCGGGTGGCCAGGGTGGAGGTGAAGCGGCGGAACTCGCCGGAGGCGAAGTGGCCGCGGTCCAGCACCTGCGAGAGCTGCTCGCGCTCCAGGGCGGCCAGCTCCTTGATCCGCGACAGGGCCACGAACGCCCCCACCTTCTGGGCCAGCTGGGGGTCGGCGATCTGCGAGGCCAGGCCGCGGTTGGTGTTGAGCAGGTCGGCGATGGTGGTGTTGTAGAAGTCGAGCGCGGCCGCCGGCGTCACCGACCCGCGGTTGACGTCGCGGCGCAGGGCGGCCAGCCCCTGGAGCCGGTTGCCGGCCGAGGCCAGCTTCTCGGCGGTGACCTCGTCGAGGGCCCCGGTGTCGAGCCCGGCCGCGCTGTCGCGGTAGGCGACCAGGGCCTGGCTGGTGGCCGCCCGCTGCTCGCGCAGGCCCGGCTGCTGCTCGCCGGCCAGCAGCCCGCCGAGGCTGAGCCCCCGCTCGCGCTGCAGCTCGTGAGCCAGGGTGCTGCCGCGGAGGGCGAACTCGGTCAGGCCGCGCACCTGGGCGGCCTGGCGGCTGGTCGACACGCTCGAACCGATCCGCAGCCCGGCCAGCAGCAGCAGGGCCGCGACGGGCAGCAGCAGGATCAGCGCGATCTTCGGACGGAGGGACAGGTTGCCGAGCACCGACCCAGCTTTCATTGGGACGACGGGTCGATCGGCACGGAGCGGTTGGGGACCGTAGTACGCTTCGTGCCTCCGGGGAGCAGAACCTGTCACAACGTGGTGGATGGTGCAAGGGCAGACAAGCGGTTTGGGACGGCGGCGCAGGGCCTTTCGGGCGCTCGCGCTGCTGGTCGTGGCGCTGCTGGTGGCCGGCTGCGGCGGCGGCGGCGAGCGCCAGCGCGGCGGCGGCGCCCCGGCCGTGGCCGAGGGCCTGACCGACCTCGGCCGGCGCCTGCCCCAGCGGATCCGCACGGCCAGGGAGATCCGGGTCGGCTCCGACATCACCTACCCGCCGGTGGAGTTCTACGACGCCTTCGCCCCCGACGTGCTCGACCGGCCCGTGGGCGAGCCCGAGCCCCAGGTCCGCGGCATCGACCCCGACCTGGCCGCCGAGCTGGGCCGCAAGCTGGGAGTCCGCTTCACCTTCGTCAACGTCACCTTCGACCAGCTGATCCCCTCGCTGCGGGACGGCGACTTCGACCTGATCATCTCCTCGATGACGGCCACCCCCGAGCGGGCCAAACAGATCAGCTTCCTCGAGTACTTCCAGGCCGGCACCTCGATCCTGGTCCCGCGGGGCAACCCCGAGCGGATCGGGTCGCTGGCCGACCTGTGCGGCAACACCGTCACCCTCCAGGCCGGCACCATCCACGAGGAGCTGGTCGCCGACGAGCAGCGCCGCTGCGCCGGCCGCCGCATCAGGGCCCGTCCCCTGAGCAGCGGCACCCAGGTCGTCCTCGAGGTCAAGTTCGGCCGGGCCGACGCCGCCCTGGCCGACTTCCCGGTCGCCGCCTACAACGCCAAGGTCTCCGGCCAGGGCGCCGACTTCCAGGTGGTCGGCGACCAGATCGACCCGGGCCCCTACGGCATCGGCATCCGCAACGACGACGGCGACCTCCGGTCGGTCCTCCAGGAGGCCCTGCGCGCCATCATCGCCGACGGCAGCTACGACCGCGTCCTCACCAAGTGGAACGTCACCGACGGCGCCCTCAAGACCGCCGAGGTGCTCGGCGCCCCTTGAGGTTCGCCGACCGGCTGGCCCGGTTCAACCGGCGGGGGCCCAACCAGGTGATCGGGACGATCGCCGGGCGGCGGCTGTCGCCGGTCGCGGTGATGGTCCACACGGGGCGGCGGTCGGGGCGGCGCTACCGGACCCCGGTGGTGCCGTTGCCGCTGCGGGACGGCTTCCTGGTCTCGCTGCCGTACGGGGCCGAGCGCGACTGGGTCCGCAACGTCCTGGCCGCCGGCGGCGGCACCCTGGAGCGGGGCGGGCGCCGGTTCGAGCTGGCCGGCCCGCGCCTGCTCGACGCCGCCGGGGCGGCCCCGCTGCTGCCGGCGGCCCTGCGGCCGGCGCTGCGGCTGCTCCCCGGCATCCGGTTCCTGCGGCTGTCGCCGCGGTCCGGGCCGACTCCGGGCGCATCTGTTAGGCTTCCCTAACTACACCGCCCCCGGGTCGCTGGAGGACCGCCCGTGCTGACCGCCCTGCTGATCATGCTCCGCGAAGGCTTCGAGGCCGCCCTGGTGGTGGCCATCGTCTACGCCTACATCCAGCGGATCGGGCGCCGCGACCTGGTCGTGCCCATGTGGCGGGGCATGGCCGCGGCGGCGGCGCTGTCGATCGGGGTCGGGGTGGTCATCCACCTCACCATCGAGAGCCTCCAGGGCCGGGCGCGGCTGCTGGCCTTCGCGGCCGTGTCGATGCTGGCGGTGGTCGTGCTGACCTGGATGATCTTCTGGATGCGGCGCCAGGCCCACCGGATCAAGGGCGAGCTGCAGCACAGCGTCGACAACGCCATCGCCGCCGGCGGCGACGTCCGCCTGGCCGTGATGACGGTCGCCTTCCTGGCCGTGGCCCGCGAGGGCTTGGAGGCGGCCCTGTTCCTGATCGCGGCCGCCACCACCGAGGACGGCTGGGCCGTCCTGGTCGGCGGCCTGATCGGCCTGGCCGGGGCGTCGTTCCTGGGCTTCCTGGTGGTGCTCGGGGGCCGGCGCCTGCCGATGCGCCAGTTCTTCACCGTCACCGGCCTGGTCCTGATCGTCTTCGCCGCCGGACTGGTGTCGCGTACCGTCCTGTGGCTCCAGGCCGCCGGCGAGCTGGGCACGGTCTGGAACAACGTCTACGACCTGACCGCCTACCGCTGGCTCACGGTGAGCACCGAGTCGGGCAAGTTCCTCGGGGCCATGTTCGGCTGGGACCCCCGCCCCTCGATCGAGCAGGTGATCGCCTACCTGGCGTTCCTGACCACCGTGTCCTGGCTGTTCCTCCGCAGGCCGAGGGCGGCGGCACGTCCCCTAGCCGAGCCGGTGCGGGCGGGGGCGAAGCCACAGTGACGCCCGGGTCGGCTGCATGGTCTGGTCGACCGCGGCCAGCAGCTCGCCGTGCAGGGTGTCCAGGTCGACCTGGTCGCGCAGGCGGGCGCTGAAGGTTTCGATGATCCGGCCGGCGTCGTGGCGGCGCCGGTTGAAGCGCCGGTCGACCGCCTGCTGGATGCGGCGGCGGGCCGGCTGGAAGATGGCGGCCGCGGCCAGGGTGGCGGCGGCCACGGCCAGGCTGGAGCGTCCCGGCAGCAGCCGGCCCAGGCCCAGCACCACCAGCGCGTAGCCCAGGCCGAGCAGGACCGTCAGCAGCCCGTAGGCCAGG
>Ga0307278_10001296_pt1 | contig 12465 bp, 11 predicted proteins | sample ER_DNA_117_FD_194482 | JGI IMG/M metagenome (GOLD analysis project Ga0307278, IMG submission 194482) | Bulk soil microbial communities from the East River watershed near Crested Butte, Colorado, United States - ER_DNA_117 | ecosystem: Environmental > Terrestrial > Soil > Floodplain | place... | reverse complement strand
GTCGATGATCGGGATGCGGCGCACCCGCCCGTCCTGCTCGACCAGCACGGCGGTTGGGCGGTTCCAGACGAATCCGCCCTTCGGCAGGCGGACCACCAGCGTCCGCGACCGGGGCGTCACGGTGACGCCGTCCACCGTCACCGGCTCGGCCGACGCCTCCCGCGCCCCAGCGATGTCCATGAGTGACCGCATGCGCACCTTCCTCGTGTCTCCGGCGGCCGCAGCAGGACCGCGAACGCTCGCCAGGTTAGCCCTTCGGGCGCCGTGCACCATGACCCTCCGGCGCACACCCTGGCGCCAGCCCGCATGCAGCCTGCCCGGCCGGCGGCGCGCCGATCGCGTCATGCCCGTGACGACCGAAGGTGCAGGCTCGGTCAAGCCGACGCAGGACGACGGGGAGGAGGCGCTCGCCGTCGCTGCCGCGGTACGGAGACGTCGGGCAGGATGTCACGGGTCGTGATCCTGCGAGTGGATCAAGATCGGGCGTAGGCGACGGCGTCCTCGAGGCGCATGGCGCGTCCACGGGCCCAGGCGGTCTCGATCTGGGTGTCGGTGAGGAGCCGTCGGGCGGCATCGCGTGGGTGCTCGGTCTCCCACCGGCCCGACTCCACCGTGAGCCCGCCGCCGACGGACTCACGAAGGCGGGAAGCGGCACCGGCCACCACGACCCCTTGCTCGGCCCGTCCGAGGGCCACCGCCGCCTGCCCCAGCCGATCGAGGTCCATCGCCACGCCGGCCAGGTCCCCCAGCTCCAAGGCGACCTCAAGACACTCCAACAGCTCGCATTCGGCCTGCTGGTAGCGGCCCTGCAGCATGGAGGTGAGCGCCAGGGTCCGCAGGACCTGGCTCTCGTACCAGCGGACCCCCAACGCGCGGGTCCCGGCAAGGCACTGCTCCCCGTAGGCGCGGGAGCCGTCGAGGTCCCCGGCGAACAGCCGCACCACCTGCGAGGTCGCCAGGCCCATGCCGATCGCGAGCGGGTCGGGGTGCTCGGCGATGAGGAACTGGAACTGCTGCTCGATCGGTGCTGCCGCCTGCAGGTCACCCCGATGGCAGGCCAGCGTGAAGGCCAGCCCGAACAGGGCTTCCAGCTCCAGCCACCAGTCGTCCAGGCCCGTGGCCAGGTCGCGGGCCTGGCGGTAGGCGGCCTCGGCCGCGTCCCAGTCGCCCTGCCAGTAGCACAGGCCGGCAAGGCCGATCAGCGCCTTGGCGCGCGGCCCGCTCGCAGGCCCCTCGAAGGCCAGGACAGCCTCAAGCCAGCGGCGGCCAGCGGCGAAGTGGCCCCGCAACTGCCAGAAGCGCCACATCCTGGCGGCCATCATCAGCGCCAGGTCGGTGTCACCGGCCTGGCTGGCCCAGCGCAGCGCCGCCTGCAGGTTGGCGTGCTCGCCCTCCAGGCGCTCCAGCCAGCTCGCCTGGTCCGCTCCGGTGAGCTCGGGCTCTGCCCGCTCCACCAGGCCTGCGTAGAAGCGGGCGTGGCGACCGCCGATCTGCTGGTCCTCGCCGGCGGCGCGGAGCTGCTCCAGGGCGTACTCGCGGATCGTCTCCAGCATCCAGAAGCGCGTCTCGTCGGGCTCGGTTGGCCGGCCGAGCAGGCTCGCCTCCACCAGGGTGGCAATGCCCGCGGTGACGTCGGTGACGTCGGTGACGGGCGGGCCATGGGCGACCGCCTCGGCAGCCTCCAGGGTGAACCCGCCCTGGAAGACCCCCAGGCGCCGGAACAGCGCCCGCTCGGCGGGGCCGAGCAGGTCATCGCTCCAGGCGATGGCGTCGCGCAGGGTCTGCTGCCGGGCGGCCTGGTCGACCGGTCCGCCACCGAGCAGGGGGAGGGCGGGGCTGAGCCTGCGGCTGAGCTCCTGCAGGGGGAACAGCCGGAGGCGGGCGGCGGCCAGCTCGATCGCCAGCGGCAGGCCGTCCAGCCGCGCCACCACCTCGGCGACCACGGCGCGTTGTCGTCGAGGACGAAGCCGGGGTCGACCGCGGCGGCCCGGTCGGCGAACAGGGCTACCGCGTCGTTGCCCTCAGGGTCAGGGGTCAGCTCATCGGGCTTGGGCAGCGGCAGGGGGCCGAGCGGGTACTCCTGTTCGCCGGACAGCCGCAGCGGCGCCCGGCTAGTCGCCAGCACCGCCAGCCCCGGGGCGGCGTCCAGCAGCTGCGCCACCGTCACCGCCGCCGGCAGCAGGTGCTCAAAGTTGTCCAGCACCAGCAGCAGCCGCCTGGACCGCAGGTGGTCGTTGAGCGCCTGGGCGGCCGGCCGCTCGGGCAGCTCCGGGATCTGCAGGGCGGCGGCGACCGCGGAGCGGACCAGCTCCGGGTCGGCGACCTCGGCCAGCGAGACAAGGAACGCCCCGTGCGGGAAGGCCTCCAGCAGGCCGGTGGCGGCCTCCACGGCCAGGCGGGTCTTGCCCGACCCGGGCGGGCCGGTCAGGCAGACCAGGCGGCGGGTTTGCAGCAGCCCCTGCAGCTCGGCGAGCTCGCGTCGGCGGCCGACGAAGCTGCTGCGCCGGGCGGGGAGGTTGTGCCGGGGCCGTGGAGGCGGCGTCGGCGCCGGTGCCTCCAGGGCGGCGTCCTGGAGCAGGATCTGTTCCTGGCGGCGGTGTAGCCAGCGGCTGGGCTGGATGCCCAGCTCTTCGTCCAGGACCCGGCGGGCGCGCTGGAATGCCTGCAGGGCTTCGGCCTGCCGGCCCGAGCGGTACAGCGCCAGCATCAGCTGGCCCCACAGTCGCTCCCGGAACGGCTGCTCGGCCACCAGCCCCTCGAGCTCGGCGACCAGCGCGGCGTGACCTCCGAGCGCCAGCTCGGCCTCGACCCGGTCCTCCAGCGCGGTCAGCCGCAACGCCCCGAGGCGGGCGCGTTCGGGTTCCAACGCCGTCACCTCGGGGAGGTCGGCCAGCAGCGGGCCCCGCCACAAGCCCAACGCCGCAGCAAGCAGCTCGGCTGCGGCGCGGGAGTCGCCCCTGACCAGGCCACGGCGGCCTTCCTCGGCGAGGTCCTGGAACCGCTGGGCGTCCAGCTCGCCAGCCGACACCTTGAGCTGGTAGCCGGGCGGGCGGGTCACCAGCCGCCACGCCTCCGGGCCCAGCACCCGGCGCAGCCGGTGGACGTAGCCCTGCAGGGTGTGCAGGGCGGTGCCGGGCGGGTCGCCGTCCCACAGCTCCTCGACCAGACGGTCGCGGGAGACCACCTCGCCGGCGCGGAGCAGCAGCAGCCCCAGCAATGCCCGCTGCCGCGGGGTGCCAAGGTCCAACGTTTGCCCGCCGGCCACCGCCTCGAGCGGCCCCAGGACCCGGAACTCCACCGCCCCTCCCCCGGATGCTGGCGCGACCTTACCGCGCGACCCCCGCCCCTGCCTCGAGAATGCCCTTGAGCCTGGCGAGGTCAGCCCGGAAGGTGCGGCGGACGATCCTGGCCGTCAACGGCGACGTCATCCTGCCCAGGACCCCGCCGGGAAGCCTCAGGGGCTCGTACACCACGGTGGCGCGGCAGCCACTGCTTGCCGGCTCGGCGATGCAGGCCGTGCGGATCTCCATCGGCCCGGCCACCGAGCGGTGGGCGATCTGCCTGCCGGGTTCGTACTCGGTCACCTCGTCGAGGAACTCGCGCCGACCCATCGCCCGCATGACCATCCGCCCGCGGCGACCCACCCCCATGGGCGCGGCCGGATCCAGCCACTCCGACTCGGTCACCGCCGCCATCCACACCGGGTCATTGGTCCGGACGGAGATGAACCCGAACACCTCCTCGGCCGGACGGTCGACGATGATGCTCTCTTCGACCCGCATGGTCGCCTCCTCCTCGATCGGGGTCACCGCCAGCGATCACGGTGATCGGCTTTGGTCGCAGCCTGGTCGCAGCCACCCACCTGCCGTCGATCCGGCTGCGATCAGGCTGCGACCAGCGGCGCCCACGATCGGCGTCGACGGCGCCAGACGAGTGATGGGAGACGCCATGAGCACCGATTCGTACCTGCTGGCCGGTAAGGCCAGGGAGCTGGAGCGGCTGCAGCAAGGGTCCCGGATGTTGGAACCCGCCGGCCGGCGCCTGCTCGGCGAGATCGGCGACGGTCAGGGAGCCCGGGTCCTGGAAGTCGGCTGCGGCGTGCTGGGCTGGCTGCGGCTGCTCAGCGACTGGGTCGGCCCCGACGGGCAGGTCGTCGGGACCGACATCCAGGAAGAGATGCTGGCCGCCGCCCGACAGTTCGTGGCCGCGGAGGGTCTCGGGAACGTGACGCTGGTCAACGACGACCTGTTCGCCAGCCAGCTCGAGCCCGCCTCGTTCGACCTGGTGCACGCCCGGGCCCTGATCTTCCCGCTCGGACGAGGGCCAGACCAGATGGCCAGCCACCTGCGGCTGGTCCGCCCCGGCGGCACGATCGTGCTGGAAGAGGTCGACACCGCCTCCCTGCACCCCCTCCCCCGCGCGCCCGCCTTCGACCACCTGAAACCACCGGTGATCGAGGCGTTCCGCAAGGCCGGCGGCGACCCCGACGCCGCGGCCACGCAGCTGGAGCTGTTCCGCAGCGCCGGCATCCAGCCGAACGTCCGGGCCGAGATCCGGGCGTTGCCTCCAGGCCACCCCGCCCTGCAGGAGCCGCTCCAATACCTCACCGCGCTGGACGGGCTGCTGCGGACGCTGGTCGACCCCGAGGAGCTGGAACGGCTCAGCGAGCAGGCCGAGCGCGAACTCCAGGACCCGGGCCGCTGGGGACTCGACTTCACCCTCGTCCAGTGCTGGGGCCAGCGTCGCACCTAGCCACGGTCCTGCCGCCCCGTCCAACACCACCGGCCAGTCCTTCCCGGGCCGCCCTGCCCGGACACCGACGACACCGCGGCGAAGAGCCATTCTGCCCGCGGCCGGCTGCGGCCACGCGAGCGCCGTTGGTTGGGCACGGCGGTCGCGGCCACCAGAGGCAGCGTCCAGCCCATCGGCGCCCGCCGGACGACAGGGCACCAGGGCGTTGACTGTGTCCGGGTGTGGCTGGGTTACTGCGCGGCGCTGATGACGCCGGCCAGGGCCTGGCGGATGCGGTCGGCGGCCTGGTCGGGGTCGGGTTGGCCGGCGTCCAGCCAGGCCATCACCGCCTCGACGGCGACCACGGGGGCGAGCTGCGCGGCCCACTGTGCCCAGGCCCGGTCGCCGATCGCCCTGGCCAGCTCGCGGCGGGCGGTTGCGACCATGCCCTTGCGGAACCGGTCCATCTGCTGGCGGAACTCCGGCTCCCTGGCGGCGTGGTGGAACAGCAGCCGGAACCCGTCTGGGTCCTCGGCGGCCGCGCCAAGTAGCGCGTCGATGCTGGCGTAGGTGAAGTCGCGGGTGCCGACCGCGGCGGTCAGCCTGGCGATCGCGCGGTCCAGCACCGCGCGGTACAGGTCGGTCTTGGACTCGAAGTGCCGGTACAGCAGCACCCGGCTGATGCCGGCCTCCGCGGCGATGTCGTCCAGGCTGGTGGCGGCGAAGCCGGCGTGGGCGAAGGCCTGGGTGGCGGCGGCCAGCAGCTGCTCGCGGCGTTCGGTGCGGCGCAGCCGCCGCACCGGGATGGGCGCCGCGGCCTTGGCCGTGGGCTGGTTGGCGGGTTCCTGCTTGGTTGGCATGCGCGCGTCCCCGGGCTCGTCTTGTTGACATGAGAGTGTACAACACCTATGGTAACTTTAATTTATACATATAGGAGTATACATACGGAGGATGCCCGATGAACGATCCGATCATCGAGGTCGAGGATCTGGTCAAGGTGTTCAAGGGCGAGGTCCACGCGCTGGACGGCCTCTCGCTCACCGTCCAGCCTGGCGGCATCTACGGCCTGCTCGGCCCCAACGGCGCCGGCAAGACCACCCTCATCCGCGTGCTGGCCGCCCTGCTGGAACCCGACGCCGGCAGCGCCCGCGTCGCCGGCATCGACGTCCGCGCCGACCCGGCCGGCGTGCGCGCCCGCATCGGGCTGGCGGGCCAGTCCGCCGCCGTCGACGAGGTCCTTACCGGACGGGAGAACGTCGAGGTGGTCGGCCGCCTGTACGGCCTGCCGCGCCGCGAGGCACGGCGCCGCGCCCAGGAGGTGCTCGAGCGCATCCACCTCGCCGACGCCGCCGACCGGCCGGTCAGGACCTACTCCGGCGGGATGCGCCGCCGGCTGGACCTGGCCGCCTGCCTGGTCGGCATCCCCCAGGTGCTGTTCCTCGACGAACCCACCGCCGGCCTGGACCCGGCCAGCCGCCACGACCTCTGGGAGCTGATCGGCGACCTGGTCGGCACCGGGACGACCGTGCTGCTCACCACCCAGTACCTGGAGGAGGCCGACCGGCTCGCCGACCGCATCGCGGTCGTCGACCACGGCCGGCTGGTCGCCGAGGGCACCGGCGAACAACTCAAGGACCGGGTCGGCGGCGCCGTCGTCGAACTCCGCGTGCCAGCCAGCGACCACGCCCCGACGCTGGCGGCGCTGCGGGACGTCGGCGGCAAGGATCCCTCCTACGACGAGCACACCGGCAGGGTCGTGCTGGGCGCGCCGGACGGCCCGCGGACGCTGACCGAGGCGCTGCGCCGCCTGGACGCCCAGGGCATCAGCCCCGCCGACGCAACCCTGCGCAAGCCGACCCTCGACGAGGTGTTCCTCGCCCTGACCGGCCACCGGGCCGCCCCGAGCGGCAACGGCCCGGACGTCCCTGCCGGGGGCGGCCACCAGCGCCAGGCCCGACGCGCGGAGGCAACCCGATGAGCGCCGCAACGGCCACCATCCCGCGACGCCCGACGAGGCTTCGGCGCACCGTCGCCGACACCGCGGTCGTCGCCCGGCGCAACCTGCTGCACACCCTCCGGCTGCCCGAGGTGCTGCTGACCTCGAGCACCATGCCGGTGGTCTTCATCCTGATGTTCACCTACGTGTTCGGCGGCGCGGTCCAGGCGACGCTCCCGCCGGCCGCCAACGGCAGGTACGCCAACTGGCTCGTGCCTGGCCTGCTGGCGCAGTTCGCCCTGTTCGGCGGCGTGGCCACCGCGTCCGGGCTGGCCGAGGACCTCGCCAGCGGCGTCATCGACCGGTTCCGCTCCCTGCCGATGGCCCGCGCGGCGGTCCTCGCCGGCCGCACCCTGTCCGACCTGGTCCGCTCGGCCGTGACCCTGACGCTGATGCTGGCCGTTGGGCTCGCCATCGGGTTCCGCTGGCAGACCAGCCCGCTCGGCGTGCTCGCCGGCCTGGCGGTCGTCCTGGCGTTCGGCTACGCCTGGTCGTGGGTCATGGCGCTGCTGGGCCTGGTGGTCCGCACCGCCGAGGCGGTCCAGGCCGCCGCCTACGTGGGCGTGTTCCCGCTGGCGTTCACCAGCTCGGTGTTCGTCCCGACCCAGACCATGCCGGGCTGGCTGCAGGCCTTCGCCGCCAACCAGCCCCTCACCGTGGCCACCAACGCACTGCGCGGCCTGCTCCTCGGCCCCGCAGTCCTGCACCCGGGCCAGACGGTCGGCGGCCAGGTCGCCCTGGCACTGCTCTGGTCGGCCGCGACCACCGCGGTCTTCGCCCCGCTGGCCGTCCGCCGCTACCGCCGCACCGTCAGCTGACCACGACCACATCACCACGACGCACGGAGGTAAGCGTGATGGCGGTAGCGGACACGACCAACCCCGCACCCAGCATGCAGCGCGGCATCGGATCTCTCGGCACCGCGGCCCGCGTCGCCGTCGGGATCCTGCTGCTGAGTACTGTGGCCTGGGGCCACGTACGAGGCGACTTCCACCCGGCCCAGTGGGCACTCGGCCTGCTGGGCTTCCCGGCCGTCGTGCTCGCTGGGCAGTGGCTGCGAGCGCGCAGGACACCAACCCGCCTGCGAGCGACCGGGCCGGCGGCCCACGTTCTCAACCTGCTGGTCCCCGTTGCCCTGTACCTCACCGAGGCCACCAGCGACGCCACGCTGGTCTTCTACAGCGCGTCCATGCTGCTGGCGGTGGTGCGGGGCTACGCCGGCTGCGAGGTGCTGGCCGTGCCCAACTGGCTGCTCGGCCGGGACGACCAGATCGGCTGCGCCGTCTTCCTGCCTATCGACCACCTCGAACGCCGCCAGGCACCGCCACCGGCAGGACCGGCGCGGCCTTGACCACGACCGCGAAGCGGCCGGTAATCAACGTGCTCCATCCTCTGAGGGGCGACCCCTTCGTGGCCGTGTGCCTGGCGAGGTGGTCTGCCGGGTGGAAGGATCCGGGTATGCCGAGCGGTCGTCCGCTGATGCTGCTGCACTCCGCCTACGGGCTTCGGCCGGCGATCCGGGACACGGAGGCGCGGCTTGCCGCCGCCGGGTTCGTCGTGGAGGCCCCGGACCTGTACGGCGGCCGCACCGCCGACCGCCTCGAGGACGCGCTGGCGCTGCGCGATCGGCTCGACCGCACCCGCGTGCTTGCCGAGCTCGCCGGCCGCGCCGAGGCGTTGCGGGTCCGCTGCGGCGGGGCACCGCTGACCCTCGTCGGGTTCTCCTATGGGGCGTCCCGCGCGCTGGACCTGGCGCTTGGCGAGCCTGGGCGGCCACGGGAGGGCCAGGTGGGCGTCGCGGCGGTAGTGCTGTTCCACGGCACCAGCGACGTCGGCCGGCCGCACGGCGCGGGACCGTTGCCGCTTCGGGTGCTGGGGCACTTCGGCCAGGCCGACCCGTGGGAGCCGGCCGAGGAGGTCGACCAGGTCGCGGCGCGGCTGCGCGCCGCGGGGGCGGCGGTGACGGTGCACCGGTATGCGGGTGCGGGGCACATGTTCACCGATCCCGGCCTGCCAGAGTTCGACCCGGCGGCCACCGCGCTGGCCTGGCGACGCACGCTCGCCTGGCTGGGACCGAGCCCGTAGCGCTCACCGGACTGGTCTGCGCGTCGGTCGAGCTCATCGCCGGGATGCTGCGGTGGCCTGGTCGCGCGGAGGCACCAAGCAGGCTGGCGGCGGTGTCGACCTCGGCCGGGATGCTCCAGCGGCCCCGAGGTGAGCCGCAGGGCGCCCAGCGCCCGGTGGCGGGCGAGGCCCTGCGCCGCACGCCACCACCAGCCGGGCCCTACCTCGGGCGCGCGGCCTTCGACCGGGTCACCTCGACGCGTATCAGCCCTCGGCGACCGAGGGTCTGCCTCCCACTGTGGGGTGAGCGCTCGGCGCTTCGGCGCTTGCCCACAGCCCGTAGCCCAGCCCGGCCAGGCCCACTCCGAGGGTGAGGAAGGCCAGCGTGGCGATGGGGCGCGGGAGAAGGGCCTGCGGGCCACCGACCACACTCCCGGCCACGACCAGGGCGACCGCCCATCGGGGCAGCACGGCCGCTCGGAGCATGGCGATCCCGAGCAGGAGGAAGCCCACGCCGAACAGCGCCACCGAGACCAGGAACACCGCGAAGAACGCGCCCCACCCCTCGCCGCTCACAAGGGTCTCGACCAGCGCGGGGGCCTGGGCCAACACGGTGGGCTCAATGATCCCCTCGAAGTAGATCGTCCCGGACAACAGCGCCATCCCCACCCAGGCGGCCCCGGCCCCGATGAAGCCGAGCACGCCGACGTCCTCGCGCTGCCGGAGGTACAGGCCCACCAGGCCGACCATCCCCGTCAGCAGGCCGACCAGCCAGAGGATGTGGCTGACTCCCCACTGCGGGCTGGTGATCCCCGCGGCATCGACGGCGGGGTGGAGGATCCGGCCGAGCGTCACCGAGACCGCGCTGACGATGAGCGCGGCCGCGGCCCAGCGGAACAGGGCTTTGGACGACATCAGATTTCTCCTTTCGTCTTCAGTTGGAGCTTCTGCCCGCCACGACCTGGACTCGTCTATGAGCAGAGCTGGTCGACAGCGGGCTGGTCGTCGTGGAAGACCCGCAGGTGCACCACCTCCTCCCGCTGGACCGTGACCTCGAGGATCGCCGGCACCGATCGGTGACCGGCCTGACGGTCCCAGCCGACCCGGCCAATGACGATGGCCAGCTCCCCGTCGGCCAGCACCCGGTCCCCGTGGAACCGGAAGGTCCCCCGGCTGAGCCGCGCGAGCCTCCGCAGGAACCCGAGGATTGCTTCCTGGCCTTCGTAGGGCCCCCAAAGGCCGGTCCTCCCGGGCACGTGGAGGACCGCGTCGGCGGCCAGGGTCTCGGCGACCCGGGCCGGGTCGCCTCGTTCCAGGGCCGCCAGGAGCCGGTCGGCGATCCCGCGGGTCGGGCCCATGACCTCCCCCTCTCGCACACGACCGGACTGTGACGACGCCCGATCGAGGGCTGATCGAGGGACGGTCGTGGGGCACCGACACCTCCGGTATGCTGCGGAGGCGATGAAGGCAGGCGCCGATGGACTTCCGCATCCTTGGCCCGCTCGACCTGGCGACGGACCGGACCGTCCGCCTTGGTAGCCCGCGCCAGCGAGCCGTCCTGGCCCTGCTCCTGATCCGCCCCGATGAGGCGGTCTCAGCCGACCGGCTCGTCGAGGAGCTCTGGGGCGAGGACCCGCCCCAGACCGCGCGCCACACCCTCCAGACCCACGTCCACCAGCTCCGCAAGGGCCTGGGGCCCGACGCCGGCCGGCTAGAGACCCGCCCGCCCGGCTACCGCCTGCGGGTCGCACCGGATGAGCTCGACGCCCTGATCTTCCAGGCCCTTACCGAGCGGGGAAGGCGAGCGCTGACCCTGGGCGAGCCGCGGGCTGCCGCTTCCCTGCTCCGACAGGCCCTGGGCCTGTGGCGCGGACCGCCGCTCGCCGACCTCGCGGACGTGGCCGCCCTGGAGCCCGAACGGGCCCGGCTGAACGGGCTGCGCCTGGCGGCCCTGGAGGACCGCATCGAGGCCGACCTGGCGCTCGGGCGGCACGCCGGCTTGGTCGAGGAGCTGGACGCGCTGGCGGCCGAGCATCCCTACCGAGAGCGCCTGTGGGGTCAGCTGATGGTGGCGCTGTACCGGTCGGGCAGGCAGGCCGAGGCCCTGGCAGCCTACCGACGGGTCCAGGAGACGCTGGGGGAGGAGCTCGGCCTCGACCCGGGCCCGGACCTGGCCAGGCTCCAGGAGCAGATCCTCATCCAGGACCCCGTCCTCGAGGGACCAGAGCCCAGGCCCGCTCTTGAGCCTCCCCAGAACCTCCCCGTGCAGCGGACCAGCTTCGTGGGCCGCCGCCGCGAGCTGGCCGAGCTCCACGGACTGCTCCAGGCCAGGCGGTTGGTCACCGTCACCGGGCCCCCTGGGGCGGGGAAGACCCGCCTGGCCCTGGGGGTCGCTGCCCGTTCCCTGGAGGCCTTTCCCCACGGGGTCTTCGTCGTCTCCCTGGCCGAGGTCGACGACCCCGACCTGGTTCCCTCCGCGATCGCCGCCGACCTGGGGGTGGTGGCGGGCAACCGGTCGGTGGTCGAGGCCCTCCTCGACCACGCCAAGCCGAAGCGACTGCTCGTTGTCGTCGACAACTTCGAGCACCTCCTTCCCGGCGTGCGGATCGTGGGCGACCTCCTCGACGCGGCCCCCGGCCTCAGGGTGCTCGCCACCAGCCGCACCCGGCTACGGCTCTCCGGCGAGCAGGAGTACCCGCTCGGCCCCCTGCCCATCCCCGAGACCGACGCCCCCGACCTCCCAGGCTCCGATGCTCTGGTGCTGTTCGCCGATCGAGCCAGGGCGGTCGATCCCCACTTCGCGCTCACGGCCGGCAACGCTCCCCTGGCTGCCGAGGTGGTGCGGCGCCTGGACGGCCTCCCCCTGGCGATCGAACTGGCCGCCGCCCGCCTGCGACTGTTCCCCCTCGGCGAGCTCCAAGGCCGGCTCGATCGCGTCCTCCCGCTCCTCACCGGGGGCCCGGTCGATCGCTCGGCCCGGCAGCGGACGCTGCGGGACGCCATCGCCTGGAGCTACGACCTGCTGGACCCTCCCCAGCAGGCGCTGTTCCGGCGCCTGGGGGTCTTCCGAGGCGGCTTCACCCTGGAGGCGGCCGAAGCGGTCGCCGGCGGCGATCCGGTCCAGGACGTGCTGGGAGGCGTCTCGGCCCTGGTCGAGGGCAGCCTGCTCCGGCAGCCGGCCGAGGCCGGCCCGGTCCGGTACTCGATGCTGGAGACGATCCACGAATACGCCCTGGACCAACTCCGGGCCGGTGGTGAGGAACCGCAGACCGCCCGCCGGCACGCCGACTTCTACGCCAAGCTGGTGGCGCAGGCCGAACCCGAGCTCACCCGGGCCAAGCAGGCCGAATGGCTGGGGCGGCTGACGGCCGAGCACGCCAACCTGCTGGCGGTGCTCCGCTGGGCCAAGCAGACCCGTGACAGCGACCTGGGGCTGGTGCTGGCCGCGAGGTTGTGGCGCTTCTGGTCGCTGCGGGGGCGCTTCGCCGAAGGCCGACGGTGGCTGGAGGACCTGCTGGCGCTTGCCGGCCAGGCTCCGACCATCCCCCGGGCCAAGGGGCTCATCGCCCTGGCCGGGCTCGCCTACTGGCAGGGGGACCCTGACGGCGCCGAGGCCCGCTACCGGGAGGCCGTCGCCGCGGTCGAGGACCTCGACGACTGGTGGCTCCGGTTCG
>Ga0307278_10001295_pt1 | contig 12467 bp, 14 predicted proteins | sample ER_DNA_117_FD_194482 | JGI IMG/M metagenome (GOLD analysis project Ga0307278, IMG submission 194482) | Bulk soil microbial communities from the East River watershed near Crested Butte, Colorado, United States - ER_DNA_117 | ecosystem: Environmental > Terrestrial > Soil > Floodplain | place... | reverse complement strand
CTTGAAAACACGTTCGTAAATTTGTTTGTCCGCAAACGTGATTTGCAGCGTCAGTTCTTTTGCTACGAGATAGATCCCGCTCAGCCGCAGCGTGAGCTGCTCCAAAAACCGGCGGAGCATGAAAAGGAGCGGCTCGGCGGTTTCAATTTCATTCTCAAACTCAAAGCTCTCCTCGAACGACTCCGGCGGCCGAACTAGTTTGAGCACTCGATTGCATTGCCCATTAGCGCGCTCCCACATTCGGATTGCTTCAGGCCCGAGTCGGGCGCCAAGCTGCTCCTTATCAAGCGTTGCCAGCTGGCCAACGGTGTGAATTCCCCACTTGTGCAGGATTGTGATGATCTGCTGAACTTCAGCTTGTCGGTCCTTCTCAGCGGCTGTTTGCGGCAAACCAGAGCGCTCCATGCGCTCAAATTTAAGCCCCGCTTATATATGTTCAAGTGAACACTTCAACCTACCCTTAAATTATTTCCACCGGACATTTCGGTAGCGCCTGCATGAAGGCGCGCCCATAGGGTCTGGTCACGATGCGATTGTCGAGGATGACGATAATGCCGCGGTCGCGCTTCGTTCGAATCAAACGGCCTACCCCCTGTCGAAGTTTGAGGATCGCTTCCGGCAGGGAGTATTCGGTGAACGGATCGCCGCCGCGTGCTTCGATCAGTTCCAGTTTCGCTTCGATCAATGGATGATCGGGCACCGCAAATGGCAGGCGCGTAATGATCACATTCGAGAGCGCCTCGCCCGGAACATCCACGCCGCCCCAAAAACTATCAGTGCCGAAAAGCACACTGCGCGGCGTTGATTTAAATTGCTCAAGCAGCTTGCTTCGGGGGGCGCCTCCTCCCTGCACAAGAAGGTTCATGCTCTTTTCCACAAAAAATTTCTGCATCTCTCCCGCCACCTGCTGCATGTCGCGGTAACTTGTAAAAAGGACAAACGCGCACCCATCGGTTTTTGCGACGAAATGTGCGATCCATCGCTCCAGCTCTTTCTGATAAGTGGCGTCACGCGGGTCGGGCATCTTTTGGACGACGAACATTCTCATCTGCTTCTGAAAATTGAATGGACTACCGAGCAGGACAGGCTCGGCTTCATCCGCACCGATTCGCCGCCGGAAATAAGCGAGGTCCGGACGGCCGACCGCCAGAGTAGCGCTGGTCATTACGCACGAACAATTGTCGCGAAAAATCATTCGTCGTAGCTCGGGCGCGATATCGACCGGCGCGGCATTGAGAGCGAGGAACCGCGCCGTTTTTCCGGTCCGCTCGACCCAATAAACATGTTCGCTGCGACTTTGCTCCAGAAAAATGGCAATGCCAACCCGTGCGTCGCGGATCCGGCGCCCGAATTCCTGCAGCTCCGCTTTCAAAATTTCGTCATCGGCGCGTTTCACCACCTCGGCTATGCGCGCCTGAAGCGCAGTCAATCGGCCAGTGATCGTGTCCGGAACAAGATCGACGTCGCGGACACGAAACTCGCGGCCTTTGCGAAAATCTGATTTCGACTCGACCGCAGCGAAAAATTTCTCAACGTCATCAATCAGTTCCGCTGAGAGTCGCACGCCGTCCGCGTCGCGCGTCACAGTGAACAGTCCCTTGCGCGTCCGCGAATTATAGAGCCGCTGGATTGTCGATCGCAGCCCGTATTCCGAGACGCCGACGCCGATCTGCCTGGACGCGACCTGCTCGACCGTGTGCGCTTCGTCCAAAATGATGAAATCATTTGGAACAAGGAACCCACTCTCGCGCTCTTCCTGTTGATCCGGTGAGCCGAGCAGGATGAAGAGCAGGGTGTGATTGAGCACGATCACGTCCGCAGCCAGCAAACGTTTGCGTGCCTGCTGATAAAAACAGCGCGGATTCTGTCCGCAGGTTTTCTGCGTGCAAATGTGCGCCTCGCTGCAAACTTGCATCCAAACTTTTGGATCGGGCTCGACGGACAGATCGCTGAGCGATCCGTCGCGGGTCGTGCTGGCCCATTCGGCCAGCCGCTGTAATTCGTTTTCCTCCGGCCCGGTGAAAAGTTCCTTCGCGCTTTGCAACGCGCGCTCGAGCCGGCGCGGGCAAAGATAATTTTGCCGGCCTTTCATCAACGCTGCTTCAAACTCCACCGGCAGCACTTTTTTCAAAATCGGGATGTCTTTGTGCAGCAGTTGTTCCTGGAGATTAATCGTATGGGTAGAAACGATTGCCTTTTTGTGCTGCTCAAGCGCGAAGAGGATCGCGGGCACGAGATAAGCCAGCGATTTGCCAACACCGGTTCCTGCTTCGACCACCAAGTGACGCTCTTCCTCCAGCGCCTTCGCTACGCGCGCTGCCATTTCCTGCTGTTGCGGGCGGAACTCGAAGTTCTTAGCCTTGGATAGCGGGCCGTTTGCGGAAAAGAACGCGTGGACGCGTTCCACAAATTCGCTGCTTACGACATTTTTCAGCGCGATCATTTCGATTGAAGGTATGCCCAGCGTTTTGACGCCAGGTCATCATAGCGGAAATGCTATTGTAATTCGCCAATCGCAAATCGAAATTGGAAAATCCAATGAGACTTCTCGATCGATACGTCATTCGGAATTTCTTGCAGGTTTACTGTTACTGCATCGCCGGCTTCATCTCGATCTGGCTCATCTTCGATGTCAGCGATAATATCTCGATGTTCATCGACCAACATGTACCTCTTTCCCTTGTTGGTCGTTATTACGCCACGCAAATCCCGCAGGTTCTCATCATTCTGCTGCCGGTTTCGCTGCTGCTGTCGCTCCTTTTTGCCTTGGGCCGAATGTCGCGTGCCAATGAAATCGTTTCGATGCTCACGGCAGGCGTAAGTCTTCCTCGCGTTCTGCTGCCATTAATCGGCATTGGACTGCTCACAGTTGCGGCGACCATGGCGTTAAACTATTCGCTGGCGCCGCACGCCGAACTGGCACGCAAAACATTCCTTTCCGAAGCGCGGTCGCGTCCTGGTCGCTACATCCAGGGACAAATTTTTCGTAATCGAACGGACTCGCGCACGTGGTTCATTCAGAATTTTCTTTCGCGCAGCAATACGTTCAATAACGTTCAGGTGCTTCAACAAGACGCTAACGACAATATCGTCACAAATTACATTGCGGCACGCGCCTTTTACCGTCCGGAAACTAAGACGTGGGAGTTGGAGAATGCTAAAATCGTCCATTACGACCCTTCCGGGAACATCGTCGACGAGCAGATTTATCCTTCGCTGAAAATTGAGCACTGGAGCGAAACGCCGTTCCGGTTAGGCAGCGCGAATGAGCGCGCTGAATTCCTGAGCTTACCTGAGCTCCGAGAGTATTTGTATTTCAACGCGGATTTTCCTGCAACATTGCTCGCGCCATTTCGCACGCATCTGCAGTATCGCCTTGCCTTGCCATGGACCTGTTTCGTTGTCGTCTGCATTGCGGCCCCGCTGGGAATCGGTTACTCGCGCCGGGGCGTTTTATCGAGTGTTGCGGCTGCGGTTTTTCTCGTTTTTTCGATGAACTTTTTGGTCCACCTTTTTCTTGCGCTCGGTGAAGGCGCCCGCGTTCCTGCATGGATCGCCGCCTGGACCCCAAACATTCTTTTCATGGCAATTGGTCTCTACTTGTTATATCTGCGGGCCTCCAATCGCGAACCGCCAAGCTTTCGTCTTTTCACCGCGCGACGTATAGTTGCGCGATGAACCCTCTCCCGAATGAATGGGCGATCAGGCATCGGGCCGACTCCTGCGCCGTGACGCATCGGACGTTTGTTCCCGGCGAATATTTTTACACGCTGCTGTACCACGATGCTGATGGTTACCGCCGCGAGGATTTGAGCGAAGAGGCGTGGCGAAACCGGAATGAAAACATTCGGCCGTTTTCTTTTTGGAAATCACGGTACGAGCCGCTGCCGCCAAAGGCGGTGGAACCTGTGCCCAAGGAAAATGCGGAGCAACTCTTCCGTCGTTTAATGGCGTCGAATAATCCCCCAGCAAACGCCTGCTATGTCCTTGCCGCGATGCTCGAACGCAAACGCGTCTTAAAACAAGTGAAGACAGAATCCCGCGATGGCGGGAGTCGCGTTCTCATTTATGAGCAGGGCACGACAGGCGACGTGTTCGTCGTGCCCGATCCGCAATTGCGTTTGGACGAACTGGAAGCTGTGCAAGGCGAAGTCGTCCAGTTGCTCAGTGGCGCCGCGAAAACTACAGAATCTCTAGCGTAACCTGACAATGACTACAGAAACACCGGTCGTTAATTACAAGATTGGCAACGAGCGCCTGATCAGCGTTACGGAACGCGCGGCGTCTAAATTGGCGTCGCTGCTTGAAGAAAAGGGCAAGCCAGAGGGAGCCTTGCGCCTCAAGGTGGTTGGCGGCGGCTGCTCCGGCCTGCAATATGTGATGGATTTAGTCGATGGGCCGAAGGAACGCGACATCCTTGTGCCGACGCAAAATGTTCATCTGGTTATCGATCCAAAGAGCGCACTTTTCGTCAGTGGTTCTGTGCTCGATTACAGCGAAGACCTGCAGAAGGGCGGCTTCAAAGTCACTAATCCGAACGCAGTGGCTCACTGCTCCTGCGGCGAAAGCTTTGCAGTTTAGAATAATACCGAAATATCGTCCCGTGGCCAGCGGTACCCGGCCTGCGCGCGAGCTACACCTTCATAACTTCGGATTCTTTGTGCTTGAGATGATCGTCGATGGACTTGACGAAGCGATCGGTAAGCTTTTGCACTTCATTCTGAACATCGCGCAAGCCGTCCTCGGTTAGTTCACCGGCGGCCTTCAGCTTCTTTGCTTCGTCGAGCGCCGCGTGCCGATTCGCGCGGACACGCACTCGCGCTTCCTCAGCCATTTTACCCAGGGAACGCACGAGTTCTTTTCGCCGCTCTTCTGAAAGCTCCGGGATTGGGAGTCGAATAATCTTGCCATCAACCGCAGGTGTAATGCCGATCTTCGATTCCTTCAGCGCTCTCTCGATGTCCGGTACTGTCCCGGCGTCGAACGGTTGAACAACGAGCAAACGCGGCTCGGGTGTGGTGATCAAAGCAAGTTGCTTCAGCTTCATGGCCGATCCGTAAGCGTGCACATCCACGTTTTCCACAAGACCAGGCGAAGCTTTGCCGGTGCGCACCGCAGCAAATTCGTGCACCATGTAATCGACGCTTTTTTCCATCGACATCTCGGCCTCCAAAAGAATGTCGTCCCTGCTCATGTGGCCTGAATTTTTACGTCGGATGCAACGTCGTCGCAAACGAGCGTGCCGACATTGCGCCCGAGCACTGCATCTCGAATGCTACCGGGCTTATACATGTCGAAGACGACGATGGGGATCTTGTTGTCCATGCACAGGCTGAACGCCGTCGAATCCATGATCTGCAAACGCCTCGAAAGGGCTTCGGAGAACGTGAGCCGGTCGAATCGCCGCGCGTCCGGGTATTTTTTCGGATCGCGATCGTACACACCATCAACCTTAGTTGCTTTCAGGATTACATCAGCGCGAATTTCGCTTGCCCGCAGAGCCGCCGTTGTGTCCGTGGAAAAATACGGATTTCCAGTTCCCGCTGCGAAAATGACTATGCGGCCGAGCTCCAGATGGCGGATGGCGCGTCCGAGAATGAAAGGTTCGGCCACATTTCTCATATCGATGGCGGTCTGCACGCGTGTTTCGACACCCATGTGGTCGAGGGTGCTGCGTAGCGCGAGCGCGTTGATGACTGTGGCCAGCATTCCCATGTAATCCGCCGTGGTGCGGTCCATTCCCCGAGACGACGCAGAAAGACCGCGCCAGATATTTCCGCCGCCGATCACAATCGCTACCTGGATATCCAAGTCGCGAACCTCTTTGATACGCTCGGCGATATCACGGACAACGCTCAGCGAAATGTTATCCCGGGCGCCGGGCTCCTGCATCGCTTCGCCGCTTAGCTTTAGTACGATGCGCTCATAAACTGGCGTGTCGCTTTGCATGGCTCGACTCAAGATAAGCGACGCACGTCGACCTTTGGAAGGCAAAACGATAAGCTTGTCGATCTGCGATCTGGGGAGCACGGGCTGCCAGCCTGTTCATCTCGGCAGCTTGCCGAGATGCTCTGCCTGTTCCTACGCTGACTTCGTTTGAGGTTGCCGGCAGGCTGCCGGCAACTAAAGGCTAGCAGCCTCTGCTCCCCAGAATCAAGGCGCCGCGCGCAAGGTCGATGCGTGCCCGCGCAAAAATTCTGTCGCGCTCATTCGCCGTTTTCCCTCCAGTTGCACTTCGTCAAGCGAGAGCGCGCGTTCCCCTGCAGCGATGATGAATTCCTTTCTGCTCCCCAAAATTTCTGCCGGCTTTCCGCTGAGATCGACAACTGAAGCTGAAAATATTTTTAGATTCGCCCCGTCGAGTTTCATAAAAGCTCCCGGCCACGGATTGAACGCGCGAATTTTTCTCTCGATCGCATCCGCCGGCTGCGACCAATCGATTTTGCCGTCTTCCCGTTTCAACTTTGGGGCGTAAGTCGCACGCGTGTTGTCCTGCGGAATGCGCGGCGCTGTCCTTTCTGCAAGCATGCCCAAAGATTCGAGCAAAGCTTTGGGCGCAATCTGTGCCAATCGATCATGCAAGGAGCCACCCGTGTCAGCCGGCGAAATGTTGATCTTGCGCTGCAACAGGATGTCGCCGGTATCGAGTCCTTCGTTCATGTACATCACGGTGATGCCTGTCTCCCGATCGCCTGCAGCGATAGCGGCTTGAATCGGCGCGGCGCCGCGCCAACGTGGCAGAAGAGATGCATGCAGGTTCAAACAGGCGACCTTCGGAATTTCGAGAACATCGCGCGGTAAGATTTGCCCATAGGCCATGACAACAATTACGTCCGGCATTAGCGCACGAATCTCTTCAGTTGCTTGGCGCTCTTTGATCCGCGCCGGTTGCAAGATCGGCATGTTCGCCTTGACCAGCGTTTTTTTGATCGGCGGCGGCTCGATTTTCTGAGCACGTCCCACCGGCTTGTCGGGTTGCGTAACCAACCCGACGACACCGTGTTCCGATTTCAGCAACGCTTGCAATGTCGGCACGCCGATTTCGCCGGCGCCGATAAAAACAATGCGCATCCGAATTACGGCGTCCGTTGACGCCGCACGGCGGAGCGACGCGGCCGCCGTCCAGCCATCGCTTGCGTCAGCATTTTCTCTCCGGCGGTGATCTCACGCCGGCCTACCGACGATCCGCAGTTGGTGCAGAGATAATCGAAAATTTCCCGGTCAGGCAGAACTAAGAGCAGCCGCTCGCGCACCGGCATCGCGGCTCTGCATTTCTCGCAGTAAAGACTGGAGGCAGTGAAATTTTCAAACTGCTGCTGGTTCATACACGCCGTCGTTCACGCTCTGTAGGATCTCGAGCAGAACTTTGGCGGGCGGCTGGGTTGCGTCAACCACCGTAACTAGCTCTTGCGGATAATATGAAAGCACCGGCTTCGATTCCGTCTCGTATGTGTTGAGACGCCGCTGAATGACCTCCTCGTTTGCATCGTCGAGGCGGTTCTCTTTCAATGCGCGCTTTTTGAGCCGGTAAAACAGTGTCTCGCGATCCGGACAGGCGAGATGAAACACCTTCTTTACGTCGATCATTTCCTCCATGATCTTGGCCTGGCCAAGGTTTCGCGGAATCCCGTCCAGCACCAGGGTGTCAATGTCCGGCTTGAACTTGTGTGCATCCACGGCCGCATCGATTGCCTCATGCCAAAGTTCTACTGTGATATCGTCTGGGACGAGCTGGCCCTTGCTGGAGTATTCAAGGAACGCTTTGCCGACCTTTGTGCGCGTGTCGATGGAACGGAATACGTCGCCACAAGCACAATGATAAAGCCGCGGGATCGTGCCGAGCGTTTTGCCTTGGGTGCCTTTACCGCTGCCCGGTGCGCCAAAAAGAATAAACGTCTGGTATTTCATCTGCGAAACCCGCTTATACTGCACGCCGGCCCAGCCGGGGAAGGAGAATTCCAGCGCTAGTTGCGACTCGCGAGCGGATCGACATTCACCCGCCGCCCGCCGCGATCGAAGCGCACGTTGCCATCGATCAGCGCAAAAATTGTGTAGTCGCGGCCGAGCCCTACGTTTTTCCCGGGCAAAAACTTTGTCCCGCGCTGGCGCACAATGATGTTGCCGGCCACAACGATTTCGCTGCCGAATTTTTTCACGCCCAGCCGTTTGCTGACGCTGTCGCGGCCATTCTTAACGCTGCCTTGTCCTTTTTTATGAGCCATTGAAGAGAGTAGATGGTTGTGAGTTGATAGACGTATCCGTTTTACTCCTCGGTTTTCTTGGATGCGCCTTTTTTCGCTCCCAGACTAATGCTTTTAATTTTCACACGCGTCAATTTGCGACGGTGGCCGACCGTGCGGTGATAGCCTTTACGGCGCTTGTACTTGAAAGCGATGATCTTCTTGTCCTTGCGTTGGTCGAGCACTTCAGCCGTCACCTTTGCTCCTGAAATGAGCGGGTTGCCGTGCGTCACGTCTTTTCCGTCGGCAAACATCAGTACATCGCCGAACGTCGCAGTCTTGCCCTGATCGACCTCTAGAAGATCGACATCGATCGTATCGCCTTCCGCGACACGAAACTGCCTGCCTCCAGTCCTGATAATTGCGTAAGCCATAAGAGTTGGGGAGAAAAAGCCGCCCAAAATTCCACAGATGGAGGGGCTTGGCAAATGGAAACCCCGATGAAGCGGACGAAGGTGGATTACAAGCTAAGCTGCTGCTTCGTCAGTCGCGCTAACGAGTTCTCGGTACAGAGCTTCGTAGCGCTGCGCCGATACGTCCCACGAAAAATTGCACGCCATCGCCCGCTTCATCAACCTGGTCCAGAGCCGCCGGTCGCGGTAGATTTGCCGTGCACGTTTAATCGCGTCCCAGAACGCCTCGCTCGAATATTCATAACAGAGAAAACCGTAACCGCTGTCGGCTGTCGGATCGTAGTCCTCGATGATCTCCTGGATTCCGCCGGTCACACGCGCCACCGGGAGAGCGCCATACTTCAAATTATACATAGCGCTTAGACCCGCTGGTTCGAAACGCGATGGGATCAGGCTGATATCCATCCCTGCCTGGATGAGGTGCGCCAGTTTTTCGTCATAATTTTTTTGGTAGGCAAACCTGGTTGGAAATTTCCTGGCTGTGACGGCGAGCGAAGTCTCATACTCGGGATCGCCTTCTCCGAGAATGATCAACCGGACATCATCCCAAAGAAGTCGATCGAGAAGCGGCACAAGGATTTCGAAACCTTTTTCCTGAACGACGCGAGTCACCATTCCAAAGACTGGACCCCGTGGTGCAGACTCAAGTTTCATTTCCTTTAGGAGCGCCTCACGGCAAACCTGTTTTCCGCGAAGCCGTCTCGCATCGTAGCGCGCAGGGATCAGACGATCCGACGCCGGATTCCAGTGCGTGTAATCCGCGCCATGTAAAATAGCGCTAAGCCGATGTGCATTTTCGCGCAGCACTCCATCAAGGCCGCAGCCGCCGGAGGGCGTCAGCATTTCGCGCCGGTAATGTTCGCTGACGGTCGTGACCCTGTCGGCGTAAAGGATTCCGCCTTTGAGAAAATTCAGTCGCCCAAAAAACTCAACCCCATGCAGCGTGAAGAACCGCTCCGGTAAATTTGTGAGTCTGAAATCGAGTCCCCAAAAACTGCCCTGGTCAGCCACGTGATGGATGGTCAGCACAGTTTTGAATGGCAGCCGGTCCGCATACACAAATACCGGCAGCAACGCCGCGGCCCAATCGTGCACATGCAAAATCTGCAATTGCGGCGTCAATCGCCGGGCTAATTCGAGCGCCGCTTTGCAAAGGAGAATAAAACGCGCGGCATTACCCTCGTACGGCTTACCGCGTTCGCCGTAAATTCCATCGCGATCAAAAAACTCGTCGCAGCGAATCAGAAACAACTGCACGCCACTGGCGCTTCGCCCCTCTAGGTACCGGACAACGTAAGTCTTATCGCCCACCTGCACATCGACAGTTATGCCGGTGTCCTTTTTCTTAAACGCGCGATTCTCCTTAATCTCGCGGTAGAACGGCACCGTTATGCTTACTTCATGACCGCGCGCACGCAGCGCGCTTGGCAACGCGTCCATCACATCAATCAGCGCCCCCGCCCGCTGCAACGGCGGTCCTTCTGCACTGATCATCAGAATTCTCATTGGATGTTGGACGTTCGATGTTGGGCGTTCGGCGTTTCTTCAGTGATTGTTGGCTAATGAATACTCCCGTCTTACCCATTCCAGCGCTTCGTCCCTTGTTCGCAGCGTTCCCTCGAGCTGTCGGGTTTCCACTGCTTCGAGGATTTCGCCAAACTTCGGGCCGGGCTTGAGACCGAGCGCTATCAAATCATCACCGCGCACCAGCGGCGGCGGAATGATTGGCTCGTTGGCGAATTCTTCGCGTTTGCGCAGGAGAAATTCGTAGTTGTCGAGCATCCGGTGGCTGCTTTCGCAATCCACCCGATGCAATTCCAGCTCGTCGTCAAAGGTCGGTCGCGCCATGAAACGTTTGAGCTTTGCGACTCGCATGTTCGGGACGTCCTTGAAAACCATATGCTGCCTTACCATTTCGACGGTCGCCTCGATTTCAGCGCCGGAAAATCGCAGACGCCGCATGATCGCTTCCGTCATCTGCGCCCCGATGCGGTCGTGTTCATTAAACCGGATGCGACCGGTCTTATCTACCGTCGCCGTGACGGGTTTGGCGACGTCGTGAAACAACACGGCGAAAACCAGGGGAACAGAAACGTTCTCCGGCAGCAACTGCAACATCAGCCGGGTATGCACGAACACGTCGCCTTCGGGATGAAACTGTTCTGGCTGCAACACACCTTTCATCGCCTCCAGCTCTGGCAGAATCGCGGCCATCAAACCACTGGAATCGAGCAGGTCCCAGCCGCGCACGCGATTAGGCGAAACGAAAATGCTGACTAACTCCTCGCGAATTCGTTCGGCGCTGATTTGGTTGATTGACGACGCATTGGTCACGAGTGCGTCCCACGTCTTCTGGTCGATCTGGTAATCGAGCACCGTGGCAAAGCGCACGGCGCGCAGCATCCGCAGCCGGTCTTCCGCGAAGCGCCGGGCCGGATCGCCAATGGCGCGCACCAGTTTTGCGTCGATATCGGCGCCCCCGCCGACAAGATCGATCACCTTCTCTGCGACCGGATCATAAAACATTCCGTTGATGGTAAAATCGCGACGCTGAGCGTCCTCTTCAGGCGAAGAAAAATGCACCGCACTGGGATGTCTTCCGTCGATGTAAGCGTCATCAGAACGGAAGGTCGCCACCTCGAATTGAAAACCGTTCTCCAGCACGATGATGACGCCAAAATGCGCGCCGACTGAGTACGTGCGCGGGAAAAGCTTCTGCACGGCTTCTGGTCGCGCGTCGGTAACAATGTCATAATCCTTCGGGGCCAACCCGCGCACCATGTCGCGCACGCAACCGCCCGCGAAGTACGCGACATGACCGCTCTCGCGCAAGCGCGCAGCGACTTCGCGCGCGACCTTTTCCATGGGCGAGGATTTCACAGGATCACTGTAGCCGCTTCGATGTGCGAAGCGCAACGCGCGCGTAATTAGCATCGGCGCTTTCGGGGCAGCGCGGCGTCCTATGCAGCGCTTTTCTGCTTCCAAAAAGAGTGAATGATGAAAAGCACTACTGCGACTGAGATGCACGAGTCGGCTACGTTAAAGGCAGGCCATGGATCGGCGTATCGAACGTGCAGATTGAAAAGGAGAAAGTCGATCACGTGCCCATAGAGGAGGCGATCAGTCAGATTACCCAAAATGCCAGCAAGCAGCAATGCAAGCGAGAGATCGCGCAAGCCATCGGGCCGTCGCGGTCGCACGAGCAGACCGATCACGACCACTAACGCGACGATGGAAATCACAATGAAGAACGTATTGTTGCCCTTGAACGATCCAAAGGCCGCGCCGGTATTGGTAACGCTTACAAGACTAAAGAAATCCGGCACGATAATGCGCGCCTCATAAGGGCTGATCAGTCGCAGGACCAACTGTTTCGTCAATTGGTCAAGAGCGTAAAGCGGCAGTGAAACAAAAAAGATCAATTTCACGTCTCTACGCCCTCCATGTCATGTCGAGCGGAGTCGAGACATCTCTAATTTGATTTTGGGAGTAAGAGATTCCTCGACTCCGTTGCGCTTTCACTCCACGGCACTCGGAATGACAGAAAAGAATCATCGAGCTGTGATAACGCGTTCGCAACGATCGCACAAATCCGGATGCGCCGTACTCGCGCCGACTGTCAGGCGATGACGCCAGCAACGCGCGCACTTTGCGTACGGCGTTTTGATTACCGAAGCGCTCGCTTCTTTCGCCTGGTGAATCGTCAGATCACTCACAATAAAAAATTCTTCCAGTTCCTCCTGAGTGACTTTCTGGGTGACATCGGAATCCGAATGCAAAACAACCCTCGCCTCCAGCGTGTTGCCAATCAGTT
>Ga0307278_10001294_pt1 | contig 12480 bp, 22 predicted proteins | sample ER_DNA_117_FD_194482 | JGI IMG/M metagenome (GOLD analysis project Ga0307278, IMG submission 194482) | Bulk soil microbial communities from the East River watershed near Crested Butte, Colorado, United States - ER_DNA_117 | ecosystem: Environmental > Terrestrial > Soil > Floodplain | place... | reverse complement strand
CCAGGAGAAGATGTCCGTCGCCCTCGGCCGCCTGGCCGAGGAGGATCCGACCTTCCGGGTCTCCAGCAACGAGGAGACCGGCCAGACCGAGATCTCGGGCATGGGCGAGCTGCACCTCGAGATCCTCGTCGACCGCATGAAGCGCGAGTTCAATGTCGAGGCCAACGTCGGCAAGCCGCAGGTCTCTTACCGCGAGACCATCCGCGGCACCGCGCAGAAGGTCGAGGGCCGCTTCGTGCGCCAGACCGGTGGCTCGGGCCAGTACGGCATCGTCTACATCGACATCGAGCCGGCGCCGGGCGAGGGCTTCGACTTCGTCTCGAAGGTCAGGGGCGGCAACGTGCCCACCGAGTTCATCCCGGCCGTCGAGAAGGGCGTCGAGGAGGCGCTGCAGACCGGCGTGCGCGCCGGCTACCCGATGGTCGACATCCGCGTGACGCTCGTGGACGGCAAGTCCCACGACACAGACTCGTCGGAGATCGCCTTCAAGATCGCCGGGTCGCTCGCCTTCAAGGAGGCGGCCAGGCGCGCCAAGCCGGTCCTGCTCGAGCCCATCTTCAAGGTCGAGGTCGTCACCCCCGAGGAGTTCCTCGGCGACGTCATCGGCGACCTCAGCCGCCGGCGCGGACGGCTCGAGGGTCAGGAGCGGCGCGGCAACGCGCTCGCCGTCACCGCGTACGTGCCCTTGAGCGAGATGTTCGGCTACGTCACGGACCTGCGATCCAACACCCAGGGCCGCGCGACGTCCACCATGCAGTTCGAGCGCTACGACGAAGTGCCCCCCAACATCGCCGAGCAGATCGTCGGCGACCGCGCCGGCGAGCCGGTGCCCGCCTGATCAGATTCGATAGTTTTCGCGAGTTCGTCAAAGAGGAGCTAGAAGAACGTGGCCAAGGAGAAGTTCGAGCGCGACAAGCCGCATGTCAATGTCGGGACCATCGGTCACATCGACCATGGCAAGACGACGCTGACCGCTGCCATCACGAAGGTGCTGTCCGAGACGTACGGCGGCCAGGCGCGTTCGTTCGACGAGATCGACAACGCTCCTGAGGAGCGCGAGCGCGGCATCACGATCGCGACGTCGCACGTCGAGTACGAGACGAGCAACCGCCACTACGCCCACGTGGACTGTCCGGGCCACGCGGACTACGTCAAGAACATGATCACGGGCGCCGCGCAGATGGACGGCGCGATCCTGGTCGTGTCGGCCGCCGACGGGCCCATGCCCCAGACGCGCGAGCACATCCTGCTCGCCCGCCAGGTCGGCGTGCCCTACATGGTCGTCTTCCTCAACAAGGCGGACATGGTCGACGACGAGGAGCTCCTCGAGCTCGTCGAGGTCGAGGTCCGCGACCTGCTCACCGAGTACGACTTCCCGGGCGACGACATCCCGTTCATCACGGGCTCGGCGCTCAAGGCGCTCGAGGGCGACGAGGAGTACACGGCGAAGATCATCGAGCTCGCCGAGCAGCTCGACGCCTACATCCCGCAGCCCGAGCGTCCGCTCGACCGTCCGTTCCTGCTGCCGGTCGAGGACGTCTTCTCGATCACCGGCCGCGGCACGGTGGCCACCGGGCGCATCGAGCAGGGCGTGGTCAACACCGGCGACACGGTGGAGATCGTCGGCGTCAAGGACACGACGACCAGCGTCGTGACCGGCGTCGAGATGTTCCGCAAGATCCTCGATCAGGGTCAGGCCGGCGACAACGTCGGCTGCCTCCTGCGCGGCACCAAGCGCGAGGAGATCGAGCGCGGCCAGGTGCTCTGCAAGCCCGGGTCGATCACGCCGCACACCCAGTTCAAGGCCGAGGTGTACGTCCTCAAGAAGGAAGAGGGCGGGCGCCACACGCCGTTCTTCACGGGCTACCGCCCGCAGTTCTACTTCCGCACCACCGACGTGACGGGCGTTGCCAAGCTGCCCGAGGGCGTCGAGATGGTCATGCCCGGCGACAACGTCCAAATGGAGATCGAGCTCATCCAGCCGATCGCCATGGATCAGGGCCTGCGGTTCGCCATCCGTGAGGGTGGCCGCACCGTCGGCTCGGGCGTGGTCTCCGAGATCGTCAAGTAACGCCCCGCGCGAGGGCGGGCGAACCCGCCCGCCCTGCGCATGAAACCCGACGGATACGACGTGCAAAGCGAGGGCCCCGCGGGGCGGGGCCCTTTCTGGCGCACTAGACCAGCCCAAATCTCACAGCAGACGTAGGACGGAAAGACACGAGCCACAGAACATGGCAACCGCCACTCAGAACAAGATCCGCATCCGCCTGAAGGCGTACGACCACTCGGCCATCGAGACCGCGGCCAAGGAGATCGTCGAGACGGCGACGCGTACCGGCGCGACCGTGTCCGGCCCCGTTCCGCTGCCCACGGAGAAGAACGTCTACTGCGTGATCCGCTCGCCCTTCAAGGACAAGGACTCGCGCGAGCACTTCGAGATCCGCACGCACAAGCGGCTCATCGACATCCATCAGCCGACGCCGAAGACGGTCGACTCGCTCCAGCGCCTCGACCACCTGCCCGCCGGCGTCGACATCGAGATCCGTCTGGCCGGTTGACGATGCCAGCGATCCTTGCCAAGAAGCTCGGGATGACCCAGCTCTTCATGGAGGACGGTCGCGTCGAGCGCGTCACCGTCCTGGAGGCCGGGCCGTGCCCCGTCACCGGGATCCGCACGCTGGACCGCGACGGCTACGAGGCCGTGCAGCTCGCGTTCGGCCTCGTGAAGGAGAAGCACCTCTCAAAGCCCGAGCTCGGACACCTCAAGAAGGCCGACGCGCCGCCCATGAAGCACGTCGTCGAGTTCCGCGACGAGGCCGGCGAGCTGACGGTCGGCGAGACGGTCAAGGCCGACGCGTTCGCCGAGGGGGACACGGTCAAGATCTCCGGCGTCTCGAAGGGCAAGGGCTTCCAGGGCACGATCAAGCGCCACGGCTTCGCCAGCGGGCCGAAGTCACACGGCTCGCACAACGTGCGCGCGCCGGGCTCGATCGGCGCCGCCGCTTACCCCGCGCGCGTGTTCAAGGGCATCCGCGGCCCCGGCCAGATGGGCAACAAGCGCGTGACCCAGAAGGGCCTGTCGGTCGTGCGCGTCGACGCCGAGAACAACCTGCTGCTCGTGCGCGGCTCGGTGCCCGGCCCGCGCAACGGCGTCGTGGAGGTACGCACCGATGGCTGACGCACAAATCCTGGGCGCGGCGACGACCAAGAAGGTCAAGCTCGACGACGTCGCCTTCGGCGCGCGCTTCAACGGCCCCTTGGTTCACGAGTCGGTCCGCGCCGAGCTCAACGCCCGCCGGCAGGGCACCGCGTCGACCAAGACGCGCGGCAACGTGCGCGGCGGCGGCGCCAAGCCGTGGCGCCAGAAGGGCACCGGGCGTGCCCGCGCCGGCTCGTCGCGCTCGCCGATCTGGACCGGCGGCGGCGTCGTCTTCGGACCCCAGCCGCGCCACTACACCTTCAAGGTCAACCGCAAGGAGCGCCGGGCGGCGCTGCGCAGCGCGCTGAGCGCGCACGCCGACCGCGGCACGATCGCGATCCTCGATCCCTCGCCCTTCGACGCGCCGTCGACCAAGAAGGCCCACGAGCTCATCGAAAACTGGCCCGCCCGCCCCGGCGGCGGCTCGGTCCTGGTCGTCCTCACCGAGGACCAGGCCGACGTCGCGCTCTCGTTCCGCAACCTGCGTCGCGTCTCGGTCCTGCCGTCGACCAACACCGGGGTGGCCGACCTCGTCGGCGCCGCCTCGCTGCTGATCTCCGAGGACGCGCTGGACGAGCTGACCAAGCGCGCCAAGGGCGAGAAGGCCACTTCGGCGGATGAGGAGGGCACGGAGTAATGGATCCCAGCCAGGTCATCATCCGCCCGGTCGTCAGCGAGAAGAGCTACGTGCTCGCCGCCAACGACAAGTACACGTTCCGCGTCCATCCCGACGCGCACAAGACGCAGATCCGCCAGGCCGTGGAGGCGCTCTTCGACGTCAAGGTCGTCGCCGTGCGCACCGCCTCGGTCAAGTCCAAGCCCAAGCGCCGCGGCATCACCGCGGGGCGCACGCGCAGCTGGAAGAAGGCGATCGTGCAGGTGCGTCGGGGCGACACGATCCCGATCTTCCAGGGCCTGCAGGGCCTCGAGGGCTGATCCAGCATGCCGATTCGCAAGCCCAAGCCCACGAGCCCCGGCCGGCGCTTCTCGACCTACCCGGACTTCGCGGAGGTCACGAAGACCGACCCCGAGAAGTCGCTCGTCGAGGGCCTCACCAAGAGCGGCGGGCGCAACGCCCGCGGGCGTAAGACCTCGCGCCATCGCGGCGGCGGCGCCAAGCGCCTGTACCGCAAGATCGACTTCAAGCGCCGCAAGGACGGCGTCCCGGCCAAGGTGGCCGCGATCGAGTACGACCCGAACCGCTCGGCGTACATCGCGCTGCTGCACTACGTCGACGGCGCCAAGGCCTACATCCTCGCCCCCAACCGCCTCACTGTCGGCATGACCGTCGAGTCCGGCACGGGCGCCGAGATCTCGGTCGGCAACGCACTGCCGCTGCGCAGCATGCCGGTGGGCACCGTGGTGCACAACGTCGAGCTGCAGCCCGGCCGCGGCGGCCAGCTCGCGCGCTCGGCCGGCACCGGCGTGCAGCTGATGGCCAAGGAGGGTGACTACGCGACGCTGCGCCTGCCCTCCGGCGAGATGCGCCTCGTGCGCGCGGACTGCCGCGCCACCGTGGGCACGATCGGCAACGCCGATCACCAGAACGTCAAGATCGGCAAGGCCGGCCGCAAGCGTCACATGGGCGTTCGCCCGCAGACGCGCGGCACGGCGATGAACCCGGTCGACCACCCGCATGGTGGCGGCGAGGGTTCGACCACCGCCGGTCGTCACCCCGTCACGCCGTGGGGAGTGCCCACGCTGGGCTACCGCACGCGCAAGAAGAACAAGACGTCGGACCGCTACATCGTCCGCGGTCGGCGTCGTGGGAAGGGCAAGCGCCAGAGATGAGCCGTTCAAGCAAGAAGGGGCCGTGGGTCGAGGAGCGCCTGATGGCGCGCGTCGAGGCCATGAACACCGCCAACCAGCGCACCATGGTCAAGACCTGGTCGCGCGCCTCGACGATCTTCCCCGAGATGGTGGGCCACACGATCGCCGTTCACGACGGGCGCAAGCACGTGCCCGTGTTCGTGAGCGAGTCGATGGTCGGTCACAAGCTCGGCGAGTTCGCGCCGACGCGAACCTATCGCGGCCACGCCGACACCGGAAAGCGTCGATGAGCGACGAGACGCCCAAGGACGCCGAGGTCGAGGAGACCCCGGAGCCGGAGGCCGCTGCGAGCGACGAGCTCGAGCCGACGGCGGCCGACGAGGCCGCCGCGGACGAGGCCGCCTCGGAGGAGGAGGACGACGTCCTCACGGACGAGCCCGAGGCCGAGGTCGAAGACACCCCGGAGGCCGAGGAGGCGCCGGCGGCCGAGGACAAGCCCAAGCCGCGCCGGCGCTCGCGCGCCAAGAAGGACGTGGAGGAGGAGGCCCCGGCGCCTGCTCCCAAGCCCGCCCGCGAGCGTGTTGCGCCGGGTGAGCGCGTCCTCGTCCGCGCGCAGGCCAAGTACGTGCGCACCTCGGCCCGCAAGGCCCGCCTGGTGTGCGACCACATCCGCGGCAAGTCCGTGCTGGAGGCGCGCGCCATCCTGGCGCACACGCCCCGCCACGTGGCACGCGACTGGAGCAAGCTGCTCGAGTCGGCCGTCGCCAACGCCGAGAACAACCACGAGCTGATCGGGGACGAGCTGCGTATCGCATCCGTCACCGCCGATGAGGGGCCGACGCTCAAGCGCTTCCGCCCGCGCGCCATGGGCCGCGCGACGCGCATCCGCAAGCGCACGAGCCACCTCACCATCCTGCTCACGCCGAAGGAGTCCTGAGGACATGGGGCAGAAGGTCCATCCCGAGTCGATGCGCGTGGGCTACATCCACGACTGGAAGTCCAACTGGTTCACCGAGCGCGACTTCGGCGACTACCTCGCCGAGGACGTCGCGATCCGCGGCCACATCATCAACAAGCTCTCCCACGCGGGCCTGAGCAACATCACGATCCGCAAGGACGCCAACGAGGTGGAGGTCAACATCCACACCGCGCGCCCGGGCATCGTGATCGGCAAGTCCGGCAGCGAGGTCGACGCCCTGCGCAAGGACCTGCACCGGATGACGCGCAAGCAGATCAAGGTCAACATCCTCGAGATCAAGCGCCCGGAGCTCGACGCCAACCTCGTGGCGCAGTCGATCGCCGAGCAGCTGCGCAACCGCGTCGCCTTCCGCCGCGCGATGAAGCGCGCCCTGACGAGCGCGATGCGCTCCGGGGCCAAGGGCTGCAAGGTGCAGGTCTCAGGGCGCCTGGGCGGCGCCGAGATGGCCCGCACCGAGAGCTACTCCGACGGCCGCGTCCCGCTGCACACGATGCGCGCCGACATCGACTACGGCTTCTACGAGGCCGTCACGACGTTCGGGCGCATCGGCGTGAAGTGCTGGATCAACAAGGGCGAGATCATGCCCGAGGGCTACAGCGGCGCCGACCTCACCGAGATGGAAGCCCCGCAGCAGTCGGCCGGCAACGGCGGCGACGATCGCGGTCGCGGGCGCGGTCGCGGCGACGGCGGCCCCGGCGGCGGTCGCGGGCGCGGCGGTGGCCGCGGCGGCGGCGGCGGCGGGCGCGGTCCGGGCGGTCCGGGTGGCCCGGGTGGGCCCGGCGGCCGTGGCGGTGGCGGCTTCGGCGGCGGGCGTGGCGGCGGCGGTGGTGGCCGCGGTGGCGGCGGTGGTGGCCGGCCCGGCGGTGGCGGCGGCGGTGGCCGCGGCCCGCAGGGTGGAGGTGGTCGCTAGATGCTCGCTCCCAAGCGCGTCAAGCACCGCAAGGTCCATCGCGGGCGCCGTGCCGGGCTCTCGCGCGGCCAGACGACCGTGCAGTTCGGCGAGTACGGCCTGAAGGCGCTGGAGTGCGGGTGGCTGACCAACCGTCAGATCGAGGCCGCCCGTATCGCGATGACCCGCAAGATCAAGCGTGGCGGCAAGGTCTGGATCAACGTCTTCCCGGACAAGAGCTACACCAAGAAGCCTGCCGAGACCCGCATGGGCTCCGGCAAGGGCTCGCCCGAGGGCTGGGTCGCCGTGGTCAAGCCGGGCCGCGTGATGTTCGAGCTGGCCGGGGTGCCCGAGCCGCTCGCTCGCGAGGCCATGCGCCTGGCCGGTCGCAAGCTGCCGATCAAGACCAAGTTCGCCCTGCGGGAGGACGCATGACGACGGCCAAGGACCTGCGCGACCTGCGCGACGACGAGCTCGCCGAGCAGATCAAGACCTCGCGCCGCGAGGTCTTCGGCCTGCGCTTCCAGCTCGCCACCGGCGAGCTCGAGAACACCGCGGGAGTGAGCGCCGCCAAGCGTGACCTCGCCCGCGCCCTGACCGTGGCCCGCGAGCGCGGCCTCGACAACGACCAGATTCGATAGACGACATGGCCGATCAAGAGAATCCCGAGACCACCGACGCCGCCGAGGAGGCAGCCGCGGAGGAGGCTGCGCCCGAGGCGGCCGCTCCCGAGGCTGCGGCTCCCGAGGAGGCGCCGGCCGAGGAGGCCGCGCCCGAGGAGCCGGTAGCCGAGGAGCCTGCCGCGGAGGAGCCGGCGGCCGCCGAGCCGGCAGCGTCGGCCGCTCCCGCCACGCCGCAGGCCCCGCCCACCAGCCCGAAGGAGCGCAAGGTCGCCGCGCGCAGCCGTCGCGGCACCCGCCGCCCCGCCACTCCCGAGGAGCGCGACGAGCTGCGCCGCCAGAAGGCCGCCGCGCGCACGCGCCGTCGCGCCAGCGAGAAGGCCAAGCGCGGCGAGACCCGAGGCGAGGGCACGCCGCCGGCCGATCACGGGCCCGGAGCGCCCAAGGTGCGCCTGGGCAAAGTCGTCTCGAGCAAGGCCGACAAGACGATCACGGTGCGCATCGACGTGGCCCGTCGCCATCGCCGTTACCAGAAGATCGTCCGCTCCTCGACGACGCTGCACGCCCACGACGAGCGCAACGACGCCAACGAGGGCGACCTCGTGCGGGTGGTCGAGGCGCGGCCGATGAGTCGCACCAAGCGCTGGCGCCTGGTCGAGATCCTGGAGCGTGCGAAGTGATCCAGAACGAGACGCGCCTGAAGGTCGCCGACAACACGGGCGCCCGCGAGATCCTCTGCATCCGCGTTCAGGGCGGCTCGCGCCGGCGCTACGCCGGCATCGGCGACGTGATCACCGCCACCGTGAAGGCGGCCAACCCGCAGGGGACGGTCCGCAAGGGCGAGGTCGTCAAGGCCGTCGTCGTGCGCACCAAGAAGGAGTTCGGGCGCGACGACGGCACCTACATCGCCTTCGACGAGAACGCCGCGGTGATCATCGACGCGCAGAACAACCCGCGCGGGACCCGCATCTTTGGCCCAGTCGCGCGCGAGCTGCGCGAGCGCAACTTCATGAAGATCGTCTCGCTCGCGCCGGAGGTGCTCTAGCATGGCTTCCAAGATCCGTCGCGACGACGAGGTGGTCGTCATCAGCGGCAAGGATCGCGGCAAGACAGGCCGCGTCCTACGCGTGGACCCGACGAAGTCCAAGGTCTACGTGGAGGGTCTGAACATCGTCAAGCGCCACCAGCGCCCCCAGCAGGTCCCCGGTGCCCAGCGGGCCGAGACCGTGGGCGGGGTGGTCGAGAAGGAAGGCCCGATCCACATCTCCAACGTCATGCTCATCGACCCCAAGGACAAGAAGCCCACGCGCGTGGGCATCTCCCGCGAGGGTGGGCAGCGCATGCGCGTGACGCGACGGTCGAACACGAAGCTGGACTGAGCCATGGCCCGTCTCAAAGAGCGATACAACGACGAGATCCGCGAGCAGCTCATCGAGCGCTTCGGCTACTCGAGCGCGATGCAGGCGCCGCGCCTGCAGAAGATCACGCTCAACATGGGCGTCGGCGACGCCAAGCAGGACTCCAAGGTCCTCGACGCGGCCACCGAGCAGCTCGCGACCATCGCCGGGCAGAAGCCCAGCGTGCGCCGCGCGCGCAAGTCGATCGCCCAGTTCAAGGTGCGCGAGGGCATGCCCGTCGGCCTGTCGGTGACGCTGCGCCGCGAGCGCGCGTACGAGTTCCTCGATCGCCTCATGACGATCGCCATCCCGCGGATCCGCGACTTCCGCGGCCTGAAGCCGACGTCGTTCGACGGCCGCGGCAACTACTCGCTGGGCGTCCGCGAGCAGATCATCTTCCCCGAGATCGACTACGACGCGGTCGACGCGGTCCGCGGCCTCGACGTGACCATCACGACGACCGCCGCGTCCGACGCGGAGGCCTACGCCCTCCTCGAGGCCTTCGGCATGCCCTTCAGCCGCGAAGGCAACCCTTACGTGCAGCCCGAGAACGGAGACAGCGCCTGATGGCGAAGACGTCCCAGCGCGTGCGCCAGGCGCGCCCAGCCAAGTACAAGACCCGCGCGTACACGCGCTGCCGCCGCTGCGGGCGCGCTCGCTCGGTGTACCGCAAGTTCGGCGTGTGCCGCATCTGCCTGCGCGAGCTCGCGCACAACGGCTACGTGCCGGGAATGACCAAGAGCAGCTGGTAGCAGCTATGTCGATGACCGACCCCGTAGCCGACTTCCTGACCCGCGTGCGCAACGGCATCACCGCCGCGCACCAGGACGTCGAGATCCCGTCGAGCAGGCTCAAGCGCGAGCTGGCGCGGATCCTCAAGGAACAGGGCTACATCCGCGACTTCGAGATCGTGCCGCCGACCCCGGAGCACCCGGGCGAGCTCATCCGCGTCGTCCTGAAGTACACCGACGAGCGGCGCTCGGCCATCACCGGCCTCAAGCGCGTCTCGCGGCCGGGCCAGCGCCACTACGTCGGCCACACCGAGATCCCCAAGGTCCTCGGCGGCATGGGTACGACCATCGTGTCCACGTCGAGGGGCGTGATGACCGGCCACGAGGCCCGCGACGCGGGCGTCGGCGGCGAGGTCGTCGCGCACGTCTGGTGAGGCTGGAGGGACGATGTCTCGAATCGGCAGGAAGCCCATCCCGGTCCCCGCGGGCGTGACCGTGTCCATCGAGCCCGAGCTCGTGCGCGTCAACGGCCCGAAGGGCGAGCTCACCGAGCGCATCCATCGCGACATCGCCGTCGAGCACGAGGGCGAGGAGCTGCTCGTCAAGCGCCCGACCGACCGCGGCGAGCACCGCGCCCTGCACGGGCTGACGCGCTCGCTGGTGGCCAACATGGTCGAGGGCGTCACCAGCGGCTTCGAGAAGCGCCTGGAGATCCAGGGCGTCGGCTACCGCGCGCAGCTCAAGGGCCGCGACCTCGAGCTGGCGCTGGGCTACTCGCACGCCGTCCCGGTCAAGGCCCCGGACGGCATCGAGTTCGAGGTGCCCCAGCCCACCCGCGTGGTCGTGAAGGGCATCTCCAAGCAGCAGGTCGGCGAGATCGCCGCCTACATCCGCAAGCAGCGCCCGCCGGAGCCCTACAAGGGCAAGGGCATCCGCTACGAGGGCGAGTACGTGGCCCGGAAGGTGGGCAAGCGCGCATGACCGTCGTCACGAAGCCCCAGGCGCGCCTCAAGCGCCGCCACCGCGTCCGCGCGAAGGTCTCCGGCACCGCCGAGCGCCCGCGCATCTCGGTGTTCCGCTCCAACCGCGGCATCCACGCCCAGCTCATCGACGACCTCGACGGCCGCACGCTGGCCGCCGTGTCGTGGACCGAGAGCGACCTGCGTGGCCTGAAGCCCATGGAGCAGGCGGGCAAGGCCGGCGAGCTGCTGGCGCAGCGCGCGAAGGCGGCCGGCGTCGAGGTCGCCCTGTTCGACCGTGGTGGCTACCGCTACCACGGCAAGGTGAAGGCGTTCGCCGAGGGCGTGCGCGAAGGAGGCTTGAAGGTATGAAGGACGGCATCGACCGTTCTGTCAGCCAGTCCGGGCTCGACCTGCAGGAGCGGGTCGTGGAGATCAACCGCGTGGCCAAGGTCGTCAAGGGCGGCCGGCGCTTCTCGTTCACGGCGCTCGTCGTCGTAGGGGACGAGAAGGACGTGGTCGGTGTCGGCTACGGCAAGGCCAACGAGGTCCCGCTGGCGATCCAGAAGGGCGTCGAGCGCGCGAAGAAGAACCTCTTCCGCGTCCCCAAGCACGGCTCGACGATCACCCACCAGACGATGGGCATCTTCGGCGCGGGTCGCGTCTTCCTCAAGCCCGCCTCGCCCGGTACCGGCGTCATCGCTGGCGGCGGCGTGCGCGCCGTGCTCGAGCTGGCCGGCATCCACGACATCCTCTCCAAGTCGCTGGGCTCGCAGAACCCGATCAACCTCGTCAAGGCGACGGTCGCGGGCCTGCAGGGCCTGCGCACGCCCGAGGAGGTGGCCGAGCTGCGCGGCCTGTCGATCAACACCGTCCTCGGCCTGGGCGGCGAGAAGCAGGCGGCCGAGACGCTCGCAGGCGTCAACGGCACGACCGAAGCCGCCGAGGAGGCGCAGGTCGCCGTCGAGGAGGCGCAGGTCGCCGTCGAGGAGGAGCCGGCGTCGTGAGCGTGAAGGTGACCCAGGTCAAGAGCCGCAACGGCGCCAACCGCCAGCAGATCGACACCCTGCGGTCGCTGGGGCTGCGCAAGATCGGCCACACGGTCGAGGTCAAGGACACCCCGCAATCGCGCGGCATGCTGCATCGCGTGCGACACCTGGTGAAGATCGATGAGTGATTTCGGACTGCACACGCTGAAGCCCGCACCGGGTAGCCGCAAGCCGCGCAAGCGCGTCGGCCGGGGCGAGGGCTCGGGCATGGGCAAGACGGCCGGGCGCGGCGAGAACGGCTACGGCTCGCGCGCGGGCGCCAAGGACCGCGCGCGCTTCGAGGGCGGGCAGATGCCCATCCACATGCGCATGCGCAAGCTGCGCGGGCCCAACAAGAAGCAGTCGATGCCCTTCGAGCCGTTCCGCACGCACACGCAGGCGGTCAACCTCAAGGACCTCGAGGAGCGCTTCGACAACGGCGCCGAGGTGACCCTCGACGCGCTGCGCGACAAGGGTCTGGGCACGCGCAAGGGGATCCGGGTCAAGATCCTCGCCAAGGGCGAGGTCACCAAGCCGCTGACGGTCCACGCGCACGCCTTCAGCGGTACCGCCCGAGCGGCCATCGAGGCTGCCGGCGGGACCTGCAACGTGGTCGAGTAACCTCCGTCGACCCATGCTGGCGACGATCCTCAGTGCCTTCCGGGTCCACGATATCCGGAAGAAGCTCGCCTTCACGGCGCTCCTGCTGGGGCTCTACCGGCTCGGCTCGCACATCCCGGTTCCGGGCGTCGACGTCAAGGCCGTCAACTCCGTCCAGGAGCAGTTCGGCGGGGGCGGCGTCCTCAACCTGCTGAACACCTTCAGCGGCGGCGGACTGTCCCGGATCGCCCTCTTCGCGCTGGGGATCATGCCGTACATCACGGCCTCGATCATCCTGCAGCTGCTGG
>Ga0307278_10001293_pt1 | contig 12490 bp, 13 predicted proteins | sample ER_DNA_117_FD_194482 | JGI IMG/M metagenome (GOLD analysis project Ga0307278, IMG submission 194482) | Bulk soil microbial communities from the East River watershed near Crested Butte, Colorado, United States - ER_DNA_117 | ecosystem: Environmental > Terrestrial > Soil > Floodplain | place... | reverse complement strand
GCGGAGCCCGGCTTCGCCGGGCGGGAGCCAAGGCCGGCCAGGGACCTGAGCGTGCTGCTGCGGATCGGAAGCCGCGGAAGTAGGCTCGCGCTGACCCAGGCCGAGCTTGCGGCTGACCGGCTGCGGGGGTCGGGGATCGAGATCGCGCTCGTGCCGATCACAACCGTGGGCGATCGCGACCGGACGAAGCCATTCGGCCAGATCGGGGAACGCGGAGTGTTCGTGAAGGAGATCGAGGAGGCGCTCCTCGACGGGTCAATCGACGTCGCCGTCCACTCCGCGAAGGACATGACCTCGACCGACACGGCTGGACTGATCGTCGGCGCCTATCTGCCGCGGGAGGATGCGCGCGATGCTCTCTGTGGTGCGGATCGCATCCGCCCGGAGATGCGCATCGGGACGGCCTCGGTGCGCCGCCGGGCGCAGCTGCTCGCACTCGAGCCGACGCTTTCCATCGAGCCGCTGCGCGGAAACATCGATACTCGTTTGCGGAAGCGCCGCGAGCGCGGTCTCGACGCAGTAGTGCTCGCGGCCTGTGGGCTCGACCGGCTCGGGCTCGCCGACGAGATTGGGCACCGGTTCGACCCCGACGAGCTTCTGCCAGAGGCGGGCCAAGGTGCACTGGCGCTCCAGGTGCGGGTCGGAGAGGAAGAGGTCGTCGCGGAGGCGAACGACCCCGAGACGCACCGTCGCGTCGAGGCCGAGCGTGCGTGCTTGGCCGCGATCGGCGGCGGCTGCCTGGCCCCGGTCGCAGCGCATCACGACGGTCAGGTGCTGACCGGGCTCGTCGCGGATCCGGACGGGCGTTGGATCGAGCGCAGGACCAGCGACGATCCCGCCACTCTCGCCGCTGAGCTCGCCGCACTGGCCGCGTGAGAATCGTTGTCACACGTCCGCGGGAGCAAGCCGGACCACTCGTCGCCCGCCTCGAAGAGCTCGGCCACGAGATCGTCGAATGCCCGCTGATCGAGATCGAGCCGCTCGAAGGGCCGGTCGAAGTCGAGGGCTACGAGTGGGTGATCGTGACGAGCCCGAACGGAGCTCGTGCGCTGCACGCACGCGCGCGCGGGGCTCTGCCCAAGGTTGCCGCGGTTGGGCCCGGAACGGCCGAGACGTTGCGGGAGCTCGGCACCGAGCCCTCGTTTGTGCCCACAGTCTCCTCCCAGGACGGGTTGGTCGATGAGTTCCCGCGCCCGGCGGGCCGGGTGCTCTTTGGGGCCGCTGAAGGCGCCCGTCGCAGACCGGTCGAGGAGCTCGGAGCGGACTTCGTCGCGCTCTACCGCACCCGGCTCGTGCGCCCCGCGGCTCCGCCGAATGGTGACCTCGTCGTGCTTGTTTCGGGGTCGGCGGCGCGGTCGTTCGCCGCGCTCGGCGCCGACATTCCGGCCGTCTCGATCGGGCCGCAGACGACGAGGGCGGCGGAGGCGGCAGGAATTCGCGTTCTGGCCGAGGCGGAGACACACGACCTCGACGGCCTCGTCACGGCGGTCGATCGACTAGCGTCGCGCTGACGTGTTCGTCACCTTTCTCACCGACTTCGGGCTCGCAGACGACTTCGTCGGCACCTGTCACGGAGTGATGAAGCGGATCGCGCCGGAGCTCGAGATCATCGACATCACGCACGGGATCGAGCCGCAGGGCGTGCTGCAGGGCGCGCTCATGCTCGCCAACACGCTCCCCTACCTGCCCGACGGAGTTCACCTCGCGGTCGTCGATCCCGGAGTCGGCAGCGAGCGGCGCGCGCTTGCCCTGCGCAGCGGCGACGGCCGTCTCTACGTGGGGCCCGACAACGGGCTCCTCATCCCCGCGGCGGAGAAGTGCCGCGGGATCGAGGCGGCCTACGAGATCACGAATCGTAAGTACGCGCTCGAGCCCGTTTCGGCGACCTTTCACGGACGCGACGTGTTCTCGCCCGCGGCGGCCTATCTCGCGAGCGGAGTAGCGATCGAAGAGCTCGGCCCGGCGATCGAGCCTGGATCGCTGCAGCGGCTCGAGATTCCGCAGCCCGACGTCAGCGATCGGCGGATTCGGGCCTGCTGCCTCTACGTCGATCGATTCGGGAACATGCAGCTGAACTTGACGCGGAAGCATCTCGAGCGGTTCGGGCTCGAGCCGGGGCGGCAGGTCGAGCTCGAGCTGGCGTCCGAGCGGTACTACGCAATCGCGGCACGGACCTTCGCCGATGCCCGCGGCGGCGAGATCATCCTCTACGAGGACGCGTACGAGAACATCGCGATCGCGATCAGCGGTGGGAGTGCCGCGGAGACGTTCTCGGCACGGCCCGGCGTGGATGTTCGGATCAGGGTCGCCGACTGATGCTCGAGCAGCTCGGCCGCAAGTTCGCCCGCTTCACGACGAACCAGGTCCTGCGGCGACCGGGAGCCTGGCGGTTCCTGCGCGGCCTGATGCGGCTGCAATTCGAGCGGCTCGCTCCTGTCTGGGACACCATGAGAAACCCGGATTCGTTCTCCCCTCTCGAGGCTGCGCTCGCCTCGATCGAGACGAGCCCTGGCCGCGCGCTCGACGTCGGAACCGGGACCGGCGCTGCGGCGTTCATCCTCGCGCAGCGGTTTCCGGAGGCAGAGGTCGTCGGGGTCGATCTCGCCGGCGGCATGATCGCCGAGGCGCGAGGGAAGACTCCACCCGAGCTTGCCGACCGGGTGCGCTTCCAAGAGGCCGACGCCGAGCGACTGCCCTTTACGGACGGCTCGTTCGAGCTCGTCACGCTTTCGAACACGATCCCGTTCTTCGACGAGCTCGCCCGTGTCCTCGCCCCTGGTGGAACGGCGGTCTTTTCCTTCTCGGCAGGGCCGGAGACGCCGATCTACGTGCCGCCAGAACGGCTCCGCAAGGAGCTCTCTCGCCGAGGTTTCACGGACTTTGCGGAGTTTGCGGCCGGCAGAGGCACGGCCCTCGTTGCCCGCAAGCCCCGAACGGAATAATCTCAGCGCCAAGAGGACGTTCGCGGCACGGCGACACCGGCCCGGACGTCCTTTTTTCGCGCTCAGATCAAGAGGTGGCGAGGGCCGGAATCGAACCGGCGAACAGCGTCCGCGAGTCCGGCCCGCCTGACGGCGGGCCATGATGACTCGCAGCCGGAATCGGTGTGGCGAGGGCCGGAATCGAACCGGCGACACCACGGTTTTCAGCCGTGTGCTCTACCGACTGAGCTACCTCGCCGCGGCGTCCAAGTCTAGCCAGCCCTTCCTTGACTGCGGCCGGAGGCTCGTCCGCGGGGACGGGGCCTTCGCCGATCTCGGCGTCTCGGCCGAGCTCGCCGCCGCCGTCCCGATCCAACGACTAGTTCAGCTCCTCGTACGTCCCGTGCACGAAGAGCTCTCCTTCCGCCTGGCGTCGACTGACGAGGCCGGGGAGCCCGTTGTTCGTCCAGCGCATCAGCTCGCTGCGAACCGCCTGATAGTGACCCTGGTTGAGCTTCCGGACCAGCGTCGACGTGCCGAACGCACCTGCGCCGACGTTGTACGCGAAGCTCACGAGAGCGTCGAACTGCTGCCGGTTGAGCGCGACCTGCACGACGTCATTGACCGCGGCCTGGTAGTCCGCGATGTCTCTCCGCAGGAGCTTGAGCCCTCGCCTGCGCGTGATGCCGCGCTTGAACCGCGGCGGCTCCGAGCCGTCGCAATTTCCCCGATGGACGAGATGGCCGAATCCAATCGTGCAGTGTCCGAGCGGGTCGTTGTAGAGGTTGCCTCGAAAGCCCTCCCAGCGGCCGATGAATCGAACGCCGGCCCGACTGACGACGTGACCCTCGGGCGGCAAGGAACTTTCGGCTCAGGCCGTCGCGCGCGCAGCCGTCAGCCGATCGACCAGGGCGCCGACGAGCTGCGTCTTCAGGAGGACATCGTCGGCACCCGAATCCTTGGCCGCACGATGCAGCGCGGGCGCCTCGTCCCCTGTGAGCGCGATCAGGCAGAGGTGCGGATGGTCTCGCCGCAGCCGCGCGACCGTGCTCACGCCGTCGAGCAGCGGCATGTGCAGGTCGAGGACGGCCGCGTCGGGGCCGAGCTCGTCGACGAGCTCGATCGCAGCGAGCCCATCCGTTGCGGTGCCGACGACAGACAGTTCGCGCTGCTCATCGATGAGCCCTTGCAGCGAGACGAGGAAACTCTCGTCGTCGTCTGCGAGCAGGACCCGGATCGTGCCCTCGGAGGCCTCCGTCACGTGGTCTCCCATCTCACCTCTTCTCGGACGCGGAGTCAAGGAGGGTCGGGAGCACCTCGAGCCAGTCGCCGGAGAGCGAGACGTCGGCCTGCGGCGGCTCGGAATCGCCGACGTTCACGATCACCCGTGCCTTAACGGAGCCGGCCCAGTGCTCGGGCTCGTCTTCGACGCCGACCGCGACGAAGAGGCGGGGAGCAACAGGTCGGCCCAGGAGACCGATCTTCCGGCTCCTCGGAACCGACGAACGCCGGGAACCGCCCACCGCCAGGGCCTCTCGCGCCGCTGCCCGCTCGAGCTCGGCGACGTCCACGTCAGGCCCCGCGCAGACCACGATGTCGGCTTCGTCCAAGGCGGCGCCTCCGTCGGAGCCTCGCCGCTCGGCGAGCTTCAGCCGGGACACGGGCAGGGTGCCGAGCTCCAGCTTCTTCGTATCCGCCTGTGCGTCTTCGTGCGGCTCCAGCGGTTCGTACATCCGCGGACGCACGGTGGCGAGCTGCGGGGTCGTCGAGCCCATGATCGCCGAGACGATGTTTCCGCCGAAGGCGGGCTTTTGCTGGAGCAGGCGCCCTGCCTTGATGATGTCGACGCCGACGCAGTCGCCGGTCATCCCGAGCTCGAGCTCGCCCGCCGCACGCGGCCCGAAATCGCGGCCCTGCGTGGTCGCTGGAATGAGGAGGACCCGGGGATTCTGCTCGGCCAGGACCTGACGCACGACCGCGGCCCAGAGCTCGGGGTGGTACTCGGCGAAGGTCGCATCGTCCGCGGCATAGATGACCTCGGCGCCGTGGCGGGCGAGCTCTCCGATCGCTTCCTGTAGCCCGTGACCGATGACGACGGCCGTGTTCTGACCGCCCAGCTTCCCGGCCAGGACGCGCCCGCGCGCGAGCAGCTCTAGGGAGATGCGACGCGGCCTGCCGCCGAGGAGCTCGACCACCGACCAGCAGTCGTAGTGGGCACCCGGCACCTCGGCGATGTGGCCCGGCTTCTCCCAAGACGACGGCTCTGGCGCTCGTTCCGCCAGGAGCTCACCAACCAGGCGCGCCGCCTCCCCCGCAGTATCCGCGTGCAGACCCTTGCGCTCCGGCCGCGAGTCGTGCACGGCGAGCACGCGCGTCGGCGATCCGGTCTGCCCGAAGCGCTTGTCGTGCGGACGGAGGTCGCTGACGAGGTCTGTCGCCGTCCAGACGTCGATCGGACCATCCTTGGGCATCGCTTCACCGCTCGGCGCCTCCGCGATCGAGAGCACGACCGGCGGCTCGACCTCGTAGATCTCCTCGCCCTCGTCGGTCTCGCGCCTGACGCGAAGGCCGGGCTCGATCGCAACGACGCTCGTCAGGTGCGGCCAGCCGAGAAACGCCGCGACCTCGGGCGGCACCTGCCAGGTCTCGGAGTCCGTCGTCTTGCATCCACAGAGGACGACATCTGCGTCCTCGCGGCGGATCGCAAGCGCGAGCGTCCGCGACGTGCCGAGGGTGTCGGCCACGGCGAAGACGGGGTCGGAGAGGAGGATGGCGCGGTCGGCGCCGAGCCGGAGGCACTCCCGGAGCGCCTCCTCGGCCTGCGGCGGGCCCATCGTCATCGCCACGACTTCGTCGCCGAGCGCGGCCGCGTGCTGAACCGCATAGCGGTCGAAGGCGTTCAGCTCGAGCGGCACCCCCTCGCGCTTGAGAGTCTTCGTCTCCTCGTCGAACTCGATCGCCCCGATCGTGGGCACCTGCTTCACCAGGCAGACGATCTTCATCGGTGCGAGCCTATCGCTGGTGCTCGGCGTCCTCTACGACATCCACGGCAACCTGCCTGCCCTCGAGCGGGTGTTCGAGGAGGCGGCGCGGCTCGACATCGACCGCTGGCTGCTCGGGGGCGACTACGGAACGCCGAGCCCGTGGCCGGAGGAGACGCTCGATCGCCTACGCGAGCTGCCGAACGCGACGTGGATCCGCGGCAACGGCGAGCGCTGGCTACGTGAGCCGCCGCTGGATCGCCCCGAGGTGATGGAGGCCTATGACCTCTTTCGGGGGTCGTTCTCCGAGGAGCTCGTCAGCGAGCTCTACTCACTGCCGCCGCAGGCGGAGGTCGACGGGAACCTCTACGTGCACGGCTCCCCGCTCTCGGACGTCGACAGCTTCCCGGCTACGCCTTCAGACGACGACGAGCGGATGCTGGCCGGGGTTCGGGACCGGACGATCGTCTTCGGGCACAGCCATCTCCAGTTCCGGCGGCCGGGCCCGAACGGCACCGACCTCGTCAACCCGGGGAGCGTGGGAATGCCGTTGGACGGCGACGCCCGTTCGGCCTGGGCGACTTGGGACGGCGACTTCGAGTTCCGGCGAACGGAGTACGAGGTCGAGCGCGCCGCGGCAGGCTACCGCTCCATGGGCGGAGACTTCGGCGAGTTTGCGGCTCGACGGATCGAGAACGGCTCGGACTAGTACTAGCTCAAAGCCGCGTCGAGCTTGACCTCGACGTTGCCCTTCAGAGCCTGCGAGACCGGACAATTGTCCTTGGCCCCCTCTGCGGCCTCTCGGAAGGCGTCGTCGTCGATTCCTTCGACCTCGCCACGAATGCTCAGGGCGATCTTGTTCATCCGGAAACCTTCGCCGACCTGGTCGAAGGTCGTCCGCGCCTCGGACTCGAGCTTCTGCGGCGGCGTGCCTGCCCGAGCGAGCGCTCCGGCGAGCGCCATCAGCACGCAGCTCGCGTGGGCAGCGGCGATCAGCTCCTCGGGGCTCGTTCCTTCGCCTCCCTCGGCCCTGTCCTTCCAGGTCACGGATTGATCGGTCACGGCTCCGCTGCCGAGGCTGAAGCGGCCCTCGCCCTCGGCAAGCGTGCCTTCCCAGGTCGCGCGCGCGGTCTTCTCAGTCGCCACTGTCCCCCTCCTCTTCGCCAGAACCGGACGGCCGATAGTACTTCTTGCCCTTCAGCGGCTCAGGCAAGTAGTCGACGTCGAAGCCGCTGGGGTCGGAGTGCGGGTAGATGTAACCCTGCCCGCGGCCGAGCTTCTTCGCGCCGAAGTAGTGCGCGTCGCGGAGCTCGTCGGGCGGGCGAGTGTGGCCGAGCTCGCGCACGTCCTTCGCAGCTTCGCCGAGCGCCTTGATGACGGCATTGGACTTGGGCGCCCGCGCGAGGTAGATCGCCGCCTGGGCGAGATTCAGCCGTGCTTCCGGCAACCCCACGTGCTCGACCGCGTGCGCAGCGGCCACGGCGACGAGGAGCGCACGCGGGTCCGCATTGCCGATGTCCTCCGAGGCCAGCACGACCATGCGCCGCGCGATGAAGCGTGGATCCTCGCCGCCCTCGAGCATCGCCGCGAGGTAGTAGACGGAGGCATCCGGGTCGGAGCCTCGCATCGACTTGATGAACGCGGAGATGAAGTCGTAGTGCGCGTCGCCACCCTTGTCGTAGACGAGCGGGCGCTTGCGTGCGGCGTCCTCGACGTGGTGCTCCTCGAGGGACTGTCCCTCGGCCAGGGCTGTCTGGGACGCGAGCTCGAGGATGTTGAGCGCGTTTCGTGCGTCTCCGCCGGCGCGACGGGCGATCAGCCCGACGAGCTCGTCCGCGATCTCGAGCTTCAGCTCCTCCGCGCCCCGGCGCACGATCAGCGCCAGCTCCTCGTCCGACAGCGGGACGAGCTCGTAGATCTGGCTGCGGGAGAGGAGGGCCGAGTTGACCTCGAAGTACGGGTTCTCGGTTGTCGCTCCGATCAGCGTCACCGTCCCCTCCTCGACCGCCGGCAGCAGCGCGTCCTGCTGTGCCTTGTTGAAGCGATGGATCTCGTCGAGGAAGAGGATCGTCCGCTGCCCGTGCGCGCCGAGCCGCTCGCGTCCGGCTTTGATCACCTCACGCACCTGCGCGACTGACGCGGAGACGGCCGAGAGCTCTTCGAACGCCGCACCAGTCGTGTTCGCGATCACGCGCGCGAGCGTCGTCTTGCCGCTTCCGGGCGGCCCGTAGAGGATCGACGAGCCGACTCGGTCCTCAGCAATCGCAAGCCGCAGCGCCGAATGCTCCCCCAGCACCTGCTCCTGGCCGACGAAATCCTCCAGCTGCTGCGGGCGCATGCGCAGCGCGAGCGGCGCCGTCTCCGGCAGGCGCTCGTTCGCGGCGTCTGAGAACAGATCGCCCATGGCACCGAAGTATGCTGCGTTCGTGTCGAGTAGCGACGTGACGGAAACGCCACCGGGTCATGGAGCCGGCACGGAGCCGGAGGACGAATACGCACCGATCCTGCCGGGCCCCGGAGCGAGCGACTACGAGCGCTACCTTCGCACCGACGAGCTGCTCTCGCTCCAGAAGTCGCCGGCCGAGCAGGCGCATCGCGACGAGCTGCTCTTCCAGGTTGTTCACCAGTCGTCGGAGCTCTGGCTGAAGCTGGCCTGGAACGAGGTCGAGACTGCGACCGGTTACTTGCGCGAGCACGAGCTCGCCGCGGCGATCCGGCTTTTGCGCCGCGCGACCGACGCCGTGAAGACGACGATCGCTCTGCTCGACATGCTCGAGCACATGTCGCCCTGGGAGTACACGCGCGATATCCGGCCGGTGCTGGGTCACGGCAGCGGCTTCGACTCGCCGGGCTGGAACGGCGTCCGCCGCGTCTCGCCCGACCTCGGCGAGGCGTTTCACGAGCTGCGGCGTGAAGCGGGTCTCTCGCTGGTCGAGGTGTACCAGCGCGGTCGCGACTACGAAGACCTGTACCAGCTGGCCGAGTTGCTCACGGAGTGGGACGAGCGAGTCACCCTTTGGCGGATCCGCCACTTCAAGGTCGTCGAGCGCATCATCGGCGGCGAGGTCGTCGGCACCCAGGGCACGCCGGTCGAGCTCCTCGGCGGCTTGATTCACCGCCGCTTCTATCCCGAGCTCTGGTCGGTGCGGAACGAGCTGACCGAGCTCGCGAAACAGGAGGAGTAGATGGCGTTTGAAGAGCTGAAGTCGAAGCAGAGCGTGATGTGGGGGACGGGGCCTTACCAGAACATCACGGAGACGATCACGGACATCCACGAGCACGTCGTCGACCGGCTCGACCCGCAGCCGGGTGAGTCCTGGCTCGATCTCGCCTGCGGCACCGGCGCGGTCTCGGAACGCGCGGCCCAACGAGGGGCTGCCGTCACCGGTGTCGATCTTGCACCTGCCTTGATCGAGACGGCGCAGGAGCGCGCGCAGGAACAAGGGCTCGACATCGACTATCGCGTGGGCGACTGCGAGCGGCTCGAGCTCGAAAGCGGCAGCTTCGACATCGTCTCGTCGACGTGCGGCGTCATGTTCGCGCCCGATCACGAGGCGACTGCTGGTGAGCTTGCGCGCGTCGTTAAGCCCGGCGGCCGCATCGGGCTGGCGGACTGGACCCCCGAAGGCGGGCTCGCGAAGATGTTCGCGATGATGAGGCCGTTCTCGCCGCCGCCGCCGGAGGGCGCCGGCAGCCCGTTCGCCTGGGGAGACGAGCAGCACGTTCAGGAACTGCTCGGAGAAGCCTTCGACCTCGAGCTCGAGCGTCACGTCTCGCACCTCCGTATTCCCTCCGGAGAGGAGTACTGGCAGCTGTTCTCGTCGAGTTACGGCCCGACCCGCACACTGGCCGAGTCGTTGGAAGACGACCGCCGCGAAGAATTTCATCGGGCCTGGGTCGACTTCTTCGAATCGAACTACCGCAAGAACGGTGAGATCGACCACGATCGCGAGTGGCTGCTCGTGTACGGGACCCGCCGCTGAGCGCGACGGTTTCGCTGCGGGACGAGGCAGTCGAGCTCCTCCGGGAGCTGATTCGCCTCGACACCGTCAATCCGCCTGGCAACGAGACGCTCGCGGCCGAGCTCCTTCGCGATTACCTGGAGGAGAGCGGCGTCGCCTGCGAGCTGTACGCGAAGGTGCCCGAGCGGGCGAACCTCGTCGCACGGATTCCCGGTCGCGGCGGCCAACGCCTCGCGCTGCTGTCGCACACGGACACGGTGCTGGCCGATCCCGTCGAATGGGAGGTCGACCCCTGGTCCGCCGAGCTGCGGGCGGGCGAGATCTGGGGTCGTGGCGCTCTCGACATGAAGGGCCAGGCCGCGGCCAGCGCAGTCGCCGTCGCGTCGCTTGCTCGCGAGGGCTTCGAACCGGCGGGCGACCTCGTCTTCGTCGCCGCCGCTGACGAGGAGGTTGGCGACGGCTTCGGCCTCTCCTGGCTCTGCGAGGAGCATCCGGAGGCGGTGCGCGTCGAGTATTCGCTCAACGAGGGCGCCGGCGACCGCGTCGAGCTGGGAGGACGCTCGTTCTACCTGTGCTCGACCGCCGAGAAGATGAGCTCGCCCTTCGTGCTGCGGGTGCGCGGCCGGAGCGGCCACGCCTCGATGCCCGGAATCGCCGACAACGCGCTCGTGAAGGCCGCGAAGCTGATCGAGCGGCTCGGCGGGTTCACCGCCGTCCCGCGGGTCGAGCCCGAGGTCGCAGCTTTCATGGAGGTGGTGACGGGCGAGCCAGCTCCCCCCGCCGACGAGGTGATCGAACGGGCCCGCGCCGTGCATCCGCTGGCCGTCGAGCTCGTCGAGCCGCTTCTGGGGATGACCGTGGCGCCGACGATGGTGAGCGCTTCGCAGAAGCGGAACGTGATCCCCGCGCTCTGCGAGCTCACTGTCGATTGCAGGTTGCTCCCCGGCCAGGGCCACGCCGAAGCAGAGGCAGTGCTCCGCGATCTGCTCGGCGAAGGCGACTGGGAGCTCGAGTGGATCGAGGGTTACGGCGGCACACGATCCCCTCTGGGAGGGCCGCTCTGGGAGGCGATCGAATCGTGGGTCGCCGCGGCCGAGCCGGAAGCGGCCGTGGCGCCGATCTGCCTTGCCGGCTTCACCGACAGCCACTGGCTGCGGGCCGCGTTCGGGACCGTTGCCTACGGCTTCTTCCCGATGCGCTACATGGACCCGCAGCTAGCGACTCGCCTCGTCCATTCGGCCGACGAGCGGGTGCGCGTCGACGATCTCGAGCTCGGCGTCGACTTCCTCCGCCACGCCGCTCAGGCGATGAGCGGCGGGTAACCTCAGAGAGATGGCTCAGGACGAGATCCGCCTTGGCGGCATGGCACTCAACAACGGCGTGCTCGTTCACGGCCCCAACGCGTGGGCCTGTGCGATCCGTCTTCCGGACGGACGGCTCGAGGTCGCCTCCGACTTCAAGCGCTACCGCTCGGCCGGGGTCACCAATCCCCTTTTCCGCGGCCCGGCCAGGCTCGCCGAGGCGCTTGCCTTGCTGCCGCAAGTGCGGCGGCGACTGCCGAAGGCGAAACTCCCCTTCGAGCGCCCGCGGGTGCTGACCGCGATGGTCGCGGGCGCGGCCGTCGTCCAGGTCGCCCGAGGGTCACGAAAGCTGGGGCCGGCTGCCCAGGAGCTCATCTCCGCGATCGCCTCGCTCGCGCCGGCCGCCGTAGCGTTGCGGAGCTCCGACCTCGCCGCTTACCACGGCGCCGAGCACATCACCATCGGCAGCTACGAGCACGGCGAGGCCCGCGAGAAGGAGCACGAGCGCTGCGGCTCGCACCTGGTCGGGCCGCTGCTCGGCACGCTCGCGATCGGGAACGCGCTTGCATCCCGGGCGCCGGCGCAATTCCGGCTGGCAGCGCGGGGGTTGGCGTCGCTCGGCGCGCTTGCGGCCTCGACCGAGATCTTCTCCTGGATGGTTCGCAACCCGGCGCACCCGGTCTCGAAGGCACTCGCGCGCCCCGGGCACGAGATCCAGCACCGGCTCGCGACTGCGGAGCCGACGCCGGAGCAGCTGGAGGTCGCCGAGGCGGCGCTCGCCGCCTGCCTCGAGCTCGAGCATGGCGACCAGGACTAAGCCCAAGCGGCTGCCGCCGGAGATCTTCGACCTGCCGGTCGAGAAGATGCGCGCCGGCTACTACACCGACGCGTACTTCAACCATGCCCGTGCGGCGCTGCTGCGAGACGAACGCCATCCGCGCGTCGTGATGCAGGTCTTCCAGAAGAAGCAGTCGTACCTGGGCGGGATGGACGAGTCGATCGCGATCCTCAAGCTCTGCTCGCACGACTGGGAGCAACTGACCGTGCACGCGCTCTACGACGGCGACCCCATCGAGCCCTACGAGACCGTGATGCACATCGAGGGCGACTACACGCTCTTCGCGCACCTGGAGACGGCCTATCTGGGGGTGCTGGCGCGGCGCACGCTGATCACGACCAACGTCGTCCGCGTGCTCGAGGCCGCGAATGGGAAGCCGATCATCTTCATGCCTGCGCGGCACGACCATCACCGCGTGCAGACGGGCGACGGCTACGCCGCCTACGTCGCGGGTCAGATCGTCGGTGCGCCGGTCGGCGTCACCACC
>Ga0307278_10001292_pt1 | contig 12491 bp, 10 predicted proteins | sample ER_DNA_117_FD_194482 | JGI IMG/M metagenome (GOLD analysis project Ga0307278, IMG submission 194482) | Bulk soil microbial communities from the East River watershed near Crested Butte, Colorado, United States - ER_DNA_117 | ecosystem: Environmental > Terrestrial > Soil > Floodplain | place... | reverse complement strand
CGGCCTTCGACGAATGGAAGGCGAAGGCGAACGGCAAGCAGGTGATCGACATGGGCTACCACATGGCGGTCACCGACCTGAAAGACGGCGGCACGCTCGAGGAGCTCGCGTCGCTGCCGGACGAGGGGATCACCTCGTACAAGCTCTTCATGGCCTACAAGGGCGCGCTGATGGTTGACGACGAGACGCTCTTCAAGGTCATGCAGGTCGCCGCCGAGACCGGCGCGCTCGTCATGGTGCACGCGGAGAACGGCGACGCGATCGACGTCCTGGTGAAGGAGGCGCTCGCCGACGGGAAGACGGAGCCGCGCTACCACGCTCTGACGCGACCGCCGGAGACCGAGGGCGAGGCGACGAACCGAGCGATCCAGCTCGCGCGAGTCGCCGGCTGCAAGCTCTACGTCGTCCACGTCTCGTGCCGCGAGTCGGTCGAGCCGATCGAGCTCGCGCGCGAGAAAGGCTGGGACGTGTGGGGCGAGACGTGCACGCAGTACTTCTTCATCGACGAGAGCTACCTGGAGCGGCCCGACTTCGAGGGCGCGAAGTACGTGTACACGCCTCCGCCGCGGGCGAAGGAGAACCAGGAAGTGCTGTGGCGGGCGGTGGAGAACGATGTGCTGTCCGTGATCTCGACCGACCACTGCGCGTTCCTCTGGGACGGCCAGAAAACGCTCGGCAAGGACGACTTCTCGAAGATCCCGAACGGCGCGCCCGGCCTCGAGAACCGGCTGCAGATGATCCACGAGCACGGCGTGCGCACCGGCCGGATCTCGCTGAACCGGATGGTCGAGCTGCTCTCGACGAACCCGGCGCGCTACTTCGGCCTCTACCCGCGCAAGGGCACGATCGCCGTCGGCTCGGATGCGGACCTCGTCGTCTTCGACTCGGAGCGCGCGGTGACGATCTCAGCCGCGATGCACCACTCGAAGAGCGACTACAACCTCTTCGAGGGCACGAAGGTCACGGGCTCCCCGGAGGTCGTCCTGCTCCGCGGCCGAGTCCTCGTCGAGGGCGACGAGCTAGTCGCGCAACCGGGCGTAGGAGAGTTCATCCGACGGGCGCGCTTCGGCGAAGAGTTGCGTCACCCGGCCGCAACGCCGGTCGTCTAGCTTCGCGGTTACGCGCAGCCGGTCGCGATCCCGAGCGCCGAGCACACCTCGGTCAGGCGCTCCGTACTCAATCTGCAGATGCGCTCGACGAAGAAGCTGCGCGGAATGACCGTCACGTTGTCGAGGCTGAGCGCGCACTCCGCCGGCATGCCGTCCTCGGCGCCCAGCCGCACCTCGGTCGGGATGCCTCTGACCGTGCGAGTCGCAGGGACCGCGATGTAGGCCTTGAGGACCGCGATCGCCGCCTGACGTGTCAGGACGAGATGCGGCCGTCGGCCGACCTCAGGGTCTTCGACCCACCAGACCTCGCCGCGGCTCACCACCGCTCAGCTGCGATGGAGCGTTTCCCCGCTGCGTCTGCCCAGCGGTCGTCCTCCGAAGGCGGGATCCGCGTGTATCCGTCGACGATCGCATCGTCGATCGCAGTCTCGCGTTCCGCCGCGAGCTCCCGCTCGATCGCAGATCGGATGATCTCCGATCGCGACCGACCCGACCTCGCTGCGCGCTCATCGAGAAGCGCCAGCAGATCGTCGGTGAGCTGGACGAGCGTTTGCCTGCGGGCCATTACCATATTGTAGCATATGGTCTCTTCGGACGGCTCCCTCCTTGACATGAGGCGCCTAGTGGGCTGGCCGCGCCGGCCAGTTTTGGGGCCTATCCGTCTGAACGGCGGGTGTGCCCCGCTCGCTCTGGACTGATCCTACGCAGGCGCTGCGCCGGCCAGATCTCGCTAGCGCCCCCGGCCCAGAAGGCGGCGCAGCGATTCGTCGAGCTCACGCCGCGCGACGAGGCCTTCGCGGCGGAAATACATGACGGCGAGGATCATCGCCACCAGAGCGAGCTGCGTCAGCCCGGTCAGGCGGTCGATGTCGAGCGGGCCGAGATGCACGCTGTTGTCCTCGTACGGCCGCAGCCACTCCTGCACGAACGTGACGAGCGCGGCCCCGAGCACGGCGCCGCTGACCGTCGCCATGCCGCCGATAATGAGCATCACGATCACGGCGAAGGTCGGCGCGAGGAAGAAGTTCGTCGGCGAGATCGTCCCGAGCCAGAAGGCGAAGAGCGCGCCGCCGGCCCCGCTGAGCGCCCCGCTCAGGACCCAGGCGCGCATTCGCGTGCCGCGAACGAAGATGCCGACCGAAGCCGCCGAGAACGCATCCTCCCGGCTGCCGCGGAGCAGCAGTCCACTCTTCGAGTCCCGGAACCAGCGGGCGACGAAGACGACGAGGACCGCCACGGCGAGCGTGCGCCCGATCGTCGCCTCCGGCGGGATCGCGTAGAGGCCGCCCGCGCCGCGGGTGACCCCGATCCAGCCGCTGAAGACGACGTCGGCGATCAGCAGCAGCGACAGGATCGCGATCACCGCGCTCGCCCCGTCGAGGCGCAGGATCGGTAACCCGGTCACGAGGGCGACGAGTGCCGCGACTCCCGCGGCCGCCGCCGTCGCCTCGACGAACGAGAGCTGGGCGTCGTCGAGGAACCCCGGCAGGCCGGTGAGAAGTGTCGGCTTCAGCGCAGGGTCGATCGTCAGGATCGCGGCGACGTAAGCGCCGACGCCGACGAAGGCCATCTGCCCGAAGGAGAGGATGCCCGAGTTGCCGGAGAAGGTCTGCAGGGCGACGACGAAGACGACGTTGATGAAGAAGAGGGTGATCTTGGTCTGCAGGCCCTCGTCCGCTACCAGCCAGCCGTAGCCCGCGACGAGCACGAGCACCGCGGCAGGCAGCGCCGCACCAGCCGCCGCCTCCGCTACCCAGGAGCGGGCGAGCTGCCTCATTCGAGGCCTCGCACCCGACCGAAGAGGCCGCCGGGCCTGAGGAGCAGGATCGCGATCAGCAGGCTGAGCACGAAGGCGTCGCGAAACTCGAGCACACCGTCCGGCAGCGTCGCCTGGAAGATCACCTCGGCGAACCCGAGCACGAATCCGCCGACAACGGCTCCCGTCAGGCTGCCGAGACCGCCCAGGATGACCGCGATGAAGGCCTTCACCACCGGCGCGGTGCCGGTCGTGGAATCGACCGCGGCGGTCTGCGCGAAGAAGAGCAGCGCCGCGATCCCGGCGAGGAAGCCCGAGATCGCGAAGGCGGCGACTACGACGCCGTTTGCCCGCACCCCCATCAGCCTGACGACAGGAAAGTCCTCGGCCGCCGCGCGCATCGAGATCCCGAGCAGGGTGCGCCGCAGGAAGAGCGTCAAGGCGACGAGCGCCAGCAGCGTGACGCCGGCCGTGACCAGCTTCACGATCGGGATCGCGACCGAGCCGACGTGTGCCACGTCGTTCACCCAGGGCGGCAGCTCGATCCCTTCCGGCTGCGTGTTGATCCCGATCTGGAAGACGGTCTGCAGGAAGTAGCTGACCGCGAACGAGGTAATGAGCAGCGTGACGAGGCTCGCCCCGCGGAGCGGCCGGAAGGCGACACGCTCCATCAGCACCGCCGCGAACGTCGTCGAGAGCAGTGTGATCGGGATCACGACCGGCCACGGCACGCCGTGCTCGAAGGCGACCCACATCGTGTAGCCGCCGATCGTCAGCAGCTCGCCGTGGGCGAAGTTGATCAGGCCCATGATGCTGAAGACCATCGCGAGGCCGAGCGCGAGCAAGGCGTACGAGCTGCCGAGGGCGAGCCCGTTGACCGACTGCTCGACGAGCTCCTGGAAGCTCATCGCCCGAGGTAGGCCTGCTCGATTCGGGTTTCGCGCCGCAACTCGTCCGGAGTGCCCTCGACCTCGATCGCGCCCAGCCTCATCACGTAAGCGCGGTCGCAGAGGTCGAGGGCGCGGTGGACGTTCTGCTCGACGAGCAGGACGGTGAGCCCGCGCTCGGTGCGCAGCCGCCCGATCAGCTCGAAGACGAGCTTGACGAGCTTCGGCGCGAGGCCGAGCGTCGGCTCGTCGAGGAGCAGCAGGCGCGGGCGCGACATCAGCGAGCGCGCGATCGCGAGTTGCTGCTGCTCGCCGCCGGAGAGCGTGCCTGCCGGCGAGTGCAGCCGCTCCGCGAGCACGGGGAAGAGCTCGAGGAGCTCCTCCCTCTCCGTCCCCGACTTCCGATCCTGCCGCGAGAGCGAGGCGGCGCCGATCGCGAGGTTCTCGGCCACGGTGAGGGTCGCGAACAGGCGTCGACCCTCGGGCGTGAGGCTCAGGCCGCGCCGGGCGATCTGCTCGGGCGCCAGCCGAGAGATGTCCTCGCCGCCGAGACTGATCTCGCCCTCGCGGGCGCGAACGAGACCGGTGATCGCCCCGAGCGTCGTCGTCTTGCCCGCGCCGTTCGCGCCGAGGAGGGCGACGATCTCGCCCTCCTCGACGTGGAGATTCGCCTCGCGGACGGCAACGATCGGCCCGTAGCGGGCGCGCAGACCGCGAACGTCGAGGAGCGCCGTCATGGGGCGCTACGGCTCGGGAACGTCTTCCGGCACTCCCTTCTCGACGAGCGCGAACTTCCCGTTCTGCACCTTGACGAGCGCGACCTCGGTCTGGGGGTTGTGCGAGCCGCTGCCCCGATAGGTGATCTTCCCGAGCGCGCCGTCGACCTCGAGCCCGTCCGAGAGCGTCTTGGCGATGTCGTCCGGATCGGTCGAGTCGGCCTTCTTGATCGCGGCCTCGAGCACCTTGAACACCTCGTAGCCGAGCGCGGTGTAGCTGCCGTCGGGCCGCGACCCGTACTTGGCCGCGTACTGGTCGTAGAACTTGTCCGTTGCCGATCCCGGAACGGGAAAGCCGAAGGTCGTGAACACCGTCCCCTCGGCCGACTTGCCGCCGGCCTTGAGGTGGAGGCCGGTGTCCATCCCGTCCGTGCCGACAACCGGCGTGTCGATTCCCTGGGCCCGGAGCTGCTTGACGAGCGTGTTCACGAACGGCGTGAAGAGCGCGGTCATGATCACGTCCGGCTTCGGGCTGGCGTTCTTGATCTTCGTCACCTGCGGCGAGAAATCCGTCGGGAAGCCGGTCGACCCGAACGGGATGTTGTCGGTGCCGCTGATGTTGATGTCTCGGAAACCCGCCGCCCGTTTGAAGTACTTGCTCATCAGGTTGATGTAGAGGAAGTTCGAGTCGAGGACGTAGGCGTTCTTGTAACCCTGGTCTTTGACGTAGTTCGCGAGCTGAGCGCCTTGCGCGTTCCCGGCCATGCCGACGGGCCAGTAGGTGTCGAACTTGTTGGACGCGGTCGGGTCGGCGTTGCAGGGCGAGATCGTCAGTACGTCCTTGCGGTCCGTCACCGTCGCCATCGCGATCTGGAAGTCGGTGTTGCAGGGCAGCACGATCGCGTCCACGTTCTTGGCGATGAGGTCGTTCGCGGCCGTGACGGACGCCGCCGGGTCGCTCTTGGTGTCGGCGAGCTCGAGGTCGATCTTCACCTTGCCGTCGATCCCGCCCGCGTTGTTGATCTCGTCGACCGCGACCTGAGCGCCGTTCGAGATCAGCTTGTCGTGGACGGCGAGGAACCCGGTCAGGTTGTTCCCGTAGCCGACCGTGAATGTCTCGCCGCTCTTGAGCGCGCCGCCTCCTTCGTCGTCGTTGCCGCCGCAGCCCGCGCCTACGAGGGCGAGCGCCAACAGGGTCAGGATGAGTGCGGAGACCCGTCTGCTCATTGACCTGCTCCTTTCACGTTGCCGTTCTTCCCCCTGGGTTCCTCCTCGCCGATATATGCCGCGATCACGGCCGGATCGGATCTCACCTGGGCAGGCGCGCCTTCGCTGATCACCGCGCCTTCGTTCAGCACCTGGACGGAGTCGCAGAGGCGCATGATCAGGCGCAGGTCGTGCTCGACGACGAGCACCCCACAGCCCTGTTCGCGCCGGACGCGCTCGATCGAGTCGCGCAGCTCGTCCGATTCTTGCTCGCTCATGCCCGCGGCCGGCTCGTCGAGGAGCAGGAAGCGCGGCGAGGCGGCGAGCGCGCGCGCGATCTCGAGCCGCCGCTGGTCGCCGAAGGAGAGCGTGCCCGCGTAGCGCCCGGCAAGCTCGGTGAGCCGGAGCCGGTCGAGTAGCTCGCGCGCGTAGGAGTGCGAGTCGCGGCGGCGCGTGCCACCGGCGGCGAGCGCCGCGACGGCAACGTTCTCGAGCGTGGTCAGGCCGTCGAAGAGCCGAACGTTCTGGAAGGTGCGCACGACGCCGGCGCGGGCAATCTCGTGCGCCGGCTTGCCGGCGATCTCGTCGCCGTCCAGGAGCACGGAGCCGGAAGTGGGCGCGAAGACGCCCGAGACACAGTTGAGAAGGGTCGTCTTCCCGGAGCCGTTCGGGCCGATCAGCCCGACGATCTGTCCTTCGCGCAGTCGCAGCGAGACCCCGCGCAGCGCGTGCACCCCGCCGAACTGCTTGCTGAGCTCAACCGCCTCGAGCGCGGCGTGACCTTGCTGTGGCCGTTCGCGGTCAGGAGCGGCGAGCATGCTCATCGCCCGTCAATACTTTCACGCATAGCTCGCGGAGCCTCTCCAGAGGAGTAGACTAGTTCCACTGGCCCTGTGGCCAGAACCCCGGCCAAAGCCCGAAGGCAGCCGACGCGCGTAGCGCGCGAGGCGAGGAGCTCAGGCGAACAGAGTTCGACTTACAGGGCCAGTACCTCTGTCAGATGGTTGCGAGTTAGGCTCCTGGGGTGATCACCTGCTCGAACTGCGGCGCCGAGAATCCTCTTGAGAAGAAGTTCTGTGGCGACTGCGGAAGTGCGCTCGCTTCGGTTTGCTCTTCCTGCGGAGGCTCGAATGCCCCTGACAAGAAGTTCTGCGGCGACTGTGGGGCGCCACTAGAGGTTGGTGCAGTTTCGGTGGCGGCCACCGCCCCCGGAGCAGCCGTCGCACCGGTGGCAGAGCGTCGTTTGGTGTCGGTGCTGTTCGCGGATCTGGTCGGGTTCACGACCGCGTCGGAAGCACGCGACGCAGAGGACACGCGTGAGCTCCTGACCCGCTACTTCGACAGCTCCCGGCAGATCGTCGAGCGGTACGGCGGCACGGTGGAGAAGTTCATCGGTGATGCGGTGATGGCCGTCTGGGGCGCGCCGGTCGCGCAGGAGGACGATGCCGAGCGGGCGGTGCGCGCCGCGCTCGACCTGGTCTCCGGGATCTCCGTGCTCGGCCAGGAGGCCGGCGCTCCCGACCTGCGCGCGCGAGCCGGTGTGCTCACCGGCGAGGCCGCGGTATCGATCGGCGCGGAGGGCCAGGGCATGGTCGCCGGCGACCTCGTGAACACGGCGTCGCGGGTGCAAAGCGCCGCCGAGCCCGGCACCGTCCTCGTCGGCGAATCGACCAAGCGGGCGTCCGAAGCGGCAATCGTCTATGAGGACGCGGGCTCACACGAGCTGAAAGGGAAAGCGGAGCCCGTCCAGCTCTGGCGTGCGTCGCGAGTCGTCGGGTCGAGGCGCGGCGAGGGTCGCTCGACCGGGCTCGAAGCGCCCTTCGTCGGCCGCGACCGGGAGTTCCGGCTCGTCAAGGACCTGTTCCACGCGACTGCGGACGACCGGCGCGCGAGCCTCGTCGCGGTGGTCGGTGTAGCCGGCATCGGCAAGTCGCGCCTGGCCTGGGAGCTCGAGAAGTACATCGACGGCCTCGTTGAGAACGTCTGGTGGCATCGCGGCCGGTGCCTCTCCTACGGCGACGGCGTCGCGTACTGGGCGCTCGCCGAGATGGTGCGAATGCGCGCCCGCATCGCGGAGGACGAGCCGCCGGAGGAAGCGCTCGTGAAGCTGCGCGCGACGATCGAGGAGCACATACCCGACGCAGACGAGCGCGAGTGGGTGGAGCCGCGCCTTCAGCATGTGCTCGGGCTGACGGACCGGGTCGCGCCGGACCGGGAGGATCTCCACTCGGCCTGGCGCCTCTTCTTCGAGCGGATGGCGGAGACCGGCCCGGTCGTGCTGCTCTTCGAGGATCTCCACTGGGCCGACGCTGCAATGCTCGACTTCGTCGAGTACCTGCTCGACTGGTCGCGCAGCCATCCGCTCTACGTGCTCACCCTCTCGCGGCCGGAGCTCGGTGAGCGGCACCCGATGTTCGGTACGCGGATTCGCAACTCCAGTGCGCTGACACTCGAGCCGCTCGACGACGAGGCGATGGACTCGCTCCTGCACGGGCTCGTGCCGGGCCTGCCGGAGGAGCTGCGGGTGACGATCCGCGACCGGGCCGACGGTATCCCGCTCTACGCCGTGGAGACGGTCCGGATGCTGCTCGACCGGGGACTGCTCGAGCGCCACGGCGACGAATTCCGTGTCAGCGGCCCGGTCGAGGCGCTCGAGGTGCCGGAGACGCTGCATGCGCTGATCGCCGCACGCCTAGATGGGCTCGAGCCGCCGGAACGCCGCGTGCTCGAGGACGCGGCCGTGCTCGGCAAGACGTTCACCCAGCGCGGGCTCGCGGCAGTATCGGGAAGCGACGAGGGCGACCTCGAGCCGATCCTCGCCTTACTGCTGCGAAAGGAGCTGCTCACGCTCCAGACCGACCCGCGCTCGCCCGAGCGGGGCCAGTACGGCTTCCTGCAGGCGCTTGTGCAGCGTGTCGCCTACGAGACGCTTGCGCGCCGTGATCGCAAGGCTCGCCATCTTGCAGCAGCCGGCTTCCTGGAGCGCGAGGCGGGGCTCGACTCGGATGAGATCGCGGAGGTGATCGCCGCGCACTACGTCGACGCGCACGCCGCTGACCCCGAAGCCGACGACGCCGATGTCGTCAAGGCACAGGCGCGCGACTGGCTCTGCCGGGCGGGCGAACGAGCCGCCGCTCTCGCGGCGCCCGAGGACGCGCGGCGTGCATTCGATCGCGCTGCAGGGCTCGCGGACGCCGAGGAGGAACACGCGCGGCTGCTCGAGCGCGCCGGCGAGATGGCGCTGGCGGCGAACGATACGGCAGCGGCGGAGAAGGCGCTGCGTGACGCTCGGGCGCGGTTCGAAGCTGCCGGCCTGCCGCACGACGCCGCGCGCGCGACCGCCCAGCTCAGCCTGGCTCTCTGGGGGCTCGGACGTGGCGAGGAGGCGCTCGAGCTCCTCGAGCCCGCCCTGGCCGTGCTCGCTCAGGACGAGCCGGACGAGAACGTCGCCCAGTTAGCCGCCGAGGCAGGGCGCATCCACCACTTCCAGGGCGACGACGAGACGGCCAAGCAGCGCATCGAGCTCGCGCTCGAGATTGCCGAGGGAAACGGTTTCCCGGCCGTGCTCTCCGAGGCGCTGAACACGAAGGCGTTGCTCCTGCAGGGCAGGCCCAACGAGTCGCGCGCTCTGCTCCGAGAGGCGCTCGCAATCGCGCTGGAGCATGACCTCTTTTCCCAGGCGCTGCGCGCCTACAACAATCTCGCAGTAATCACGATGAACACCGACCGCGAAGAAGAGGCGCGCGCTGTCACCAAAGCGGGCTTCGAGCTTGCCCGTAGCCGAGGGGACCGCCAGTACGCCGTCCAGATGGGCATGGGCCTGATCTCGGAGCTGGTCGGCGATGGCGATTGGGATGGCGCGTTCACCCTCGCCGACGAGCTGCCCCTCGAGGTTCAGACGGCGGTGCCCGGCCACGTCTATGGCTGCCTCATGCTCGCGCGGGCGGCCTATGAACGCTCTGAGCCGGAGCGGGCGGAGAGCTGGCTGGCGCGGATCTCGCCGGAAGTCGGGACGTCAAGCGACATGCAGCTCCAGAACCTCGACTTATGGCGACGGATCGTCGTAGCCATCGGAGAGCGCCGGCCGGCCGATGCGCTTCCCCTTTGCGGGGAGCTTGCCCAGGCTTTGATTGCTCAGGACCTGGTCGGCCTCGGCGAGTCGGTTTTCGAGGACGCCGCGACGGCAGCGAACGACCTGCAGGACCCCAACCTCGGGCTTCCCGTCGAGAGGTTGCTTGCCGCGATCCCACTCGGAGGACGAAATCGCGCCGTCGAGCTCTGCCGCGCGCGAATTCGTGCGAACGCGGCTGCTAGGAGAGAAGAACACGACACCGCCGCCGAGGATTACGCGCTGGCGCTTGGAACGGCGCGCAACCTCGGCAAGGCCGCGCTGCTCGGACCGGTTCTCTTCGACTACGGACGCTGGCTCGTACAGACGGGTCGCACGGAGGAGGCCGCGCCGCTGCTCGAAGAGGCGCGGACGATCTTCGAGCGGATGAAGGCAACCCGCTGGCTCGAGCGACTGGCACAAGTCGTTCCCAGCCGCGAGCCCGAGACCGCGATCTCCTGACAGCCTTAGGCCGCGGGCCCACTCCACGAGTGCCCGGGAATCCCTGCCGAGGGGCTCCGCGACGATGCCGGCGGGAATCGAACCCGCGCAAGGTTCCGGCTGGCCCCTTATCGTTGGCGACTGTCGAACCGTACTGCTCGTGGCACCCCTTGCCCGGACGACAACGACCGTTTGCGCACTCAGCCGGGCAAGAGCTGCCGCATTCGCCTCTAGAGCCGCCGGGTCCTGCCATCCTCAGCGTGTGAACCTGACGAAGTCGGCGAAAAGAAAGCGGATGCCAGAGGCATGCTGAGGCTCATGGGCCTACCGCACGTCGCTCGGTTTCCGAGGGCGACCGTGACGCGGCACCCGGACTGCTTTCAGCTCCTGTTCCAGGGCGACGAGCACAGCAGGCGCGTGGACGTCGACCTCCGGTACATAGATGACGCGGACGACTTGGAAATGGTAGAGCTCCGGCTGCTTGCCAGCTTGCAGGAGCTCGGCTACGAGGTCGAGCGCCGTTCTTCGCCTGACGATAGGGCCGGGAGCTGAGGCTCCCGGCCCTATCGAATTCTTCGGGGGGACTACTTGATCAACGCGTGCGGGCCGAGGTCGAAGTCCTTCGTTGCGAAGTCCTTCGTTGCTTGACCAACCCGTGCGGGTTGAAGACGAACTTCTTGCTCGCTCCCTTGTCGAAGTCCTTGTAGCCCTTCGGTGCGTCGTCCAGCGTGATCACTGTCGCGTTGACCGCCTTGGCGATCTGGACGCGGTCGTTCAAGATCGCGTTCATCAGGCCGCGGTGGTAGCGCATGACTGGGCACTGACCGGTCGCGAACGAGTGCGACTTCGCCCAGCCCAGGCCGAGCCGAATCGACAGGCTCCCGATCTTGGCCGCCTCGTCGATGCCGCCGGGGTCACCCGTGACGTACAGGCCCGGAATGCCGAGCTGGCCCCCGGCTCGTGTGACGTCCATGATCGAGTTGAGGACCGTGGCCGGCGCCTCGTGATCGGAGTCTTTGCCGTGCCCTCGCGCCTCGAAGCCGACCGCATCAACTGCAGCGTCCACTTCGGGCACGCCGAGGATCTGCTCGATCTGGTCGGCGAGTGTCGCGTCCTTTGTCAGGTCGACGGTCTCGCAGCCGAAGCTCTCGGCCTGCTTCAGGCGCTCCTTGATCATGTCGCCCACGATCACGACGGCCGCCCCGAGGAACTGCGCTGAGTGCGCGGCGGCCAGCCCGACCGGGCCCGCGCCCGCGATGTAGACCGTCGAGCCGGGACCCACCCCGGCCGTGTACGCGCCGTGGAATCCGGTCGGGAAGATGTCCGACAGCATGGTCAGGTCGAGGATCTTCTCCATCGCCTGGTCCTTGTCGGGGAACTTGAGCAGGTTCCAGTCGGCGTAGGGGACCATCGCGTACTGGGCCTGGCCACCGACCCAGCCGCCCATGTCGACGTAGCCGTAGGCCGAGCCCGGGCGGTCGGGGTTGACGTTGAGGCAGATACCGGTCTTGCCCTCCTTGCAGTTGCGACAGCGTCCGCAGGCGATGTTGAAGGGGACCGAGACGATATCTCCCTTCTTGATGAACTCGACGTCGCGGCCGAGCTCGATCACCTCGCCCGTGATCTCGTGGCCGAGGATGAGACCGGACGGGGCTGTCGTTCGTCCGCGAACCATGTGCTGGTCGGAGCCGCAGATGTTGGTCGAGACGATCTTGAGGATGACGCCGTGCTCGCACTTGCGGCCGACGTTTCGCTTGTTGACCCCTGGTCCATCCTTTAGAACGAGCTCGGGATAGTCGATGGTTTGGACCTCGACTTTGCCGGGCTCGATATAGGCAATTGCCTTGTTACCTGGCATGAATGCATCACTCCTTCGCTTTCTCTTGAGCGTTCCGCCCGTGCGCCGCAGCGGCGGCAGGTGGGGGCGTGCGCGTCAAACGGGCCGCCCGGTTACGGCACCACCTCCCTTCGGTGCCTCCAAGGAAGCACAGTTGCGGCGCCCGGCGGTCTCGCCCTACTGTTGAGCGCACAGCCTACGGCCGCGCGCAGCCCCTCCTCGCCGGGCGCTCCGCGCCGCCTGGATCGTGCTGGCTGTCCTCTGCGCTCCCTCGTAGCACACCTCGATCGCCCGCTTGCGATCCTCCCGCTCTGGGCGAGGTTGTCTTCTTCGGGTACCGCGACAGGGCGAACCCAAACGCATTCGGCTCCTGAAAGTTCGCTATTTGCGGAAGGAGCGAGCCGCCCGACCGACTTGCGGTCGACTGCGAG
>Ga0307278_10001291_pt1 | contig 12493 bp, 9 predicted proteins | sample ER_DNA_117_FD_194482 | JGI IMG/M metagenome (GOLD analysis project Ga0307278, IMG submission 194482) | Bulk soil microbial communities from the East River watershed near Crested Butte, Colorado, United States - ER_DNA_117 | ecosystem: Environmental > Terrestrial > Soil > Floodplain | place: USA... | reverse complement strand
CGGCACGTTCACATACAGGCACCACCGCCAGGCAAGGTACTGGGTCAGCACGCCGCCGAGGAGCAGGCCGGCGGCGCCGCCGCTGCCGGCGATCCCGCCGTAGACCGCGAACGCTCTTGCCCGCTCGGCGGGTTCGGTGAAGGTCACGGCGAGCAGCGACAGGGCCGTGGGCGCCAGGATCGCGGCGAAGGCCCCTTGGAGGGCCCGGCCGGCCAGCAGCATCCCAAGGCTGGTGGCGGCGCCGCCGAGCGCCGATGCGGCGGCGAACCCGGCCAGCCCGATCAGGAACGCCCGCTTGCGCCCCAGGTAATCGGCGATCCGGCCGCCGAGCAGCAGCAGCCCGCCGAAGGCGAGCGTGTAGGCGGTGATCACCAGCTGCCGGTTCGCATCCGAGACGTGCAGCGCCCGCTGCGCCGACGGCAGGGCGATGCTCACGATGGTCGCGTCCAGGGCGATCATCAGCTGCGCGAGCGAGACGACCACCAGCGGCGCCAAGCGCCGCGCGACGGTCGGTCGCAGCTTGAGTCGAGGACTTGGACCAGGCGATGGTCGAGGGGCGTCAGGCATCGTCGGTGGCCTCCTTTGCAGCACCCGCCGACGGTCGCGTCCCGCCGCTCATCGTCTCCGCGCTGGTCCGTTACCCAGACCGTGGATCTGCGCCGTACATCGGTTAGGTGTGCCCTCGGCGGAACGCGAGGTCTGCGGCCTGCTGGAGCGGGCGTGCGCCGCGGGCGAGCCTGACCCCAGCGACGCCGCTGACCAGCAGCCCGGGGAACCGCCCGGCCGGGATGAGCCACCCCGCGGGCTCCCAGAGGAAGTAGAGCGGCGAGAGCAGGCTCGAGGCCGCCGAGACCAGCCCGGTGATCGCCACCGGCCGGGGCAGTTCGCCGGTGCGCAGCCCGGCCAGCGCGAGCGCGCCGGTGAGCACGCCGAACCCGACGCCGTGCACGGGGCCGCCGGCTACGAACTCCCGCCTGGCCAGCTTGGCCGCGTCGTCGTCATCATTCTGGCCGGTGAGCATTGCGTGGGTCACCGCGGAGGTCGCCAGCGACGCGGCGGCGAGCCCGCCGCCGGCGACCGCCGCCGCTTGGAGCACCCGCGACCCTCGGCCTGTGCGCCCGGCCAGCTTGGCCACTGACGTGGTGAACCGCACCAGTGAGGCCGCCGAGATCGCCTGGCCGGCCGCGCTCAGCCGGGCCGGGCCGGCGTTCTGCGTGAAGTACTCGCGTATCTGGGCGGGGTCCGCGCCGGGGCGCGGGAAGGGACCATCGGCGAGGGCCATCGCTCCGGCCACCCCGGCGATGAAACTGACGCCGGTCAGGAGGCCGCTCAGCGCCCCACGATCGGGAGGCGACGTGGCTGTGACAGGCATGCGCGATCCTTCCTCTGGAGCCGGTGGGTGGCGTTCGTACGTGGTTGGGGTGGTGGTTTCTGGGGCTGCCGACAGTGAACCATCCGCTCTTGCTTCGCTGGCCGTCAGGAATCGCCCACACACCGGTAGAGCGCGTCGATCAGCCCGGCGGAGAACGTTCCGATCATGTCGAACTGGCTGCGCACGAAGCCGACGGAGATCCGATTCTCCGGGTCGCAGAAGGCGATCTCCCCTCCGCCTCCCTCGGATCCGAACGCCGACTCCACCGGGCCGTACCGAAGGCCCCGCCCCGGCGCGGCGAAGTTCCCGATGTAGCCAAGGCCCCACGGCACGATCAGCGACTGCCCGCCCGGGTCATCCTCGCTGGTCGCATCGGGACTGCGCACCTGCACCGTGCCGAAGGCGCGCACCGTCTGAGGCGACAGCAGCCGGACACCGTCCAGCTCGCCGCCCATCGCCAACATCGCGAACAGACGGGCCAGGCCGCGCGCTGTCGAGGTCCCATTCGCGGAGGGGATCTCGAGACCCAGCACATGACGGTTGTTGAAGAACTCGTCGGGGTGATCCAGGAGTGTGGTGCCGTTCCTCGCGGCGTGCGCCTGGCCGGCCAGCGTGCCCGCGTCCCGGATGCGCGCCTGGTTCGCCTCGTAGGCCTGCACGGCCTGGGGCGGCAGACCCGCGAACGAGAACGGACGCACGTGCGCGACCAGCCCTTGCTCGGCCGGTGGTGTGCCGATGCGCGTGTCCAGCCCGAGAGGTTCGGCGACCTCCTCGTGGAAGAAGACCCCGACGCGCCGGCCGGTGACGCGGCGCACGATCTCGCCGAGCAGCCAGCCGAAGGTCAGGGCGTGATACCCGAAGCGGGTGCCGGGCTCCCAGGAGGGCGCAGCCGCGGCCAATCCGTTGGCGATCGCGTCGTAGTCGTCCCAGCCAGTGCCGTCCAGCCCGAGCAGCTCCTGCTCACCGGGGAAGCTGAGTACCCCAGCCGTGTGGGTGAGCACGTGCCGGACCAACACCCCCTGCTTGCCGCCCGCCGCGAACTCCGGCCAGTAGGCGCTCACTGGCGCGTCGACGTCGACCTGTCCCCGGTCGACCAGGATCTGCATGCACAACGCGGCGAGTCCTTTGGTCAGCGACATCAGCACCGCGCGGGTGTCAGACGCCCATGGCTCGCCCGGCCTGGCCGTACCACCCCAAAGGTCGACGACCGGCGCGCCGTCGACGTAGGCGCAAAACGCGCCCCCGCCGTCGCTCAGATCGGTCACGTCCTGCTCGAACGCCTCGCGCACGGGCTCGAAGCCCGCGGCCACGTACATGTCCATGGCGGCCGCTCCCTGTTTGACGGTGCGGTTCATTGACATTGACTCTTTCTCGTGGCCATCACCCGAGCCAGCACCCGTCGACGGCCCTTCGCCGAGGCGGTGAACACGTCGGGGTCCTGGCCCGAGCGTTTCAGCCACGATGATCCACGGGGTGGACGCCACACCGGAGAGTGCCTTCTGGACTGGGACGATGAGGCTTGTCGAAGGTCTCATCAGGTCCAGGTGGACGGCGCCGAGCCTTGGGATGGCCGCAGCGAGGGTGGCCAGGTCCTCCGCCGTCCACGGACCGGCCTTGCCGACGACCATGTGCTCGATCCCCAGCGCCGCGGCGCCCACGCACCGGCGGACGAACGCGTCGCTGGACTCACCCGCTTCCAGCCGGCTGCTCAGCGTCTTCTCGCGCCTGCTCTTCTGCCCGGCTCATCGGATCTCCTTGCTCGCGTCGAGGGATCGTGTGGGACACATCACCCGACAGGCAGGGTCCAAGCTGACAGCGCCCACACGTTCTCAGGTAGATTCCGGTGCAGAACGTCGACCTACGCCTACCCATCTTCGTGTCGCACTAACCCTCGACCTCGCCCTAAACTTCGTGTCACTCTATGAAGCCTGCTGCCGAAGAGTTGGGACTCCGCGAGCGCAAGAAGCAGCGCACGCGTCAGTTGATCGCGGATACCGCGATGCGTCTGTTCCGCGAGCGCGGGTTCGACGGCGTGACGGTGGCAGAGATCGCTCGAGCGGCGGAGGTGGCGGAACAGACCGTCTTCAACTACTTCCCCACCAAGGAAGACCTCGTCTACGGCCGCATGGAATCGTTCGAGGAGGCGTTGATCCAGGCGATTCGAGAACGCCCTGCCGACGAATCGATCCTGGCGGCCTTTGGGCGGTTCATCCTCGAGGCGCAGGGGCTGCTCGCGGACAAGGAGGCAAGCCAGGAAGTGAAGTCGGTGGCCCGCATGATCGCCGAAAGCTCCGCCCTCCTGGCTCGGGAGCATCAGGTTCTCGAGCGCTACGCGGATTCGCTGGCAAGGCTGATCCGCGAGGAAACGGGGGTCAGCGCCGATGACATCCGCCCCTGGGTTACCGCCAACGCGATGATTGGCATGCACCGCGCCCTTATCGACTACGCCCGACGCCGATCGCTTGCCGGCGTACCCAACAGGCAGCTTGCCCGTGAGGTCCGTATGCGTGGAGAGCAAGCTCTTGCTGCGCTTGCACGCGGGCTCGGCGAGCTTTCGGACTGGGCGAGCCGCGGTCGGCGCGGATAGTGGGCTGGCCGGGGGGATGCCCTGCTTGGCGGCAGTATCGGCCAGCAGGGCCTCGGCCAGGCGGGCGTTCTCGGCATGCGCCAGCATCCAGCCCAGCACATACCGCGAGTAGATGTCGATGATCACGTACAGGTGGAACCAGGTCCATGGTGTCGGGGTGGTCGGCGCCCAGGCGGGCCTCGCGGATGTGAAGGGCGCGTTCATACAGGGTGCGGGCGTGGTCGAGGTCGCCCTGGACGCGCAGGACGATGGCGAGGTTGTGGAGGCTCTTCTTGACACTAGCGATTCATCAAGGGACTGTTACGCCTGGCAAGTGTCTCGAAGACCGTTTTTATATCTTCCCCGGGGGGAGCCCGCCATGGCCTACGACGGCGACGCAAGCGGAGCAGCCAACTTGGAGGAGCACCCGCTCGTCCGCACGAGGGCTACCGGGGGAAACGAACCGACGAGCGTGAGGCTCATCGGCTACCTCGCCCGGGACCCGGACCCAGGTTACTGGCGAGTTTACTTCTCCCCGCAGCTCGAGTCGTACGTGCGCGTACCCGAGCAGGACATTGTCAGCAACGAGGTGCTCGCGCGCGACGAGGGACCGATGGCGCGCACGGTCGTACATGTCAACAACGTCACGGAGTTGGATCAGGTCACACCGCTCCCGCGGCAGGTCCAGGCCGGCTTCCTGGGCGGTGATTTCGTGTCGAAGATCTCCCCGGGGATGTCAGCGGCTACCCCGACTCAGGCAACCATGGCGAGCCTCATCCCCATCTTGATAAGCATCATCATCATCGAGGCGACTACGCCGCCACCGCTGCCGACGCAGCCCGAAGGATCCCTCGCGAGTTGCTGTCTTTGCTGGACGCCCGAGCCCACATGCCCGACGCCCCCTCTGTCGTGAGGTGACTCGGACTCGCCCGCGGATGCGGGCGATCGATGTCGTCCCCTACCTACTCGAACGGCGACTGCTGGACAGTCGCGATGTCATGCGGCCTGGACTGTCGATCGTGGCCGCACCGCGTCGGAACAACAACTTCAAGGTGATCAACCCCGATGGCTCCGGCCTGCTCGTCAAACAGGCGGTATCGCCAGACAGGGCGCTAACGCTCGCCCGTGAAGCCTCCGCCTACCAGATGTTCACGACGGCACCCGGCCCAGCACGTCCGTGGATCCCCACGTTCCACAGATACGACGACGAGTCGGCCATCCTTGTGCTCGGTCTGCTGCCGGGAGCCCAGACCATCGGAGAGCACGTCGCCGGCACCGGGCGCGCGTCCCGCGGCATCGCGACGGCCCTGGGCACGCAGGTTGCCGAGCTACACGCGCTCGATGTTCCCATGAAGGACGACGCTCGAAACCATCCCCTGTTCGACGGGCCCCCCTGGATCCTCGACGTCGCCTGTCCCGACGCCAGTGTGCTGCAGACCAGCAGCGCCGCCAGCCTGCAATTGATCCGCCTCGTCCAGAGTTCGACGGAGTTCTGTGAGCTAATCGACGGGCTTCGCCAGAATTGGCGTATCGACTCGCTGGTCCACCGAGACCTGCGCTGGGACAACTGCCTGTTCCCACGCGGCGCAGCGCGAAAGCGAGCCCCTGTCACCATCGTCGACTGGGAGATGTGCGGAAAGGGCGACGCCGCATGGGATCTCGGCACCCTGTTCGGCGGCTACCTGCGACTCTGGCTCGGCTCCGTCCCCATCATCGGCGACGTGCCGCTTGAGCGCGCACTGGGTCAGGCGCGATTCCCGCTGGAGAAACTCCACCCTGCGATGCGCAGTCTCTGGGACGCCTACCTGAGCAAGCGCGCTGCGACGGCGGAGGCGCCCACGGAGCTCGCGATCCGTGTTTCCAGGTTCGCCGCTGCCAACCTGCTCCAGACCGTGTTCGAAACGGCGCAGGCTTCTATGACGTTCTCTCCCCATCTGACGTACTTCGTGCAGCTGTCGTTCAACATCCTGCAGAGACCCGCCGAGGCAGCGGTACACCTGCTGGGCCTCGATCTCGAGACGGGGATATGAACCGGCATGTCGAGGTCCTGACTGCCACCATTGACGCTCTGCGGTTCCCGTCAGCCGCCTCCGCTACCTGGTTCGGGCAGCCGGTGATCAGAATCGCTCCGTCCTTGCGCCGCGAGATGACGCCGCACCTGACTCGCATCGGCCTGGAATACCTGCTGCACCTCCATCTCTACGACAACGTGTACTGCCCCGGCACGCCGACGCGCGTGCGGACCGACCCAGTGGAACTGGCGGAAACGGCGAGGACGGCTTTCGTCGAACGGCTATCGGCCGCCAACCTGGGAGGTGGGCGCTGGGAGGCCGGTTGGCAGGTCATCCGGATCACCGAGGACGCGTTCGTCGTCCGCCGACACGGAATCCAGGTCTCCACGCAGCACGCCTTGCGCCACCCTCGAGGCGGCGCACCGCAGGAAATCGGCGGCGAGATCAGCCTGCGCCAGCCGAAGGAGTCAACCAGCGTGTCGCCGGGATTTTACGTGGCGATCGGAGATCAGGGCAGCCCGATCGACGGCACATCGGGACTGATCCGGTGGTACTGGAATCTCACGCCGGCCGGCGCCGAGACATTCGTTCGGCTCTTCACCACGCGGCTGAACGAGGCAGGGCTCGCGTTCCAGCTAAAGGTGCTCAGCAACCCCACGACCTACCGGCGCTGCGACGCCGGCGTCCTGTACGTCGCGCGTCAGGACCATCAGGCTGTGGAAGAGGTGGTCGGCTCGCTGTTGCCCCGGCTGCGGATCTATCTGAAGGACGCGGTCCCGGCGTTCACGAAGCGGTTGGCCCCCGGAGTCGGCGTGGCCGAGGACCCGGGAGGAGGTGACAGCTTCGGCCAGAGTCGCTGCAAGATCCTCGCCTCCGGCCTGGTGCGCGCGCAGCAGAACGGGGATCGCACGACCGCAGCCCGGCTGCAAACCGTGATCGACCACTTCGAGGAGCACGGCATCAGCATTTCGACGCCGTACGTGAACCGCGGCTCCTCCGACGCCTACACCCTCCCGGCTCCCAGCGTGGGCGCCAAGGTCCCGCCCCCCCCGAGTGCCCCCGAGACAACGGAAGCGGACCATTTCGGGATGGCTGTGGCCATCGGACGGCGGCTGTGCGCCCAGGCAATCTGGCACGGCTCCGAGTGCACCTGGATCGGCAGGGCACCTGCCGCCGACCACGGGGCCGGCGGCGGCACCGAGGTCACATACCGGCCGATTGGCGCCCACCTGTACGCCGGCACCGCCGGTGTTGCCTGGTTCCTCGGCGAACTGTCCGTGGCCAGTGCCGTCGAGCAGCACTCCGACACCGCACTCGGTGCGATCCGGCACGCCCTGCGGGTGAACGAGGACGCGGGGCAGGGTGCGCCCATCGGCCTGTTCGAAGGCGCTGTCGGCGTCGCGCTCGTCGCCGCGCGCCTGGGCCTGATCCTCAAGGCACCCGACCTCGCGGAACGCGCCCGGGCACTGCTCAAGCGAGTGCGCCCCCGCAGTGACATGGACGCCGACCTGCTCGGCGGAGCCGCCGGAGCGGTCATCGGGCTGCTCGTTGCCCGTCAACTGGTCGACGACCCGGCCCTGGATGACCTGGCCGCGAGCCTGGGCGAGCACCTCCTGCGGACGGCGGAGGAGACTGCGGGCGGGGTCTCCTGGCGATGGAACGCTCAGGCGTGCTTCCGCAACCCGACTGGGTACTCGCACGGGACCGCGGGCATCACCCATGCCCTGCTCGAGCTATTCGACCTCACCGGCGACGAGCGGTACCGCGCCTGCGCGGAGAGGGCAACGGCCTACGACCGCGAGGCGTTCGACGCAGCGGCTGGCAACTGGTCCGACTACCGGCTTCCTCCCGGCCGCCGTCCCCGGGTCTGGGTACCGCGACACGCCGTGGCCTGGTGTCATGGCGCGCCCGGGATCGCGGTCGCCCGGCTTCGGGCGTACCAGCTCCTCGGCGATCCGGCCGACCGCGCGGACGCTGTGATCGCGCTGGCGACGACGCGGGCGGCTCTGGACGCCTCGCTCTCCGCCAGCGTGCCCGACTTCTGCCTGTGCCATGGCCTGGCGGGCAACGTCGAGATCATCGAACGCGGCGAGCGCCAGCTCGACATCACCGGGCAGCGGGGTCTCTCGGGCATCACGGATCATGGCATCACCCGGTACGCCGACGAGTCGCACGGCGACAACGACCCACCAGGGCTGATGCACGGCCTCGCCGGGATCGGCGGCTTCTACCTGCGGCGGGCCGGCGTGCGGGTGCCGTCGCCACTTTTCCTTGGCCAGGAGCCGCTGCACGACACGCCCCGGGCGGTGCTATTGAACGAACCGGCGCCTGGCGACCAGACCGCCCCCGTCATACCCGCATAGCTCCAGCCGGTGCGGCCCCGGCCCGGTGACAGGAACCTCAACCTCCTGCTGGCCATCCTGGACGTCGAGCGTGCTGCGCGGCCGACCGTCCACGTACACGTCGACACGGGTGAGCCCCGCGGTCGTCAGACGCACCAGCAGGCCGCCGTCACGTGGAACCTCCGCGGCGACGTCGAAATGACGCGACGGCATCCCGGCCAGCAATGTGGTCGCTCGCGCGATCAGATCAACATTGGCGTTGAGCACGTCATCCCTGGTCATCCGGTGAACCTCGTCGGGGACGACGCCGAGATCCTCCAGCAGGTCCCCCGCCCGCTCTCCGACACGCCGGGTCTGGCGGACAGCGACGCCCAGGCCCGAGTGCCCCGGGAGGGCTGGGAAAACGTCGGGCAGCAACGTCGTCAGGAACGCCTGCTCCCAAGCATTGGCCCCACCCGCTCCGGTATTTCCGTCCGTGCCCAACACCGGTCCGATGCCGTGGTCCTGGAACCCGGCGGCGAAGATGTCCGTGGCGCTGTAGCAGAGGGCGTCCACGATCAGGAGGACCGGGCCGAAATAACGTTGGCCGAGGGCGTTGCAGCGCTCGAGATGGCCGTCCTCGATCGGGAACCCGTCCGAGTACACCGTGCCGAGCTCGACCGACTGCTCCATCGACGGGTGCCAGGCCGCCAGCCATGGGACCTCGGTCACCAGCCGCAGCGTCAACGGCGTGTTGATGAAATGCGCCCGCTCCGGTTCGATCGGGCGAGGGGTGAAGAGCTGCAACAGGCGCTCGCCGGCAGCCATGGCTCCGCCACCGTTGCCCCGCACGTCGATGATCAGACCGGTCGCGGGCAACAGGTTGACGATGCGGAGGACCTCGTCGACAAAGGCATCAACGTCGGGGACGTTGAAGGTCCTGATGCGCAGGTATCCGACCTGACGGCCGGGTGTGTCGAGGGCGCGGAACTCCAGCGCGTCGGAGATTGCGCTATGGACACGGAGGTCAACCGTGGGGTCGGCGTCAGCGATCCGCCGATCAAGGGCCACCTTGTCCGGAGCGAACATCGCCTTCTTCGTCCGCCGCAACTCCTCGACGAGCCGGTCGATCCCGTAGGTCGCGGCCGCCGGCACGTCGCCCGGCGCAGCAATGCGTTCGACCGGTGGCGGGGGGATCTCCAGCACCTGCCAGATGAAACGGATGTCGTGGCGGGCGCCGTCGGCGAGGTAGCTGATCACCACCCAGTCCTCGACAGGGGCGGCGAGCAGCGACATTGGCCGGTGAGTGAGGCTGTCCAGGCCCCGAGCCAGACGAGCTTCCCGATTGCCTGCCGAGGTGAGATCACCGTTCTGCTCCACTGCGCGCTGCACCGGAATGCCGTTCCAGTGCGTGACCTCGACAGCGACGGCAAAGCTCTCGTGACTGAAACCGAACTCCAGGGCAGTCACCAGGTATCGCGGCTTGTCCCCGTCGAAGCATCGCTCCAGCCGGAAGGGCAAGACGGCGACGCGCTGCCGGTAAGGGTCAGGGAGGGTGTAGGTGGTGTGCAAGTCGCGGACCGAGCGAAGGGTCGCGATCAGCTCTTCGTGGAACTGCCTCTCGGACAGGTCGTCGACTCGATGATGCAGCAGTTTCAAGTGCTGCACCGGATCCACCGCGTACATCGCCCGTTTCAGGGGGAGATGGACGTACAGCTGCTCAATCAGGAGTAGGGCCTGGTCGATGATCTTGCGACGGTCAGCGGACGAGAATTCTGGCGCTGCTGCGACGAACTCGGCAAGGGATGGATCGGCCGGACCGACGCTGGCGCCGATGGGGACCTCGTCGACCACCTCAACCTCCGGGTTTCGACACCGCACGACTGGTCAGATCATGGCAGCCACCGATCGGGCAGGTCGAGAGACTTATCCTCCGGGACGCTGGAGGGTTGCCGAGCCCCACCGATGAGTTCCGCCATCCGTCCGGTCTAAGTCAATCCAGGCCGAGCAGACCCGTCGAGCGGCGAGCCGTTGCAACGCTTGTTGAGCGTCCCAGAGATTCCTCAGTGACTGGCCAGCACGGCGCGCCACACAGGAGTCGACGTGCTGGTCGGGGGTGAACGCATAAGCGTAGCCGAGCACGTGTCCATGCCCGGGTCTTGGGTTCGCTGAGCGTGGCGAGTAAGCCGCTGCTCGTGGCCAGAAAGCTTCAGAGGGTTGGAGCGTGTACAGCGCACATGCGAGGATGTCCGGCTGGATGGATGGGCGAGGCGGCCGCATTGCTGCTGGTCACGGCGGTGCGCTTGAGCGACACGCTGTAGCTTTCGCCAGCACGCGGTCCGAGATGGGTGTTTCGGCGCGTGTTGGCTCGCTGCCTCCAGGGAGGAGGCGCAAGCGCGCTGTACATGTTCCAAAACTCGCAGGTGGGCCGCATGAGCGCCAGGCTGCTGGGCTTCCTGCTCCGCGTTCGTGGCTTGGAACCTCGCCCAGCAGGTCGCGGCCCTATTCTGCTGCTGGTAGACGACCGGTCGGCGCGCCGGCGATCAACGTGCATCCATCCCGACGGACCGGTGCCATCCCGGTCGAGCAGGACCCGCCGTCGGTTCATCGTCGCCGCATGCCTCGATATGACCCCGAAAGCCGCTGGCACCTGGTGACCCGTGCTGGTGCCGGTCTCGGGACGAGGAGCATCGGCGGCTTATCCCGATCGCTGCCGGCCGACCCTCGATGCGCATGCCTACCCGACCGCCATCACTGGCCGGGGCTGCTCGCCAGTTTCGGCCGCCTACTTCACCACGCCGACCGTCCACACGTTCACTGCCCTGGTCTGCGGGTTCCGCGGAAGGTGACAGGGATGCTCGTCAGCGCGCTCGCGGGTACCGGATCTGGAGCAATGACCGGGCGCACGGCTTCTTCGCTTGAGCTTGCTGGTCGCCTGACCGACTCGGCCTGTGCTGAGCGACCTGATCATCTTTGTGCTGGTCGACGCGCACCCGCCAGTCCGCGTCGTGGTCGATGACACCTGATGCGCCGCTCGGGCCGCAAGGTTGTTCGGCGCTGCCTGTCATCACGACCCGCTCGCGGTCGGCTGCGGCTGGGTCGCGTGGGCAACAGTCTGGGTCGTGTTCAGTGTACTGGTGATCAGCGGGGCGGCGCGGGGTCAGACGGGAGCGGTTGCTGAGGATGGTGAGGGTTGTCGAGCCTCTGGTCATCGCGACGTAGAGGTTGGTGATGTCCAGGACGTCGGCGTCCAGCAGGATGGTGTGGGCGTACTCCAAGCCTTTGACGAGCAGGGTTCGCGAGACGCTGCGGTGCTCGATGTCGCGGCCGTAGCGGCGGGTGCGGTCGCGGGCGGTGAGCACCGCGTCCCGCAGGCTGCTGGGTGATTCGTCCTGCTGGATACGCAGGGCGCGCTTGAGTTCGCGCCACAGCTCCTGGCGGTAGATGACGATCTCTGGGGGACCCTGAGGCGGCACAGCCGGGTCCTGATGGCGTGGACGCCGGCGTGGGTATGGGTGAGCACGAGCTGCGGGGGCCTGGTGGTGCTGCCATGCAGGACCGCGCGGGCGAGCAGCTCGGTCTTGCCGCATCCTGCGGGCAGCACGACCGAGCACTCGTGCGCGTCGGCGATCCGCTGGACGTCGTCGTTTGGTTCGCTGCCGGCCAGGTTGGGTGGCGCTGAGGTGGTGCTGGCGGGGCGGGTCATGCGGCGTCGTTCGGCGACAGCGACGGCTCGGCCGGCGGATCGGGGTCTGGGGTCGGCGTGGGCGAACCGCTCGAGCTGGTGGAGGTTGGCGGCAAGGTCGCTGCCGGCGGCCTCCGCGAGGGCGCGGGCGACGAGTTGGCCGAGCGCCTCCCCGCGGTCCTGCCGCTTGAACCAGTCCTTCGGGTGGCTGGTGTCCCCGTTGTGGAAGTCCCCGTCGTGAATGGGCAGGGACCAGCGCGGGGACAAGGCGTAGCTGATCGCGTCCAGGATGGTGGTCTTGGTGGAGTCACCGGGTCCGACCAAACAGACCAGTTGCGCCTTGACGTCCCAGTCCAGCGAGACGATCCCACGGAACCGACGGATGTGAACGTGCCGGATGTGCATTGCCCGCCCCTGCTGCTCGCCATCGAAATTGAGCCGCGGGCCGCGTGTTGCTTGTGTTGCCCGCGGCCGTGCGACACTACCCGGTGTGCCCGGCACGGACAAACCGGCTGTTCGGGTCAGCCATGTAATCAC
>Ga0307278_10001290_pt1 | contig 12496 bp, 11 predicted proteins | sample ER_DNA_117_FD_194482 | JGI IMG/M metagenome (GOLD analysis project Ga0307278, IMG submission 194482) | Bulk soil microbial communities from the East River watershed near Crested Butte, Colorado, United States - ER_DNA_117 | ecosystem: Environmental > Terrestrial > Soil > Floodplain | place... | reverse complement strand
CGCGTGCCGTTCCTGCCCGGCACCGGCAGCGCGCTCATGGACGAGACGCTCGAGCTGACCGCTGAGGCCGAACGGCTCGGGGCTGCCGCCGCCCTGGTCGTCACGCCGTACTACAGCCGCGCCCAAAAGGACGGCCTGGAGCGCTGGTACGGCGAGGTCGCCACCACGTTCCCCGACCTGCCGATCATCGTCTACAACGTGCCCGTCCGCGCGGCGGTCGACATCGCGCCCGCGACCGTGGGTCGTCTGCGGCGCGAGCACCCCAACATCGTCGGGATCAAGGAGACCACCCGCGACTTCGAGCACGTGTCCTACGTGTTGGACGAGTGCGGTACTGACTTCATCGCGCTGTCTGGCATCGAGCTGCTCTGCTATCCGATGCTCTGCCTGGGCGGTGCCGGGCACCTCAGCTGCGTCGGGAACTTCGCGCCCGGTCCGGTCGCCCGCCTTTACGACGCCTTCGTCGCCGGCGACGATGCCGCCGCGCGGTCCCTGCACTACGACCTACACCCACTCGTCGACGCGGCCTTCGCCGAGACCAACCCGGTGCCGGCGAAGTGGGTGATGGACCAACTCGGCCTGCTGCGCAGCGGGCTGGCCCGCCCACCGCTGGCGGCGCTGAGCGACGCAGCCCAGGAGCGCGTGCGCGCGCTGCTGGCCCGCAGCCCGCACGTCGACCTGCCGGAGGCGGTGGACGCCTAGCCGCCGGCCGCCCTGCCGTGCTCCTCCTGCCAGCGACGAAAGCTCTCGGCGGTCTGCAGCTTGTGCTCGCGCGCCGCGGCCTCGATGCGGGCAGGTGGCGCGCCCTTCTCGATGAGCCCGATCAGCGCGCGGTGCTCGGCGACCGACGCCGCTCCCCGGTAGGGGATGTGGACGAACACGGTGCGCCGGATCGCGTCGAGGCGCCGCTCGACATCCGTCAGCAACTCGACAAGCGCGCGGTTGGGGCAGCGGTCGTGAAAGACTCGGTGGAAGGCGCGGTTGTGGCGGCCGAAGGCCAGTGGATCCATGCGCTCCATCGCGTCGGCCATGTCGGCGGTCGTCGCGCGCAGACGGTCAAGGTCGCTCTCGCGCAGGCGTGGCGCGGCCAGCGCGGTCGCGTGGCCCTCCAAGACCGCCAGCACGCCCATCTCCTCGTAGTAGAGCGCCGGGTCGGCGGGCGACACCTGGGCGCCGACGTTCGGGCGGTAGATGACCAGCCCTTCAGCTTCCAGGCGGCGGATGGCCTCGCGCACCGGGAGTGCCGACACGGCGAACTCGGCGGCCAGCGCGTCGATCACCACGCGGAACCCCGGCCCGTACACGCCGTCGAGGATGCGCTCGCGAATCGTGGCGTAGACCAACTGCTGCTTGGTCTGGCGGGGCGCGGCGGTGCGGCGCTTGCGCGCGGGCTGGGTCGTCACGCTCGACCCAGGGGATCCGGGTTGTGCTCCACTCACCGCGACGATATCCTATCTGATCCATGAGGAGGCCGGGCCCCGTTCGGGCCCGGGGACGGAGGAGACATGGCGGTGCTCTGCGACACCTCGACGGTTCCGGTCGGGGATCGGGCGGAACTCTGGGTCACCACGGCTTCGGAGCTGTTCGTCCCGCTCGAGTGCACCCCGCACGACCGCGCCACGTTCAACGGACGCCTGCGCGCGGGGACGGTCGGGCCGCTGGCGCTGTGCGGGCTGGAGGTCACGCCGCACACGATCCGCCGCACGCCGCGCCTGGCGGCCAGCACCGGTGGCGACCACTACAAGTTGAGCCTGATGCTGGGCGGCGAGGCGCTTGTCGTCCAGGACCGCCGCGAGGCCGTGCTGCGCCCTGGGGACTTCGCGATCTACGACTGCTCGCGCCCGTACACGCTGGTGGGCGGCGACCCGTTCCGCATGCTCGTCTGCATGCTCCCGCGCGACGTCATCGGCCTGCCGGCCGAGCGCATGGCGCGGATCACCGCGACGCGCATCGCCGGCCGCGACGGCCTGGGCTGGGCGGTGGCGCCGTTCCTCAAGCGCCTGGCGGACCTGGCCGTGCGCGAGGAAGTCGGCGGCGACCACCACCGCATCGTCGAGAGCGTCGTCGACCTGGTGGAGTCGCTGTGCGCCGGGCTCATCGACGACGCGGTCGTCCCAAGCGCCTCGCGGGCCGAGCTCATGCTGCGCATCCGCGCCTACATCGAGGCGCACCTCGGCGAGCCCGACCTGTCGCCGACCGACATCGCCGCCGTGCACTTCGTCTCCAAGCGCTACCTACACAAGCTCTTCGAGGCCGAGGGCGTGAGCGTCTCGCGCTGGATCCGCCAGCGCCGCCTCGAGCGCTGCCGCCACGACCTGGCTGACCCCGACCGCCGCGACCACACGGTCACGAGCATCGGCGTGCGCTGGGGCCTCGTCGACTCCGCGCACTTCAGCCGGCTGTTCCGCGAGGCCTACGGCTGCACGCCGACCGAGTACCGGCGTGGGCACGTGCCCGGGCGCGTGGCCTGACGGGCGCGCCAGCCATGCGCTGGCGCGCAAGGGCTGTGCACCGGCGTCCAAATCGGCGCGGCGCGCGCGGCGGATGCTGCGTGCATGGCTGCGACCACGGAGCTGTTCGAGAGCATCGACCCCGCGACGGGCGAGGTCATCGCCCAGGTCCCGGAGGGCACGCCGGCCGACGTCGACGCCGCGGTTGACCGGGCGCGCGAGGCGTTTGGGCCGGGCCGCCCGTGGCGCACGATGCTCCCCGCGCAGCGCGCGCGGATCCTGTGGGGCGTCGCCGACCTCATCGAGGCGCACGCCGACGAGCTGGCCGAGCTCGAGACCCGGGACCAGGGTCAGCCGATCGGCATCGCCCGCCAGGTCAGCGTCGCCGCCGCGGCCGAGCACTTCCGCTACTACGCGGGCTGGGTGACCAAGCTCGCGGGCGAGACCAACCCGCTCTCGTTTCCCGGCACCTTCAACTACACGGTGCGCGAGCCGGTCGGGGTCTGCGGGCTGATCGTCCCGTGGAACTTCCCCCTCATGATCACGGCGTGGAAGCTCGCGCCGGCACTGGCCTGTGGCAACACCTGCGTCTTGAAGCCGGCTGAGCAGACGCCGCTGACCGCGTTGCGCCTCGGCGAGCTCATGGCCCAGGCCGGCGTCCCCGACGGCGTCGTGACGATCGTGACCGGTGGTCCGGCCGTCGGCGCCGCCATCGCCGAGCACCCGGGGATCGACAAGGTGTCCTTCACCGGCTCGACCGAGGTCGGGCGCTCGATCGTGCGGGCCGCGAGCGGCAACTTCAAGCGAGTCTCGCTCGAGCTGGGCGGCAAGAACCCCGCCATCGTCTTCGACGATGCCCCGCTGGAGGCGGCCGTCGGCGGCGTGCTCCAGGGCGGCCTGCTCAACAGTGGCCAGGTCTGCGCCGCCTACAGCCGCGTCTACGTGCAGCGGTCTGTCGCCGACGCGTTCGCCGAGCAGGCGGCAGCGGCCGCGGCGTCGATGACGGTCGGGCCGGGCCTCGACCCGGCGACGCAGCTCGGCCCGCTCGTCTCGCTCGAGCATCGCGCGTCGGTCGAAGATCACATCCGCGCGGCCGTGGCGGAGGGCGCTCACCTGCTCGTGGGCGGGGTCCGGCCCGACGGCGCGCCGGACGCCGGAGCCTTCCTGACGCCCGCGATCTTCGCCGGCGTCTCCGACGACATGCGCGTGGCCCGCGAGGAGGTCTTCGGGCCGGTCATCGCCGTGCTGGCGTTCGACGACGACGACGAGGTCGCCGCGCGCGCCAACGACACCGACTACGGCCTCGGCGCGTCGGTGTGGACGAGCGACGTGGGCCGCGCGCACCGGATGGCGAGCGCGGTCCGCGCGGGGAACGTATGGGTCAACATGCCCAACCCGCTCGACGCCGCGGCGCCGTGGGGCGGCGTGAAGGCCAGCGGCTGGGGCCGCGAGATGGGCAAGGATGCGCTCGACCTCTACACGGAGGTCAAGAGCGTGTGGATGGCGGTCGGCTGAGGGACGAGGCGGGTCCGCGGGATCATGGCCATCGACTTCACCCTCCGCCCCGCGCAGCGCGAGCTCCAGCACGCCGCGCGCGCCTTCGCGCGCGCCGAGCTCGTCGACGTTGCCGCGGCAATCGCGCCGCTCGGCACGCCCGAGGAGCGCTTCGACGCACTGCTGCCGTTCTACGCGAGCGCCGTGGAGTGCGGCCTGCTTCGCTCGCTCGTCGACGGCGGGCTCGTCGAGGCGGCGCTCGTGGCCGAGGAGCTCGCGGCCGTCGACGTCAACGTGGCGGCAACGCTCGTCGCCGACCTCCTGGCGGTCGCGCCGCTGCTCGGCGCGGCCGCGCCCGAGGCCGCCGACCGCGTGCTGGCGCCGCTGCGCGCCACGGCCGGCGCGCCGCTGGCCGCCGTGGCGTTCGGCGAGGGCGACGCGGAGTCGGTCGCCCGGCGCGATGGCAGCGCCTGGGTCCTGCGCGGCTGGCAGCACGACGTCGCGAACGGATACGGCTGGCACGGCCAGGGCGCCGACGTATACGTCGTCGCCGCCCGGCTCGCCGCGGGCGGCCAGGTCGTCGTTGTCGTGCCCGGGCGCGCGCCCGGCCTGCACATCACCGGCGCCCGCGACACGGCGGGGCACCGCGCCGCCATCGCGCCCCGCATCCACTTCGATGACGTGCGTGTCGGGGCGGACGACGTCGTCGCGCTTCCCGGCGAGAGCGAGAAGCTCCTCGCCCGCGCCTCCGCCGTTGCCGCTGCGCTCGTCGGTGCGATGGCCGCGGGCGTTGCGCGCGCCGCCTTCGACCGCGCGCTGGCGCACGCCCGGGCGAGCGCCGGGCTCGAGGAGCAGGCCGTCGGGTTCCTGCTCGTGGACATCAAGGCGCGGATCGAGGCCATCAGGTCGCTCACCTGGCGCGCGTGCGCGGTGGTGCAGCGCAGCGGGGGCCGCGAGAGCGAGCTGGCCGTGGTCTCGAAGGTCTTCGCCTCCGAGACCGCCGTGCAGGCGGTCTGGGATGCGATGCGCGTCGTGGGCGCCGAGGCCTGCTCGACGCACCTGCCGCTCGCCCAGCTGCTCGCCGACGCCGTCGCCTATCCGCTGCGGCACGGCAGCAACCTGGGCGTGCGGCGGCGTCACCTGCACGAGCTGCTGCGCGCCGATGGCTACGACGCCCTCGCCTCGCTCGACGGCGATGCACCGGCTCCCGGCCCCGCCGCGGTCGCGGTCTAGCCCATGGCTTCCCACATCAGCCAACCGTCGCAGGACAAGGAGGAGAGGCAACGTGCTCACAAGGACCAGTAGCCGACTTCTGGCACCGATAGCCGTCACCGGGCTGATGCTCGGCCTGGCTGCCTGCGGTGGCTCGTCGGGCGACAGCAGCGATAGCGACGTCGGCAAGCTCGACACGTCGTCCTCGGCGCTCAAGTGCGGGCTGGGCAACGGCAAGGCGGCCAGCGGCACCCCGATCAAGATCCGCGCGATGGCCACCGCCAGCGGTGGCATCGACTTCAGCTCGGCGCCGAGATCGGCCGCCGCGTTCTTCAAGTGCGTGAACGCCAACGGCGGCATCAACGGCCGTCCGATCGACTACGCCTACGAGGACGACGCGCTCAACCAGCAGAAGGCGGCCCAGATCGCCGCGAAGTTCGCGGCCGATCGGTCGATCGTCGCGCTGGCCGGCGACGCCACGTTCATCGGGTGCGGCGCGGCCAACCCGGTGTACAAGAAGGCCGACCTGTACTCCATCACCGGCACCGGCGTCCCGCAGTCGTGCTTCGAGTCCTCCAACATCGCGCCGGTCAACGCCGGCCCTCGGATCAGCACCGTGGCGACGATGCAGTACCTGCAGGGCGCGGGCAAGGCCGACCGGGTCGGGCAGGTGTCCAACAAGGTGCCCGGCGTCGGCGACTGGAGCCAGGCCGGGGCCATCGCCTACGCACGGAAGAGCGACGGCGGCGCGAAGGTGGTGAAGTCGATACTCCACGACCCGACGGCGCTCGACGCCAACTCGATCGTGCTCGGCCTCAAGAACGCCGACCCGTCGGCCGTCATCCTCGAGGACCCGGCGCCGATGGGCGCGGCGGTGCTCAAGGCGGCGCTGACGCAGGGCCTGTCGAAGAAGTACGCCTGGACCTGCCTGTCGTCGTGCTACGACGCGTCCTTCCCCAAGCAGATCGGGCCGCAGTGGGAGGGCTTCATCTCGAACTCCGAGCTGCAGCTCGTCGACGCCAAGACCCCCGACAACATCCTCTGGCGCTCGGTGCTGCAGAAGTACGGGACGGCGAAGGACCCGCGTGACACGTTCGGGCAGTCGGGCTTCCTGGCGGCCAAGATCCTCACGGACACGCTGCTGAAGATGGACCCCAAGAACATCACCCGCGACACGGTGTCCAAGGCGGTCGTCGGGATCACGAACTACAAGTCGGACATCCTCTGCGCGCCGTGGTACTACGGCGAGGCCGACGCCCACAACGCCAACCACACGACGCGTATGGCGGTCGTCAAGGGCGGCAAGTACGTCGAGCTGCAGGGCTGCCAAGCGGCCAAGGACCCGGCGCTGGCCCCGATCCTGGCCCGCGAGAAGAGCGAGGGCCTGGTCGGCTGATGCTCAAGCCGTTCATCGTCACCGGGCTGGCCGTCGGTTCGCTCTATGCCCTGTCCGGCCTCGGGATGCTCGTCCTGTACCGCACGACGGGTGTCCTGAACCTGGCCTACGGCGCGCTCGGGGCGATGGCGGCGCTCATCAGCTGGGAGCTCATCCAACAGGGCACGGAGCAGTGGCCGTCCTACGCCGTCGGCGTCGGCGCTGCCACCGCCGCGTCGCTCTGCTACGGCGGCCTGCTCGGGCCCTACCTCGCCGAGCGCGAGTCCGTGGTCAAGGCGACCGCCTCGCTCGGCTTCGCGCTCGCGATCCTCGGCGTGCTCAACTGGTATTGGACCGACGACACGCGGACGTTGACGCTTCCGACCGACACGTCGGGATTCGACGTCGTCGATGTGCGCGTGAGCACCACGCAGCTCATCGCGCTCGCACTGGCGGTCGTCGTCGCGGTGGGAACGAGCGTCTACCTGCGGGCGTCGGGGACCGGTACCGAAATGCGCGCGCTCGCCGACGACCGCGAGCTCACCTCGATGCTCGGCGTGCGCGTGCGGCGCGTCGAAGCGCTGGCCTGGGGCGTGAGCGGCGCGCTGGCGGGCGTCTCCGGCCTGCTGCTCGCGGACCTCACGCAGCTCACCGCCAATTCGCTGACGTTTCTCGTCATCCCGGCTCTGGCGGCATGCGTCGTCGGGCGCTTCCGTTCGCTGGGATGGACGCTCTTCGGCGGCCTCCTGGTCGGAGTGCTCGAGGCGGTCGGCACGCCGTACGACTGGATCGCCGACTACCGGTCGGCCGCGCCGTTCGTCGTGGCCATCGTCGTCGTGCTCTACCTGCAGCGGCACAAGACCGTCACGATCGGGGCGGCGCGATGACTACCCTCACCGTCGCGGTCAGGCGCCGATCGGCGTGGCGGCCCGCGGCGGGGGTGCTGGGCGTCGTCGCGCTGCTCGTCATCGTCGGATTCGTCGTGCCGGCCGTCTTTTCGGTGTTCTGGGTACGGTCGTTCACCACCTCGGCGATCTATGCGATCGCGTGCGCCGGCGTCGGCTTGCTCTACGGGCGCCTGGGTCTCGTGTCGCTCGGGCAGATCGCGCTCGTCGGAGTGGGCGGCTGGATCACGCTGCGATTGGGCTACGGCACCGGCCTGCCGTACCCGATCCTGCTGTTGCTCGCGGGCGCGGGCACGTGCGTCATCGGCGTCATGGTCGGCATCCCGTCGCTGCGGCTGAGCGGTCTCAACCTCGCGATCGTGACGCTCATGTTCGCCGGGGCGTTCGCGATCGTCTTCAACGCCACCGGTTTCCCGAACGGCGGCGGGGGGTTCCTCGGCCGCGCGACCGGATCGGTGCAACGCCTCGCCCTCGAGCGCCCCACGCTCGGGCGGGGCGACGGCGGCTACTTCCGCTACGTGTTGATGGTCGCGGCGCTCATGTTCGGCCTGCTCGCGCTCCACGTGCGCAGCCGGCCCGGCCGCCAGTGGGCCGCCATCCGCCAAAGCGAGGCCGGCGCGCTTGCCAGCGGGGTCGACACGACGCGCAGCAAGCTTTGGGCGCTCGCCGTCGTGTCGTTCACGACTGGTGTCGCCGGCGGGTTGCTGGCCGCGAACGCCGGCGTGCTCGACCCGGGCAACTTCGGCGCCTCGGAGTCGATCGTGCTGTTCGCCGTCGTGCTCATCGGCGGCGCGTTCAGCCTGCTCGGCGGCGTGCTGGGCGGGCTGCTCAGCCAGGCCTTCCCGTCGCTGTTGGACGAGATCGGCGTCAACGGCAACCTCATCCTGCTCGTCTTCGGCGTGGGCCTCGTGCACGCGGTCAGCACCGCGCCGCAGGGCATCGCCGGACAGCTCCAGGGCCTGGCCGCACTCGTGCGGCGGCGGGTGGGGGCGCTGGAGGACGGCTGATGCTGGAGGTGCGCGACCTCACCGTCGCCTTCGGAGGCGTCAAGCCGCTCGACGGTGTGACGTTCCGGCTGGACGACGCGGTCTGCGGCCTCGTTGGTCCGAACGGGGCGGGCAAGACCACGTTCTTCAACTGCGTGAGCGGGTTCGTGCGGCCGAGCGCGGGCTTGATCGTCGCCGATGGCACCGAGCTGCTGGCGCTGACGCCGCACCTGCGCGCGCGCTGGGGGCTGCGGCGCACGTTCCAGCAGGAGCAGGTCATCCAGGCGCTCGACGCCTATGACAACGTCCGGGTGGCGGCCGACGAGTTCGGCGCAAGCGGGCATGACGTGCGCGACGCGCTCGCCTTCGTCGGCCTCGAGCGCGTCCACCGCTCCGGCGCGGCGCTGTCGATGCTCGAACGGCGGCTCGTCGAGATCGCCAGGACCGTCGTCGGCGGGCCGCGCGTGATCATGCTCGACGAACCCGGCGCCGGGCTAGCCGAAGCGGAGACCGAGCGCCTCGTCGCGCTCATCCGCGAGATCCCCGCGCGCTACGACGCGCAGGTCGTGCTCGTCGACCACGACATGGAGCTTGTCGCATCCGTCTGCTCGACCACCGCGGTGCTCGACTTCGGCCGGCTCATCGCCCTGGGCCCGACGTCGGAGATGCTCCGCGACGACACGGTGCGCCGCGCGTACCTGGGCACCGAAGAGGTGCTCGCGTGAGCGTCGACGATGCGCTCGTGCTCGTGGAAGTGCCGGTCGCCCGCGGCGGCTCGCGCGGGGGATCGCTCGGCGTCGACGCGTTCATCGAGCACTTCGAGCGCTCCGAGGCCCACAAGTCACCGCACTTGGACGGCTGAGGCGCGTAGAAAGGCGCGGTCCACTGCCCAAGGGCGACGGAGGACTTGAATCCCTTCGGCTCGCCAGCTCTGCGTAAACGCGACTGCAAAACGCAGCCGGTGCCGCAAACGCACACCTCGCGCGGAGGCAAAAGCGTCCTCTGAATGACGAATATCGCGACCGTTCCTTGACCCTTGTCGGAGCGGCCCCTAGAAGACGCCGACGTTGTTGGCCCGAACTCGAGGCCGGAGGAGAGTACATATGAATGCTGAGGTGCGGTCGCTTTTGCAGTTACGCAGAATCATCGTCGCCCTTGCGGTTGCGTCACTTGCCGTTGTTGTTGCCGCTTGCGGCGGCGATGCAAAAACCAACGGCGACACGAAGTCCAACAAGCCGACGACGCTTACGCTTCTCTCCTTCACGGGGTCACCATCCGATCAGCCGCCAATACGGAAGTTCTATGCGCTGTACGAGAAGGAACACCCGGGTGTCAAGGTAAAAATTACCTTTGTACCGCTAGCGAACTACGCCGCCGTGCTGCGGACCAGGTTGCTGGGAGGAAACGCGACCGATGTGTTCCGGGTCACCACCGCGCATGATGCTGGCTATGGGATTTGGGATCTCGCTCCCACAGGCAAGCTCCTTCCCCTGAACGGACAGACCTGGACCAACAGCGTGCCGCCGATTCTGCGTGACGCGGCTGGGTATCAAGGTAAGTCGTACGCATGGTTCAACGACTTCTCCGGATACTGGACGTTCTACAACACGGAGCTCTACAACAAGGCCGGGGTTAAGCCTCCTACGACTTTTAGCGAAGTGCTGGACGCATGCAAGACGATCCGTGCCAAGACGGGGAAGATCCCATTCGCGCTCGGCGGCGGCCTCGTCAACGCCATGTATATGATCAACTTCGCCATGGCGTCCACCACGGTGCTCGGACGAAACCCCAACTGGAACACCGAGCGCAGTGACGGCAAGACGTCGTTCGCCGCGACGCCGGGCTGGACGACGCAGTTCAAGCAGTACCTCGCGATGCGCGACGCGGGCTGCTTCCAGCCGAACCCGGTGAGCACGTCGTTCCCGGAGGCGCTCTCGCTGATGACCTCGGGAAAGGCGGCGAGCATGGTGATCGTAAGCGTGGTTCGCGGCGCGCTGTCGACGAACCCGGCCATCAAGCTTGGCGCGTACGTTCTGCCCGGGTCCAACAACCCGTCGGAGACCAGGCTTGGCGTTCAGGCCAACGACGGCGTCGCAATCAGCGCGTCGACAAAGCACAAGGCCCAGGCGCTCGAGCTCCTCGCGTGGCTCAGTAAGGCGGAGACCAGCCGTCAGTACGGGAAGATCACAGGTTCGATCACGGCAGACGATGCGAGGAACGCGAGGCTCCCGGCCGGGATGGAGCCGCTCAAGCCGTACTTCGGCTCGCCCGACAAGATGGTCCTGCTCCCGATCGTGACGTGGCCGGCCGAGACGGCGGGCGGGATCCTGGGACCGGACATGCAGGCGCTGTACCTCGGCAAGAAGTCGATCCCCCAGGCCCTTTCCGACCTGGACAAGTCGTACGACAAGGGATTCCACGGCTGACCCAGTGACTGCCGGGCGTATCGCGACCGTGGAGCGCCGCCCTCCGGGGCGCGAGAACTCGCAACGTTCCTCCTCCGCCAAGCACGGAGGGCGGGCACACCGCCCGCCCTCCGTGCCGTGGGTGTTCGCGGCGCCCGCGTTGACGTGCGCGATCGTGCTGTACCTGCTGCCGAACGTGAGCGCGCTGTACTACTCGCTCACCCAGTGGGACGGGCTCACCCACCCGTCCTTCCGCGGCGTCGGGAACTTCGTCGACCTCTACCACGACGATGGCGCCCGTCGGGCGCTTCGGAACACCCTGCTGCTCGCGGGCGTTTTCGCGCTCGCGGTCAACGTCATCGGCTTGGCGCTGGCGGTGGGTACCCACCGGGTGCTGAAGTCGCGCAACTTCCTACGAGCCCTCTTCTTCGCGCCGCTGGTCATCAGCCCGCTGGCGGTGTCGTACGTGTGGCAGTACATGCTCCAGCCCGAGGGGCCCGTGAACGCCATCCTCGGCGGGATCGGGCTGGGAGCGCTCGAGCATCCCTGGCTCGGGGACCCGACGACCGCCCTGTGGGTCCTCGTCATACCGCTCGTCTGGCAGTTCTCCGGCTTCGCGATGGTCGTGTACCTCGCAGGCCTGCAAGGGATCCCTGAGGAGCTGTACGAGGCGTCGAGTGTGGACGGTGCCAGCGCGCTGGAGCGCTTCCGCTCGATCACGCTGCCCCAGCTTGCGCCGTCGATGACGGTAGTGGTGGCGTTGTCGACGATCATTGGCCTGCGGCTGTTCGATCAGGTGCTCGCCCTCACCGGCGGCGGCCCGGCGAACGCGACTGAGACGCTCGCGACCGAGCTTTATCAGCAGGCGTTCACCTTCACGCGCTTCGGGTACGCGACTGCGCTCGCTGTGGTCCTCAGCGCGCTCATCATCGCGATCACCGTGGTGCAGATCGTCGTGCTGCGTCGTCGAGAGGCCAGGTACGCCTGATGGAGATGTACCGATACCGGTGGACCTCGTTCCTCCGAGAGCTGGCGTTCCTCGCGCTCGGCGCCGTGTTCCTCATTCCCGTCTACTTCCTGGTCATCGTGGCGCTCAAGCCGACGGAGGAGGTCGCCGTCGACCCGATGGGCTTTCCGCACCACCTCACACTCTCGGGCTTCTCGGAAGCCTGGACGAGCGCTGGCTCGGGCGGTCTCGGCGGAGCGCTCATCAGCAGCGCTCTGGTGACGATCTGCGCCGTGGTGCTCCTGCTCGCGATCGGCATCCCATGCGCCTACGTGGTTGTCCGGCGGCCGAGCAAGCTCGCTGCGTCGGTGGCCGGCCTCTTGCTGCTCGGGATCATCCTGCCCTACCAACTCGGGATCCTTCCCCTCTACTCCGCGATGAACAGTGTCGGGTTGGTCGGCTCGCGGCTGGGCGTGATCGTCGTCTATGTCGGCCAGCTCACGCCGTTCACGGTGTTTCTCCTGACCGGGTTCATCAGGAAGCTCCCTCGCGACTACGAGGAGGCAGCGCAGGTGGACGGAGCCGGACCCCTGCGCACGCTCCTGGGCACGGTCGTGCCCCTGCTGCGCCCCGGCATCGCGACAGTGGCCATCCTCGACTCACTGATCGTGTGGAATGACTTCTTCGTCCCGGTGATCTGGCTCAACGGAGCCGAGCACGTGA
>Ga0307278_10001289_pt1 | contig 12497 bp, 8 predicted proteins | sample ER_DNA_117_FD_194482 | JGI IMG/M metagenome (GOLD analysis project Ga0307278, IMG submission 194482) | Bulk soil microbial communities from the East River watershed near Crested Butte, Colorado, United States - ER_DNA_117 | ecosystem: Environmental > Terrestrial > Soil > Floodplain | place: USA... | reverse complement strand
GACCCACGGATTAGAAATCCGTTGCTCTATCCGGCTGAGCTACGGGCGCAATTGACGACGGCAATATGTCGCCGAGCCGCGCAGAAAATCCAGCGGGAATCGCTGCCGCCTTCGACAAGGCTACTCCGAAGGCATTCGCGAGCGGGCCGCGTGCCAGGGAAGCATTGAAGCGCTGTTACCGAGATTGACGCGCCGATAGAATCTTGATAGAGGCTGATGCGCGGACGCCGCTGCTCCGCAGACATGGCGAAGAAAACTTCATCGGCCGACCCATCGCTGCCATTGCATGAAATACTGGAGGCCGAGTTCACTGCGCTCCACGGAGAATTGCCTGCAGATTATTCAAGGTTAACCGAGCCGGCTGCTCGGTTGAAAGCCATTTGGTCTGCGATTCATGGTCTCAAAGAAAAACGGTCGGCGCTCTGCATTTCCGGCGGCGGCATTCGCAGCGCGACCTTTGGACTAGGAGTCTTACAAGGTCTGGCGCGCTGCGGACTGCTCGACAGGTTTCACTATCTTTCCACCGTTTCAGGCGGCGGATATATCGGTGGCTGGTTGAGTGCCTGGATCAAGAATCATGCGCATGGCATTGGCGGTGTCGTGGAGCAAATGCAACAAAACAGGTCCGATTCCACTCTCAATCCCGAGTCTCAACCGATTCGCCATCTCCGGGCATTTAGCAATTATCTCGCGCCCAAAACCGGTCTTACCTCCGTAGATTCGTGGACGCTTGTTGCCACCTTCATCCGCAACATGTTTTTGAACTGGCTGGTTTTAATCTCCTGGCTGGCAGCCGCGATGATGATCCCCAGATTGTATCTGGCGGCGATCAACGTGGAGCCAAACTGGGGCACGTGGACGGCCGCCGTTGAGCAGCAGTGGAACGTAGGCCTGGCAATCTTGTTAGTGATTGGCTTCGCATTGATCGCCGTGGCCATGGCTTACGCAATTATCGACGTTCCTTCCACTGGCAACGCGCAATTATCGCAACGCAGTTTTCTGAAGTATCGCCAGCTTCCGTTGGTCCTCGCGGCTCTCATCCTCGCCGAATGGTGGGCATTATTCCGTAACGTTTACGGTAACGAGCCATTTCAACCTGCTAATTGGCTATTCAAAATCGTCGGTTTCACTGTCGCGAGCTATTTAACCGCTGGTTTGCTTGGGATAGCCATTCTTGCATTTCGCAAGCAAAAGGCAGGGCCCACTCATTTTGCCGCTTCGCTTCTTCGGCTCGGTGTGGTCCTGCTCACGACTGCGCTCGGGGGTTTTTGTCTTTGGGCAATCGCGACCCACATGTTTTTTGCTCCCGCGCAAAACGCTCTCAACTACGTTTGCTTTGCGCCTGCGCTGATTCTTGCCGCGCTGTTGCTGGTGAATTTTCTCTTTACTGGCCTAGCAAGCTGGGTTTCGAAAGATGAAGATCGCGAATGGTGGGGGCGTTCGGCGGCCTGGATTCTCATCACGATTTTCGGCTGGATATTGGTGAACGTGATCGTTCTTTGGGGGGCCCAGGCAATCACGGCAGAAACGGGAAACCGCCTCGATGTTTTTCTCGGACAAGTGAAGGCGAATCCGGCCGCAAAGGCGATCCTCGGCGCCTTTGGAGGCGTAACAGGCATCGTCGGCGCCTTGCTGGCACTTCGATCTAAAATCGCGAGAAAACCCGGCAAGGAAGGCGGATTGCAGTGGCCGTTGATGATCGTGGCCATTGTTTTCTTCGTGCTTCTATCGATCGTAATTTCGTGGGTTCTGCTTCTGATTGGCTCACAGCCCTGGGCGCAACACACCGCTGCATTGCTTTTAGGTCAGGACGAGTCCAAAAGCACAAACCCAAATTACTGGCGTCTTCAACTCTTTGTTGTCTTCTTTCTTACGGGCGCCACGCTGTTTTTCGGCATCGTGATGGGTTTCTTCATCAATGCCAACCGGTTTTCCCTTCATGCGACCTATCGCAACCGGTTGATCCGCGCCTACCTTGCCGCTTCGCGCACCACCGAGCAGCGTAAGCCGCATTTGTTTACCGGGTTTGATCCGGAAGATAATTTTGAGTTGCACAAATTGTCTCCCGAAAAGCCTCTTCATGTGATCAACGGCGCGCTCAATCTCGTGAAAGGCGAGCAGCTGGCATGGCAAGAGCGGAAGGCTGAATCTTTCACGATGAGCCGACTGCATTGCGGTTCTCTGCACATTGGTTACCGGCCCTCGACCGACTATGGTGACGCGATTACACTCGGAACTGCGCTCGCCATCTCCGGCGCCGCCGCCAATCCCAATATGGGATATCATTCCTCGCCTGTGGTCGGCTTTCTCATGGCGCTGTTCAACGTGCGCCTGGGCTGGTGGCTCGGCAATCCAGGACCTCCAGGCGCTGACACCTGGCACCGATCTGGACCTGGATACGCCGTAGGGCCGCTCTTCTCAGAGGCGCTCGGCAATACGACGGATCGCTACAAATACGTGAATCTTTCCGATGGCGGGCACTTCGAAAATCTTGGGTTGTACGAGATGGTATTGCGCCGGTGCCATCACATTGTGGTGAGCGATGCGGGTGAGGACCCGGAATGTTCCTTCGCTGATCTCGGTGAAGCCGTGCGCAAAATTCGAATCGATTTTGGAATCCCGATCGAGTTCGGTCCAATGAGCATTTATCCCCGCAGCCAAATCGACGCGCTAAAAGGTCCGGGCCACAATTGTGCCATTGGTCGCATCCGCTATTCAGTGGTGGACGGTTCCGCCGCTCCCGATGGCGTTATCGTTTACATCAGACCGGCTTGCTATGGCGATGAGCCCCGCGACATCTACGAATACTTTAAGACGAGCGAAACCTTCCCGCACGAGAGCACGGCCAATCAGTTTTTCTCCGAATCGCAATTTGAGAGCTATCGTATGCTCGGCGTGCACACGATGGAAAAACTTTGCACGGATTGCGGCGGCGATTTTCGCTGTTTTGTTCGCGACGTTTTAAAGAGGCACCTTGAGATGGAGGCGCCCGTTTGGCTGGCGAAACTGCTCGACGCACCGGAAAACGAAACCAGGGTTTGAAATTGCAGTGAGCGCTTTTGGTGGGGCGCGAGTGTCCCCTGATTGTCATTTGGGTGCGGCTGTTTCCTTGAATCCTTGGAATTTCCTTGTCAGAGGGTTCATGGCGGACGTACCAATAAAAGCTCGGTGAAAGCGTTGCAGCCAGCGAGAGGCCATCTACTCCATCTCATTCGAGTCGGAAGCTGCCTGGTTGCATGCGTGTTTCTCGCATTTGCCGGTTGCAAGAAAAACGAGCCAATCGACGAGGCGAAAGCGAGTGGCCTAACGACCGCCGATTTCCCGCAGACCACCGCCGACATTTTCAGACCGATGGACGGCGGCATCGATCTTTCGCCCGAAGAAATCATGGGGCGCAACACATGGAATCTTTGGAGCGGAGGCAATCAACATTTTTGGAACCGCGCAGCGCAGGATAGCTACGGTTTAATGGACCTCCTCAAGATGCTCGATAACCGCAAGTATCCGAGGGGCAATCGTTTTGAGATATTGGGCGCGGTGAACGAGCCGGGCTTTCGCGCTGCAAGCAAGCCGGATGAATATGGCTTGTGGTTAGATGAGCAAACCGAGCCCGAGCCGGCCGGGATTGACGAGAAAGTTTACGGCAAACCCTCCGGTGTGCTCGGCTACCGCTTGTTCCCGAATCCAGACTTCAACGACGAAGCGCGCAAGAAGTGGAACGGCAGCCGGTTCATGAACGATCCGACCTACTACAACGACAACAAACTCGTTCGTCCGTACCGCGTCGGCGTGGCCTGCGGCGCCTGCCACATCGCGCCGTATCCGAATAATCCGCCAGCGGATCGGGAAAATCCTCACTGGGAAAATCTCGCGTCGGCTATCGGCAACCAATACATCAACGAAGGAAAGGTCTTCGCCTGCAACGTTGAGAAGGGCGGGTTCTTTTACGAAATGCTCGTCGCGCAGCCGCGCGGAACTTCCGACACGTCGCGCATCGCGACCGATCACATTAATAATCCAAACGCGATCAATCCAATCTTTTTGCTGGCGGAACGCGAGCGAATCGCGACGCCCGAAAAAATGGCGGGCGGAACCCTAGCCTTGCCAGGAGAAAAAGACGAGATGTCGGTGCCGCACATTTTGAAGGACGGCGCGGATTCCATCGGTGTGGCCGGGGCGACCATTCGTGTTTACGTCAACATCGGCATGTTTTCCGAGTATTGGTTGACGCGCCACAATCGGCTTATTGGCCTCACGCCACAAAAACCTTTCGAGATTTCGTATGCGCGCGAGCATTCGGTTTTCTGGCGCGCAACCGAAGAACGTCTCGCAAATATCGCTGCGTTTTTCCGCCGGCTAAAACCGTTTCATCTCACCGACGCTCCCGGCGGCCAGGCTTACTTCGCCACGGACGAAGCGGTCATGACGCGCGGAAAAGAAGTTTTCGCCGAAAGCTGCGCGGCATGCCATTCGAGCAAACAACCGCCACCAAATATCGATCCGCGCTCCGGTGAAGGAAAAGCCTGGTTCCGCGCGGCAGTGATGGCACCCGATTTTTTGGAGAATAATTTTCTATCGAACGATAAGCGTTATCCATTAACCAAAATCGAAACGAATTCCGCGCGGGCGTTCGCGACGAATGCAAAAGCTGGTCATGTGTGGGACAACTTCTCGTCGCAGACTTACAAAGAAATCTCGCCCGTCGACGAACTGGAGTTTTTCAATCCGTTTGATGGGGCACGTCCCATCAAATTCAAACCAAAAAACAAAAATGTTGGGCCCGGTTATTATCGGACTCCATCACTCGTCAGCCTCTGGAGTTCGGCGCCGTTTTTGCACAATAATGCGCTGGGCAAATTCACTGGCGATCCCTCGGTGGCGGGCCGCATGGAGGCGTTCACCGATGCGGCGGAGAAATTACTCTGGCCTGAGAAACGACTGAACAAAGCTTCAATCTGGCGAACCCAAAACGAATGCACGCTGCATTTGCGCAAGGAGTTTGTGCCGAAGCCGCTGCAAGCCCTCGCGGATAAGGATGGCTATATCAAGATCGGGCCCGTCCCGAAGGGCACGCCGCTTAACTTGATCGCGGACCTTGAACCTGATTTCGGCCAATTGATTGTCTTGCAGGCCAAGATTGCGAAGGCGCTGCTGAAGATTCACACCATGAATCTTTCATCAGACCAAGCCACAGCCGAATTGATCAAATCGGTTCCGGAACTGCTGGCGGCGAATAAGTGCCCGGACTTTATCGAGGACAAGGGTCACTATTTTGGCACAGATTTGCCTGATAACGACAAACGCGCGCTGATCGAATATCTCAAAACGCTGTAATGCGCTGTATCTCTTACTTGCATAGCAGTCGTCGAGCGCACGTTCTGGGTAGCGCACGCGTCTCGCGTGCTGGTTTCGGCGTCGCGCCGAAACAATCTTTCACGGTTCAGTCCGAAGGGAAAGTTCGCGACGGCGGGACACGGTCGCCAAGCACGCGAGACGCGTGCGCTACCCAGCGCGCCCCGCGCCATCTTCCGTAGGTTCAAATGATTCTGGGATCTGGTTCGTATTTAAGTTAACAAAAGGAGAAAAACATGACAGTTACGGTTGCAGAAATGTTGAAAATGTCGCAAGCGCAGCTCGACGATCTTTTCACGCAAAGTCCTGCCGGTGAAATGCCGAGTGGCGAAGCCAAAGGAACGGCCATCGTTGCGCCGGGAACAACTTACACGCGGAACATCGCTAATTTTATAAATCATTTTGCGTGGCAGGGAAAAGTTTTCGACCCGGCGAAAGGGGTGTTGCGGAACAAAATCCTGCCATTTGGGCTCAACGCGATCATCGCCAAAGTTTATAAGGCTCCGAGCTGGCTGGATAACAAGGAGTGCATCGTTCTCGATTATTCGGAAACTTCGCTGGTCGCCCACTGGATTCGCGATGAAATTCGTGAAGTCGCGCCGCACGTTTATCTCGGAAAAGTCTATTGGAGCAAAAAACGGCTAATCGATTTTGCGCTAGAGTTCCCAACGCCCGGATAATCGCGCTTTACGGCCATGCATCCCGCGAACGTCGTCGGTGTCTTCGCCTAGAACCTTTCCAATCGTGAATTCAAACACGAGTCGCCCAATGCCGCGCGCTAATACCAGCTCGCGGTTCTTAAACTGGACTAGCAATACCTTCATGTTCCTTTTGCAAATGGAACGCCGATTCGACCCATGGCTGCGCCCGGCGTTTGATAGCGTGTTTCGCGATCCGATCGCGCGCTTGACCACAGCGCTCATCAACATGCAGCGCAAGGACGAAGGGTTGAAGATCGCCGAGGAAAAGCTTCTGCCGGATGAGGAAGAGTATCTTAACTCAATCATATCCAGCTTTACCACGCAGATGCGAGGGCTCTGGAAGCCTGGTGGCTTTGAACGAGGCGGAAATACCAAGACACACGGTATCGTGCGCGGTGAGTTCATTGTTCACGACAGCCTACCGCCACAGTTCCAGCACGGCATCTATGCCAAACCGCAAACCTTCCGTTGTTGGGTTCGTTTCTCCGGGCCGGGTCCTTACATCACTCCGGACATCGACGATGTGGGCTTTATGAGCATCAGCATTAAGCTCATCGGCGTACCAGGGCCAAAGTTGATGGATGAGGAAAGGTTCACCCTGGATATGTTCGGCGTTTCCCCACCAACCTTTGTAACACAGGACACAAAAGCGAATGCGCACCTGCAGAAATGGAGCATGAAAAACGCGCAGATTTTTCACTTCGTTAATTTTCAGCAGCCGCACATCCTGGACATGATCATGCAAGGACTGTGGACCAAGACCCAGAGCAGCCCGTTTGAAGCTCCTTACTTTAGTTGCGTACCGTATCTGCTGGGAGAAGGCCAGGCGATGCAATACTCGGTCTGGCCGAAAACGAAGAAGAAAACTCCGATTCCGCGGCTTCCTTTTCGACCGCCGGACGATTATCTGCGCGATGCGATGGTCAAGGCGCTGAACGAGGGAGACGTGGAGCTGGACATCCGCTTGCAATTGCAAACCGATCCCTTCCTGATGCCCATCGAGAACAACGGTGTGCTCTGGCCCGAGAGACTTTCTCCGCGGGTCTCAGTGGCAACGCTGCGTCTTCCGAAGCAGAAGTTCGACTCTCCGGCTCAAATGGAATTCGCCAAAAAGCTATCCTACAACCCCTGGCATACGATCGCCGAGCATCGCCCGCTCGGTAATCAAAGCCGCGCCCGGCGGCGAATGTATCTGGAGTTGTCAACCCTGCGGCACAACATGAACAAGGTGCCTCATTACGAACCGACCGGAGACGAGGTGTTCGAGTAGGAGTCTGTCATGACTCCGCAGTCGAACTTCATGGTTCTCGCGCCGATCGATCCAAAGCGTGAGATGGAGCTTCGGCAGTTGCTTGATTCGATGAACCGCGCGCCGGGTCGCGTGGATCCGAATAACGACCTGATACCTTTCGGAGAATTCGAAACGCTGCATTTTGCACGGCTTATTATTCTCGACGATAAGACCACCGAAGATATTCGTGTCTATGGATTGGCCCCTCGCAGTTATCCGTTGTATCTGGCGTTCCTGGGGGATATCGATGGCGATGTAAGTGCGTTTTTGGGCAAGTTGATCAAGCGCGCGGGAAAGGGCTTGGGCAGAATTTTTTCGTGCTGCGAAGGATTCGACTCCGATACAGATCTCCTCGCGTGGATGAGGCAACACCATGCTCCTGCTATTGCAGCTTACGTAAATTGGAGAGGGCGAACGGTGCGCCAGATTCGCGAAGAGGCGGCGCTGTATGAGGCGCTCGAAAACTACATCGAAGAGAACGCAACTGTCCTTCGGGATCTGACGCCATTGGAGTGCCACGCAAACCTACGGGACTTCATCACCGCGGAGAAATCGGCGGGGCGGCTAAGCTTGTCTGAGGAGAGTCCAACGCCGCTAGGATGGCAAATTAAAAACTTGCTGCATTTAATCGGGCTGCCACTTCTGGTCTTGATTGCATTGCCGCTTCTCATCGTTATTGCGCCGTTCTATATCATTGCGCTTCGCCGCTTGGAGAAGACCGACCCTGAAGTCTGTCCGATCGCCGATCAGAAACATTGTGAGAACCTTTCGCGCTTCGAAGACCACGACATCACAAATCAATTCAGCGCGATGGGAAGTCTCAAGCCCGGCTTTGTACGGCTTTTAACTACAATCGGTGTGCTTAAAACTGTGAACTATGGCGCGCGGCATATTACACGACGCGGTCGTCTCGGTCGCATTCGCTCGATCCACTTCGCGCGCTGGGTGTTCGTGGCCAGCACTGAGCGGATGGTCTTTTTCAGCAACTACGACGGCAGCGTCGAGAGCTACATGGATGACTTCATCAACAAGACCGGTTTCGGATTGAACGCTTCTTTCAGCAACGGAATCGGTTATCCCAGGACTAATTGGCTGGTGCTGGATGGTTGTAACGACGAGCGAGATTACAAGGAATACCTCCGTCGCCACACATTGCCTACGCAAGTTTGGTACAAGGCGTATCCAGGCCTGACCGCAGTTGACTTGGAAATGAACACACGCATTCGCCAGGGATTGGAATCATTATCCATGAGCGACGAGGAGGCCCGCGAGTGGGTTGCCCTGCTATGAGCGAAGTAGACTACGCCGACGTGCAAGGTTTGGTGCGCTTCGGTTATGGCCACATGACGCGCGCCTCCTATGCGCTTGTGAAAGTGAAGAACGTAACTGCAGCGAAATCCTGGCTTCTCTCCGCTTCCATAACCAGTGCTGTCGCAACAAAGCCGCCACCTGTGACCGCCTTGAACGTCGCGTTCACGGCAGCCGGCCTCAGTGCGCTTGGATTACCTCAGTCAGTAATTGCCGGATTCTCTCACGAGTTTCGCGGAGGGATGACGGAAGAAAGTCGTGCGCGGCAATTGGGAGACGTCGGGAAGAACGCTTCATTAAACTGGGCGTGGGGCGGCAATGGACGCGAGCCGCATGTACTGGTGATGTTCTTTGCTGAACCGGGGCAGTTCGATTCCTTTATCGAAAGCGCCAAAGGCAACACTTGGACCGATGCATTCGAGGAGCTGACTTGGCTTGGCACCAGCGATCTCGACGAGAATGAACCGTTCGGCTTCGCCGACGGCATTAGCCAGCCGCAGATAGACTGGGAGCAGCAGCGACAAACGCCTTGCAGTCAGATCGAATATACAAACATCGTTGCGCTAGGTGAATTCCTGCTCGGCTATCGCAACGAATACGGAAAAATAACCGATCGGCCTTTGCTGGAACCCGATGACGCCAGCGCGGGATTGCTTGCCGCGGAGGATGCGCCGGAGAGAAAAGATCTTGGCCGTAACGGCACCTATCTCGTCATGCGGCAGTTGGAACAGAATGTCCGGAACTTTTGGCAGTCCCTCTATCAGCAAGCCGGTGGAAATCTTGCGGAGACCGACAAGCTGGCGGCGAAGATGGTTGGCCGAACGAAAGCAGGCGACCCTTTGGTGCCAATTCAACCGCAACCGATCCCCGGAATGGATCCGGCCCGCGCCCAGCAGAATCAATTCACGTACGAAAGCGATCAGGCTGGGGCGCGCTGTCCTTTCGGAGCACATATTCGCCGCTCGAATCCGCGCAACAGCGACTTCCCTGAGCGACGCATTGGCGCCCTGAGAAAACTCATTATTATGCTGGGTCTTGGCCCCAGGGGTTTCCACGACGATCTGATCTCGTCGGTTCGTTTCCATCGTATTCTCCGGCGCGGACGCGAATATGGCCCCGAACTATTACCTGCGGACGCGCTGGCGTCATCACCATCAAACGACCCCGAACGCGGGTTACATTTCGTCTGTCTCAACGCAAATATCCTGCGCCAATTCGAGTTCTTACAAAACGCATGGATCATGAACACCAAGTTCTCGGGCTTAACCGGAGAGAGCGATCCGCTACTTGGAAATCGCGAGGCGATACCCGGCTGTCCGGTTACCGGCGATTTCACGACGCCTGGCGACGGCAGTCTGCGCCGCCGCATCTCGGGCCTGCCGCAATTCGTCACCGTGCGCGGCGGCGCTTATTTTTTTCTGCCAAGCCTCCGCGCCATACGGTACTTCGCCAGAGATGGAAGTGCATAGGAGCACCGCTATGAAGACGAGGCGAAACTGTTCGGGTATTCTGGCGATCCTCTATTCGCCGAAAAGGTCACGCAAGGCCGCGCGGGCCGCGTGATAACCGCACATTCCGTGAACGCCACCGCCCGGCGGAGTCGAGGCGGAGCATAGATAAACGCCGGGCAACGGGGTGCGGTAAGGGTTAGTGCTAAGGATTGGCCGCGCAATCAGTTGACGGAAATTTGCAGCGCCTCCGTTGATATCGCCTCCAGCTAGATTTGCGTTCGATTTCTCCAGATCGACGGCGCCCATGCTGTGCCGCGCCAGAATGCAATCACGAAAACCGGGCGCAAACCGCTCAATTTGCGATTCAATTCGCGTTGACATATCGATCTTGCAATCGAACGGAACATGGCAATACGCCCAGAGCGTGTGTTGATGATGCGGAGCGCGCGTTTCATCAAATAAGCTTTGCTGGGCAACCAGCACAAATGGACGATCGGGAATTTTTCCACGCGCGACTTCTCGCTCTGCCTGAGCAATTTCATCGAGCCCGCCACCGAGATGAATTGTGCCAGCATGCTTGCAAGCTTCAGTTTTCCATGGAATCGGCGAGCTCAGCGCATTGTCAATTTTGAAGATTCCCGGCGCGTGCCGGAAACGATGGAGTCGCCGGCGATACCATGTGGGCAACCGTTCCCCGGCGATCCGCAAAAAATTCCACGGCGAGATGTCGAGCAGAACGGCGCGCGATTTCGGCAAATCAGTAAGACGCTCTACGCGATGCCCGGTAGCGATTTCGCCTCCCAGTTCACGGAGATAAGCGGCCAACGAATTCGTGATTGCCTGTGAGCCGCCTCGCGGAATTGGCCATCCCACGGCGTGGCCAGCCATTCCGAGCACAAGCGCAAATGCAGATGACACAGGCGCATTCAGCGGCAGAAAAGAATGCGCGGCGATTCCAGCGAACAACGCGCGCGCCGGTTCGTACTTGAAAAGAAATTTCGCGAATAGTGCTGCCGGGCAAACCGCAGGAATTCCAAATCGTGCGAGAGCAATCAGGTGTCGCGGCAAGTGCAGCATTGGTTGCAGAAATTCCGCGGCCAGTTTTTCCCAGTCGCGCGAAAGAGGCTTGAGCAGCCGCCCATAGGCGGGTCCGTCGGTATTCAATTCCGCCGCTGTAAGATCGACATCACGATGCAAACACGCGGCGGTCCCATCATCGAGCGGATGCGCCAGCGGGATCTCTGGTTGAATCCAGGCGAGCCCGAATCGATCGAGTGGGAGAGTTTTAAAAAAAGGCGAACCGGCAGCAAGTGGATGAACTGCCGAGCAGAGATCGTGGACGAAACCGGGCAGCGTCAGTTCGGCCGAGCGCGCGCCGCCGCCAATGATGGCGTTGGCTTCGAGCACCTGCACGGAACATCCCGCTCGCGCGAGAACAATGGCGGCCGCCAGCCCGTTGGGCCCGGAGCCAACGACAATGGCATCATATTCAATCGACATATTGAAGAGCGCAGGAAAAGCAGGTCGATTGTGCGGTTGATCCACAAGCGACAGCAATGGCGAAGGACTCGGCGATGAAACGCATCGGCATCATGTTGCTTCAGTTGCTGGTGACCGCTGCCGGCATCTGGTATGTGTTTCACGATCCACAAAAGCGAGCACAGATCGCGGATGCACGGGATGCCGTCATGTGAAAAGCGCTTGTGCGCGCGGCGGTTCTCCGGCAGTTTCGTCCCGTCATGGCAGCAGATCGCAGACTCGGTTGTCTTAGTATCTTTTTGTTCGTCGCCCTTTGCGTTAGTCTGTTCGTCAACTTCGTGCTGATGGTCGCCGCGTTTCAGCGCTTTGGCGGCGTGCGGGAACCCGAACCGATTCCGCGCTTCCGAGAGATACTGCTTCAGCGAGGCAGCCGCGGAAGCGCTGACAAAATCGCCGTGATTACCATGCGCGGCTTAATCAGTTCTTCGCTCCCGGGCACCGTTACCGATTCGATGGTCGATGACATGCGCGCTGCGCTGCAACAGGCTCGGGACGACAATCGCGTCAAAGCCATCGTCCTGGAAGTCGACTCCCCCGGCGGAGAGGTGACCGCATCCGATGCGATCTATAGCGCTTTGGTCAAGACGCGCGCGAAGAAACCGGTTGTAGTTTACATGGATTCGCTCGCCGCCTCAGGCGGTTATTACGTCTCCTGCGGCGGCAAGTATCTGATGGCAAACGAAACGACGATCACCGGGAGCATCGGCGTCATTATCCAAACTCTGAACTACGAGCAACTGTTTAACAAAATTGGACTCGCTTCCGTTATTTTCAAAAGCGGCAAATTTAAGGACATGCTCAACGGCGCACGACCGATCACGCCGGAGGAACGCGAGCTTGTCCAGAGTTTCATTA
>Ga0307278_10001288_pt1 | contig 12499 bp, 10 predicted proteins | sample ER_DNA_117_FD_194482 | JGI IMG/M metagenome (GOLD analysis project Ga0307278, IMG submission 194482) | Bulk soil microbial communities from the East River watershed near Crested Butte, Colorado, United States - ER_DNA_117 | ecosystem: Environmental > Terrestrial > Soil > Floodplain | place... | reverse complement strand
GTGGTTTCGAGCAGAACCATTTGGTTCAAATAGGGCGGCTGCGCAACCGGCCCGAGCGGTGCCGTCTCCTCGACCCGTGACGCGGCGATCAGGCGGGTGCCGGGCAGCTTGCCCAGGTGCTCGCGCGCATACGCCAGGTGCGCCGCGCGATCGCCCACGTTGGAGCCGAGGGCCACGAAGGCTCGTTCAATTGACGTTGGCGAATCCGCGAGTCAAGTCGCGCAGCATGGTGGCCACCTGTTCGAGGTCGCGGGTCGCGCGCTCGAGGTCGGTGAGACCTTCGGCCGCCTGAATCGCGCGGGTGGCGACGTCGTCGGCCTCGATACGGTTCTGTCCCGCAATGCGCGCCACGGCGTTGATCCGCTCGCGCAGGCGCGCGAACGCCTGATTCTGTTCTCCTGCCGCCGCGGTGATCCGGCCTGCGTGCGCTGTGGCTTCCGCGGTCGCCGCGACGATCGCGTCGAGCGCTTCGAGTGCCGCGGCGGAAAGCTCCTCCACACCGCCGACGTTGACCTGTCCGCGGCGCATCTGCTCGACGACCTCGCCCACCTGCGTGTGGATGTCCTGCACCAGATCGCCGGCCTCCGCCGCGGCCGCCGCGCTCTGCTCGGCGAGTCGGCGCACCTCGTCGGCCACGACGCCGAAACCCTTGCCATGCTTGCCCGCGCGCGCCGCTTCGATCGCGGCATTGAGCGACAGCAAGTTCGTCATGTCGGCCAGCTCGCGGATCGACGCGATGAAGCCGGTGATGCGGCGGCTCATCTGTCCGAGCTGTTGGACCTTGGCGGAGCTCTCGCCCACGAACGCCTTCAGCGCCACCAGGCGCTGGATCGCTTCGCGGATCTGGGTGCGGTTCCGGCTGGCGACGTCACTGGCCGCCGTCGATGCGCGCGCCGCACCGGCCCCGTCGTCGGAGACGCGGCGCGAGACCTGGGCCAGACTTTCCGTTGCCTCGAGCCCGCCCGACACCTCACCCTCCTCGCGGCGGACGCCTTCGCGAATCACGCCTGTCGACTGCGCCACCGCCGACGCCGCGCCCTTCAACGCTTCGGCGGTCTGCGCGATCGTGGCGAGCTGGCGCGTCATCCGCTCGACCGTCTCGACGAGCGGCCGGCGCAGGTCGGTGATGTGGACGGCGGTCGCGAGCTGGCTGGCGAACGTCGTGATCGTCAGAATGTCCTGGCGGCGGTAGCAGTGCTTCTTGTGGTGCTCGATCTCTAGCGTGCCGATGACCTGATCGCCGAACTTGAGGGGCACGATCACGAGACTCTGGACCTCGATCGGCGCATCGGCCACGCGCTTGTCACGCGTGACGTCGTCGATCACGACGGTCTCGCCGTGCGTCGCCACCTCGTTGCGTAGGTGCTTCGTGTCCGACGAAGGTTCCCCGCGCCCCGCTCGGCCGCGCGCCGAGCGGTGCACGAGTGTGAGCTGATGATCGTGGAGGCGGTAAATACGGAAGTCGCCCCAATCCACGAGCCGGTTCGCTAGTCTTTCGATCCGTTGGAAAGAATCCTCGAGGCTAATGTTGGCGGTGATCACCGCTTCCATCGCGTGAATCTTGTTGAGCTCCTCGGCCGAGATCGCTTCCTCGATCATCTGTTTGAGGAGCAAGCCGAGGAACGTGAGGACGAGGCCGACGAGGATCCAGGCGCCGAAGGACCAAGCGACGACGGCGCCGACGAAAATCGTGGCCGCGAGCAGTGTCGCCGCATAGGCGATCACCTCGTAGCGCACGATCATCAATCGTTCCGCCGGCTCCAACTTGGCGCGAATGATGAGGCTGAGGTAGAACAGCACGCGGGAGAACACGAAATATGCTAAGGCATAGCCGGCGAGGGCGGGCAGCAGCTCGATGCTCAAAACGGGAGCGCCGTTCGGCATGTCGAGCCAGTGCAGTGCTGCCGCGTACACGCCGTAGGCGGCAACCAGCGTGATGACTTCGCGACCGAGGTTGATCCAGGCGACGCGCAGCGGCTTCCGCTGCCACAGCCAATCGGTGATGATCGTCGCACCGGCGATCGCGAGCGCAGTGGCGGGCACGCCGACCAGCAGACTGCCGGTCAGACCGACGAGGGCCGTCTGTGTCAGATACGAATACTTGCTCAGCGGAACGGACAGCCCACGCAGCGCCACCGCGCTGCCGAACAGCACTGCGATCTCGAGGATCTGCCCCAACCAGCGGTGATCGGCCATGAGCACCGCGATCAACAGTGCCGCGCCCACCCCGGCAAGCGCCTGACTATAGAGTGCAACGAAGCGCGAGATCTTCATGCGTGCACCGCCGCGGCCAGCTCGCTGGTGAGCCGCTCCATCGCCGCGACGCCACCCTTGGTGAGCGCGTCCATCAACGCGCTGCCGACGACGACGCCGTCTGCCGAGCGCGCCGCAGCGGCCGCCTGCGCCGGAGTGCCGATGCCGAAGCCGACCGCGACCGGCAGGCGTGCCGGACTCGCCGCGCGGACGCGCCGTACCTGGGCGTCGAGATCGGGCGGGACGTCGGCCCGGGCCCCGGTGACGCCAAGTCGGGAGATCAGGTAAACGAATCCGGTCGCACCTTGCAGCGCGGTTGCGAGTCGTCGGTCGTCGGTCGTCGGTGCCACCAACCGGATCAGGGAGAGTGCGCTGTTCGTAACCGCTGCCTCGATCGCGGGATCGGCGCCCGCGGGAAGATCGGTGAGCAACACACCCGCGGCCCCCGCGTCGTGCGCTTCCTTCGCGAAGCGGTCAACGCCGAACGCCAGCACAGGATTGAGGTACGTCATGATGATGACTGGCACGGCAAGCGCGGCCTCGCGGATCAACTCGAGCACGCGCGGCACCGTCATCCCCTGCTCCAGCGCGGTCTGGGTCGTCCGCTGAATCGTCGGCCCGTCCGCGAGCGGATCGGAAAACGGCACGCCGACCTCCACGAAGTCCGCTCCCGCGTCGGCGACGCGGCGCAGCCCGTCGAGTGAGGCGGCGCGCGTGGGAAAACCGGCGGTGAGGTACGGAATCAGCGCGCGCGATTTCCCGAGCGCCCGCCACCGCGAGGCGATGGCATTCTCAGACAAAGTAGTCGCTGACGTTGATACCGTATTTGACAGGGTCGGTGACCTTGACGATGGTGCGCGGGAAGCTGCCGTTCGCGTCTTTCTCCGAGAGATCGACCACGGACCCGGGATTCAAGAGCGCGCCGTCGGGCGTCGTGACCACACGCACCACGGGCCGATGGACGTGGGCCACGTCGGGATTCGCACTGTGCACCAGCGCGACCTCGTAGGTGTCCAGAATGACGCAGGTGCCGACCGGGTAGATCCCGATCAGGTTGATGAACGCCTTCACGACGACCGAGTCGTAGCCGCGGCGCGGATTCTCCCACATCTCCTTGAGCACCTGATCCGGCTGAATTGGCACCGTCTGGTAGACACGCCGGCTGGTCGCCGCGTCGAAGCCGTCGGCGACCGCGATGACCTTGGAGTAGATGGACAGCGCGCGGCCGCGGATCGACTTGGGGTACCCGGTCAAGTCGATTTTCATGTGGTGCTCGTAGGCGACCACCATGCCGCGGTAGGGGATCTCGCCGTAGCCGCGCAGGCCGAAGAGCGTCAGGACCCCGAGCCAGGGGTGCGCCTGCATGATGCGCCACTCCTCCTCCGTGAGTCCCCCTTCCTTATTCAGTACCTCGAGCGGCACGCGCGACTTGCCGACGTCGTGGAACAGGGCGGCCATGCCGAGATCGTACAACTGCAGCTTGGTCAGGCCCAGCTTGCGCCCCAGCGCGACCGAGAAGATGCACACGTTGACCGAATGGGTGAATGTGTATTCGTCGTAGTCACGCAGCGTCGTCAACCCGACGAGCGACGACTCGTTGTTGAGCACCTGGTCCACGATCGCCTGCACCGCGCGCTTCACCTTCTTCACGTTCGCGGTGCGGCCCATGCGAATGCTGTTGATGACCTCTTTGGTCACCGCCACCGAGCGGGCGTACGTGCGCTTGGCGGCTTCCTTCTGGCGCTCTTCTTCCTCGACGTCCTCTTCCGCCTCGAGCGGAGGCTCGACGCTGACATGCGACACGCCGCCGTCGGTCAGTTTCTGCGACACCTCGAACAGCTTGTTGGGATTCGCTTCCTTCGCGGCATAGGCGAGCAGCAGCGACACGAAGACCTGCAGCTGCCGCCGGTCCACGCCCTCGTCGATCCGCACGGCGCCGATGCCGCACTGCTGGAACACGTTCAGGATGTGGGAAAACGACGCGTAGTTATCGAGATCGAGGCGCAGGCGCGTCGAGTTGACGAAGATGAATTCGCCCTGGAGCCGGATCTCCAGCTCACGTTCCACGTCCAACAGCTGCTTGGTCGTCGCGGCGAGGTCGTCGAGGGCCTTCTGCACCTGCGTGTTCTCGATCGGGTAGAGCTTGAGCGACCGGAACGCCGTGTACATGACGATGAGGAAATCGCGACCGGCATGGCGGAGGAAACCGTCCGTCGTCTGGGCGGTCTCCATCATCGAGGGCCGTTTCCCTCCCCCGGCGGGCGTCGTCAAGCGCTTCCCCCTCCCGGTCCGAGGTCGCGCAGCGCCCGGTTCACGGCGTTCCGCACCAGCGCTTCCTTGTCCTGCGAGACTCTCTGGAGCACGTCGCGCGCCTTCTGGGTGCGGATCTTCCCGAGCGCCATCGCGGCACAGGCGCGCGTCTCGGGATCTTCCTTCCGCGCGAGCAGCCCGCCCTTCGGCACGAGCAGCTTCTCGAGCGTCGCAATCCCGGACTCGCCCGCCAGCGCTCCGTAGGCCTCGAAGAACGACATCTTTTCCGTGAGGTCGGCGTCCTTGAGTTTGTTGCCCGTGACCGCGGCCTCGATGCGCGGGAAGGCATTCCGGTGGCCCCGTTGGCCGAGGAACTTGACGGCCGTGATGCGCACGTCCCGCTCCTCGTCCTCGATGGCCTTCTCGAGGAGGCGCGTGGCACTCGGACTGCCGATGGTCGTCAGCGCCTCGACGACGGCCAGCTTCAGGTCCCGCTCGCCGCGCTCCAGCAGCGGGCCCATGCCGTCAGGAGCGCCGGGCAGCTTGAGCCGGCCCGCGAGTTTGACCATCTCGAGTTGGACGGCGGAGTCCTCGCTGGCAAGGGCCTTGAGCACTTCGGCGGAGTGCGTCTGCGCCAAGCGCTCGGCCGAGGATTGCACGAGGAATTTCACGCGCTCGTTGGTGAGCTTGGGGAGCCATCCCATCAGGGTGCCGAGGGCTTCGGCGCGCAACTCGCCGAACAGCTCGCTCAGCTCGTCTTCGGTGGGATGGCTCGTGGCTTCATCGAGCGACTGGAGCAACTGCGACAATGCGTCGGTCTGTGACAACCGGGTCGGGAGCGCCTCCAGCACCTGGCGATGCTCGGGGATGAGCTCGCGCGCGCGCTGCAGAATCACCTTGCATTCGCGCAGGATGAAGGCGACCGAGCGGAAGTCCCCCGCCCCCAGGAGATACGGGATGAAGTTTTCGATGATGGAGATCAGCTCGGCCCGGACCGTCCCGTAGGTCTGCAGCTCCAGCAGATCGAACAGCATCGCGAGCACGTTGCCGCGCAGATCCTGGCTGTATTCCCGCTCGACTTCCTTGTGGAGGTACTCGATCTCTTTGTCGTCCAGGAAATAGAGGGTCGTGTCGAAGTCGTCGATCGACACGAGCCCCTCGCGCTTGGGCGGCGCTTCCTCTTCGACCTGCCGCCGCAGGGTCGTCGGATCGGCGGAGCCGGCGTCGCCGCCGGGCGTGCCACCGCCACCGCCGATCGTCGGTGCGCCCTTCTCTGAGCGCTCGATCGGCACCGCGCTCTCGCTGGCGAGCTCGCGGAAGGTGTACGCGACCATCTGGAAGTCTTCGGCCCACAGCAGCGTCAGGAGATCGTCGGGCGCGTCCGCCTGTAGGTTCTTCGCCTGCTGCAGCACGGCGAGAAAGCGCACGATCTCCGCGTCTTCGACGCCCGGTTTGAACGTGAGCGAACGGACGCCGTCCTTGTACAGCGTCCAGGCGATACTCTCGTTGCGCTGATCCTGACTGTAGACGACGTGATCCTCCCACCGAATCTCGATTTCGCCGATGTCGAAGATCAGATCGTCGGTGGCTTGCCAGATCTGGCGGAACGCGTTGCGAATGTTGTCGACGGCACGCTGATAGACGGGATTGTTGGGGAGGTAGAGCTGCGTCGCCCGCATCCCCTTGCTGACGACCTGCATCAGCTCCTCGACCTGGGACGGCGGGAGCGCCAGCTCGGGGATCTGGGCCTGCGGATTCGTCAGAGCGCTGCTCCCGTAAGCTCGGCAACCATGGCGACGTCCTTGTCACCACGGCCACTCAAGTTGATCAGGATGAGTTCGTGCGAGGCTGGCTTCGTCTTCATCACCCAGGCGATGGCGTGGGCGCTCTCGAGAGCCGGAAGAATGCCTTCCAGTCGCGACAAGGCGGCGAAGGCGTCCAGAGCGTCCTCGTCTGTCACGGCTTCATACAATACTCGGGCCCTGTCTTTCAGGTAAGCATGCTCCGGACCGACGCCGGGATAGTCGAGACCCGCCGAAACGCTATGGGCCGGCTGGACTTGTCCGTCCGCGTCTTGGAGCAAGTAGCTCATGCTGCCATGGAAGACACCCGGCCGGCCGGCGCCTAGAGTCGCGGCATGCTTTCCGCTCGCTATCCCCTCCCCCGCCGCCTCGACCCCGACCAATTGTACCGCTTTGTCCTCGAGGAAGGCGGTGAAGATCCCCATCGCGTTCGACCCGCCACCCACACAGGCCACCACGATGCTCGGCAGGCGACCGACCTGCTCGAGCATCTGCGCCCGTGCCTCCCGCCCGATCACCGACTGGAAATCGCGCACCAGCCGCGGAAATGGGTCCGGCCCGACGACCGAGCCGATGATGTAGTGCGTCGAGGTGACGTTCGTGACCCAATCGCGCAGCGCCTCGTTGGTGGCGTCCTTCAGTGTGCGCGTGCCGGATGTGACCGGCACGACCTTCGCCCCCATCAGCTCCATGCGGTACACGTTGAGCCGCTGCCGCCGCATGTCCTCTTCACCCATGTAGACCACGCAATCCAGACCAAAGCGCGCGCAGACCGTTGCCGTCGCGACGCCGTGCTGTCCTGCACCGGTCTCCGCGATGATGCGCCGCTTGTTCATGCGCTGCGCCAGCAGGACTTGGCCGAGCGTGTTGTTGATCTTGTGGGCGCCGGTGTGGTTCAAGTCCTCTCGCTTCAGTAGGACCTGCGCACCAACCTGGGCGGACAGCCGCGGAACCGCGGTGATCGGCGTCGGGCGTCCGACGTAGTTCTTGAGCAGCCCCTCGAGCTCCGCCCAGAATCGCGGGTCCTTGCGAGCCGCGTCGTACACGCGAGTAAGCTCCTCGAGGGCATGCATCAGCGTCTCGGGGACGTACCGGCCACCGTAGGGGCCGAAGCGGCCTGTCTCGGTTACGGTCATCGAGCTCGATTCCGTCGCTTCACTCCAGTCAGTGCGTTGACCGCTTTCTCGGGATCGTTCTGGCGCGCGACGCTGGTTCCGACGAGTATGAAGTCTGCGCCGGCTGCCGCCAGACGTTCGACGTCCGCCCGCGTCTCCACGCCGCTTTCGGCGACGACCGGAATCTCTGGCGGCACGCGGCCGAGGAGTACCTCGGCAGCGCGCAGATCCACGACGAACGTGTCGAGGTCGCGCGCGTTCACGCCGAGCACGCCGGGCCCGGCGGCGAGCGCCGCATCCAGCTCCGGTGCGGCATGTACCTCGATCAGCGGCACCATATCCCAGCTACGGACGGTTTTGGCGAGCGCCTGTAGTCGGCGAGCGTCCAGCACGCGAGCGATGAGCAGGACGGCGCTCGCTCCCGCCGCTCGCGCTTCATGAATCTGGACCTCGTCGAGCACGAAGTCCTTGCGAAGCACCGGCGCGGGAACGGCTGCGGCGACGCTCCTGAGGTCGTCAATCGATCCGCCAAAGTGCACCTCGTCGGTAAGCACCGAAATTGCGACGGCACCGCCGCGCACGTACGCGCGCGCGTGTGCGACCGGGTCGAGATCCTCACGAATGGTGCCCTGCGATGGAGATCGCCGCTTCACTTCGGCGATCACTCCGACGGTCGGCGCGGGTGCACCTGGAAACGGCCTGATCGGCGGCCCCTTTTGGGCGGCTCGCTCGATCTCGTCGGCTCTTGCCTTGAGAGCCTCGACCCGGCTCCGGGTTACCGCCAGAATAGCGTCGAGTGAGGCACGGCGTGGGTTATCAGACATCCTTGCGTTCGGGCGTTATTCGGGTAGATTACGTTTCGGTATATCTTCGGGAGCTACTATGCCAGTCACGCGGCGCCAGCGCGAGATCCTGGACTACATCGGGAAGCACATCGAAGAGAAGGGGTACGCCCCCAGCTTCGAGGAAATCGCCCGCCAGTTTGGCTTCCAATCGCTCGCGACGGTTCACGAGCACCTCACCAATCTCGAGCGCAAAGGGTACATCCGGCGCACGCATAACGAGAGCCGGGCGATCGAAGTCGTCCCCCCCAAGGGCCAAACGGGCGCCACGGAGCTGCCGTTGCTCGGACTCGTCGCCGCCGGTGCTCCGATCGAAGCGATCACAGGTGACGAGACGATCGCCGTGCCGGACGAGCTCCTGCCGCGCCGCGGACGCAGCTACGTCCTGAAGGTGCGCGGCGACTCGATGATCGACGAACACATCAAGGACGGCGACTACGTCGTCGTTCAGGAACGCAACCAGGCAGAGGCCGGCCAAACCGTGATTGCGCTCGTCCATGGTGAAGGGGCCACGGTCAAACGCTTCTACCGCGAGCCCGGTGGGTGGATCAGACTGCAGCCGGCCAACGACAAGATGCAGCCGCTGCGGCTCAACGAGCGCGACGTCATCGTCCAGGGCGTGGTGGTCGGCGTCATCAGGAAATACTAGCCGTCGCTTTGCGTAACCGATCGAGCGCGGCCCGCGCCGCGCCCGACGCGACGACTTCCCGCGCACGCCCGATGCCTTCGGCGAGCGAGGTAGCGATTCCGGCGACGTAGATCGCCGCACCCGCGTTGAGCAGCACCGCCGCCAGTCCCGACGGATCGGCGGATCCATTTCCCAGAATCCGCTCCAACCGCTCGGCATTGGCGGCCGGCTCTCCTCCCTGGAGCTCCCCCACGTCCTTGATGCCAAGCCGGAACCGCTCGGGATCGATCTCCCAGCTGCGCACCGCCCCATCCTTCACTTCCCACACGTCGGTCACGCCGTGCGGTGAGATCTCATCCATGCCCACCCGGCCGTGCACGACGAGCGCGTGCTCGGCGCCCAGCCGCACGAGCGCTTCCGCGACGATCGCGGCCCGATCGGGATCAGCGACGCCTACCACCTGGCGGTGCACACTCGCCGGATTCGCGAGCGGGCCAACGAGGTTCATGAGGGTCGGGGTCCCCAGCTCGCGCCGAATGGCGCCCACGTGCTTCATCGCGGGATGAAAGTTCGGTGCGAACAGGAAGACGACACGCGCCTCGTTCAACACGCGACTCGCGGTCGGCGCATCCAGAATGATGCGCAAGCCGAGGGCCTCCAGCACGTCAGCGGATCCGCAGCGCGACGTGAAGGACCGATTGCCATGCTTCGGGACGGCGGCGCCGGCCCCGGCCGCGACGAACGCGGCGACGGTCGAGATGTTGAAGGTCGGTACCGTGCCGCCTCCGGTGCCGCAGGTGTCGACGAGATGCTCATGCGTGGCGTCGACGCGGACCATCGCATCCCGGAGGGCGCGCACGGCGCCAGCGAGCTCATCCGCCGTCTCGCCTTTCGCCCGCAGCCCCATGAGCAGCCCGCCGATCTGGGCGGGAGTCGCCTCGCCGCTCATGACGACGCCGAACACCTCGGCGGTCTGATCTTCGGAGAGCGATTGGCGGTTGGCGAGCGCGGTCAGCGCGCGGCGCAGCGGGGAGTCCATGGAGGATTAAGGCTATCACCCTTGTCAAATAGTGACAACGAGTTGCATCTTTCCCCGCGTGACGAGCCGCCCCTACCTCGCGGTGATTCAATACGACGGGGGCGGTTTCGCAGGGTGGCAGCGGCAGCCCGTCGATCGCACGGTCCAGGCTGAATTCGAGGCGGTGCTCGAGCGGTTGATGGGGCGTCGGACGCCGGCGACAGGAGCAGGACGCACCGACACGGGCGTCCACGCGCTCGGGCAGGGAGTCAGTTTTCTGGCCGCCGAGCGCTGGGCCGGAGATCCGAACGAGCTGCGCCGCGCACTCAACGCGCTGCTGCCGCGCGAGATTTGGGTTCAGCGGGTGCATCTGATGCGGCCCGGATTTGACGCACGGCGCTCCGCCACAGCGCGGCGGTACCGGTATCTGATCGGTACCGATGAAGGTGCGGCCTCGCCGTTCCGCAGGCCGTACGAATGGACCCTGGGTCGCGCGCTCGATGCGAGCGTGTTGGAGAGCGCCGCGGCGGCCCTGATTGGCGAACACGACTTTCGTGGCCTGGCCGCGGCCGGCGCGAACACTGCCCACTACCGATGCCGCGTGGCGCTTGCGCAATGGGCGCCGCGTTCGGACGGAGTGGGGATGGCGTTCACGGTCGAGGCCGATCGATTCCTGCATCACATGGTGCGCTTCATCGTGGGCACCATGGTCGACATCGCGCTCGGTCGGCGCCCGCCGGCAGATTTCCCCCGTTTGCTCGCTGCGACCGACAACCTGGCGGCCAGTCCGCCTGCCCCGCCCCAGGGTCTGTACCTGGAAGCGGTGCGGTATCCACCTGACCTCTACGCCGAGGAGTCTACGTCATGAAGTTTTTCCTCGACACGGCGAGCCTCAAAGACATCAGCTGGGCCACGCAGGCCGGGCTGATCGACGGCATCACGACCAATCCCTCCCTGCTGTCCAAGCAGGCGGGCGATCTCGATCCGCGCGACGTGCTGAAGGAGATCTGCTCACTGGTCGAGGGGCCCGTGTCGGCTGAAGTGGTCGCCGTCGATGCCGATGCCATGGTGAAGGAAGGAAGAGAGCTGGCGAAGATCGCCGACAACATCGTCGTGAAGATCCCGATGCTCGAGTCCGGCATGGTGGCCGTGCGCCGGCTCACCGCCGAGGGAATCCGGACCAACGTCACGCTCTGCTTCTCGAGCATCCAATGCCTGATCGCGGCCAAAGCGGGCGCGTCGTACGTGAGTCCGTTCATTGGGCGGCTGGATGACGTCGGACAGGAAGGGATGGAAGTCATCCGTGAAGCGCGGGTCATCTTCGACAACTACAACATCGAAACGGAGATCCTCGCCGCGTCGATGCGCCACCCTCGTCACGTGATTGACGCGGCGATGATCGGGGCTGACGTCGCGACGCTGCCGCCGGACGTCCTGAAGAAGCTGCTGCTGCATCCGCTCACCGACCGCGGCCTCGATCAGTTCCTCGCCGACTGGAGCAAGCTGGTCGCGCGGGCCAAGGCCGCGGTTTGAGCTGGACCTCGCCCCTCGGGACACGGTACGCCTCTCCTACGATGCAGGCGCTTTGGGGCGAGCGCCGGCGCATCGGCCTGTGGCGCCGGCTGTGGCTGGCGCTCATGCAAGGACAAAAAGAGCTGGGCCTCGCGATTCCTGACGCCGCGCTGGCGCAGCTGCGCGCGCATCTCGACGATGCAGACCTCGAAAAGGCCGCCGAGTACGAGCGGCGGCTGCGCCATGACGTGATGGCCCACATCCATCACCTCGGCGATCAGGCTCCAGCGGCGCGGCCGTTCATCCACTTGGGTGCGACGAGCGCGTACGTCACCGACAACGCCGACCTCGTGTTGATGCGCGAGGCGATGCAGCTCCTGCTGGGGCGGATCGGCGCGGTGCTCGTGGCAATGGGCAAGGTCGCGCGCCGGTATCGCGCGCTTCCCTGCCTCGCCTACACCCACTTCCAGCCGGCGCAGCTCACGACCGTCGGCAAGCGGATGACGATGTGGATGCAGGATTTCGCGCTCGACGCCGAAGAGCTGCTCCATCGCACCGGGACGCTGCCGTTCCGCGGCGTGAAAGGCACGACCGGAACCCAGGCAAGCTTCCTGGAGCTGTTCGACGGCGATCAGGCCAAAGTCGCCGAGCTCGATAGCCGCGTGTCGCGCGCGATGGGGTTCGAGCACGTCCTCCCGATCACTGGACAGACCTATACGCGCAAGCTCGACGCGCAGGTGATGGCGGTGTTGTCGGGGATCGCCCAATCGGCAGCCAAGTTTGCGACCGACTTGCGGCTGTTGCAGCACGAGGGCGAGCTGCTCGAGCCGTTCGAGAGCGAGCAGGTCGGGTCGTCGGCCATGCCGTACAAGCGCAACCCGATGCGTGCCGAGCGCATGACGGGTCTGGCGCGCTTCGTGATCGAGCTGGAGGGTAACGCGTGGCACACCGCCGCGGCGCAGTGGCTGGAGCGGACGCTCGACGACAGCGCAAACCGCCGGCTCGTGATCCCCGAGGCGTTCCTCGCGACCGATGCGATTCTCGTCCTCGCCACGAACGTGGCGGCGGGCCTCGAAGTC
>Ga0307278_10001287_pt1 | contig 12500 bp, 13 predicted proteins | sample ER_DNA_117_FD_194482 | JGI IMG/M metagenome (GOLD analysis project Ga0307278, IMG submission 194482) | Bulk soil microbial communities from the East River watershed near Crested Butte, Colorado, United States - ER_DNA_117 | ecosystem: Environmental > Terrestrial > Soil > Floodplain | place... | reverse complement strand
CATATCAATGTTTTTCAGCCTGATGAGCGCATTTAACATTGGGTTCCGGGACATCAATTTTGGACGGTGGCTCAGATTACTGACGCGGCAGGAATTCGACGTCAAGGCTGTAGGTTGGGCGCGGGTGATAGCTGGATGGCAGTCACTGATCAGCGTCTATCTCATCGCGTTGTGGGTACTAACCTACTTCGGTCGCCCGTTTGATTAATGCCTCAAAGGAGTCTCCGCGCGAATCGCTAATTCGAGTTCCAGAAACGCCGTCAACTTTTCATCCGCTCGGACGACGGAACCCTTTCCATCGCCTCGATGCGCGTCGGCCACAAAGATCGTTCGCCCCTTGGAATCCAGGGCTGAGAACACAGCCCCAACTCCATCCGGCTTTGCTGATGTGGTCGGCGATGGTTTCTGCCAGTACTTCAGCCATCGAAAATCGCTGCGGCACTTATGGCGGGATCGCGCCACCTAACCCTCTTTACGCAGTCAGCTTTTCGCAACCGAGACTGTGCTTTGGCCGCGGATCGACCTGTTACGCGAACTCTAACTCACGGGCGCTCCTGGGAAGCGCTTAGAACTTCTTTGGCCGTGTCAGGATCCAGGTGCGCCAAGGCCATGCGCGTTACCTCCTCCGCCCTTTGCCGGCTCTCCTCCGCCGCTTGCCGGTTCCGCCGCTCATGTTCCGCTCCGGCTGCGCCAAACTGCAGTCCGAAGAAGGCGCCTACGAGAGTACCCGTCACGCTCGTGAATAGGCCAACGATTGCGACCACCTCAGCGTGCGACTTCACCAAGCAGCCGCCATAGCGCACCAAAAAGATATTTGTTTGCAAGGGTTTCTTTCGCCTGTGCGCGGAGAGCCGTTTTTTACTCAGCCGCGCCGTGAGGTCGTATGAGACCGTTTCGTAGCCGTTTTCGCGCGCTGGTGTTTTTGCAGGTTGATGAAACCGACAACCAATTTCTCCAAGAAGTTTAGGCGCCGATGGGCTACGTGCCTGTGGCGAGATGTAGTCGCTTGTTCTTTAGGCTTCGCATGAGCGATTGAATACTGATCCACAGGTTCAGGAGTTACAGCAACGTCATCCTCTATTTTTTCATCCTCTATTTGAGGCGGCACCCCTAACTCAGCCCTGGCCTGACGAAATTCAATGGCCGCGCGCTTGTGTTCGGCAGGGAAGGCGAGCAAAATCGCGACTCCTCCGACGATCACGAAAATTGTAACAAATAAAGCGGATTTCATGCAGAACCTAGTGTCCCTTTCCCCTCTATCCCTTCTACGGAAACTGCGAGGCGAAGTTCCCGAAAAATTTCAAACGCAATCGGCGATGCGATCGCCTATGCCAAGTTTTTTAACCGTTCACATGATGCTGTGATTCACGTTTACGATGAAGTGGGCAACGTCATCGAAACGCACGAGCACAAGGGCGAGTTCAAAGAACCGTGAAGTTTTTTTGCTCGCGTCACGTGGCACTTCCCGCTAAAATGAATTTCCATGATTCCGCTTTTATCCAGCGGTTACGAGAGAAGCCAAGCGGATTAGCCCCCTGGCAACTCTTATGCGACAGCTCACCGTTATACTGACCGCACTAACGGTTGCCACATTCCAAACGCACGCTGGAAGTCTCGACTGGCTTTTTGATGTTGCTAACAACGATAGTATCGCACGCAGACAAGCCCAATTCTTGGTGTGGGATGGTGTGTCGCATCCCTTCTCAGCGAGTTTCGAGAAGGTAGACATTGTAGACAAAGATTGGCCTTTTTATCTCTTTAACGTTGTAATCACCAGTCCAGGCGCCGGAGTAGAGCGCGATCGCAGCTCATACCTGGTCTGCTTCAAGCTGACTGAACATACAACCGAATTCCGCATACTTACCGTGATTCAATACGCTTCAGAGCCGCCGACAGAAAACGAGATTACGATAGATAAGCGTCTTAATGGATGGCCGGTTTCGCCGCCTTGGAAAGCAGGATATGATCTACCATACAATATCAAGCCTCCTGGCTTGAGCATTGTGTTAGACAAGTGTCGCGCAGGATCAGACCAGTAACACCGTTACCCTTCCTGGCTTAATATCCTCTGTAGGAGATTAAGCGAACGACATAGCCGTAATGTCAATGAAGGCGCCGGGAATGAAGGGAGCGGAGCGCAGGCACACGAGCGCATCTCCTACAGAGCATATACGCTGGCTTCGCCAAGGCGGACGGGGACGCCCACCGCTACCATAGGCGGCTTCGCTGCGCTCGCAGGCGCTACGCGCCTCTCACTCAACACAAAAATTCTCTTTGCCCTTTCTAAACCGGCTGGCTACGCCAGCAAATCAGAATATTTTTGCGGTGGAGGCCAAAGAGAATTTTTGATTTGAGCCAGTGCCTGCCGGTAACGCAGGTCCAATTCATCTCACGTAATGGCGACAAAGTTCGCTTTCATTTGCAAGCGGCCCGATTACGGAATCAATGGCGATAACGAAGTCTCAGCTGACGCGAGCGATCTAAAATGAAAAAGAGTGGCTTGGAATCACCGATTCAAGGTCTACAAACGCGGTCAACTTTTCATCGGCGCGCACAACGAAACGCTTTCCGTTGCCGCATTGTGTGTCAAGAATCCAGGTCGTTCACCCTGAGAGTCCAAAGCTGAGACACAGCTCCAACTCCAACCGGCTTTTCTGATTGTCAGCGCTCAATCGTGAGCTTTGATCGGCCCTTCGATAATCTCGGGTTTCTGAATGCGAAGTTTAGACAGATGCGTTTGTATGTAGTCCGCAGCCAGGCGTACCGATTCATCAGCTCCGGCTTTGTCCTTAAAGACGCTGACGGACGCGCCCTCGCCCTTACCAGTATCAAGCCAATAGTAGCGCACAAATCCCTTCGCCTTCTTGACGATGGGCACGAAGTCCTCGCGTATTCGGCGGTCGATCTCTGCACTGTCCTTGGGATCAAAGTGGTAGTGGCGAATAACGGCGAACATAATACTTCTCCCTGGTTGGAATTTCCGGTTTGCAACTCTATCTCTGCGCAAGCGATATGTCCGCCGCTGTTTCGTGTCAACCGCGAATCGCCGCATTCAAGCTCGATAAGTGCAATCAGTCTTTCTTCGTACAGTGGTGGAGATTGCCAGTGATGTGAAACTGCGCGATGAGTACAATCTAGCGGATGGCGATGAAATTTCCGTCGAAGTCGAAGGCTAGCCTCAAAAATTACATCATCTGTGCGATCATCGCTGCCCTAGCTGCGTGCCAGACGCCAACAGCATCAAATCGGGGAAGCACGCACAACGAGGCTGCCGCTCTAAACGCGCAGTCAGCCTCTCGGTCGTCACCATACGAGACCGAAGCTTTTAACCCTTTTCAGCAAAGCAGGATCCAGTGGTCTCATGGCGGTAGTATCAGAGGGCCGTGAGAAGCGAAATCGACCTGCCCGCGAGCCGGATGCAATCAGTAATGCAATCAACTACGCTAAGGTTTACAGCCGGTAATTTTGTGAGAGCGAGGCTCATTAAAAGATTGTTTGCAGGGATTGCCGTAGCGACCCTTTTGCTTACCACGTCTTACGGTGCGGAGCCGCAAAAACAAACGAAGCGGAGTTCAGCAAATGCGGATCGTGCGGGAAGACAGCCTGTCCATCTCGTAGTAAAGTCTCGGGCAGAGATAAAGCAGATATTTACCTACTTTCCGTATCCCGCCGTGCCCACCGAACTCCAGGGCTATGCTGGCTCTAAGGTAGGCGGTGGAGGCCTCTATCGCCTAATGGTCGATGCTCAAGGCGCGGTCACTCAGGTCACCATTTTGAAAGGATTTACGGTTGCGGCAGTGTATGATGAGCGATTCTCTAATTTAAGAGGCAATCCCGTCCCGGCCTTAGATAAAGTCACGCTTCAGGCACTCACGCGTTGGCGGGCAAAGCCGGGCCCGATGCGCGTCGTGGATGTGCACTGGAATTTTGGGACACGTCCTTGGGTGAACCACGGGAAACCGAATGTCGTGCAATAGAGAAGAGGCATTCGAACGCGGATAGACGAAAAGTAATTTACGGCTCTTTGAAATCGCCTTTGTGCTCGTGCGTCTCGATCACATTGCCCGCTTCATCATAAACGCGGATCACAGCATCGTGTGAGCGGCTGCGAAACTTCGCGTAGCCGATTGCATTGCTTGGCCGCGCCGGCTTGATACCGTAGGCGACCCCCAATGTTAAATGCGCTCATCAGGCTGAAAAACATTGATGTGCGTAAGAGTAGACATTCGCGCCAGAAAAATTGAAAGAGCCATCGCGGACTCGGTGAAATGGCAATGTTACGAGAGATTATTGCTGCCATTGCGGCTTTAATGGCTGAACACTTATGGAACGATGAATATCTTATCGGTCCACGGATCTTTTGCTTTACTGCCGGATGGGTAACCGCTTACGTCGATGTATCTCCCGCTCGCATCGAAGGGGCTAAAGACGTATCCGGGCTTGCCAGGCACCGCCTTAGCCGTTGGAAACATGGGTTCGGTAGAGGAGGGCGTGAGCGGGGATGGCGAGGAGCTTGGTTTTACTTGTGAGCGGCTCTTCGTTGTACTTGATGCTTCACCGCGTCTTTTGATCGCCGCCGCAGATTTTCTAAGCGGCGCCAAACGTACGGAAACCGGATTTGGATACAGAGAGTTGTATGCACCACTGACGGCATCGACCCCTGCCCCAATAGGCCCTCCGGCCGCCATGGCAGTTCCACCAGTTGCGGACACTTTGCTTTCAACGTTTACGGTCTGGGGAACATACCCAGCTTTGCTTACTGTAACCGTAAAATTGTCCCGACGACTCTTCACAAACTTCGTGGGCGTGACACCTTTCTCTCCAGAGGAAAGTACGACGTTTGCTCCCGATGGCTCGCTCACCACTGTAAGCTTATCATGGGAGCCGCGAGTGATGGTGGCGCAGGACGTGATAAGGACGACCGGTAGGCACAGCAAAACGCTCCTTATCACCCTAGGCGCCCCTCGCCACAAAAGATTTCTCAATACAAACAACTCCAGCGCAAACGGCACGTACCCGCCATAACCAAGTAGCGGCATCTCGAATACTTGCAAAAACTGGGCTCCCGGCGTGTGATAAATCCACTTTGGCCACGAATAATAATTCCACATCTCCCAGAAAAATCCGCAAATCAACGCCCCAACCGACAGCGACACGATTGGCCGCCAATCCCCCCGTTCCAAATATTCCATGAAATGCTCTCTTCCCAACCAGCGATTCAGCGGTTCCAATATCAACACGAGCGACGTCCAAACAAACGGATAACAGCATTTCGGCCAGGCCACCGTCAGCAGCAGCATTCCTGTTCCTGCTAAACAGAACCCTAGTTCCAATGCAGCAGTGTCCCGAACCCGGGGTCCAAAGGTGAACCGCTCCACCCACTTAAAGGTGCCTGCCAACTCAGCCGTCTCAAACACCGCCGGCATCACCGTCGAAAACGAAATCGTGCAAAGCAGGTAATACTCGAATGTCGTGAAATGGTTACCTCCCAGGTACTCCCAGTTCGCCGTGCGACGGTTGATCACCTCAAATATCCACCAAACCGGTGAAGAAGCCACAAACAGCAGGACGAACTCTTTCCGCGACCGCGTCCACATCGAACTCCCCGTGCGCGCCGCCACCAGCGCGTCCACCACCAGCACATACCCGAGCCATAAGGGAAAAAAGAGATACGCCGTAACGCCTTTTAGGGTCCAGTTCAACGGCCAACATGTGGCAATGAGCAATAGCCCTACCCATCCGTGCGTCCGCCAGCGGCTCTGAGGCGCGCTGGCTGCGTTCGGCGAATTCCTCAATTCTTCCATCCTTGCCCATTGTCCAATAATTGGAGCGAAGCCGCCAGATCATACGATTAACCCTCGCGCGGCGCACCGAACCGGACGAGTCTCAGCCTAATCGCTGATACGATCATGATCATCACCGACGACAGGCATGACTTGGTTCGCTGGACTTTTCGATCCTCAAAATAAACATCCATCGATAAGCACAGCCTCGATTCCATTGTGCTTAATCCGTTGAACGATCTGGATCGCAGACGGCGCATCGCGGCGACGGAAAGCGTTTCGTTGTGCGTGCGGATGAAAAGCTAACTGCGTTTGTTGAACTTGAATCGCGGTTGGCGCGAACAGGGAGGCGCATCCGAAAAAAGTGACCAGTCGTCGCCTGCGTGACCATCGTAAACGATCCGACCTGTGCTTTTTGAAACAGCAACCAGAGTCGGCTAGGCCGCAAAATGCAGGGATCATCCACCGGCCTATAGCTCAGCCAGCGCGTTTTTTCCCGCGCTCCCGCTGCCGAGCATGGTCAAACTGAACACGGGCCTTAAGTTAGCCGCGTCACTCCAATTTGTGCAAACGGAAATAGATAATTGAGCGCGAGAATGTGCGTTGATCGACAAACAGCAGCCATCCGAAATCGGATTGATGTTTCACGTGAATTTTTGATAATGTGCGGCCAATTCAAAACACAAATGAACAAACGCACTCGCGACATGTATCACTGGTTACGGCTGACATTGCTCGCAGCGGTATTGATGACGCTATTGGGGACTCTCGCCTTGTTTGCACACGGACAATCTGCGCCGCCGACCAGCGCCACGCCGAGCGGCTCTGACCGCATGCTGCCCTCCAACGCCATCGTGCCGATCAACGTCATTAATCGTTTCTTTCCCGAAGCCACACAAGAGGTTGCCACGGGTCAAAACGCAACCGCAGTCGGAAACCCGAAAGCGACACGGAGCGTCATCTACGCGGATAGCGTCACCTCGAAGAAGGCGACAATCAGTGTGGACCAGTACGCGAGTGCGAGTGACGCGTCGTCGGCTTACGAGGCAGCTATTCAGAAAAGCAGGCTGGTTCCGGGGTTCAAGCCAATTTCCGCGCCGAACCTCGGGCCGCACGCGTTTGTTGGAACCGTGACTCAGGGCGCGGAGACGCACATCGGTGTGGGCGCGCTGGATGGCACATTAATCGTTGGCGCAACACTGGCGGGCTATGAACCCACGCCTGGTAATGTAGCCAAGCTGATCGAGCTGACCCGCACGGAGCAAGAAACTGCCAAAACAGCTTTGGATACGTCGGCTTCGCCTGCAGCAAAGGAGAAGATCGACGCGCTTATCCAATTGCAAGTTACCGACGGCAATACGCCGGGAATCGCAATCAGCATCGCAAAAGACGCGCGCACAATGTACGAGAAGGCCGCTGGCGTTCGCGACACATCAACAAAGGCTCCGATGCTGATCACGACGCCACAATCGATCGGCTCGACTACCAAGCAGTTCACGGCAGCGGCTATTCTCCTGCTGCAGCAACAGAAGAAGCTCTCAATCGATGACAAACTCTCGAAATTTGTGCCGGAGTACGTTCATGCCGACAAAGTCACGCTGCGTCAGATGCTCAACATGGTGAGTGGCATTTCTGATGATGATCCAGCAATCTACGGAGGTAAGCTCACCCAGCCGATCACGCGCGAGGCGATGTTCAAAAACCTGAACAGGCTGCCGCTGATGTGGAAACCCGGCACCCACATGATATACACGAATACAAATTATAATTTGCTGGCCCTGGTCGTTGAACGCGCTTCTCGTCAGTCTTACCTGACGTTTCTTCGTGACCACATTTTCAGCTCGCTCGGCATGTCATCGACTTCAACGATCGATCAGCCACCGCCTGATATGGCTGCGGGTTATTACCACGAAAAACCGGGCCAACCGTTTGTGAGCCGCGCAGAGTTGCACCCTGATTTCTCATTCGGAACCGGTAACTTGGTATCGACAACACAGGATCTGTTGAAGTGGGATGCGGCGCTGCTTTCCGGGAAAGTTTTGGATCAGCAATCGCACCGAACGATGTTCACTGTCCCTGGTAACGGCAAAATCACAACGATCTTAGAGACCGACAAGCGGTTTCCAGTGATGCTGCATGTCAACGATGGCAGACCGACCATCTACGCAATGGGATGGATGCTTCCCAATCCGGACACCAAGTGGCATGGCGGGCACACGTTTCTCTTCGAATCGACAAACGCGCTGTTCAGCGACGGTTACAACATCGCGATCATCGCCAACGTGCGCGACGGAGGTGGTTTTACGCCGGAGAATCTGGCAGCCGAAATCCATAACATCCTAAACCCTGCTTTGAAGATTTCACCGTTGACAGTTGTCACCAGGCAACCGTCGGAATCAGTCGAAATGACTGAGTTAGAGTAATGAAAAGCATTTCGCGGCGACGGTTCGTCGGAATGCTGGCAGGAGTTCCATTTTGCAGAAAATGTTCACTGTTCCGACTGCCGCCGGCCCCGCGCACACTCACTACGCGAGCAGCTGGTTTGTCGAGCCAAGCGGCGTGATCTGGCATGCCGGAACTCTCCTCGGCCACGGAACCAATAACATGCTCGTGCCTGCGACGGGATACGCTATTACCCTGCTCAGTAACACACCGCAGAATGATCACTGGAAACCGGCAGACGTAGCGCTCGAGATGTACAATGCGGCATCACTGGGGCCGAAGCTGCCACCGCTCCTAAAGCGAGTTCGAACCACCTCCCCGCATTAGACTCGCACCTTCAACAGAAATCACGCAAAACACGATCTACCGCTCCTCGACATCGCGCACAGCGAGAATATCAACAGCAGCCCTTGATATGATACGACATGTTGGAGGGTAGAGAATCCGCTGCGCGTGAAGTCTTGGGAAATCATCGCCGACAATCTCAGCAAAGCCGGTTGGAGTTTGGGCTGGGTCTCAGCCGTTGATTCCAACGGGCGAACGATCTGGATTGCTGATGCGCATCGCGATGACGGAAAGCGTTTCGTTGTGCGTGCGGATGAAAAGTTGACGGCGTTTGTGGAACTTGAATTGGCGATGCGCACTCGCTGAGTTGTCTTGACAAGCTGGCGAAAAACCATGAATCCAATTGATTCAGCTAAAACAGACAACTCCATAGCTGGATAGCAATACAGTCACAAGGAGTCACGACATTACCACGAAAGCATTATTTGTTAGACTGGAGGCAAAACCGGGCAAAGAGGACGAAGTTGCCAAATTCCTGCGCGACGGGCAGGGCTTGGTTCAACAAGAGCCCGCAACAACCGCCTGGTTCGCCATTCGACTTGGCCCAAGCACTTTCGCCATCTTCGACGCATTTCCGGATGACGCCGGGCGCGACGCGCACCTGTCGGGAAAAGTTGCTGAGGCGCTGATGGAGAAGGCGCCAGAGCTACTGGCGGAGCCACCGAAGATCGAGAAGGCAGACGTATTGGCAGACAGGTTACTGGTTTAATCGGCCTAAACATTGGCGGAATACGCAGTGATGCAACTCACCATCGTCCGCTAGGTTGCACGGTGCGTGCCGCCGAGATCGCGAAAGCATTCTTTGGGTTAAGCCATTAGCCGCGTGAAATATTGGGAAATCATCGCCGACAATCTCAAGAAAGCCGGTTGGAGCCTAGGCTACGTCTCAGCCGTGGATTCCGAGGGGCGAACCATCTGGATTGCTGACGCGCATTGCGGCGACGGAAAGCGTTTCGCTGTGTGTTAGCATTAGTTCCAAGTTACCATTGTGTGACAGCCGCATCGGTGACAATGTCAAGAAGCGCGGTTGGAGTTTGGGCTGGGTTCTGAGTGGTGCTACCCGCGTCTCGAAGGAAAAATTTTCTTTTCTTTCAGGCTTAGAAATCCAACCCAAACAAACGAGACGATTCATTGAGTTGTCGGCGATGAAAGTGAACCCCTTATTGTTAGTGGTGATCCCGCTTTTGGTCTTGAGCGGACCCTATGTAAACGCCGGTCCAGTGGGAGACTTCTTCAAGAAAGTTGGTCAATCGATTTCCAAGCCTTTGCAGTCTCAGCCTGAGCCTCAGCCTCAGTCGACGACGCGCCCTCAACCTACGAAGACGCCGCACGCCACGCGGCGACCCACTTCGCGAGCAGCACCTGCGGCCGCCGCGACGCCACCCGGGGTCGCACAACCATCACACCCCTCCAAAGAAGAAGAGTTTACTGGCACTGTGCGGGGTGTTTCAGCCGCGGATATGGAAAAAGCAAAAGCTGGTTTGCCCTATGGAATTCCGGTCCCTGGCTGGAAAGGGATGGTCACGAGTCCTTATACACCGGAGGAGGGAAAGTATGTCGATGTTACCGATTTTGCGTCCGGGTCCATCGTGAAAGATCCATACACAGGAAAGTTTTTTCTGGTTCCGTAAACTTGGGAGTAATCGACGGGATCAGCGACATGCAGTGGATTCCAACGGGCGAACGATCTGGATTGTTGACGCCCATCGCGATGGAACGCGTTTCGTTGTGCACGCGGAGGAAAAGCTCAGCGCGTTTGTTGAACTTGAACGTCAGGTATTAACCGTGACGTTTTATCTCGAATCCATTCATCCTGATTCGTGCCGGTGACTGCGCGGCGTAACTTGGCTTACTGATCGATTGCGCTTTCAAAATGTCGAGCAGTCGGGCACAATTTTTCCATGATTCCGCTTTTGTCGGGCTCTCCCCAGGTAAGCAGGCGGATTAGACGGAATAATTCCGTAAAATATTGCGGAAAAATTCCATCTATATCTCGTTAGGCGTCTAGTCACATAATATGCACAAGGTCAACACCCTAAGAATCGCAGAGTTCACCTGGTCCTCGCCGGAGGGCGAACTGATTGGCGCGGGCATAGAGATTTCGGAGGAACTGGGACGAAAACCCGATTCAACGGATTTGAGCGAACGACACCCGTTTGATGTCGAGATTTGCCGTATTCCGCCGGGGAAGACGCCTTACACTTACCATTCCCACAGCGCGCAGTGGGAGTTCTATCACGTGATTTCGGGCAGCGGCGTCGTTCGCCACAAGGAAGGAACCACGCCGATTGAGGTAGGGGATGCCTTCCTTTTCAAGCCGAACGAGCCGCACCAGATCACCAATGATGGCGCTCAAGATTTGATTCTTTATGTCGTGGCCGACAATCCGCTGGGCGAATCATACTACCATCCCGACAGCAACGAGTGGACCGTGCCGATACCAGTGCGCAAAGTAATCCGTTCGGAGGCACAGGATTAGCACGATGGCGAAAAATGAACCGCCGCCTAACCACGCGCTGCAGCGAACCGCTCCATGGCGTCACGGCACCTGCTCTTTCCTCGCTTCGCTCGGGCAGGTGCCGCGCCGCCATTGCACGGTCGCTGAGCTTGGGTCCGTTAGGCCTTTGGAGTAATCATATGAAGAAGACTCCTTTGCCACCGCTAATCGCCAATCTTGCCGAGGCAATTCTGGGAATTTGGAAGCTTAAATCACGTGAGGATGTGGACGCCACCGAACAAGTCCACATTGATCCGCTCCTTGGCCCGGAGCCTCTTGGCATCCTTTGTTTTGGGCCAGGTCATTTTGCCGCCCAATTCATGAAACGCGATCGATCTCCTCAGCCGAATGCGTCGCCGCCAGTGCAAGTCAAAAATAATACGGTCGCTGTGAACGGATACGATGGTTACTTCGGGACGTATACCATCGACGAAAGCGCGGGGACTCTTACGACTTATTTGGAAGGGTCAATTTCGCCTGACAACGTAGGCAAAACGTATGTGAGAAACGTGCGCGTGATCGACGATGAACTTTTCATTCAACTCCAGACGACGACCACCGACGGCACGCCTATCACGCGAACAAATACGTTCGCCCGCGTGGGGTAGGTCATCGAGGAGGCCTAACCAGACGATGCAACTTGCCTCCTCGCGTTTACGGGCCCAATAGCGGTAGCTGGATGTCCTAAGTCAATTGTATCCACCACGGCCTAACAAATCGATGAAGCCAACGGCCCCACCTCGTAATACGTTTACAGTGTTTGCCACGACACCCTGCCATGGCTTATCTCTTTCTCGTTAGGTCCATGAGACGATTCCTTCTGATTCTGTTGGCACTTGGAATCGGCACTCTGGTCAGCGCAGTGACCGCGACACTCTCCTATTTTGCTTTCCAGGCTGGGGCGGAGTTGATCAGCGAGATTCTGTTTTGGCCAAACACCTGGATGCAGAGTCTTGTGCCTCTTTTGTATGGTCTTCCCAACATCGGCACACCCGATCACCCGCTTTACGAGGGCACGCCGGTGAACATTGCGGTTTTCTTCGTCAGTTTCCCTCTGAGCATTTTGGTTTATTCCGCAGTTGCCTATGTATTTGTTCGTCGACGACAGTATGGTTTGCAGACTACCCAACAGACCTAACCAATCGCTGGAGCCAACCGCTGGCCGCTGTGAAGTCCACGCTTAATTTTATGAAACAGTTTCCGAAGTTTGCCACGCTCGCTCCCGCCAGCGGTGGCTCAGCTTTTTCTCGTTAGGCTGCCCTATGGCTATCGGTACTCTTACGTAATGCGACCCCTTCGGTATTACATCAACGTTACATTGGACGGGTGCTGCGATCATCGTGCAATGTTCGCGGACGAAGACTTGCATCGTCACGCGGTCGAGAACCTCGACCAGGCCGATGCCCTCCTCTTTGGCCGGGTGACTTATGTAA
>Ga0307278_10001286_pt1 | contig 12501 bp, 13 predicted proteins | sample ER_DNA_117_FD_194482 | JGI IMG/M metagenome (GOLD analysis project Ga0307278, IMG submission 194482) | Bulk soil microbial communities from the East River watershed near Crested Butte, Colorado, United States - ER_DNA_117 | ecosystem: Environmental > Terrestrial > Soil > Floodplain | place... | reverse complement strand
GCGTTGGCCGGCGGCCAGCCTCGTCGAGGCGCGCCGGCCGAGGCGCGTGTCAACTTTGGTAGCCGCGCGTGGCGTGGTGACAAGGACGAGCACCGCGACCCCACCAGCGCCTGCAGGGCAGCTACGACTGCGTGGACCGGATCGTCCTTAACGCCTACCACACCCTGTGCTCCTCGCCGGGCGGGTTCCGGTCCTGGTGGCGGCGGCTGCATGGCGGCTCTGAGGAGCGGCTGGACAACGCCCACCTGATGCGGATGGCCGGCCGGTTCAGCCGCCGGGTGCGTGGGTTCGCCCGGGCCCACGGGATCCCGGTGATCGACTGCGGCCGTGGCGAGCGGAAGCACCTGATCGCCGAGGAGTATCTGGCCACCCACTCGGTCGGGCCGGGGGTGTTCCTCATCCTGGTCGCGCGGGCGGTGGCGCCGGTGTGGGAGGTGCAGCGCTCGGCGAAGGGCGTCATCTGCAACCTCGAGAAGAAGAAGCCCTACGTCAACCACGACTCGTTCCACATCATGGACCCGGAGTGGGGCCACCTCACGATCAAGCTGAGCGGGCACCCGCCGTTCGGCGCGCAGGTCATCGGTAACGGCCACGAGTGGGTCGCCTGCCAGGCCAGCAAGCACGGGATCGACGCCGCCAAGGACGGCAACTGCTGCACCCGCATCGCCGACGCCCACGCGCTGGCCGCCGTCGCAGCCGCCTTGTCCGAGCCGGACACGATAGGGCGACTGGCGGCAGTGTGCGAGCGGTGGATCTACTCGGCCTGCCTGTGCTTCGGCCTGAGCTCCGAGGAGCAGCAGGCAAGCGGCTTCCGCTACGCCTACTCGGTCTACCAGGCCGAGTACAGCCGCAACCTGCTGTTTCGGTCCGGCGCCCAGATGGATGCGGTCTTCGGGCGCCTGGTGGACCGCACCCGCGCCCGGCTGGACGTGCCCAGGCTGCGCACCCTGTTCGGCGCCAAGGCCCGCCCGCACCGAGACCGCACCAGCACCGCTCGCATCGAGGCCGTGGTCGAGACACCCCGCTACGGGCTGACGCTGTTCAAGGTGCACTTCGGCACCCTGACCCTGAAGGCCTACACCAAAGGCGAACACGTGCTGCGCTTTGAGGCCATCGTGCACAACACCCGCGAGCTGGGCTGCGGCCGCGTGCTGGACCGCTTCTGCCAGATCATCACCCGCCTCGAGGGCATGGTGGACCGGTTCCTCACCACCCTGGACTGCGTCGACGCCGCCTTCATCCCCGACGACACCCTTGACCAGCTGCCGCTGCCGTCCCAGGTCGGCAGCACCCGCATCGGCGGGGTCGACCTCAACACCCCCCGCATCCGCGCCGCGCTCGCGGCCGTGCTCGCACTCGCCCCCGCACCCGGCGGCTTCACCGCCGCCCAGCTCACCGCCAAGGTCCAGGCGATGACCGGGCAGACCGACCGCGACGACACCACCCGCCAGGCCGCCTACGACCTCAAGAAGCTGCGCGGCAAGCACCTGGTCGTCAAACCGGGCACCTCACGCCGCTACCACGCCCCACCCGATGCCCTGCGCACCATCACCGCTCTGCTGGTGCTGCGCGACCAGGTCATCACGCCGATCCTCGCCGGTGTCCGCGTCCCCAGACTCGGCCGGAAACCCACGACCTGGACCCCCACCGACCGGCACTACGAAGCCCTCCGCCTTGACATGAAGGCCCTCTTCAACGACTGCGGCCTCGCCGCATAGCCCGGCCTCACATCGACAACCTTTTGTCGATCCGCGTTCCGCAAGCGCCTAGCGTGCGAGCGCGGGTCTTCCCGCGGGACGCCGCCGTCCTGCTTGTCATCGGCGGGGTGATCGGCTTGCTGATCGCCGTTGTTCCGGGCGCCGGTGCGCCGCTGGCGCTGGCGCTGGCGGTGGCGTGGATGGGCATGTGGCTGCTCCGGTCGGATCGCGGCGGCCAGGTCGAACCGCTCCCTCCGCGGCGCCGCTGAACCCTGCCGGCTGCTGCAGGGCGGCGCTGCAACGCCCACGCGGGGACCGCGTTCTTCGGGGTGGCGTCGCCGCCTCGTTGGCCCCCCCGCGAAGCGGCGGCGTCACCCCAGCGGAGCCAACACGGCCACGGGGGTGCGGTGCATGTGCGGCGCTGCGTGCCTGCTGGGGTTCCGCGCGGACCGTCGGTCGGCCGGAGGGCGCCGCAGGTGCACGGCGTCGCGTTGGCCACTGGAGGAGCCATGCCCAGGCCCGACCCGCAACCACCAGACCAGCGCGACACGGCCTGGCTGCTGCAGACCGCGATGGCGTGGGCGTTGACCGGTGCGGTGATGACGGTGGAGCACAGACCGCTGTGGCATGGCGTCGGCGTGGTGCTGCTGGTGGGGGGTTTGGCGTGGTCGGCTGGGTGGTGCGGGGGCTGCTGCGCCAGCAACCGCCACCTCAGCGGCCCCAGGCCGGGGTGAGGGGATGGACCGGGCGGCCCTGGCCGGGGACGGCGAGTCAGCCGTTACCGCGGCGTTCGGGCTGGCAGAGCGGGTAGCGGTGGGAGGCGCCGCCCTGCTGCTTGAGGGCGCGAGGATGGGCGACCAGGCAGGCCCATCCCCGGCAAGGACCGGCGGGTGCGGCGGTGGGTCGGGATCACGCCGGCTCTCCCGCTCGGCCAGGACACCCGCCCGCGGCGAACCGGTCGGTCACCAGCTTCGTGTTGGCCTGGTCCGCGCATTCGCGGCCACCGCAACACCGGATGGGTGCGATCCGTACGCACGAGCAGGCAGGCGCCTCGCCCTGGCGGCCGCGCCGTCTGGGTTCTCTCGCCTGTTCGGTGGTGTTGTCGGTCGAGCGTCACTTCGCGCCAGACCCGGCATCGGGTACCCGCATCGAGACGGCTAACCGCCGAAGAGGGCGGGCGGCCGGCTAGCGGTGCTCGTCGTGATGGTGGGCCAAGGCAGCCTCCTGCAGGCGGCGCGTGCCCTGGATGTACGGCTCAAGGTCGGTGACCCGGGCCAGCTCGACCGACCCGACGGGCAGGTCGCGGGCGTGGAGGGTCAGCGCGCGGTCGTCCAGCTCGGCTCGGGCGACCCAGTGGCGGCCCTCCGCCAGCCACTGGAAGGCGACCGGCTGGCCGTCCACCCGGATCGTGACCTGCGACCAGGCCGGGTCAGGCCGGCTTCGGACGGCGGCGATCCGGTCCCAGTGCTCGGCGGCGTCGTGGGCCGCGGGCGCGGCCTCCCACCACAGCTCCTCGGCCAGGCCCCGCCGGCGCTTCGACCGCACGGGCAGCGCCTGAGCCGCTTGGACGGGCTCGACCCTGACCTCGACCCGCAGCTGCGGCCCCTCCTCGGCCAGCGGCTCGCCGTTGTCGAGGCTGAGCGTGGTGGTGACCGACTGCCGCTGCCCCTCGGACCAGCGCCCCTCCCAGCCGCCAAGGTGACGCGGCCCGGACCAGGAGGCCGGCAGGCCATGGAGGGGGAACCCGGGCACCCCGGAACCGCTCGACCTCCTCGCGGTGGTCGCGCGCCATCGCCCGGCCAGGGCTCACCACCCGCAGGACCTCGCCGGCAAGCGGCCGGCTCGACCCCCCGCCTCCCCAGAACGCGGTGGAGAAGAAGAACAGCCACACGGCGGCGACGAACCCGGCGGCAACCAGCCACCAGGGCCAACCCAGCACAAGCTGGGCGACGACACCCAGCGCCGCCCCGACCACCGTCGCCACCAGGTAGGTCGCAGGGATTGGGGTCATGGTGCGCCGCCAACGCAGGGTCCGAAACACCTGGACGGGCACCGACCACCAGTCCCGCGGGGAGGGGCGAAGCGTCCCGATGCTCCCGGCGCTGCTGGCGTTCCCACACCGCCGGCAGACCTGCCTGATCGGCCGCCACGGGCCGCCGAACCGGAGCCAGTCGCGCAGGCCTTCGGCCCATCCTGGGCGGCTGACGTCGACGTCCCAGGCACCGCAAGCCATGCACGGGACCTGGGCGAGCCACTCGGCCGGCCTGCGGGCCTTCATCGCCTCACTCCGTACGCTGGATGCAGCGGGCGTTCGCGAGCAAACACGCTACCCAGCGATACCGCCACTGGCTAGAGACGCACGACACAGCGGCAGCGTCGACCTCACCGTGTGGTCCCACGCAGGTGCCCGAACGACGCGCCGGGCACGATCCTGGTGACAGCGGCGAACACGATGTTGACCACCAAGGCCGTGGTCGCCGGCAGCGCCATGACCTGCGGCGGAAGCCGGCCCTCATGCTCACGTTCATGAACGACCCCGCGTTCAACGGGAGTGTCGCGCCACACCCGGGATGGGTGGCGTCCAGGATCCGGTGGAAAGTCCGGTGCGTCGGTTCGACCGGCGACAGCCGCTGGCGCAACGCGGTCGAGCAGGCCGCCGATGGCTGGAAGTGGTATAGCGCACATGCGAGGGTGTCCGGTCCAGTGGGGGAGTGGCGTTGCCGCGTTGCTGCTGGTCACGGCGCTGCCCTGTGGCGTCGTGCAGCGCGTTTCTCGTCTCGGCCCCGATGACAGCCGTCTGAAGGGCGGTGGGAGTGATGGCTCGAAGAAGGAGGCGCAAGTGCGCTGTACACGTTCCAAATCGCCGGTCAGGCGTGCAGGTGCCGACCGGCGCCACCTACCCCCGGCGATCATGCCCGCAAGCCGCCGCGCCATGTCAGAGAGGATGACTACCAGAGCTTCGCTACTATCAAAGACTTTGACAGTTACGATCCAGTTGCGTAACTTGGAAGAGGGCCGGGCCGATACCGACAGGGCATCGGCCCAGCATCGGATGTGCGCCATTGCCACCAACCGTCGATCGCGAAGCTCCGATGAGCACCCCTTACCTCCCGTCCTCCGGCGCGCCACCTCCCGGCCAGCGGCCTCATGCTGGCTGGCTCTTGAGCGTCCTCAGTGTCGTCTTGGCCGTCGCCTTCGTATTGGTGCCAGTGAGATCGTCCTATGGCGTGAGGACGCTGAGCGGGTTGGGGGTGCTGCTGGCCGCCTGCGCAACGACCTCTGGCTTGCCCACCGAGCATATTTGTGGACGCGCACGCGACGCCGTCCCCGCCACTTCTGGTTGTCGGCGGTCAGCACGGTGGCCGTGCTCGTGCTGTTGCTCGTGGTCGCCCAGCCGTCAGCTCAGTACGTGCACCGAGGTCAGTGTACATTCGGTCCTCTCGGCATTGGGTTCGGGAAGGTGTGGATCGGGGTCGAACCGTTCCCGACAACCTTCACAAGCATCATGCGCTATACGTGGTCTGGGGTGCCTATACCGCTCAGGTCATTGAAACGCTGGACGAGCCGACCTACTTCGTGTTCAACAAGCGAGATCTCGGATCACCGTCCGCGGATGTCACGGTCGAACCGCCGGCTGTGATCTCCTGCGGTCGCGGCAGCCCTCCCAGTGGTGCGCCGCAGATGAGCCTCGTGGGTCGAGTATGGCGACACAGGACGTCGCCGTGATGTGACTGCGGTAGGCTTTGTGCGGCCGTGCCCTGGTGACGTGGCTACGAGGATGAGCATGGTCTAGCCTCAATGCCGTTGTGTTAGGTGGTTTGTAGCCTGGTAGTGTCCGGCGTCCGGAGGTGATCACACTCGGATGCCGCGCGCCGGCCAGACCAAGCCACCGGTCATGCCCCGCCTGTCGGACCGGATCGCGGTCGGGGTGCTGACCCGGACCTTCCCGCCCGAGCTGGTGGATCGGGTGATCGCCACGACCGGCCGGGGCGAGCAGCGCCAGCGGCTGCTGCCCGCCCGCGTGGTCGTCTCCGACACCCTGGCGATGTGCCTGTTCGCGCACGTGGGCTACGAGGAGGTCATGCGACTGCTGGTCGAGGGGCTGGCGTGGGCCAGGCGCTGGCGAGGCGCCTGGCAGGTCCCCGACAAACACTCGATCGCCCGCGCCAGGGCCAGGCTGGGGCCGGCACCGCTGCGGGCGCTGTTCGCCGAGGTCGTCCGACCGCTGGCGACCCGGAAGACGAACGGGGCGTGGTATCGGGACTGGCGGCTGGTCGCGCTGGACGGCACCACCCTGGACGTGCCGGACACGCCCGCCAACGTGGCGGCGTTCGGCCGGCCCGGCGGGGGCCGCGGGCAGGGGGCGTCCCGCAGGTGCGGCTGGTGGGGCTGACCGACTGCGGCACGCATGCGATCGTGGACCCAGGCCATGGGCGGGCTGCACCTGGGCGAGAGCTCGCTGGCGCCGTCGCTGGCACGTTCGCTGGGGCCGGGGATGCTGCTGCTGGTCGACCAGGGCCTGTGCGGCCTGCAAGCTGTGGCGCAGCTTCCAGGCCACCGGCGCGGAGCTGGGGTGGCGCTGCCGCGCCGACGTCACGCTGCCGGTGCTGGAGGTGTTCGCTGACGGCTCCTGGCGCAGCGAGCTGGGCCACAGCCAGCCCGCGGGCAAGCGGGTCGCGGTGCGGGTGGTGGACGACCGCCTGGACGATCCCGGCCGGGTGGGTGCGCCGGAGGGCGACCGGCTGATCACCACGATCGGCGACCCCGAGCGCGCCCCCGGCGGCCGAGCTGCCGGCGCTGTATCCGCAGCGGTGGGAACAGGAGGGTGTGCTGGATGCGCTGAAGACCCACCAGCGCGGCCCGGGGGTGGTGTTGCGCAGCCGCGATCCCGACGGGGTCATCCAGGAGGTGTGGGCGCACCTGCTGGTCCACGACGCCATCCGTGCGCTGATGCACCAGGCCGCGCTGGGCGGCGAGGTGGACCCTGACCGGTTGTCGTTGACCCGCAGCCTGCACATCGCGCGTCGGCAGGTGACCAGCCAGGCCGCGTTTTCCCCCTCGGCGGCTGGCCAGGGCGACCCGGCAGGCGGTCGCTGCGGTGCTGCGGCACCTGCTCCCCCCGCGCCGGCTGCGCGCCTGGCCGCGGGTGGTCAAGCGCAAGATGCGCGAACTTCCCGCGCAAGCGCGACCCCCATCGCCACTGGCCGCAGCCGACCAAGCCGCCAGACGAGGCCGTCGTGATCGTGGCCTGCACCGCCCGCGGACCCTAACCCAACGGCATTGGGTCTAGCCTAAGGCTGGTGGGGCTAATGGTCAGGTCGCAGTCTGTCGGGCCTTGAGCGACGGTCTGATCGTGTTCGCAAGCCACGATCAGTGAGAGCGGTAGAAAGCCAGGTCGCTACCGAGTCGGCTGTGGGCCTCGTCGACCGGGTGGGAATGCCATTGCGGGCCGGCCGTGAGCTTGACGCTGGTGTTGCCTGGGTGGACCAGGCCGACGTAGAAGTCGCTGCCGACCAGGGCCACTGCCGCGCGCTCGGCCGCTCTCCAGATGAACTCCGTGTCCTCTCCCACCGCCAAGTTGGGGAACGGCGAGCGCGACCATAGCTCGGGCGGTAACACAGGGTGTTCCCGGCAACCCAACGGCGCAGGTGCGCCGGGTCGACACATTGCCACGCGGCGTCGGCCGCGGGGTAGTAAAGCTGCTCGCGCGCCCCGCACAAGCTGGCCACGGCGCTCAGGGCCTCGACCTGCCGACGCAGCCGGTCGGGGCCGATCCAATCGTCGTCGTCCCAATGGGCGATGAGTGGCCCGCTGGCCAGCTCGTTGCACAGGTTGCGCTTGGCGCCGAGGATCATGCGCCGGTCCAAGGCCATATAGCGAACGCGCGGGTCGTCGGCCACACGCTCCTCGCCATCGTCCACCATCACCAGCTCCCGGTTCGAATACTCCTAGCGCTGAAAGTAGCGGATCGCCCGGGCGACGAAGGACCGCCTGTCGCGCGTTGGCATCACGCAGCTCACCAGCGGGCGTCGGCTGGGGGCGGGGTAGATCGAGGTCCAGCCGGCGATCGCTGTGCATAGAAGTTTCTGTCCGCGGCGGGCAGCGGGGGCTCGGGCACGCGCCGCCAGCCGGACGAGTCGATGAACTGGCCGAGCGGGAATGACCAAGTGTCGGCCGTGTGGCGCACGTACAAGAACAGCGCCTCGGCCGGCACGCGCTCGATCCGGGCCCCGCGGTGTAGCGCCTCGCGCAGGAAACCAGCATCCTCCGCCAAGGAGGAGTCCGGGTAACGCGCCAGCCGCTCCCACACCTCGCGCCGGAATGCGAGCGTGCCGCCGTGCACGTCACCGCTGAACATGCGGCTGAGCAACTCAGGCGAGACGCACCGGAACTCCCAGCGCGGCACGTCGAAGAAGGTTGTACTCGATCCTCCAGTCGTTGACCAGCACCCGGGCTTCGAGCACGGTGTTGAACGCTTCCACGGCGAGCACTTCGTCGCGTAGCCGTCTACCGAAGCTCTCGACGTAGGGGTTCTCCCAAGACGAGCTGCAGGACGGATCCTCAGCATGCCTCCTCGCGGAGGCGGACGGGATCGAACCCGCCAGGCGGGGGCTGCCCGCCTCACTGGTTTTGAAGACTTAATTTTGTCAGCCAATAGCGAGACTGGCAGTAAGAACGCAGGTCAGGAGCCTTATGTGGGCACCAAGAGCGTCGTAGGAAACGGCTTCACCAATAGCACGAATGGCGATTCTGTGCCAGCGTCCGTGCCGCCTCGCCGAGCCCGATGTGACGGAGGTGGCATCGGGGCAGCGGTGGGCGGAAGGCGGAACAGCGGCGGCAGGCGTCGCGACCTGAAGGCGTCGCCAGGCTGGTTGCCGCGGGAATTCCGGCCGCCGCCGAGGTTCCGCCGACAGCGCCACGAGCATGCCTCACCCGATGCAGGTTGGCGCGCCTGAGCGGTGGTGACGGCGGGAGGACGGCGAGGGCCCGCGGCGAAGGCCGCCCCGACGCGACCATGCCTGCCGACCCCCTTTGGGCGCCCCGAGAGCTATGGAACGGGAACTGCCGGGGAACTGCCGGGAAGCTGCCGGGAAGCTGCCTGGACTCCTGCAGCCGGATCGCCGACCGTTCTAGATGGCGGGCTGCGCGGAGGCTGGTTCGGAAACGGGGCTCGGGATCGCAGTGGCGGCGACGCGCAGGCCCCCGCCAGGCAGTCGTCAGCCAGCAGCGACCACAGAAGGTCCTAACCGGACAATGTTCGAACCATCCCGAGGCTGCGGACCTGCTGCTCAAGCTCGCAGACTCGTTGGGGGTTGAGGGCGCTTCGCGTCTGAGCGGGGGGTGAGGTAGGTCGACATGGGCGGCGCTGCAGCAGTCGAGCGTGATCTGCTCGCGCCCGGCGACCACGACGTCGATTCGACCGTCGTGTGTGTGCTGACCCGCTTCGGCCTCCGGCGGCCGTGGCACCTGCTCCGGACGTATGTCGCCTATCGCTGGCTGTTGCGCAAGGTCCGGCAGGAGCCGTCGGCCGGCTTCCTCCACGCGACGTTCCTCGTGGAGAACCCGACGACCTGCTACAGCCTGTCGATGTGGGCTGACGAGGCGGCGATCGCCGGGTTCGGAACCTCCGTCGCCGAGCATGTCGACGTCGCCCGCAGCGTGTTCGGACGGCTGCGGTTCAGCTCCGGAATGCCGGAGATCTGGTCCACCAAGTGGCGCCTGTGCCGGGTGAGCCGCAACCTGAACTGGAGCGGATTCGACCTGCGCTCAGTCGTGGAGCCGCCGGCACAAGAGGGGAACCAGGGGAAATAGGTATGGACGGCGGTTGGGACGTCTACCTCGGCCACAGCCTGCAGGTCGTGTTGGGGGTCGTCCTTCTCGCTGCCGGTGTCACGAAGCTGAGGCAGCCGGGCCGCTTCGTGGCCGCGGTGGGGGGCTACGAGGTGGTCCCACCCAGGCTCGCTGCGCCATTGGCGGTAGCGGTGTTGGGCTCCGAGGTGCTGGTTGGGCTCGCCTTGCTCTCCAGCCGAGGTGTCGCTGTGGCGGCGCCAGCGGCCGGCGCGCTCTTCGCTGCTTTCGCCGTCGCCGTCGGGATCAACCTGCGACGGGGAGCCTTGGTGCCGTGTGGGTGCTTCGGCTCCGCCGACGAACGGGTCTCACCGCGCACGTTGGCCCGCCTCGGCCTGCTGTTGGCGGCGACTACGGCGTTGGTCATCGTGCATGCTGTTTCCGGCGGAGTGCCGTTGGACGTGGCAGATCTTGCCGCCGATGGCCGCGCCGGTTTCGAGCGTCTGGTGGCGACGCTGGCGATCGGCGCCTTCCTCAGCGCCATGGGGGTCTGGCTGCTGCACGTCCGTGAGTTGGCGGCGCTCGTCGGCAGCATCCGTCTGGGCCATCTGCACCGCGAAAGGACTTGAGATGTCGACTCCGCTCCTCGTGTCGTATGTGGCCTTGTGGATCCTCGTCGGGGTGCAGACGCTGATCCTGCTCGGCCTGACCAACGCTCTTCACGCCCTCCGCCAGCAGGGCAGGTCGTCGGACGCCGCCGACTGGCAAGGGCGGCGGATACCGGAGTTCAGCGCCGTCGACTTGTCGGGCCAGGACGTGTCGGCATCGTCGTTGGCGGGCAAGGCGGCTGTGCTGTTGTTCGTCTCTCCCAACTGCGCCTCGTGCGTGATCACGCAGGCCGAGGTCCGGGTGATGGCCGCCGACCGGGCCAGGGAGCTGGTGGTGGTGTGTCGGGCGGACGAGGAAGACAGCCGACGGTTCGCCGCCAAGCACGAGCTGACCGGGTCGGTCATCGCCGACGAGGACGGCACGCTGACCGAACTCTTCGAGGTGTGGAGGCCCCCGATGGCGGTGCGGGTGCGCGCCGACAGCATCATCGAGTCGTACGGCACGCCGTTGCGGGGCGACGAGGTCGAGGAGGCGCTGCGGGGCTCGCCCATCGGCGACGGCGCGAACGGATCCGGCCCCGTAGGCAAGCACGAGGAGGTCACGCGATGACCGGCCCGGCTGCCGAGATCCGTCCAGAGGCGCAAACGACTCCCGCAGCCGCTGGCTCCGCGCGGGCTCGGCTCGTGGGGGTGACCGGTGGAGTATGGGCACTCGCTGCGGCGCCGGCTCTCAGCGGGGAGCCGCGGGCGGTCGCCATGGGAGGAGCGTTCGCCATCGGGTGGAGTCATCTGGTCGGCCGCTGTGGGATCTCCCATCTCGGCACCATGACGCCGCGGGGCAAGATCCCTGGCCAACGCCGCTACTGGCTGGTGCAGGTGCTGGTTTACGTCGCCGCTGGGGTGGTGGCCAGCGCTGCGGTGGGCATGGGACTCGCAGCAATCGGCGGGCTGGTAATCCCTGACAGCATCCGTGACGCTGCTTTGGGCGTGGTCATCTTGGTCGCCGGCGTGGCTGCCGCCAGCGAGCTCGGCCTCATCCGCTGGCGCCTGCCGGAGCCCAACCGCCAGACCCGTCAGGCCTGGGGCTACACCTTCCGCCGGCCGGTCGCCGCAGCGCTGTGGGGCTTCGGCCTGGGCCTGACGTTCGCCACGGTCTTCACGTTCTCCGGCGTCTGGCTGGTCCTGACGTTGCCCTCAGCGCTCGGCGAGGCGGGCTTCGGCGCCGCACTGCTCGTCACCCATTGGCTAGGGCGTGCGGTGTCGATCCTTGCCGGTCCGGTACTGCTCCACAGCCCGGCCTACACGAACGAACTGCTGGACGAGATCGAGGAGTCCCGCACCGTCTTCCGGATCACCAACATCGCCGGGATCGTCCTGATGGCAGCGGCGCTCGTCGGGTTGCTTCTGGAGGGGGTCTAGCGGCGCCGCGTCGGCGTCAAACACGAAGGGGGTCGGAACGATGTCTGCAGACGATGTCGTCCAACGCGTCGGTGGGTCCATGGGCCGAAGGAGGTTCCTCTCGCGCGTCGGCGCGGCCACCCTGTCGGCGGCCTTCGTCGTCCTCGGACTTGCCGACCCAGCCGCGGCCACCATCACGGTGGCGTGCTGCCACCTGTGCCGCTCGCCGGGATCGACGTGTTGCGGCGCACGTCCGGCGGTCTGCACCTGGTCCTGGACCTGCTGTTATGCGTCAGGGGCTCGCGTCACCCGCTACCGGTGCATCGAGTGCTACTGCAACAGCGGATCCGACTGCGACTCGGACTGCACCGGCGTGACCAGCTCGCGCATCGTCAACCTCGGCGACTGCTAGGCGACGACCTACGAGCCGTCGATGCTCCATTCAGCCGGGCTAGGATCAATGCCGTCCGGTTAGCTGGATTTGCGAGTACAAACTCCCTGGTCAGCACGGTCAAATCAGGCCAGAAGGACCCTTAACCGGATGGCATTGGGGCTAGGATCTACTCCTCAACGACACGGTACAGCTCCTCCAATGAATCTTGGAGGGCGACGAGCGTCTCTTGCTGGAAGACATGCCGCTGGAAGACATGCCGGCGTTCGGTTTCCCTGGCTTGCCGCTCTCGCTTCACCTGCCAGGTCGAGTTGACCCGTGCTCCGAGCAGGGCGGCCCCGGCTGCGAGCGACGCGATCACAACTGGGCCTCGAACGCGGTTACCCTCATGTGCCTCTGCTTTCGGTTGCCACGGCGAAAAGCATGGCCGGACGACCGGACCTCCAGCGGGCCGGCGCCGCCACGCCAAACGCCCTCAGTTGACCAGATTGTGAGACGTAGGCAGACTCCGGCCATGCCAATCGACATCCCGAGCGCAGAGGTCCTCGCGGCGTGGTGGGACAGGACAGTCTGACAGGGACAGTCGCTGGCGCAACGCGGTCCAGAAGGCCGCCGATGG
>Ga0307278_10001285_pt1 | contig 12514 bp, 11 predicted proteins | sample ER_DNA_117_FD_194482 | JGI IMG/M metagenome (GOLD analysis project Ga0307278, IMG submission 194482) | Bulk soil microbial communities from the East River watershed near Crested Butte, Colorado, United States - ER_DNA_117 | ecosystem: Environmental > Terrestrial > Soil > Floodplain | place... | reverse complement strand
CGTCCAATCGGACGTCCCCGTGGTTGGCATCACCCTGGCGACCGGCTACAGCTACGACCCGGAGATTTCCTTCGATCTGGGGCAGCAGATCGGCGGTCCGAGCGCTGGTCTGATATTCGCCCTCGCGATCTATGACAAGATCACCGACGGACCGCTGCTAGCCGGCCGCCATCTTGCCGGCACTGGAAAGATCACGCCGGACGGAGATGTGCAGGCCATTGGTGGGATTCAGGAGAAGATTTCGGCGGCTCAGAAAGCTGGTGCTACGGCCTTCTTTGTCCCGGCCGGCAATTGCCGCGATCTCGACGGGGTGCGTACCGACATGACTCTGATCAAGATCTCGACGCTCGGCGAGGCCATCAAGGCTGTCCAGGCTCTCAACAGCTACGGTGAGACCGCCGTGCTTCCGCACTGCTGATGGGCCATCTCAGCCCAGGAGATCTGGGATTCCGAGCTACCTGCGGAGCACGCGCATACGCTGACATGAGCACAGGTGCAGACGCACCGTGGAACCGCTCACACCAGCTGGGTCGTTGCCGAGACGACGAGTGATGTAGAAGCGGTTGAGGAGAGATGAGTTTGAGCACTCTGCGGGTCGGCCGGCGACGGAGCGCCATCCTGCCGACGTTGGTTATTGTCGCCATCCTGATCGTGGTGTTTGCCATCTTCACCAGCGTGTGGACCGACCGGTTGTGGTACGGCTCTTTCGGCTACGCCTCGGTCTTCAGCAAGATGCTGCTGACCAGGATCGGGCTGTTCGTGTCTTTCGGGCTGATCATGGCCACCCTGGTCGTCGCCAATGCAGCCATCGCCTATCGGTTGCGGCCGCGGCTGGGAGCGCAAGTGCCGACCAGCCCGCTGCTCGAGCGCTACCGCGAGATGCTGGAATCCAGGTTTGCCTGGGTACTGGTCGCCGTGGGCGTCGTCGTCGGTCTGTTTGCCGGCGGTGCGGCTAGCGGTCACGTGCTGCAGTACTTGGAGTGGCAGAACGCGACCCCGTTCAATATCACCGACCCGCGCTTCGGGCTCGACGTTGGGTTCTTCGTTTTCTCCTATCCCTGGTGGCGGTTCGTCCTCTCGTTCGCTTTCGCGGCGCTGGTCTTCAGCGCGATCGCGGCCGCGATCGTCCACTACACGATGGGCGGGCTGCGGTTCAGCGGCCCCCGTCGCGGCGGGAGTAGGGCGACTCAAGCTCACCTTTCGATCTTGGTCGGTTTGGCCGTGCTGGTGAAGGGCTTCAGCTACTGGTTTGACCAGTACGAGCTGGCGATTGAACGCTCCAACCGGCTGTTCACCGGCATCTCCTACACCGCCGACAATGCGACTGTTAACGCCAAGATGATCTTGGCCATTATCGCGGGAATCTGTGCGCTGCTGTTCTTCGCCAATGCTGTGCTGCGCCGCTGGATAGTGCCGACCATCGGTCTGATCCTGTTGCTGCTGTCGGCGATTGTGCTCGGGTTGGTCTATCCAGGGGCTGTGCAGTACTTCAGCGTCCGCCCGGACGAGCCCGACAAGGAACGCAATTACATCAGGGCCAACATCGAATCGACCCGCGCGGCGTACGGCGTGGACAAGGTGGAGATCACCGACTACTCGGCGAAGACGACGGCCACCGCAGGTCAGCTGCGGTCCGACGCCGAAGCACTGCCAGGAATCCGTCTCATTGATCCGAACGTGGTCAGTCCGACGTTCGAGCAGCTGCAGCAGGTGCGGGGCTACTACGCGTTTCCCAAGAATCTCGATGTGGACCGCTACACCATCGACGGCAGGGAAACCGATGCGGTGGTGGCTGTCCGGGAGATGGATCTGAGTGGTGTGGAGGACAACTGGAACAACCGGAAGACCGTATTCACCCACGGCTACGGTCTTGTCGCGGCGTATGGCAACCGGCGGCAGTCCGGTGGTGAGCCGGACTGGATTGCCAAGGACATCCCGCCGACCGGGCTGATCGAGGAGCACGAGCCTCGCATCTATTTCGGGGAACTGCAGGGCCAGCGGCCGGACCAGTACTCGATCGTCGGCGCACCTGCGGGCACACCACCGATTGAGCTGGATACGCCGGGCGGCGGCGAAGGCGGCAACCCGAAGACGTACACCTACACCGGCAAAGGTGGGGTCGAGATCGGTAACTTGTGGAATCGGTTGCTCTACGCCGCGAAGTTCGCCGACGTCAACATCTTGCTCTCGGATCGCGTCCACCCGCAATCCAAGATCATCTATGACAGGACGCCGCGGCAGTTGGTGCAGGGCGCCGCACCATGGCTGAAGGTTGACGGCGACACCTACCCGGCGGTCGTGGAAGGCCGGATCGTCTGGATCGTTGACGGCTACACCACCTCGAACTCCTATCCGAACAGCGAGCGCGTGAACCTCAATGAGGTCACCTCCGACGCCCAGACCAGCGCCGGCGGAACTGTGGTGGCGCAACCGCAGGACGACATCAACTACATGCGGAACTCCATCAAGGCCGTCGTCGACGCCTACGACGGCAGCGTCAAGCTGTATGCCTGGGACGACACCGATCCGGTGCTGAAGGCCTGGACGAAGGCGTTTCCGAACGTCGTGCAGCCGAAGTCAGCGATCTCACAAGACCTGCTGGATCACCTGCGCTACCCGCAAGACTTCTTCAAGGTCCAACGGCAGATTCTGGCCCGCTACCACATGACGAACGCCGATAACTGGTACCAGCGGTCGAGCTTGTGGGACGTGCCCAACGACCCGGTGGCTGGCGCGTCAGCCCAGACCAAGGAGCCGCCGTTCTACCTGTCGGTGAAGTGGCCGGGCGATGAGAACGCGATTTTCTCTTTGACCAGCTCGTATGTGCCCTTCAAGCGGTCGAACCTAGCCTCATACATGGCCGTCAACGCCGATGCCAGCAGCCCGGACTATGGGCGGATGCGCATCCTGCAGATGTCGGATACATCTCAGATCGATGGGCCAGGGCAGTCGTTCAACGCCATGACGACCAACGAGACGGTGGCCGATCGGCTACGGCCCTTCCTCAACCAGGGAGCAGCCAGTGCTACCTTCGGCAACCTGCTGACCTTGCCCGTCGGTGGTGGCCTCCTGTACGTGACGCCGGTCTACACCCAGCGCCAAGGCAGCACCGGTTCCTACCCTGCGCTGCGTTTCGTGGTGGTCCGTTTCGGCCAGTCGGTCGGGATCGGGGACACCTTGCAACAGGCGCTGGACCAGGTGTTCCAGGGAAGCTCAGGCGGCACGACCGGAGAGGGCGGCACCGCCAGCGGGGACAAGCCCACGGGCAAGGCTGACAACCCAGCCGCCGAAAACGCGCTCAGTGAGGCGTCTGCCGCCTTCGAGGCCGCAGACAAGGCGCTGACCGCTGGCGATCTCGGCGCGTATCAGAAGAAGATGCAGGAGGCCAAAGCCGCGGTTCAGCGCGCACTGCGCGCGCTCGGTCGCTGAGTCCATTTTGGGGCCGCTCGCGCATCGCGCGTGGAATCCGCCTACTTCGTCGTCGCTCGCAGACGATGAAGCGTGTCTGCTCGCTCCTCCTCAGCACGGCGGCGCGCGATTGCCGACGCTCGCAGCCCATTTTGGGGCCGCTCGCGCATCGCGCGTGGAATCCGCCTACTTCGTCGTCGCTCGCAGACGGAGAAGCGTTGTCTGCTCACTCCTCCTCAGCACGGCGGCGCGCGATCCGGGAGTTCGGGCCACTCTGAAAGCTCAGCCCGAACTTGCGCGGACTTCGAGATCGGGGAAGCCGGTGGCGCGGAGGGGGTCGGCCAGGCGCTCGGCATCGCCGACAACGACGAGGGTCAGGTTATCTGGACGGACCACTGAGCGGTACGCCTCGGTGGCGGCCTCCGGAGTCACCGAACGCAGCAACGCCAGGCTGCGGTCGACGTAGTCGTCAGGGAGTCCAGCGAGCACCTGGGTGGCGGCCTGATCGGCCACCCCATCTGCGGTCGCGTAGCGCAGTGGGGAAACACCGGTGAAGAACGCTACGGCGTCGTCGACCTCCTGGCTGGTGAACGGCGCGCCGTCAACCTCGATCAGCCCGCGAGTGATGGCCAAGGCCTCGACCACAACCTCGGTTCGGAAGGAGCCTTGGACAGCGAATGAACCGCCCGTACGGAGCGGCCCGAAGTTCATCCGTACGCCATAGGTGTAGCCCTTTTCCTCCCGCAGCACAGCGTTCAGCCGCGACAGGAACGCCCCGCCCATCGCGTACGAGGCGATGCTGACCGCGGACCACCGAGGATCCAGTCGGTCAATGCCGAAGCCTCCGAGCCGTACATCGGCTTGGACTGCGCCCGGCCGGTCGACGAGTACCGTGCGTCGAACTCCGGCAGCGGCCTCCTCAGCCACGACCCGTCGCTGGTCGTCGTTGCGCCAGGATCCGAAACAGCGCTCGGCGGCTGCAATCGGGTCGTTCGGGAACTCACCAGCGAGGACCAGCGTCGTCCCATCAGGACCGAAGTGATCATGATGGAACGCACCGACCGCTTCCGGAGTCACCTGCCGTACCGTCTCCGGCTCACCGCCATTCATCCGTGCCGCTCGCCGACTCTCCTCGAACACTGCAGCGCGGAACGCAATGCTCGCGATTTGGGCAGAGTTCGCCTGTGCCTGTTCGATCTCGGCCAGCCTGAGCTGCACGTGGCGGTTGACGTCGCGTTCGGCGAGCGACGGTTCGCTCACAACTTCGGCGAATAGCTCCAGAGCACGACCAAGATGAGATGCGGGAACATCGAGGATGGCCTGCAGCCCGGACAGTGAGAGATCGATCCCGAAGCCTGCCCCTTCGGTCTCCAGAAGCTCGGCGAACTCGTCTCCGTCGTGTCGCAGCGTTCCCTCGTCCAGCGTCCTTGCGCAGATGGTTGCTACGCCTTCGATGTCGCGGCCCTCAGCATTGAGCGGGACCTCGAGGACCAGATGAGCTGAGATGACGTGCTGGCCAGGGAGTTCGAAAACCATTAGCTCGACGCCGTTACTCAGCTGAGCCCGTGTTGGTGCCGGGAAGGTCCAGACGGCTGCGGGGGCAATCCCCGGGCGCGGCAGGAATTCTCTCATGATTGCTCCTGCCGATAGATCAAAGCTGCCCGCTGCTCCGGCCGGAACCACTCCTGCATGGCTGTTTGGACACCGTGGTTGTCGACGGCGGTGATCTCGGCCATTCGAGAGTTGATCAAGTGTGGATCGCCATGCAGCGTCGCGTACTCGCCTAGTGCGTCCGCGCGCGAGTCGACGCGCGCCAGCTCGTGCAACCAATGGCGCTCGAACTGGGCTTTGGCACGGCGCAGTTCGTCCTCGGTGGGCCCGTCGGTGATCAGCTCCTCGATCAGCCCTACGGTCGCTTGCTCCAGCTGCTCGGGGCTGACGCCGTCTCGTGCGCGGGCATAGCTGAAGCCGAAGGAATTTCCACCAATCAAGCCCATCGTGGAGGCCCCGGTGCTCTCGGCCTGCTCGGTGCGACGAATCAGTTGCTTGTGCAGCCGCGACGTCTGGCCGTGGCCCAGAATGCTGAATGCAAGGTCGAGCGCGTCGAAGTCTTGCCCGTCACGCGCAGGCAGCCGCCAGGTGAGGTACAACGCGTCCGCGGGCACTTTGCCTGACGTTTCCGTGCGTGGAATACCGGACAACGGTTCAAGCGGCCCTGCCTGCGGTTTGGTCGGCTGAGCATCGGGGGGGAGGTGTCCGAAGTAGGTCTCGGCGCGCTCAAAGGCACCATCGGCCTCCACATCGCCCACGATCGACAAGACGGCATTGCTTGGCACGTAGTGGCGTCGGAAGAAGGCATGGACATCCTCCAGAGTGGCTGCGTCCAGATCCTCCATCGAGCCAATCGTGGTGTGTCCGTATGGATGGTCAGGCGGGAAGGTCAAGGTATTGAGGAGTTCCATCACATCCCCGTACGGCACGTTGTCGTAGCGCTGCCGCTTCTCCTCCTTGACCACCTCGCGCTGATTGTCCAGATTCTCTTGCGTCAGTGCGTCCAGCAGCGTCGCCATCCGGTCCGCCTCCAACCACAAGGCCAGATCGAGGCCACCCGTCGGCAAGGTTTCGAAGTAGTTGGTGCGGTCGAACCAGGTGGTGGCATTGACAACGGCACCTGCGGCCTGCAGCAGTGCAATGTGCTGGCCGGAAGCGACGTGCGCTGAGCCTTGAAACATCACGTGTTCGAAGAGATGGGCGAATCCGGTACGGCCTTCCTCCTCGTTTCTGGAACCGACGTCGTACCAGATATTGACCGCTACCGACGGAGCAATGTGGTCCGGACTGGAGATGACGCGCAGCCCGTTCCCCAAGGTGTGCTGGACGATCGGGTAGGCAAGCTCGGTAGGCGCGCCCTGAGTCATGCCCCACATCACAGCACACGGCCCGAATCCACTTGACCGCTGGGGCCTGGGACCATCCGATCGGCACTGCGCTCCGAACCTCTGTCCAAAGAAACCGCAACGCCGAGGCGCACCACGACGCAGTGCGTGGCTGTCCAACGACATGGGGAGAGGAACTGACGATGCGCGGGATTCCGAGAGCCATCAAAGCGGTGCTGGCGATCGTGGCGGTGATGGTTGCCGTGTCGGCGGCCGCCCTGGCCCTCGCCGGCTACTTGCCCAGTGGCGGGTACGAGCGTGGGGGCTATGAGTACTCGGACCTCTTCGGCAACGTGCCCATCGGCGGATACGACCGGGAGGGCTACCAGTTCTCATGACAGCAACGGCATCGTCATCCAAGACCACCGCCTCAGGCTCGCCGGACCGCTGGCGAGGGCGTGCGTGGACGGGCAGTGCGGAAACGGTCGCCTTACAAGTGAGCCACATGAATCGCACTCGAGCTCTGAACCAGTCTCAGACAACGCGACGCGGTGCGTTGGGCCCCAGACGACAAATAGGAGGAAAGCCGATGCGCAAGATTCTCAGAACCATAGGAGCGATGCTTGCAATCGCGGCGGTGTTGGCCATCACGTCTGCGGCCCCCGCCTCGGCTCTTAAGGCTGGCTACGGCCAAATCGGCGGATACGACCGCGGGGGCTATGAGTACTCGCCCTAGATCGCTTAAGTGAGCACACCAGCGATCCTCGCCGGCTCGGCGTAGGCCTCTGCCAGGCTCTTGATCGTCTCGTGAGCATTGAGTCCACTGGGATTGGGCACAACCCAAACTTGGGCGCCGCCGAGCCGATCAGTCTGCTCGCCAGGCTTGGCTTTGGGGTCGGCAAAGGCCGTGCGGTACGCGGTCACTCCCGCCACTGCAACGACTGCCGGGTGATGAATTGCAACGAAGTCCTCTAGCCGCCTACGTCCGGCCCTCAGCTCAGTAGGAGAGAGTTCATCGGCTCGTGCCGTGGCGCGGTTGACCAGATTCGTGATCCCAATACCTCGCTCGATCAGGTAGGCGCGGTCCTGGTCTGACATCGGCTCCCCCCGATCAAGATCACGATCGACAATGCCTGCCAACCGCAACGCGGGATAGAAGCGATTGCCGGGGTGCGCAAAGTGCGTCTGCGTCGCGGCCGTCCACAATCCAGGATTGATTCCGACAAAAAGCAGCTTCAGTCCAGCTCCGACGAGATCGGGAAGTGATGCATTCCGGAAGGACTGCAACTCGACTTGGGTAAAGCGCACGAAGGTCACCGTAGTGGGAGACCCGCCGTTAGCCTTACTCCGTGACAGACAGCATGGGCGTTGGGCCTAACGCGGCACGCGAGCGCCGACGCCGGGCTCGCACGGTCCTGCTAACGCTTCTTCGTGCATTGGGATCGACGATCGCTCTGGTTGCGATCTATTACCTGCTGCCGCTGGACCGCGGCTCGGTGGCGACCACCGTAGCCATGTTGGGAGTTGGGCTCCTGGGCTTTGTCGGCCTGGTCGCGTATCAGGTCCGCTCAATCATGAAAGCGACGTATCCCGCGCTTCGGGCCGTCGGGGCGCTTGCGACGAGCGCTCCATTATTTCTCCTGCTGTTCGCCGGCACGTATTTCGTCACGAGTGGGATTTCTGCCAGCAACTTCAACGAGCCGATGACGCGTACCGACGCGCTGTACTTCACCGTCACGGTATTCGCGACGGTCGGCTTTGGTGACATTGTCGCCACGACCGAAGGGGCGCGTGTTCTGGTCATGGGTCAGATGATTGTTGACGTCATCATCGTTGGTATCGGGGCCAAGATCATTGTGGACGCCATACGGCACGGACGGGAGCGGCAGTTCACACAGTCGGGTGAAAGCCAAGATCAAGATCGACCATGATCTTGGGCAGTAGGTAGTGGTTCTGCCTTCTTCGGACCCGGAGCTGGCAGCACGTGGGTCATGACGAAAGTCACCGCCACTGCGACGACCACCTGGGGTGTCACTGCCACACCGTCTGTGCCCATCAGGAGGACGGCAAGCAGCGTCGATGTCAGTGGCAGACGGAGCATAGCGGCGCACATGGCTCCGATCCCGGTGGCGATCCCGGCCGCCAGATTCATGCCCGGCAATGCACTCGCGGCGATACCGAGCGCCGCGCCGACGAACATTGAAGGAAAGACCGGGCCGCCACGGAACGCACTCAGAGAGAGCCCGTAGGCGGCGGACTTCTAGAGGACAAGCAAGATCAATACACCGAGCGAATAGTCGGCTGCGTGCTCGACCAGTTCGGGCAATGCATCCTGGCCAGAGAACAGCACCTGGGTGAAACTGCGTCCGGTGATGAGCCGGTAGGTGGCGCGTCTTTCCTCGCCAGCCGTACCGTTAGCGCGGCAAGCCCACCGCCGATGGCGATCAAAGGTGCTTCGGGCCCGAGCACTGCACCAAGACTGAGCGTGGTAAGCGCGGCGAGGACGATGCCTGGGAGTTCCCGTCCGGTGGCTGGGCCGCCGCCTGCAACGAAGCCGAACGCAGGGGAGTGGCCAGCGTTGCCAGGGAGTGAACGGATGGTCAATGCAGTCAACAGTCCGCACAACACCAACCAGGGCACCGGCCACCACGCGGGCGCGGTGCCTCCGAAGATCTGATCCGGCAGATCGAAGAACAAGTAGTGCTGGATCACAGCGACCAATGCGAGGAAGCCATAGGCGATCGCCGAAATGGGAATACCCAGGATTGCTGCCAGTACCAGCGCTCCGATGTACTGCTTGGAACGGATCGCTGCGATCGGGTCGAGTGCGGGTGGTTGGCCGGCGGGCGCCGGTGGCGGCATGCTGGCTCCCTTCAGGGAGCGCGCCACTTATGGGACTGTTCGAGCCAGCCATCGGGTGCAGTCTTTCAGGTCGACCGGACGACAGACCCAAGAGCCGACGCCGTTGGACATGGTCGGCAAGGCAGAAGACGATGAACTCTACAAGGTGGATCCTCCAATCGATCGGAAAGAGATGCCGACCACCCATCCGTTGCTGATCATCGGGGCAGGACCGTTCGGACTCGCCGTGGCTGCTGATGCGCTGTACCACAGGCTGCCGGTCAGCGTTGTCGGCAGGCCGATGGGGTTCTGGCGCGAGAACATGCCGAAAGGAATGGTCCTCCGATCAGCATCGGATTGGCATCTCGATCCGCAGGATGTATACACAATGGAGGTATTCCTCGCCGGCCGTGGTCTGCGCCCAGGTGATGTCGAGCCGTTGCCGATAGAGCTCTATCTTGATTACGCCGCTTGGTTCCAACAACAAGCCGGCGTGGTTGTGGACGCGACCGAGGTTGTTCGTCTGGACGTTGCCGCCGACGGTTGCTTCGATGTCGTCCTGGATCGTGGCACCTTGCGTGCGGCTAACGTCGTTGTGGCCGTTGGGTTGCGTTACTTCGCGAACGTTGCCCCAGAACTCAAGACCTTGTTTCCAACGGGACGGCTCGAACACAGCTGCAACTTCGTCGACGCTAGCGGGGCCCGCGGGAAGCGATGCCTCATCATCGGCGGTCGGCAGAGCGCCTTCGAATGGGCCGCGCTGCTGAATGAGGCGGGCGCGTCATCTGTCGATGTGGTGCATCGTCATCCAAGTCCGAGGTTCGAGCAAGCCGACTGGAAGTGGGCTACCGAACTGGCTGGAGGCCTGGCACACGATCCCGTGTGGTACCGGCGCCTGCCACAACGCGAGAAGGACGCCCTGGGCGCGCGCATGTGGAGCGAAGGCAGGCTCAAGGTTGAACCTTGGCTCGCTGACCGAGTGCAGCAGCACTCCATTCGAATCCGCCCGGATCGCAATGTTGTCAACGTAGGTGAACTGGACGACGGGGCACTCCTCGTCCAGCTAGACGGTGGTGAAGAGCTGGTCACCGACATCGCGGTAGCGGCCACCGGCTACCGGATCGATATTTCTCGCATTCCCTTTGTTGCTGCAGGAAACGCGTACGAGCGGCTGAACGTGCTCAACGGTTGTCCCGTCCTGGATGAAGGGTTCCAAACCAATGTCCAGGGGCTCTATGCAACCGGAGCCCTCGCCACTCAGGATTTCGGTCCGTTCTTTGGATTTACCCTCGCCGCACGGGGCGCCGCGGTGGTGATCGGCCGTTCCATCAGAAAGCGCGTCAACCACGCCTGCGCACCTGGTTAGATCTACACGCCGGTTTGTGCGGTCAGCCTCCCCGACTTGACGGCCGCGGTGAATGCTTCGAAGTCGCGGTCGTTCTGGTCGGCATACGCAACGGAGAAGTCCGCGATAGATCTATCGAACTTGTCCCCCTTGCCCAGATATGAGGCAATGGCGATCCGATCACCCCAACGGGCGTGCGCCCGCGCAAGTGTCGCTGCGCAGAGTCGGGCGTAGAAGGTGGCTCCGGGCACCTGGAGGTTGTCGACGTTCGCGCCGCCCTTCCAGTCGTGGAATTGCCGCACGTAGTAATCACGGGTGACCCCGTCGAGCCCTTTGATGCGCTGCCAGCCCAGGAAGATGTCGGTCGCGCCCTGCGTCAAGCGTTGGCCAACCACGACGCGCTCCCCGTGGTTCCGGTACGCGCTGCGGCCTAGGAACGGCTCAAGCACTGAGGCTCTCGCCTCCTTTACCTGCAGAAACAGCGGATCCTTGTCGTCGCGGCCCACCAGGAGTATTAGGTAGCAGCGGGTGCCGACGCTGCCCACGCCTACGACCTTGCGAGCCGCATGCACGTAACGGAATTCCTCGAGAGGGTGGCCCTGTCGTCCGATGGTGCGCCGATAGGAGCTCAGCAGTTTCTTGATCAACGGAGTCGGGCTCTCCCAATCCGATCCAGGTATGACAAGATCCTCAATGGGCACGATCAGTGGCGGGTCCGCCACAATCCGTAGCTCGCCATCCACTTCACGTGTCCGCTTGGCGAATACCCGGATGCTGTCACGAGTCTGTGCCTGCGCCACGCGCAGCTTTGCGGTCTGCACCTCCTGCCTGCGGAGACGCTTGCCGCGCGCCTCCTCGTGAGCCAGCTTCAGCAGCATCTGCGCATCGAGCTGGTCATACCAGGCACTCAGGGTTCCCATCTGGGCGGCATGGCTCATCCGGTCGCGGTACTCCTGCATCCCCGCCATGACGATGGCACGCCGGTCGGACGGGGCAAAGCGTCGATCACGCCCCAGGACCTCGAGGCTGGCCGCGAGGCGCTTCACGTCCCACTCCCAGGGGCCGGGCAGGGTCTCGTCGAAGTCGTTGATGTCGAACAGCATGCGACGCTCGGGCGTGCCGAACAGCCCGAAGTTCGACGCATGCGCATCACCGCACAACTGCACGGTCACTCCTGACACCGGGGTTCTCACTAGATCGGCGGCCATGATCACTGCGGCGCCGCGGAAGAAGGTAAACGGTGAGACCAGCATCCGCCCGTAGCGGATCGGGATGAGGTCAGCGACGCGGCCCATTGACTGCTCCTCCAGCAGTGCGACTGGATCCGGACGGTCAGAAGACGGTTCCCACCGGCCGTGCGATGACCTCGGTGTTTCCTGGCGGGCAGCCCGGCCCCTGGCGACGCGCTCGTCCACTGTTAGACGTGCTCGTCTCCAGGCCGACGCGAACGGCACGTCTCCGTGGGCAACACCCCGGGCGTGCTTGGTCGGCGCGAGGCGTTGACTAGCAGCCATCCTGACTCCCTAGGGTTCGCGCCTGCGGCGCGATCACTTCTTGGCTCCCGCGCAAGATCAATTGATCACTCGTTCGCTGAGCGTACGCTACCCGTCCGCGCGCGACGCGATCACACATCGCAGACGCGAGCCGATCTTGTCCTTGGGCCTATTTTGGGGATGGATCTGTTGTCCTGGCAGGTGAAGATATGTGGTACCGGGTTGGCGCTGACGTTGTGGTGGTCATCCATCTGCTCTTCATTGCCTTCGTCGTGGGCGGCGCCTTTCTCGCCTGGCGGTGGCCATTGATTATCTGGGGGCATATCCCCGCCGTCATATATGGCGCCTTGATCGAGTTCGCCGGCTTTACCTGTCCACTGACTGTGTTGGAGAACGACCTGCGCTTAGGCGCGGGCTACAGCGGCGGCTTCATCGATCACTATCTGATCAAGGTGATCTATCCACCGGGGCTCACGCATGAGATGCAAATCGGCCTGGGCGTCTCGGTGCTGTTGGTGGCGATGCTCGGATATTGGGGTTTCCTACGTCGT
>Ga0307278_10001284_pt1 | contig 12521 bp, 10 predicted proteins | sample ER_DNA_117_FD_194482 | JGI IMG/M metagenome (GOLD analysis project Ga0307278, IMG submission 194482) | Bulk soil microbial communities from the East River watershed near Crested Butte, Colorado, United States - ER_DNA_117 | ecosystem: Environmental > Terrestrial > Soil > Floodplain | place... | reverse complement strand
GGTCGACCACGGCCAGCAGCTCGCCGTGGAGGGCGTCCAGGTCGACCTGGTCGCGCAGCCGGGCCGCGAACCCGTCCACGGTGCGGGCGGCGTCGTAGCGGCGCCGGTTGAAGCGCCGGTCGACCAGCGCCTGGACCCGGCGGCGAAGCGGCGAGAAGGCCGCCGCCGCGGCCAGGGTGGCGGCGGCCACGACCAGGCTGGAGCGCTCCTCGGACAGCAGCCGGCCGAGCCCGAGCACCACCCCGGCATAGCCGAGGACGAGCAGCAGCGTCAGCAGCCCGTAGGTCAGGGTGCGGCTGATGACCCGGTCCAGGTCATAGAGCCGGTAGCGCAGGACCGCCACCCCGACCGCCACCGGCGGGCAGAGCAGGGCCGGGAACACGATCACCGAGACCGCCTCGGGGGCGAGCCCGAGCCCACTGGGGAGGCTCACCACCAGCCCGGCCACCGCGGCCGCGGCCCCGGCCGCGACCCAGCGCATCTGCTGCCGCTCGACCCCGCGGGAGGAACGGAACCGCAGCACGACGCAGACCGCCGCCGGCGGCAGGCTCAACCAGTGCAGCAGCAGCCCGACGACCATCAGCGCCCCGGCGACGCTGCCGGCCGGGCCGGACAGCCCGAGCGGGTTGACGATCCCCGCCCCCTCCAGCGGCCCCGGGACCAGGGGGCCGGCGACGGTGATCAGGACGGCCCCGGTCACGCTGGTGGCCACGACCAGCCGCCAGCGCCGCGAGCGCAGCCGGCCGTTGGGCAGCAGCAGCGCCGGCAGCGTGACCCCGAGCGCGATCGCGGCAGCCCAGCCCTGCCCCCCGGACGCCGCGGCCAGCTGGGCGACGAAGGGCAGGGGCCGGTGCTCGCGGATCAGCTGCTCGACCCAGGGCTCCAGGGGGATGGTGTACGCCCAGGCCAGGCCGGCCGCGCCGTACAGCCAGCCGATCGGGTTGCCGGGCCGCCGCAGGGTCAGCACCAGCCCGACGGTGGCGAACCCGAGCACGAAGAAGAAGGCGTAGACGGCCCCCTCGGCCAGCACGCGGAGGGTCAGGGGCCGGTAGATGGCCAGGGTGACGAGCAGCCCGCCGGCGCAGCAGCCGAAGGTGACCAGCCACAGCGCCCAGGCGAGCACCACCCGGGTCCGGGACCGCATGTCCATGCACCTCCTCGGCGTGCTCCAAGCAGGTCTCTCGGCCCAGTCTCCTACGTCCCCGGTACGGAAGCGTTACGGGCCCCGGCGGCCCCCGGAACTGTCACAGGTACCGGTTACGCTGGGGCAACGCCGCAACCGCTTCCCCGAAGGACTGAGGCTCGTGACCACCATGACCGACACCAACCTGGCCGAGCTGGCCCGCCCCTTCCCCACCGATTTCGTCGAGCGCAAGGACGGCAGCGACTACGTCGCCCACCACGTCGTCAACCAGCGCCTGCTCAGCATCGTCGGCCCCTTCGACTTCGAGCTGGTCGAGGTCATCCGCGGCGACCTGGCCGCCGTGCCCCCCGACCCGGCCGCCCGCAGCCGCCGGGCCAAGTCCGGCACCCCCGCGCTGCGCAATGTGGTCGTCGGCGGCATCTGGCGGCTGACCTGCGTGATCGACGGCCGCCAGGTGCGGGTCGAGGAGGTCGGCGACGTCGGCGACGTGCACAACTGGCCCCACGACGGCGCGCGCCTCAAGGACGCCGCCTCCGACGCCCTCAAGCGCTGCGCCATGCGCCTCGGCCTCGGCCTCCACCTCTGGGCCCAGGAGCACTACTTCCTCGACCAGCAACTCCGCGCCCAGCACCGAGCCGAGTCGCTCCCAGCCGATCAGGCCGAGCCCCGGCGCTCGAGCCACACGCCCACGGCACGGACCACCCGGTCGGCATCCCGGATGGCGGCCTCGGCCTCCTCCAAGGGAACGTCAACGGGCGAGTAATCCGCCTCGTTCCTGCGCTCGAAGAGCGATCGGAGGAGCCGCCCGGTCTCGCTGTCGAGCTGACCGCCGCGGACAAGGCGGTGGATGAATGCGGAGATGACGCCCGAGTGCTTGGAACGCGTCTCACCAAGCGCGAGCAGCGCCGTCTCGGCGGCGAAGAACGCCGCGAAGTAGGCGCGGGAGACCGCCTGCGCCTCGAAGCCCTTGTCCGCCAGAAGCCGGGCGGCCGCCAGCTCCTCTCGACACCGCTCGAGACCGATCCGGTCGGTCACGCGACGGCTCGCCCTTCGGTTCGGGCGCGGATGACCAGCGGTTCGGTCGCATCAGCGAAGGCTCCCTCGGCAACAGGAACGGCCGAGATCACCGCGTTGGACTCGTAGGAGTGCCGCCAGAGGATCTCGTCCATCCTCCGCAGTTCCTCCCAGGGCGAATCGACCTTGTCCAGGACCACGAGTAGATCGATGTCCGACTCGGGATGGGCGTCCCCTCGCGCCCAGGAGCCGAAGAGGAGGAGGCGGCGCAGGCGTACGCCGTAGAGGGTGCGGAGATCGCCGGCAACCGCTGTGGCGATCTCGACCGGGTCGAACCCCGCGGCCGACCTCGGGAGCTCCGGATCCTGCCTCGCCTTCAGCTCCCGGTCGGCGACGCTTCGCTCGACCAGGCCCTGGCCCGCCAGCCACTCGACGGCCCGACGCTCCATGCGGGCGTCATGGAACGCGAACCACGCCTGGCGGAGGTCCGGGAACTCGAAAAGGGCGTCCTTGAAGCGCCGGAACGCACCCCGCCCGGCGATCGCCCGCTCGAGCAGGTCCCGGGTTCTGGGATCCCGCACCCGACCCGCGAAGTCCTCCATGTCCTCATAGGCTTCGCGGGAAGAGACCGGCTCGATGCGGATCAACCCTTGCGCTTCGGGATGCTCGTCGTCCTCGATGTCGACAGAGTCCGGATCAAGGTACGGCTCCGAATCGCCAGTCCCCGGGTTGAACCACCAGGTCGTGTCCGGGGAATGGTCTTCCAGCGCCTCGGCAAGCGCCCGAAGGCTCACCCGCGGCAGATCGAGCATCGTTATCTCCTTCATCCGCTCGACGGCATCGCCAATGGTAGTCGATCCCCGCTCACCGGCCGGACCTGTCGAGCAGCTCGGCCAGGTGGAGGGCGTGGCGGGCGGCCAGGTGGTCGAGCTGGGTGCGGCAGGAGAAGCCGTCGGCGAGGACGACCGCGTCCGGGCCGGCGGCGCGGACGGCCGGGAGCAGGGCCGTCTCGGCCACCGCGACCGAGATGTCGTAGTGGCCGCGCTCGGCCCCGAAGTTGCCGGCCAGGCCGCAGCAGCCGCCGACGGCGGTGACCGCCGCCCCGGCCCGGGCCAGCAGCTCGCGGTCGGCCTCCCAGCCGAGCACGGCGTGCTGGTGGCAGTGGGGCTGGGCGACCACGGCGACCCCGTCCAGGTCGGGCGGCGCCCACCCGGGCGTCGCCCCCAGCACCTCGGCCAGGGTGGAGGCCGCCCTGGCCACCGCCGCGGCCGCCGGGTCGTCCGGCCCCAGCAGCCGCAGGGCGTCGTGCCGCAGCACGGCCAGGCACGACGGCTCCAGCCCGACCAGCCGCACGCCGTCCCCGACCAGGGGGGCGAGGCGGTCGACGGTGCGGCGCAGGACCCGGCGGGCCACCGTCAGCTGGCCGGTGGAGATCCAGGTGAGGCCGCAGCACAGCGGCTGGTCGGGGAGGTCGACCCGGTACCCGGCGTCCTCCAGGACGCGGACGGCGGCCCGCCCGGCCGCCGGGGAGAAGTGGTCGGTGAAGGTGTCGGGCCACAGCAGCACCCGGGGCCCTCCGGCCGGCCCCGGCCGGGCCGGAAGGCGGCGGCGCCACCAGGCCCGCAGGGTCCGGGGGGCGAACCGCGGCAGGGGGCGGCGGGGATCGACCCCGGCGAGGCGCCTGCCCGCCCCGGCCAGCCCCGGGGTGGCCAGCAGGCGGTTGGCCAGCCGGGGCGCCCTGGCCGCCAGGGCCGCCCAGCGGGGCAGCCAGCCGAGGCTGTAGTGAGCCGCCGGCCGGAGGCGGCCCCGGTAGGCCTGGTGGAGGACCTCGGCCTTGTAGGTGGCCATGTCGACCCCGGTCGGGCAGTCGGAGGCACAGCCCTTGCAGGCCAGGCAGAGGTCGAGCGCCTCGCGGACCTCGGGCGCGGCCAGGCCGCGGACCAGGGTGCCGTTGACCGCCTCCTGGAGCACCCGGCTGCGGCCCCTGGTGGTGTCCTTCTCGTCCCTGGTGGCCAGCCACGACGGGCACATCACCCCGCCGGCGGCGGTGTTGTCGGCCACGCAGCGCCCGATCCCGGTGCAGCGGTGCACGGCGCCGACCAGGTCGCCGCCGTCCTCGGGGTAGCGGAACCCGAGCGGCGCGGCGAACGGCCGAGCCATGGCGCGGCGCAGGTCGGCGTCGAAGGGCCGCGGCCGCACCAGCACCCCGGGGTTGAGCAGGTCGTCCGGGTCGAGCACGGCCTTGACGGCGGCCATGACCGCGAGCGCGTCCGGCGGGTACTGGAGGGGCAGCAGCTCGGAACGGGCCCGCCCGTCGCCGTGCTCGCCCGACATCGACCCGCCGTAGGCGGCGACCAGCCGGGCCGCCTGCTCGACGAAGGACCGGTAGACGGCCCGCCCCTCGGGCCGGTCGAAGGGGAAGTCGATGCGCACGTGCAGGCAGCCGTCGCCGAAGTGGCCGTAGGGGATGCCGCCGAGGCCGTGGCCGGCCAGCAGCTCCTCGAAGTCGCGCAGGTAGGCGCCGAGCCGTTCGGGCGGGACGGCGGCGTCCTCCCAGCCGGCCCAGGCGGGCGCCCCGGCGGGGCTGCGGCCGCCGAAGCCGGCCCCGTCCTCGCGGATGCGCCAGATGGCGGCCGCCTCGGCCGGGTCGGCCAGGACCCGGCCGGCCACGGCGTCGCCGCCGGCCGCGGCCAGCAGCCGCCCGGCGGCGGCCTCGGCCTCGGCCGGGGTGCCGCCGCCGAGCTCGGCCAGCAGCCAGCCGCCGCCGGCGGGCAGCTCCGGCACGGCCCGGCCACGGCGCCGGACCGCCTCGACGATCCGGGCGTCGATCCCCTCCAGGGCCAGCGGCCGCGCGGGCAGGACCGCCCCGACGGCGTCGGCGGCCGCGGCCAGGTCCGGGTAGCCGAGCACCACCAGCGCGGTCGCCGCCGGCGCCCGGACCAGCCGGAGGGTCGCCCGCAGGACCACGGCCAGGGTGCCCTCGCTGCCGGCCAGGGCCCTGGCCAGGTCGCCGCCCCGCTCGGGCAGCAGGTGCTCCAGCGAGTAGCCGGAGATCTGGCGGCCGAAGCGGCCGAAGGAGGTCCGGATCGGGCCCAGGCCGGCCCGGACGACCGCCTCCAGCCCCGGGACCCGGCCGGCGGCGCCCGGCCCGGCGGCCAGGCGCTGGCCGGTGCCGCAGACCACCTCGAGGCCCAGCAGGTTGTCGGCGGTGCGGCCGTAGGCCAGGGCTCGCGACCCGCAGGCGTTGTTGCCGACCATGCCGCCGAGGGTGCAGCGGCTGTGGGTGGAGGGGTCGGGCCCGAAGCGCAGCCCGTGGGGCCGGGCCGCGGCCTGGAGGTCGTCGAGCACGGCGCCCGGCTCGACCGTCGCCGTGGCCGCCTCCGGGTCGACCGACAGGACCCGGCCCAGGTGCCTGCGCAGGTCCATGACCACCCCGGGGCCGACCGCGTTGCCGGCGATCGAGGTGCCGGCGCCCCTGGCCGTCACCGGGACCCCGAGCTCCCGGCAGGTGGCGACCACCGCCACCACCTCGTCGGGGTCGCGCGGGAACGCCACCAGCGCCGGCGGCACCCGGTACAGCGACGCGTCGGTGGAGTACTCGGCCCGCCGGCGCGCCGAGGTGTCGACCTCCCCCACCCCGGCCCGCCGCAGGGCGGCGGCCAGCTCGCCGGTCAGGTCGCCTCCTACCAGTTGGACAGCGAGCGGGACAGGATGGCCGCGGCGTCGTCCTCGGTCACCGGCCGGGGCGCGGTGTCGAGCAGCCGCTGCTGCTTCATGGTGCCCTCCACCAGGTCGCCGACGTCGCCCTCGTCGTAGCCGACCCCGCCGATGCCGTTGGGGATGCCGATGTCGCGCATCAGCCGGGTGAGGGCGGCCGGCAGGTACTCGGCGTCGTCGCCGGGCCGCTCCAGCTCCGGCGCCAGCAGCTGGGCCGCCCGCAGGTGCCGCTCGGGGCGGGCCTCGAAGGTGAAGCGGAACGCCTCGGGGGCGGTCAGCGACACGGCCATGCCGTGGGGCACGATCGGCTCGTCCTTGGGGTAGCCCTCGGGCCGGAAGTCCTTGACCCGCCCGGCGATCGGGTAGGCGTTGGCGTGCGGGATGTGGACCCCGGCGTTGCCGAAGCCAAGCCCGGCCATGGTCGCGGCCAGGGCCATCCGGCCCCGTGCCTCCAGGTCGTCGCCGTCGCGCACGGCCTGGCGGAACGAGCCGGCCAGCAGCCCCATGGCGTTCTCCGACCACATGTCGGAGATCGGGTTGGCGCCGCAGTACGGCACCCGCTGCTCCGGCCGCTTGCGGTCGTAGGCGGTGTAGGGCTTGGCGGTGTAGCTCTCCAGGGCATGGCAGAGGATGTCCATGCCGGTGGCCGCCGTCACCCCGGCCGGCTGGGTCACGGTCAGGGCCGGGTCGACCACGGCCAGGGTCGGGCGCAGGCGCGGGTGGCTGATGCCGGTCTTGACCTTCTGGGCGAGCACGTCGAGCACGCAGATGGTGGTGCTCTCGGCGCCCGTGCCGGTGGTGGTGGGCACCGCCACCAGCGGGTTGAGCGGCTTGCTGGGCGCCCTGCCCTGGCCGACGGGCTTGTTGACGTAGTCCATCAGCTCGCCGGGGTTGGTGGTGAGCAGGTTGACCGCCTTGGCGGTGTCGATGCTGGACCCGCCGCCGACGGCCACATAGGCATCCCATGGCCCGTGCTCGGCGGCGAAGTCGACGGCCGCCTGCAGGCTGGCGTCGGTCGGCTCGATGTGGACGCCGTCGTAGACCTGGGCCTCGATCTCGAAGCGCCGCATCTGGCCGGCCACCCGCGCCGGCAGGCCGGTGGCGGCGATGCCGGGATCAGTGACCACCAGGACCCGGCGCGCGCCGTACTGGGCCAGGTCGTAGCCGATCTCGTCGGCGGCGCCGGCGCCGAACTTCAGCAGGGGCGCGCCGTAGGTGAAGACGGTCTCCGAGCCGCCTGGGAACGTCGAGGTCATCTGCGCCTCCCGCGGGTCGCTCGCCAACGTCACACGGCCCCCCCGACATTGCAAGGGCCGATCGGGCGGGGGTCCAGACCGATGCCGGCTCCCGGCCTGGGACGGGTGCGACCCTCGCGAGCAGGCCACACCGCTCCTAGGATGGCGCCGGCATGGATGCGCTCTCGGCGGCGGGACTTGCCGACCTCGCCGGCGTGACCGAGGCCGAGGTCCAGCGGCTGGTCGACCTCGGCATCCTGGTGACCCGCGAGGGCGCCGGCCCGTTCCTGCCGGCCGACGTGCAGAAGGTGCGCCTGGCCACCGCGTGCGAGCAGGCGGGGCTGCCGATGGCGGGAATTGCCGCGGCCATCCGGGCGGGCCGGCTGTCGTTCGCCTTCCTGGAGGCCGCGCCCTACCGAAGGTGGGCGGTGCGCTCGACGCTGACCTACCGGCAGGTCAGCCAGGAGGCCGGCGTGCCGCTGGAGCTGCTCGGCAGCGCCCTGGAGGCGATCGGGTTCGCCCGGACGGCACCCGACGAGCCGATCAGCGAGGACGAGCTGGAGATCGTGCCCCTGCTGCGGCTCGGCCTCGCCACCGGCATCCTGGACCAGCTCTGGTCGACCCGGCTCGGCCGCGGCTACGCCGAGGGCATGCGCCTGATCGCCAACGTCGAGAAAGACGTCTGGCAGGCGCGGTTCATCGCGCCCATGCTGGCCTCCGGCGCCGACCAGCAGACCGCCAGGGAGCTGGCCTCCCAGCTGTCCGGCGACCTGAACTTCGCCCCCGTGATCGACCGCGTGCTGATGGCCGCCTACCGCCGGCAGCAGGAGCTGGCCTGGATCGAGCAGCTGGTGGAGGACATCGAGGCAGCGCTTGAGGAGACCGGCGTCCTCGGCCGGCCCGGGCGGGTCCCGGCGATGTGCTTCCTGGACCTGGTGGGCTACACGCGGCTGACCGAGGAGCAGGGCGACCAGGTTGCCGCCGAGCTGGCCGAGCGCCTGGCCGTGCTGGTCGACCGGTCCTCGCGCGAGCACGGCGGCATGCCGGTGAAGTGGCTGGGCGACGGGGTGATGGTCCATTTCCGCGATCCCGCCGGGGCGGTACTGGCGGCGCTTGGGATGGTGGAGGAGTTCCCGGCGGCCGGGCTGCCGCCGGTGCACGTCGGGGTCGCGGCCGGGCCGGTGGTGGTCCAGGGCGGCGACTACTTCGGCCGCACCGTGAATCTGGCCGCTCGGATCGCCGCCTACGCCAGCGCCAGCCGGGTCCTGGTGAGCGAGCCCGTGGTCCAGAAGGCGTCGCCCCGGGGTGTGACCTTCGTCGAGCTGGGGCTGGTGCAGCTTGAGGGCATCGCCCATCCCGTACGCCTACTTGAAGCCCGCCGGTCGTAACGCCTGACGCCGCCACTTCGTCTCGTGTTGTCGTGGTGGTGGATGGTAGCCCCGACCGGATTCGAACCGGCGCTACCGCCTTGAGAGGGAGCAGGCGCTAACTGACGCGTAACGCTGCTGACCTGCGGATTAGATGCAAGCGGGTGACCTCCTGTTCAGGCCGCGGGCACGCATGGGGCACAATGCCCCGCCCCTGCGGTCGGTGGCTCGTGCCGTCGCGCCGTTGCGGAGGCCACAGTAGGTCGATGTGCCACGGTCAGCATTCAATTCAAAGCCACGTAGAGTGTTCGTCGCGCTACGCTAAGCGGATGACTGTACGAGACATGCTGACCGCGCTCCAGACGCTCCCTCGGGACGCCGAGCTGTTGGCCTTCGAGGCCGGCTGTGAGGACTACTGCGAGCGCGAGGTCGATGATTATCTAGCGTCCTAGCGGAAGCCTCCGGGACGTAGATCACGAGGTGGGTCGGCGCTCCAGGCACGTGGTGGAAGCGGTTATCTTCCGTCGTCCATCACGGACCCTGGAGGCGGCATGCGCATACACCGGGTGCTGATACCCGGCTCGGGCGCGGAATCGTGGACTGTGCTCGGCGACGACGGTCCCTATGGTGAGTCGGGATCATGTCGCCGGATACCGATCTCGCCAGGTGTGGAGCGCCATGCAGGATCCGCGGCCGTTGACCAGCCTGATCTGCGGCCCGTTCTCAGGCCGTCGGCCGGCTACCTTGTTCGGCACGATCCCTGATCCCGCGGAGCATCCGCTGGCTCATCACGAAGGCGACCACCGCAACCGGCTCGACCAGGACCGGCGCCCACCGCTGGGTGTAGACGTAGCGCTCGCGCACCAGCAGCCGGGTCGTCCCGTCCGGCCGCTCCCGCACAACAAAGGCCCAGGTGGTGTCGTAGGGGGGCGGCACGGCGCCCATCGGCACGCCACCGCGCAGCACCAGCGCCCGGCCCGGCTCCACCACGGCCACGCCCAGCCCAACCTCCGGGTGGAGCTTGACCTGGTCCCCGACCTTGAGGCCCTGCCACTCGGGCACGACCCGGTCGGCGCTGTGGATGTGGCAGCCGACCAGGTTCTCCAGCGCGTCGTAGCTGTAGAAGCCGCCCCGGCCCTGCCCGAGCTGGGCGATCCAGGGCCAGACCTGCGCGGCCGAGGCGTGCACGGTGATGGCCCGGGTTGCCACGAGATCGGGGGTGGGGATGAGGTCGTCGCCGGCCAGGGTGGCGGCGCGTTCCTCGTCGGTCGCGCCCCATCGCAGCTGCCACGGCCTGACCACCAGGAGGTAGGCCGCCGCGCCGCCGAGGACGGCAGCACCCGCGGCGGCTGCTGGACGCTTCATCCGATCCCTCCCACGGTCGCTCATCATCATCCTCCCCCGCTGCTGGCCTCAACCGGTCGAGGCGCTGTGGGCCAACGTCACCCGGCTGGTCGCTGCCCGCCCGGGGTTGGACGTGATCGGTCAGGCCGGCCCGACGCCATCGAGGTCCCTGCTCTGGGGGGCCATTCGCCTCTGGTCACAGCCGCTGTCGACTGCCACAGTCGAGGTGTTGATGGAGGTGCGACCAAGGGGATCACCCAGCCCACAAAGCGTGCCAGCTGCGCGGCGAACGACCCTACCGGCGGGCCGAACGGCGCTACCTTGGTGCTGGACGGATCCGGAACGCGAGCGAGGCAACAAGGAGGCGGTCATGGCCGGTGTGAGCCAGCCGAAGCCGGCCGGTGCCTCCGAGCCCCGGTTCGCGCCAGCGGCCTCCCAGGCCAGCATCGAGCTGTACTGGCTTCCGCTGGGTGCGGGGGGCTGGTTGGTTCGGCTGAACGGGCGCATCTATGAGGCCATCCACGCGCTCCTGGAGCGGCGGCGGCCGCTGGACCTGTACCACTCCGCGCTCATCGTGCGGGTGCCGGAGGGACGCTTTGTCATCGAGGACGCCTGGCCGATCCCTGATGGTGACGGTCCATCGCGCGGGGTGGCCGTCCAAGGCCCCGTCTTCAGCCGCCGGATGGCGCGCTTCCGGGTGTTTCGCTACGAGGTGCGCCGCTGGCGGGACGGGGTTATTGCCGACGCCGCCGAGGCGGTCGCCAGTCCGCAACTGCTGAGCGACGACCCCCTGCTGGCGCGTCGCCTGCTCGACCTGGTTGGCTGTCTGCCCAGCCCGGTCTGGGGCCGAGATGAGCTCGGGACGGGCGAGATGTGGAACTCCAACTCGGTGGTCGCGTGGCTGCTGGCCCGCAGCGGCCTCCCAACCGACGCGATCCGTCCTCCGGCCGGTGGACGGGCGCCAGGATGGCAGGCGGGCCTGGTCACGGCCCGCCTCCAGCCGCGGAGCAACGAGCGGGCCGGGCACGGTGCGGGGGCGCCAGCGCGCGCGTGGGAGGGCGGGGGTGGCAGCAGCGGCTAGGTGCGCTGCCACAGCCGATCGGGCAGGAGCTTGTCGGCCAGGATGGTCATGAGCGAGCTCATGACCCATAACCCATCCAACGTCGGCGTCGTGGGTTGCGGTTGGCATACGGTTCGCCGGGCGGGCAGCGCTCCTCCGAGGACGCCACCCGGCTACGTCGCACACGCCGTCCCTTGAAGCAACACCGCTGCTCACGGCACCGCCACACGGCTCGACCCAAGATAACGACGAAGTCGAGTGGCAGGGCGGCCGGGTGTTCCTTCACCTGGGCGCCCGCCGCGACGACCCGCCCCGAGGCTAGCCGATGGGGCGGCTGCCCTCGTCGGGGGTTGGTCGGTGGCCCTCGCAGGCCTCGATCCGGTAGCGGCGACCGTTCGGGGCCCGCCAGGACCCGCGCCAGGCGACCGGCTCGGGGCAGTGGGTCGGGCCAGCTCCTCCGCCCTGTCGGGTGACCATTCGGAAGCAGCGGCCGAGCAGCGGGGAGAAGGCCTCGGTGTAGTAGGGCGCTTCTGGCACGGAGGGGTCAGTCTCCTGTCCCTGCTCTGGGGACGCGTCGACTCACGGACCGCTTGACGGTGGCTTGACTGTTGCGTCCCTCCACCTCAATCAGGTGCTGCAGTAGGAGCAACCGGCGTATGAGTTCATCGAGAGCTCGGCTTGCCCGTGACGGGGAAGGATCGGCCATCGCGGTAGCAAGGAGGCGCTGAGTTACACGCTGCTCCATCGTGCTCATTCGGTTCGACCGGGCCATGGCGCCTTCCTCCGACATCGCTCTGGCCGCCAGAGGCGACAGGATCGAACACTAGTTCGACCCAGTGACAGAGCGCCACAGAATGGTGGCTATCGTGGCTTGCCTAGGCTCCATCGCAATGGGCGGGGACGGTCGGTCGGCCGGCTGCGGGTCAGCGTGCTGCCGGACCCATCTAAAGAGGTTCGCCCCTTCGAATGACAGGATCGGGGCTGTCCTAGCAGCATGGCGGTATGAGACCAACCGCCTACCGCCGCAACGCCCGTGGTCTGGGTGACCGCCAGGCGTTCGAGGGCGTCCGCATGCAGGCCGGGGCACTGTTTGCCGCCGGCCACTCCCAAGCCGAGGTCGCCCGCACCCTCGGGGTGGCCCGCCAAAACGTCAGCCGCTGGCACGCCCGCTGGCGCCAAGGTGGGCTGGAGGGGCTGCGCAGCGCCGGCCCGACCGGGTACGCCCCGCGCCTGTCCGACTCCCAGCTTGCCGCCATCGACCAGGCGCTCAGGCAGGGTGCCCGCGCGCACGGCTTCGACACCGACCATTGGACCCTCGCCCGGGTCGCGACCGTGATCGAGCGGCTCACCGGGGTCAGCTACCATCCCGGCCACGTGTGGAAGCTGCTGCGCCACCGGCTGCGCTACCGGCTGCAGCGCCCTGCTCGCCGCGCGGTCGAGCGTGACGAGCGGGCGATTGCCCGCTGGGTGGCCGAGGACTGGCCCTAGGATCCGGGCCAACGCCCGGCGTCGTCGGGCCGCGATTGTGTTCTGGGACGAGTCCGCGCGCCACGAAAGCGCCACGTGACCGGGTGGGATGAAAGGGCCCACCTCCGGCCTGTCGCAGCAGGCCGGTGAAGCTGAGGGCAGCCCGCCCCGGG
>Ga0307278_10001282_pt1 | contig 12530 bp, 11 predicted proteins | sample ER_DNA_117_FD_194482 | JGI IMG/M metagenome (GOLD analysis project Ga0307278, IMG submission 194482) | Bulk soil microbial communities from the East River watershed near Crested Butte, Colorado, United States - ER_DNA_117 | ecosystem: Environmental > Terrestrial > Soil > Floodplain | place... | reverse complement strand
CGACACACTTCAGCGCGTCAAGGCCGAGTTCGACAACTACCGCAAGCGGGCCGCGCGCGATCAGGAGAGCCTGGTCGCGCGGGCCGGCGAGCGGATCGTGAAAGAGCTCTTGCCGGTGCTCGATGATCTGGAACGGGCGCTCGAGGCGGTTGAGAGCCACGAGGAGGCGAAGCTCGAGGAGGGCGTCAAGCTCGTGCACCGCCAGCTCGAGCAGCTCCTCGCGCGGGAGGGGCTGGCTCCGGTCGCGACCGACGGCAAGTTCGACCCGAACGTGCACGAAGCGCTGCTCACCCAGCCGTCCGCGGCCGAGGAGGGCTCGGTGATCGAGGTCCTCCAGAAGGGCTACCGCCTCGGCGACCGCGTCCTGCGGCCCGCGCGGGTGGTGGTCGCCGGCCCGAAGGACGAGGATGGCGACGCGACCTAAGTCTCTGTACGACGCTCTTGGCGTCTCGAAGACGGCATCTCCGGACGAGATCAAGAAGGCCTACCGCAAGCTCGTCCGCGAGTACCACCCGGACCGCAATCCGGGCGACAAGGAGGCCGAGGAGCGCTTCAAGGAGATCCAGGGCGCCTACGACGTTCTCTCCGATCCAGAAAAGCGCAAGCAGTACGACGCGTTCGGTTCAGCCGACGGACGCGCCGGGGGCTTTCCGGGCGGCGGCGGGAACCTGAACTTCGATTTCGGGGACATCTCCGACCTCTTCGGAGGGCTCGGCGATATCTTCGGGCGCGGCCAGACGCGTCAACGGGCCGGCCGGGGCGCCGACCTCCAGGCGCAGGTGAGCCTCTCGTTCGAGGACGCGCTGCGGGGGGTCGAGACGCAGATCCCGGTCGAGTCCGAGGCCGCCTGCCGGGAGTGCGGCGGCTCCGGAGCCCAGCCGGGCTCGGCGCCACAGATCTGCCCGGAGTGCAAGGGGCGCGGCGTTACCGTCGAGAGCCAGGGCCTCTTCGGGCTCTCGCACCAGTGCCCGCGCTGCCACGGAAGCGGGACGATCATCGAGAAGCCGTGTCCGCGCTGCCACGGCAGCGGCCGCGAGCGGCGGACGAAGCGCTACAAGGTCAAGATCCCCGCGGGGGTCAAGGACGGGACGCAGATCCGCCTCAAGGGCAAGGGCGAGCCCGGCTACGGGGGTGGGCCGCCGGGCGACCTGATCGTCGTCACGCGGGTGGCCGATTCGCCGCTGTACCAGCGCCGCGGCTCGGATCTCGTGGTCGACGTGCCGGTCACGTTTGCCGATGCAGCGCTCGGCGCGAGTGTTGATGTGCCGACCCCTGAGGGCCCGGTGTCGCTGAAGGTGCCGGCGGGCTCGGAGAGCGGCAAGCTCCTGCGGATCAAGGGCCGCGGCGCGCCGAAGCTCCGAGGAGGGGGCCGCGGCGACGTCCTCGCCCGCCTGAAGATCGCCGTCCCGAAGAAGCCGAACAAGAAGGAGCGCGACCTCCTCGAGCAGCTCCAGAAAGTGCAGAAGGTGCGGTGATGGACGACCGGCCGCGGTACATGATCAGCGTCGCCGCCGACCTCGTCGGCATGCACCCACAGACGCTGCGCATCTACGAGGCGAAGGGCCTCGTCAGGCCGCAGCGCACGGCCGGGAACACACGCCTCTACTCCGAGTCCGACCTCGAGCGGCTGCGCCTGATCCAGCAGCTGACGACCGAGCTCGGGCTGAACCTCGCCGGCGTCGAGCACGTGATCCGCCTCGAGGAGCAGCTCCGCCGCATGCAGCGCCATATGGAGCGGCTCGAGCGCGAGATGCGCGAGCAGATCGCCGAGGTGCACCGGCAGTACCGGCGCGACCTCGTCCCCTACGACCCGGAGAACGCGCGACTGATGAGGACTCGGTGGACTTCAACAAGCTGACGATCAAGAGCCAGGAGGCGATCGCGGCTGCACAAGAGGACGCGCGCCGCCGGGGGAATCCCGAGATCTATCCCGAGCATCTCGTCCTGGCGCTCCTCGGTCAGGACCTGCCCCGAGAGCTCGTTCCTGACGCCGAGGATCTGCGCGCGAAGGCCGAGGCCACGCTGCGCGAGAGGCCGTTGCTTCAGGGCGCGGCACAGCAGCCGACCGCTTCGACCGCCTTCTCACGCGTGCTTGACCGCGCCGAGGAGGAGATGCGGAAGCTCGAGGACGAGTTCATCTCGACCGAGCATCTGCTGCTCGCACTCGACTTGGTGCCGCGCGACGAGCTGCTCGCGCGCCTCAAGGAAGTCCGCGGAGGTCAGCGCGTCACCTCCGAGAATCCGGAAGGCACCTACCAGGCGCTCGAGAAGTTCGGCCGCGACCTGACCGAGCTCGCCGAGCAGGGCAAGCTCGATCCGGTCATCGGCCGCGACGAGGAGATCCGGCGCGTGATCCAGGTGCTCTCCCGCCGGACGAAGAACAACCCCGTCCTGATCGGCGATCCCGGAGTGGGCAAGACCGCGATCGTCGAGGGGCTCGCCCAGCGCATCGTCGCCGGCGACGTGCCCGAGGGCCTCAAGGGCAAGCGCGTCTGGGCGCTCGACATCGGGGCGCTGCTCGCCGGCTCGAAGTACCGCGGCGAGTTCGAGGAGCGCATCAAGGCCGTGCTCCAGGAGATCAAGAACGCGGCGGGCGAGATCGTCCTCTTCATCGACGAGCTGCATACGATCGTCGGCGCGGGCGCCGCGGAGGGCGCGGTCGACGCCGCGAACTTGCTGAAGCCGATGCTCTCGCGCGGTGAGCTGCGCGCGATCGGCGCGACGACCCTCGACGAGTACCGGAAGCACATCGAGAAGGACGCGGCGCTCGAGCGGCGCTTCCAGCCCGTCTTCGTCGGCGAGCCCTCCGTGTCGGACACGACTGCGATCCTGCGCGGCCTCAAGGAGCGCTACGAGGCACACCACGGTGTGCGCATCCGCGACGCGGCCCTCGTCGCCGCCGCTGTGCTGTCCGACCGCTACATCTCCGACCGTCAGCTGCCCGACAAGGCAATCGACCTCGTCGACGAGGCGGCCTCCCGCCTGCGCATGGAGATCGACTCGGCGCCGCTCGAGCTCGATGAAGCCGAGCGGCGGGTCCGCCAGCTCGAGATCGAGCTCGCCGCGATGGGCAAGGAGTCGAAAGAGGTGCGCGAGCCGGTCGAGCGCGAGCTGGCCGAGGCCAAGGAGCGCCGCGACGAGCTGGCCGCTCGCTGGGCGCGCGAGAAGGAGGCGCTCGACCGGGTGAGCGAGATCAAGCGGCGGATCGACGAGCTGCGCATGGAGGCCGAGCGTGCCGAGCGCCATGGCGATCTCCAGCGCGTGGCTGAGATCCGCTACGGCGAGCTGCCCGAGCTCGAGCGCGAGCTCGAGGAGCGCGTCGAGCGCGAGTTCGAGCCGATGGTGAAGGAGGAGGTCGACGAGGACGACGTCGCCGCGGTCGTCGCCCGCTGGACCGGCATTCCGGTCTCGCGGCTGCTCGAGGGCGAGACCGAGAAGCTCATCCACATGGAGGAGCGCCTGCACCAGCGCGTCGTCGGCCAGGACCAGGCCGTAGAGGCAGTGGCCAACGCGCTGCGGCGAGCACGCTCCGGCCTACAGGACCCGAACCGCCCGATCGGCTCGTTCGTCTTCCTTGGTCCGACCGGAGTCGGCAAGACCGAGCTCGCCCGTGCACTCGCGGAGTTCATGTTCGACGACGAACGGGCCATGGTCCGGCTCGACATGTCCGAGTACCAGGAGAAGCACACGGTGTCCCGGCTCGTCGGCGCGCCGCCGGGCTACGTCGGCTTCGAGGAGGGCGGGCAGCTGACCGAGGCGGTTCGGCGCCGCCCATACTCGGTCGTGCTTCTCGACGAGATCGAGAAGGCCCATCCCGAGGTCTTCAACATCCTGCTGCAAGTGCTCGACGACGGACGCCTGACCGACGGGCAGGGCCGCACCGTCGACTTCCGCAACACCGTCCTGATCATGACCTCGAACGTGCGCTCGGAAGAGGCGATGCTCGAGATCTTCCGGCCCGAGTTTCTAAATAGGATCGACGAGATCGTCGTGTTCGAGCCGCTGACGCGGGAACAGATCGGCGAGATCGTCGAGCTTCAGCTTGCTCGTCTGCGGGCGCGGCTGGCCGAGCGGGGCCTCCAGCTCGAGCTGACCGACGCGGCGAAGGAGCACCTCGCCCAAACCGGCTGGGATCCGACCTACGGTGCCCGCCCGCTCAAGCGCGCGATCCAGCGCCTGGTCGAGAACCCGCTCGCGCTCCGCCTGCTCGAAGCCGACTTCGTCGAAGGTAACACGGTCCGGGTCGATGCCAAGGAGGGCGAGCTCACCTTCGAGAAGGCGAAAACCGCCGAGCCTGCCGCGGCCTAGGGCCTTTGAGTCATCTTGCGCTGAGCCCAGGCCCGCCGCCACCATCCCGGGGTGTGGCGACGAAAGGTGGCGCCTGCCCTCGACGAAGAGACTGTCGATGGCATCATTCGGATGCTGATGGAGATCAATGCCAAGCTCGATCTCCTGCTTGGCGAAAACGAGGACGACAATGCCAGGGAAGATGAGTCCTGAAGAGCGGCGGGCCCTGAGAGCCCAGTGGGCTCGCAATAGGCTCGAATACGAGGCGATGTACGAGCGCTTCAAGGCGCGCTGGCGCGCCGAGGACGAGCGACGCGAGCGCCGCCGGCGGTTGCTCCGTCTTCCGCTCCGCCTCGTCGGCCGCGCGTAGTCTTCGCGAAGGCGAAAACCGCCGAGCTGCCCGCCGCCTATGTCGTCCTTGTAATTTATTTCACAAGGTTCTAGCGTCCTCCTCGGAGTGAGTGGACGGCGTCTTCTCCAGTGCGCTGTCGCTACGGGTTGTTCGCGGCCTGTGTTCGTGCCTGGTTCCGCGACGGCGGTTTTCTCCATCGTCTTTCGCGGATTCGGGACCGCGACGAACGATCGGATACAGCATTTTCGATGTTCGGTTTGGAGCCCGCATTCAAGAAGGCAGCGACCGCCTCCAGGTGGATCGTGTCGGCAACTTCGTGGACATGTTCTCGCACCGGATCGCGCCGAACTCCTGGCTAACGGTACGCGACATCGACCCTGTCCTGCGCTTCTCGGCGAGGGACAACCTCACTGCTGCCAAACGCATCCGCTTCAAGTGCGCGGTCGACTCGAGAAGCCTTCGACGTTGCCCGGCCGTCTACCGCGTGAAGCTGCATCCCGGTCGACACGTCGGACGGGTCCGGGCCGTCGATCGACTGGGCAACGAGAGCGACCTCGCCACGTTTCGCATCAGGGTCAAGCGCGCTCGAGGCTAAGGCTCGACTTCCCGCGCCGAGTTCTCCGGCCGGCGGGTCGGCCCGCGAAGGGCTGCGCTTCGCGACAATCGACGCGTGAACACGACAGTCTCACCTGCCGAGGTCGAGATTCGCGAGCCGGCGTTCGAGGAGGATGTGGAGCACGAGCGCCCGTGGGTCGTCATCGTCTGGAACGACCCGATCAATCTCATGTCTTACGTCACATTGGTCTTTCAGAAGCTTTTCGGGTACAGCCTCGCGAAAGCGACCAGGCTGATGCTCCAGGTCCACAACGAAGGTAAGGCGGTCGTCTCCAGCGGGAACCGAGAGAAGTCCGAGCACGACGTCGCCCGCCTGCACGCCTACGGGCTCTGGGCGACGATGCAGCGAGACTAGGTGTACCGCCCGCGGAAGATCGAGCGCGACTCGACAGGCGCCGTGCGCCTGAACTTCGACGAGGGGGAGCTGCTTCTCCTGCGCGAGCTTCTCGCGGAGCTTCAGGAGCTGCTCGAGGACCCGGACGATCCGGCCGTGCGTCGGCTCTTTCCACCCGCACACGACGATCTCGAGAGCGAGGAGCAATACCGCTCGCTCGTCCGCGGCCAGCTCGTCAGCGGTCGGGCGGATGCGGTAGCGGCCGTGCGCGACACGCTCGGGCGCGAGACGCTCAGCCCCAACGAGGCGGATGCGTGGCTGCGCGCGCTCAACGACCTGCGGCTTGTGCTGGGCACTCGCCTTGACGTAACCGAGGAGATCGATTTCGAGAAGCTCGACCCGCGTGAGCCTCGGGGCCGCGACCTGGCCGTCTACGCGTACCTCTCCTGGCTTCAGGAAGAGCTCGTCGAGGCCCTCGGGGAGGGATGAGACCCCTAGGCGGAGGTCCCGGGCACACCCCAACCCGCGGTAGCTTCCCAGCGTGGACCTTTCCGGCGAGATCGCCGTCCCTCCCGCCGAACGCACCGTCGGCCAGCTCGTGGCCGAGGCGATCCGGCTCTACGGGCGGAGTTTCTGGCGCGCGCTCGCGCTCGGCGCCGTCGTGGCGACCTTCAACCAGCTCGCCATCGGCCGGGGGACAGAAGTCCAGGCGACGCTGCTCATCGTCGCCGCTCCATTCTTCGCACTCGCGTACATGAGGGCGTGTGCGCTCGCGTCAGGGGAGCGTCCGCCACGCCGGGCGTTGCTGTCCGCCTTCGCGGTTGGCGTCGTCGTCTTTCTGCCGGTTGGCTTCCTCGTCTGGATCTTCGTCCTGCCCGCGCTCGCCTGGCTCGCTTTCGCCGGGCTCGCGGTTCCCGCGGCGCTCCTCGAGGGTCGCGGAGTTCGCGACGCGTTATGGCGTGCCCGGCGCCTCGCGGGCGCCGACTACCTGCACGCGCTCGGCTCGCTGGCGACGCTCGTCATTGTCTACTTCGTCAGCCGCAGCGCCCTGCTGCTGCTCCTGCACGGGCAGGCGGACACGGCTCTGCGGACGGCGGCCTTTCTCGCCGACCTCGTGCTCTCGCCGCTCCTCTTCCTGGGCGCCGCCCTTCTCTACTTCGACCAGAAGGCGAGGTTAGAGTCGGGCTCCCCACGACGAAGGAGGCGCGATGCCCGTTTACATCATGCTCTCGACACTGACCGCGCAGGGCGTTCAGACGCTGAAGTCGAACCCGGACCGGCTGCGCGAGGTGAATCGTGACGTCGAGGAGCTCGGCGCGAAGGTGCTGCACCAGTGGGCGACACTCGGGCCGTTCGACTTCGTCAACGTCGTCGAGGCACCCGACACGGCGACGATTGCGCGGGTCTCGATCGCTCTCGGCGCCCGCGGAAGCGCGAAGCTCCAGACACTGACGGCGCTCGAGATCGAAGAGCTGCTCGGCGCAATCGGCTAGCTGGGTCAGTCGGGGACGCTCGCCAGCACGGCGTCCCAGGCGAGCTCGGAGGCGACGACGCCGAGGCTTGTCGTCGTGAGCTCCTCGTTCTCGACCTCGTTCGTCGTTACTGCGCAGAGCACGTCCCCGTCGACGAGTGCGTGGAACGGCTGGATCGCGCGCGCCAGCGACGCATGAACCTGCACAGCCAGCTGGCGCAGTGAACGGCGGTCGAGCTGCTGGTTCGTGACGACGACGGTCAGCGTCGTGTTCCCGGGCGCCGCCCTCGGCAGCCGCGCTTCGAGGGCTTCGACGAGCGGCGTGCGCGTTCCGCGCTCAGGGTCACGGTGCCCGCGCACGACGGTTCCGTCGCGGTCGACGATCGCGCCGAACGCGTTCACGACGGTGAAGACCGCGATTCTCGTCTCGCCGATCAGGCGAAAGGCGCCGCCCTGACCGGAGGCCTCGCCCTCCTCGAACGAGAACGTCTTGCCGACGGTCGCCGAGCGGCCGGCTCCGCGGGCTCCGAGGGGCAACACGCCTTCGCGCGCCGAGCGCAGTGCTGCGCGGCCCAGCTCGCGGTCGGGATAGATCGAGTTCTCGCGCGGTCCGAAGTCGTAGATGATCCCGCCGACGGCGAGCTCGATCTCGTCCCAGCCGACTGTGTGCCCGCGCCGCGCCATCATTTCCGCCGCAACGCCGCACGTGGCCTCGAGACCGTAGAGCGAGCCCCCGGCGAAGCAGACCGCGTGCGCCCACTCGTACGCACTGCCGATCGTCCCGGGCGAGCCGCCGCGGACGTCGACCGCACAGGCTGCACCGCCTGGCGGAAGCTGGAAGACGGTGCAGCCCGTCGGGCCCTCCTCGTACTCGGCGACGCCGATGCGCAGGCCGGGGAAGTCGAAACGCAGCTCCCGGCCGTGGAACTCGGTTCGCGGCACGAGTGTGGTGCCGTCGTTCGTCGCGCCGGTCACGCGGCGATTTTCGCGTAGGCGAGGGCGACGTCGGCGGCGAGGCCGGCATTGTCCGCGACGAGCCTTCGGTTGGCCTCCAGCGTGCGGCCGCCGCTGCGCTCGTGCAGGCGGGCCAGGACGAAGGGGGTCACGTTCTGACCGGTGATGCCGGCTTCCTCGGCTTCGGCCAGCACCTGCTCGATCATTGGTGCCACGTCGTCGAGGCTCTCGTCCGGCGGCCGTGCGAGGACGAGTGCCGAATGGCGGCCGAGCTGCCAGTGGGCATGGGCGACGCGAGCGGCTTCCTCCGCGCTATCGATCCGCGCCGAGACCGCCGGGCCACCGCGGGCGGTGTAGAAGAGCGGCAGCTCGTCCGTCCGGAAGCCGAGCGCCGGAATGCCGAGCGTTTCCAGAAGCTCCGCCGTTGCTGTGACGTCGAGCAGCGACTTCACCCCCGAACAGACGACGAGCGCCTCTGTGCGGGCGAGCTCGCCGAGGTCGGCCGAGACGTCGAGCCGCTCGCCGCGATGAACACCGCCGATCCCACCCGTGGCCATGAAGCCGATTCCCGCCACGCGACACACTGCGAGCGTGCCGCCGACGGTGGTCGCTCCGACCGCACCCTGAACGGCGCAGACCGCGAGATCCCGGGGGCCGAGCTTGCGGGCCTCCGGCGTGAAGCGCTCGAGCTCCGTCTCCGAGAGGCCGACGCGGAGCGCGCCGTCGAGGACGCCGACGGTGGCGGGAACGGCTCCCGCCTTGCGCACGCGGCGCTCGGCCTCGAGCCCGACCGCGAGGCCCTCGCCGGCGGGAAAGCCGTGCGCGACGAGGGTCGTCTCGAGCGCCACGACGGGCTGCCGCCCACTCAGGGCGGCGGCTACCTCGCGACCAACTTGGAGCAGGCCGTCCATCAGAGCTTGTGTTGCATAGGACGAGCATTCCTATGCTGATCGAGGGCAGCGGCAGGTGGGTGATGCAACACAAACTTGCTCAAGGCATCGCTCCGAGGTGGGCGACGCAGCGGGCTGCCGCCTCGGCTGCGAGCTCGGGGCCGCCGACGAGATAGCCGGCTGCAAGCGCGTCGCCCGCACCGGTCGTGTCGACGATCTCCGTCGCCAGCGCCGGATACGACCTCCCGTCGATCGTGAATCCCTCCGAGCCCCGTTTGACGACGAGCGCCTTGCCCGGCGGCTCGCCGCCGATCGCCGCCAGCTCGCCCTCGTTCGCGAAGACGACGTCGGGTTGCAGGAGCCCGAGCCGGCTCAGCAGGCGCTCCGGGCCGTGGGAGCAGATACCGGCTGCCGACGAGAGGTCGACGCTCACGTGGCCGCCTTGGGCCTGTACGGCGCCCGCCGCCTTGGCAGCCGCCTCCTCGATCGGCCGCCTGAAGAGCGAGTAGCCGGACAGGTGCAGCCACTCGCAGCCCCCGAACCAGCGGACGTCGAGATCTTCGGCGCGCAGCTCGGGCGCGACCCCGCGGTCGGAGAGCATCGTCCGGGCCCCCTCGGGATCGACGAGTGAGACGACGACGCCGTTTCTCCCCTCGGCATCGACCGGGCCGAGCAGCTCGACTCCGCGGCTCGCGAGCTCGCGCGCGGCCAGCTCACCGGCCCCGTCGGCGGCGCGCTTGCCGACGAAGCGCGCCTCCGCTCCGAGCATGACAGCCCAGGCGGCGACGTTGGCGGCCTGCCCGCCTGCACCGACCTTCGTCTCTGCGGTTCCCTCTGCGTCGGGCCCGCTCGATCCGTCGGTGCGGACGATGACATCGAGCAGTAGATCGCCGAGTGCACACACAAGCACACCTAGGATCGTCGCATGCGTCTGCGCGTCCGGCCCGAGCAGGTGCTCATCCTCGTTCCGGCGGCGCTCGCGCTCGGCCTGCTGCTCGTTCGGCTCGTGAGAGACGTCCACGGGAAGCCGCTGGTGGAAGACGAGGCCGTCGCGGGGCTGATCGGGGCCCGCCCGCTCGGCGAGCTGCTCGGGACCGTGGTCTGGGATCGCGGCGGGGCGCCACTCCACTTCCTCCTCGTCCACGCCGTGCTCGCGTTCGACTCGTCGGCCGACGCGTTGCGCTGGCTCTCGGTCGCGTTCGCGGCCGGAACCGTCGTCACCTGCTTCGAGCTCGGACGACGGCTCGGCGGCTCGATCGCCGCTGCCGCGGCGGCGATCGCCGGCGCGACGTCGGGCCTGCTGACGATCTACGGGAGCGTTGCTCGGATGTATGCGCTCTTTGCCTTCGCCGGTGGGCTCGCCGCCGTGCTCTTCGTGCGGGCGCTCGAGCGCCGCACCGGAGAAGCCGCGTTCACCGCGGCGCTCGCGGCGTGGCTCCTGCCGGCGGCACACCCCTACGGAGGGATCGCCGTCGCGGTCGAGGCGGGGATTGCGCTCGCCCTCTGGCGCGGGCGGCCACTGAAGCCTGCGCTGCCGGCGCTCGCCGTCGGTGCGGCGACGCTGCCCTTCGCTTTCTTCGATCTGCGCCTGGCGCACCGGTTCGACGTCGGCGGGCGCGGCCAGTCGCTCGCCGGGCCGGGCGAGACCTGGAACCAGCTCGAGCACGTGTTCCGCGGGGCAGCCGGCGGGAGCGGATTTCCACTCGTCCTCTTCCTGGTGCTCGCGGTGTTCGGGCTCGTGACGCTCGCCCGTGACCGCCCGGCGGTGGCGGCGCTGACCGGGCTCTGGCTGCTCGCCCCGCCTCTCCTCTTCCTGATCGTGCGGAGCCATTCGTCGCCCGACCTCTCGCCCCGGCACCTGATGTATGCAATCCCCTTGTGGGCCGCCGCGGCCGGAGTGGGCGCGGCGCGCCTGCTGACCTACGAGCGGTCCCCAGTGCAGGCCGCAGCCCTCGGAGTGCTCACGCTCGTCGCCGCGCTCGGGTCGACCGGGGTCCACGATCCGCGCGAGCTCCGCTTTCCGGCCGGCCTCGGCGCCGAGCGGGAGCTCGCGAGGCCGGCCACCCGGCTTCGGGCCGAGATTCGCCCCGGCGACGTTCTTTTCCCCTTCTCGTCGGTGCACCTCGCGGCCCTGCCGGCCTCGGGACGGGCGAGAGCGCTCCCGAGAGCTCAGCCGGAGCTCCTGGCTCGGGCGATTCGCCGCGTCGAGCTGCCGGCGGGCTCGGTTTTCGTCTCGGTCCCGGTGGCCGGTTCTGGCATTCGGCTCGACCGGCTCCGCGCTCATCTCGGCCGGCGCTTCCGTGCCGAGCGGATCGGAGGTTGGCTGATTCTCGAGCGCCGCGGGCCCGTGCGTGACCGGCCCTCGATTGCAGCCTCGATCGCGACGCTCCTCCGTCAGGCCCAGGCCGCGACGACGGGCCGCTATCACACGGCACTGGCCGGGTACTACGAGCTCGGCATCGACGTCGCCGACGGCGCCGAGCGGCGACTACGCTAGGGGCGTGGATGAGGAACAGCGCCGAAGTCGCATCCGCTCGTTCGTGCTCGGAGGGCTTCTGGGCGCCTCGGCCGTGCTGGCCACGGTCCGGCGCAGGAGGGCCTCGGGTCCTGCCCCTGTGCCGCCGGCCGGCCTCGCCGCCTTCGAGGACGCCCCCTGCTTCCAGGAGACGCTCGAGCGGGAGCGGCAGGCCCGACCCTAGCGGAGCTTCTCCTCAGCCAGCAGGATCGTGTGCAGGTTTCCGTCGTCGTCGACGATCCCGAGCTCCTTTCCCAGTCTCATTGCGCTCCCGGCGAGCATGAGATAGCGCGCCGGCGTCCGCGTCGGCTCTCTCGTCCGCAGTAGGAGATAGGGCCCGAAGACTCGCCCTTCGAAGGCTTGCGTGGGTAGCCGGAGCGCGATCGTCGGACGCGGCGGCCGGTTGTTGCCGTCGCCCGCGTCGAGCACCCAGGTGCCACGGCCCAGTGAGCCCGCCGAGCGCAGCGCCGACAGCGCGAGCTTTGCATCTGCCCTCGGCACGACGGTCTCGGGAAAGTCGCGGTCATGCTCCCACGCGCCGAGGAAGAGCGGGTCGTAGCCGAAGAGGACGTCGTCCGGCCGGGCCGTGGCCGCGAGCCAGGCAGAAGCCTGCTGCCGAGCCTCGATTCGCGCCGCCGATTCGCCCTCGAAGAGCGCGGGGGTCCGGTGCCAGGCCCAGGCGACCTCGGCCGTGAGCAGAACGCCAAGCGCGACGACGAGCGCGGGACGCGAGCGGAAGACGGCGGCTAGGCCCGAGGCCAGGATCGTGCTGAAGATCGGCAACGCGAAGATGAGGTGCCGGGACTCCGGCGAGGCGGCGTGGCCGAGGTGCGCGAGAGCGAGCACGAGCACGGGCACGACGACGACGCAGGCGGTCAGCAGCGCCGCTGGCGGGCTGAGTCGCCGCCAGCCCACCGCCGCGAGGACGAGAATCGGGACGAGGATTGCCAGGAAGCCCGAGGAAGCGTCCCCCGCCGCATCGGTGAGGTAGCCGAGCACCGGGAACCGGTCGCTTCCCTGCGCGACGCCGACGTCCAGGCGTTCCGCCAGCACACGGTCTGTGAGCCAGAAGGGAATCCCGGCGACCGCGACCGCGCCGAGAGCTGCGAGGG
>Ga0307278_10001281_pt1 | contig 12541 bp, 9 predicted proteins | sample ER_DNA_117_FD_194482 | JGI IMG/M metagenome (GOLD analysis project Ga0307278, IMG submission 194482) | Bulk soil microbial communities from the East River watershed near Crested Butte, Colorado, United States - ER_DNA_117 | ecosystem: Environmental > Terrestrial > Soil > Floodplain | place: USA... | reverse complement strand
TGTCGAGGCCGATCAAGTCCGCGAGCGCAAGCGGGCCGAGCGGGTGGTTGAAACCGAGCTTGGCGATCGTGTCGATCGCCTCCGCCTCGGCGACACCCTCGTGCAGCGCCCAGACGGCCTCGTTGATAAAGGGCATCAGGATCCGGTTCGAGACGAAGCCGGGGAAGTCGTTCGCTACCGCTGGGGTCTTGCCGAGCTCGCGTGCGAGCTCCGTGATCGCCTCGGCCGTCTTGTCCGAGGTCTCGCGACCGCGGACGACCTCGACGAGCGTCATCACCGGAACCGGATTGAAGAAGTGCATGCCGATCACGCGGTCGGGCCGCCCCGTCGCGGCCGCGAGCGTCGAGATCGGGATCGAGGACGTGTTCGAGGCCAGCACGGCCTCGGCCGGAAGGGTCTCGTCTGCTCGCCGGAAGACGTCTTCCTTGACGCCGGCGTCCTCGACGACCGCCTCGACCATCAGCTCGGCAGGCACGATCGCGTCAACCGGCTCCACGCGGCCGAGCACCTCGTGCGGGTTGACCCCGCCCTTCTCGGCCAGCTTGCCGAGACTGCGCCGCATCGTCTCGAGGCCCCGCTCGACGGCTTCGGGCGCCGCGTCGTAGAGCGAGACCCGCCGGCCAGAGGCCGCGACGACTTGAGCGATGCCGCCGCCCATCTGGCCCGCGCCGACTACGAGGACATGCCCGAAGCGCACTGGCGGAGGCTACTGGGGCGGTGTCTCTTCTCGCTTGTTCAAGGCCACCGGAAAGGAGACGACCGCGATCACGATCCCGATGAAGAACACGAAGGACATCGGATCGGCATTGCGGTGCGCGCGCTGGCGCGGGACGCAGCTCTCGGCTCCAGTTCCAGTGACGTGTCCCGAACGCGTGTCGCCCTCGCAGGCGTACGACGCTCCGGCCGGTCCGGCCCAGAGGGCCGTCGCCAGCAGAAGCAGGCAGACGAAGCTCGCCAGCCGCCCGGCCGCCACCACCGGCCGGTGCGGCGGCGGTCGCACGGGGGAGCCACAGTTCATGTCCACTGAGTAGGACCGATCTTTACGCCGAGTGTTGGCGGCTTGGCGCAACTTCACCCGTTCGAGGGAGCCTCCGAAATCGCCATGTCCGGTGCCAGGCACCGGTCATGGCCGAAAAGTCAGACTTCGATCAGGAGCGCGTCGCCCTGGCCGCCGCCGGAGCAGATCGCCGCGAGCCCGAGGCCGCCGCCGTTTCGCCGCAGCTCGTGCACCATCGTCCCGAGGATGCGGGCGCCCGAAGCGCCGATCGGATGGCCGAGGGCCACCGCCCCGCCGTTCACGTTCACCTTCTCCTCGTCGGCGCCGAGCATCTTCGCCGAGTTCAGCACGACCGACGAGAACGCCTCGTTCAGCTCCACGCGCTCGACGTCGTCGATCGTCTTCCCGGCCTTCTCGAGCGCGATCGCGCCCGCCTTCGCCGGGGTTCGCGCCAGATAGGCGAAATCGTCGGCGACGTAGCCCTGCGAGATGATCGTCGCCAGGATCTCGAGGCCGCGCGTGCGCGCGAACTCTTCGCTGGTCACGATCACCGCCCCGGCCCCGTCGTTGACGCCTGGCGCATTCCCCGCGGTCGTCGTTCCCTCCGGGTCGAAGACCGGCTTCAGCTGCGCCAACTTCTCGAGAGAAGTGTCGCGCCGTGGCCCCTCGTCGGTCTCGACATCGTCGACCGGGACGATCTCGTCGGCAAAGCGGCCCTCGTCGATTGCCCTCACGGCCCGCTGGTGCGAGCGGAGTGCCCAGCGGTCCTGGTCCTCGCGCGGGATTCCGAGCTCGCGGCTGACGAAGGAGGCCTGCTCGACCATGTGGCGCTCGTCGAAGCTCGACATCAGTCCGTCGTGGACCATCGAGTCGATCAGCGTCCCGTCGCCAAGCCGGTAGCCGAAGCGGGCCTTCTTCAGGAGATACGGCGCATTCGACATCGACTCCATGCCGCCCGTGACGATGACGTCGCGATCGCCGGCGCGAATCATCGAGTCGGCGATCTCGACCGCGCGGATCGAGGACGCGCAGACCTTGTTGATCGTGTCGGCTCCGACCTCGATCGGAACCCCGGCGCCGATTGCAGCCTGGCGTGCGGGAGCCTGACCCGCGCCGGCCTGGAGCACCTGGCCCATGATCACGTACTCGACCTCGGTGGGCTCAAGACCAATTCGGGCGAGAGCCTCCTTGATCGCGATCGAGCCGAGCTCGGTCGCCTGGTGTTCAGCGAGACCGCCGCCGAGCCTCCCGAACGGGGTGCGCACAGTGGAGACGATCACGGACCGGGACATCGAAAAGAGCGTAACAATGCGAGCCCGGCTCACCGATGGACCCGCCACTGACCGTATTGATCGACGCCCGGAACGTGCTGCGCTCACAGTGGCCGAACATTCCCGAGGATGAGCTCGTCGAGCTCGCCCGGCGCTGGGCCGACGATCATGGGCATCGCCCGGTGATCGTCTTCGACGGACGCGGCCCCTCAGCGCCCGATGTCGTCGGCACGGGCCGCGAAAGCGCAGACGACTGGCTGACCCGCGAGGCCGCGCGGCTGGCCGAGGCCGGCGAGCCGTTCTGGCTCGTCACCTCCGACCGCGAGCTGCGAGAGCGCGCAGGCAGCCGTGCCGAGCGGGTGATCGGCGGCGGCAGCTTCGCGCGTGAGCTGACGCGGGGCTAGGCGACCTCGGGAACGCCGACCGGCCGCCGCCCGAGGGCGAAACGACAGGCGACCGCGCCGGTGATCGCAGCCACGACGGAGATGAGCCCGAACGTCGACCACATGGCGGCGTCGCCGGCAGCGCTCCGCACCGAGAGACCGAGCAGCGGTCCGAGCGCGAAGCCAACCGCAGAGGTGCTCCCGAACGCGCCCATGTACGCCCCTCGCAGATCGGCCGGCGCGAGCCCGGCGACGATCGCCTGCGAGGTCGGCACCCAAAGCATTTCCCCGAGCACGAAGACCAGAATCAGCACCACGACGACCGGGATGCTCGAGTTGACGGAGAGCAGCAGGAATGGCCACCCCATCAGCAGCATCGCGAGCACGAGCCTGGGCGCCGCCGGGTAGTGCTCGACGCGTCGCGTCAGGCGGAGCTGGAAGAACGTGACCGCGATTGGATTCGCGATCACGAGGAAGCCCCAGGTCGACGGGGAGAGCCCGTGACCCGAGACAAGTGAGATCGGGAGCAGGGTCTCGTACGCGATGTAGACGAGGAACGCGAGCCCACCGGAAACGAAGAAGAGCAGGAAGGGGAAATCGTTGCGGATGACCCCGAACGAGCCGCGGGTCGGCGGCTCCTCAGGCGAGTACGCACCGCGCCTGGGCAGAAAGCGGGCGGCCAGGCCGATCACTCCGGACAGGAGAATCCCGGCGCCGAGGAACAGGTGCGACCATTGACCGCCGAGCAGCAGCAAACCGCCTAGCGGGGGGCCGATCGTGACGCCGAGGTTGTTCCCGACGCGCATGGCCGCGTAGGCGCGCTCGTGCCGCTCAGGTGGAACGAGGTCCGCGACCATCGCCTGGCTCGCCCCGCTGCCGACCGAGCCGAACGACGAGCCGACGGCAACCAGCGCGAGGCCCAGCAAGGTGCGGTCACCGACACCTGCCAAGCTGATCAGGAACGCCGCCTCGATGCCGAAGCCGACCATGATCACGGGCTTCCTGCCGATCCGGTCCGAGAGTGCACCGCCCGCGTAGCCCGCGACCATCGAGCCGAGCGCCGCCGCCAAGAAGGCCACGCCGAGCTCGCTCCCGCTCGCACCCAGCGCCTTGATCGCCCAGATGCCGACGAAGGTCCAGATCGCCGAGAAGGCCACCGAGCCGCAAACCGAGACAAGCAGTACAGGCCTGAGGGCTGCGTCGACGTCGTCTCCCCAGATCAGCCGGAAGAAGCGCGCGAACGCCCGCGAGGGCGCTTCCCATCTGGCTTTCGGCTGCTCGAGCTCGTTCACGACGCATCCCAGTTTCGCGCAGTAGTTGACGCCGGAAGGGATCCGTAGCAGGATTCCCGCGCTGTGCAGCCTTTTCGGGGCCGCACATGGCCCAGTCATATCGTCGAACCAAAAGGGGAGAGACGAATGAGACACCGTTCTTGGCGCCTCGGGGTCGCCGCACTGGCAATGGTCCTGATCGGGGCCGCTGCACTGCATGCGTCGACGACCTCGAACCGCGTCGCACCGCTCAGCTCCTCGGCTGCTGCGACAGGCGAGGGCGACATGCCCGCAGCTCTCGGCCGCCACCTCGAGCAGCTACAGGAATCGATCCCGGGTAAGGGCGGCGAGCCCGGCGGAAGCGGGCCGAGCATGGCCGGCCTCCAGGACTTCTTCGAGCTCGCCTATCCGGGGAGGGACGTCTCGCTGGCCAAGATCAAGCGGGCCCGCGCTGCGGTTGCAAAGGCGAGGACGAGAATGAGGACTCAGAGCCACGGTCCCGGCCATGGTCACTTCAGCAGGTGGAACATGGTCGGCCCGGACACGGCCATCTACCAGTTCACCGAGCTGCGCGAAGCTCATAGCTACGTTCCGAACGAGTACGCGGCCGGCGGCCGCACGACCGACCTCGCGATCGACCCGGACTGCGGTCAGGACGGAAACCGCTGTCGCATGTGGATCACCCCCGCGGGCGGAGGCGTGTGGCGCACCGAGAACGCGCTGGCACCTCATCCGCACTGGGAGTACCTGTCCGGCAGCTTCGGGATCAACTCGATCGGCTCGATCACGATCGACCCGAACGACTCGACCAGCAACACCCTCTGGGTCGGAACCGGTGAGGGCAACACCTGCGGCAGCGGATGCGTGGCCGGAGTCGGCCTCTACAAGTCGACCGACGGCGGGGATCACTGGGCAGGCCCGTTCGGCCAGTCCGCGTTCAATGCCAGAGGAGTCGGGACGATCGCGATCAAGCCCGGCGACTCGAACGTCATCTACGCCGGCTCGGGCTTCGGCGTCCGCGGCCACGCGTCGTCGTGCTGTTACGGCGCCGTGAGCGCGTACCGCGCGCTGATCCCGGGGGCACCGCAGTGGGGCCTCTACCGATCGACCGACGGCGGCGGGAGCTGGACTCTCGTCCACAACGGCGCAGCGACCGCGGCGGAGTGTGGAGCCGACATCGAGGCGATTGCGAAAAATCTGACCCCCTGCTCACCGCGCGGCGTTCGCCGGGTCGAGATCGATCCGAGCGACCCGAACATCGTCTACGCGGCCTCCTACGCCCGCGGCGTCTGGCGGTCGAACGACGGCGGGACGACATGGACGCAGATCAAGCCGTCGCTGAACCTGAACGTCGCGACAACCCGTCCCGACATCGCCGTCACCCGCCTCAGCAACGGCAACACGAGGATGTACGTCGGCGAAGGGCACACCAGCACCGACGAGTACAGCCGGGTCTTCCGGAGCGACGACGTCGCAACCGGTGTGCCCGGCTTCACGCAGCTGACGAGTAACAACCCTGCGACGCCCGCGTGGCATTCGTTCAACTTCTGCGGCGGGCAATGCTGGTACGACAACTTCGTCTACACACCGCCGGGCCATCCGGACGTGCTCTATCTGGGCGGCTCGTACCAGTACGACGAGGACGGCGCCCCCCTCCCGGGGCACCTCCCGTTCGTTGCGAACCACCGGGCCGTGCTCCGCTCCACGAACGCGGGCGCGACGTTCACGGACATGACCTACGACGCGACGGACGTCGTCCACCCGAATGGGCTGCACCCGGACGAGCACAGGCTCGTCACGAACCCGACGAACCCGGATCAGTTCTTCGAGGCCTCGGACGGTGGGCTCATGCGATCGAGCGGCGAGTTCGCCGACCGCTCGTCGGACTGCGACAGCCGCGGGCTGACATCGCCCTATCTGGACCGCTGTCACGAGCTGCTCTCGGCAATCCCGACGCGGCTCGAGAGCATGAACAGGAACCTCCCGACGCTTCAATTCCAGACCCTGTCCGTGAGCCCATTCGATTCAGCTGAGCTCCAGGGCGGGACGCAGGACAACGGAACGTGGGAGAACTTCGGCAGCACGCACACCTGGCTGCAGACGATGTGGGGCGACGGCGGCCAGTCCGGCTTCGACGCCACCAATCCGCACTTCCGCTTCCACACGTACTTCGACGCCTCGCCGGACGTGAACTTCTCGGACGGCGAGACCGCCGACTGGAACTGGATCGCCGACCCGATCTTCGGGACGGGCGGCCTCTTTTACGTGCCGATCATCAGCGACCCGGTCGTCCACCGGACGATGTTCGTCGGCACGACCACGGCCCTCCGGACGAAGACGCACGGGATGGGCTCGATGACGCTGGCCGAGCTCCGCCAGCACTGCAACGAGTTCACCGGCGACTTCTCGGTCACGTGCGGCGACTGGGCTGAGCTCGGCCCAACGCGTCTCACGGACCCCGCATGGGGCGACCGAGCCGGTGGAGCCGTTGCCGCGGTCGAGCGTGCGACCTCGAACACGTCGACGCTGTGGGCCGCGACCACGACGGGCCGCGTCTTCATCTCGGCGAACGCCGATGCCGACCCCGCGAGCGCAGTCACGTTCACGCGACTGGACTCGCTCTCGACGGCCAGCCCAGGGCGATTCGTGACCGGGATCTTCGTCAATCCGACCAATCCGAATCGCGCGTTGGTGTCGTACAGCGGCTTCAATGCGACAACGCCGACGACACCCGGCCACATCTTCCTGGTCAACTACAACCCGGGAGCCGGCACGGCGACCTGGACGAGCCTCGACGGCTCGCTCGGCGACCTGCCGCTCACGGACGTCGTTCGCGACGTCAAATCGGACACCATCTACGTCTCGTCCGACTTCGGAGTCCTCAAGCACAGGGCGGGCTCGACTACGTGGACGACTGCCGGCACGGGGATGCCGAACGTCGAGGTCGCCGGGCTCACGCTCGTGCAGAGCACAGGCCATAGCCACCACAAGCGTGGCAAGCTCTACGCCGCCACGCACGGGCTCGGAGCCTGGTTGCTTGAGTTGAAGTAGCCCTATGACTAGCTCCATCCGGCAGGAGGGGCCGTCAAGCGACGGCCCCTCCTCTCCCTATTCTTCGACCGTGCCCTTCAACGGTGACGCCGAGCGTCTTCGGCGACTTCAGCTAGTTACCGATGCCGCGCTCGCGCACCTCGAGCTCGACGAGCTGCTCGGCGAACTGCTGGCGCGAATCCGCGAAGCCCTCGAGGCGGACACAGCAGCGATCCTTCTCCATGACGACGAACGGAACGAGCTCGTCGCCGGGGCTGCAGTCGGCCTCGAGGAGGAAGTCGAGCGGGGAGTCCGGATCCCGATTGACGGTGGGTTCGCCGGGCGCGTGGCTGGAGAGCGTCGGCCGATCATCGTCGAGGACGTCGACCGCGCGGAGATCCTCAATCCGATCCTGCACGAGAAGGGCATCAAGAGCCTGCTCGGCGTCCCGCTCGTCGTCGAAGGGCAACTCCTCGGCGTCCTCCACGTCGGCACGCTCAGCCCGCGAGCCTTCTCGTCCGAAGACGTCGAGCTCCTCCAGCTCGTCGCAGACCGGGCCGCGATCGCGATCGCGCACGCTCGCCTGTTCGCGACGGAGCGACAGGCCCGGGCTCGGCTCGAGCAGCTTCAAATCGTGACCGACGCTGCCCTCAGCCACCTCGAGCTCGAGGAGCTGCTGCGGGAGCTCCTCTCGCGGATCCACGAGATCCTCGCAACCGACACGGCCGCGATCCTGATGCGCGAGGAGGAGACCGAGGAGCTCGTCGCCCGGGCCGCGGTCGGCCTCGAGGAAGTGGTCGAGCGCGGCGTCCGGATTCCGATCGGGCGCGGGTTCGCCGGCCGGGTTGCCGCCCTGCGTCAGCCGATCGTGCTCGAACACGTCGATCATGTGAACGTTCTGAACCCGGTCCTGCGGGAGAAGGGGATCAAGAGCCTGCTCGGCGTCCCGCTCATAGTCGGAGACAACGTGCTCGGCGTGCTGCACGTCGGCACGCTCGAGCCTCGCGTCTTCACCGAGGACGACGTCGAGCTCCTGCAGCTCGTCGCGGCCCGGGCGGCACTCGCGATCGAGAAGGCGCGGGTGCACGACGAGCTTGTCCGGCTCAACCAGCTGAAGCTGAACTTCGTCGCGGTCGCCTCGCACGAGCTTCGGACTCCGGCGACATCGGTCTACGGAATCACCGCGACGTTGCGCGAACGGGGCGATTCGCTCTCGCCGGAGGACCGGCAGGAGCTCGAGGAGGCACTCTGGGAGCAGTCGAGGCGGCTCCGGCGGCTGATCGAGCAGCTTCTCGATCTCTCCAGGCTCGATGCGAAGGCGATTCCGATCCAGCCGCAGACGGTCTTACTGCGCGAACTGCTCGACGAGGTCGCGGCGGCCGCAACCGTCGAGAACATGGCGGACATCCGGATCGACGTCGACGAGGAGCTGGAGGTCGTCGCCGACCGCCTGGCGCTCGAGCGCATCCTCTTGAACCTGGTCGTCAATGCCTTGCGCCACGGGAGGCCCCCCGTCGTCCTGAGCGTGCTTCAGCGCGACAGCTATCTGCGCGTGCGCGTCGAGGATTCCGGCGACGGCGTGCCGTCCGACCTCGTGCCCCGTCTCTTCGAGCGGTTCGAGCGCGGGGGTCCGGGCGAGGGCAGCGGCCTCGGGCTCGCGATCGCCCAGACCTACGCGAGGGCCCACGGCGGCGATCTTCTGTACGACCCGACCGCAAACGGCGGCGCCCGCTTCGAGCTCATCCTCCCGCGCGGTTAGCTATAGCGCTCAATGAAGGCGAGGACGCGGCTCCAGGCATCGGCGGAGTCGTCGGCGAACTCCTCGTGCCGACGGTCGAAGAAGCTGTGCGGCGCGCCCGGGTAGGTGACGATCTCGTGCTCGACGCCGGCCGCGGTCAGCGCCCGCTCGAACTCGGTGTTGTCCGCGGCGGTGATGTTCCGGTCGTCGCCGGCCTGCAGGGCGAGGACCGGCGCGATCATCTCTCCGGCGCGCTGGATCGGACCAGGATGCTCGCGCTGACCCGGGACCCCGTAGAAGCCGACCGCTCCGGCGAGGCCGTGCCCTCCTGCCGCCGAGAGCCATGAGTTGCGGCCGCCGAAGCAGAAGCCGACGGTGAAGACGGAGCCGGCGCCGGACTCGCGGAGCCACTCGACGGCAGCCCCCACATCGGCTTGGATGCTCTCCGGCGTCGTCTGTGCGACGTGCTCGATGTACTCGAAATCCTCCCCACGCTTGCCGACTTCCGCGGTGCGGCCGAAGTAGTCGATCGCGACCGCGGCGATCCCGCGCTCGGCGAACCGGAGCGCGAGCTCCTCGTAGAAGCGGTAGAGCCCACGAACGTCGGGAAGGACGACGACGCCCTTGCCGCTCGGGTCCTCGGGCAGCGCGGCGAAGGCGGCGAAGCGTGTGCCGTCGGAGCTCTCCAGGACGAGATCGCGGTGCTCGACCGCGCCGCCCTCGATCGCCGCAATCGGAGGCAGCGAATCGAGCTCGAAGCCCATGCCGCGACCTTACCCGGCTCGGCGATCGGCGCCGAACACCTCGACGAACTCGGCGACCCGGTCCTCGGCCCCGCTGAGGCGAATCTCCGACGAAGGCAGCCGCCGCTTTCCGCCTGAATGCGTGACGAACCCGGCCCAGGCCTGAGGCGTCGTGGTGACGACGACGTCCGCTCGTCGCCCGTCGGCGTCGAGCGACCACCGCTTGCCGTCGAACGCCAGGGTGAACGAGGTCTCAGGCTCGGTGAACTCGAAGCGCCAGGCGCAACGGCGAGGCGGCTTCGGAGCAAACTCGTCGAGGGCGACCCGAAGCCCGGCGATGAGATGCTCGGCATGAGCGGCCTCGTCGGGCGCGAGCGGGTGCCGCTCGTACTTGAAGCCCCAGGCGAGGAGGGCCTCGAGGATCGGAGCGAGGTCACGACCCCTGTCCGTGAGCTCGTACCAGACCTCGCGCCGGCCGGGCCGCTGGTCCCTCGTCACGATTCCCTCGGCCTCGAGCTGACGCAAACGGATCGTCAGCCACTTCGGCGTCACGGTCGTCAGTAGGCGCCGGAGGTCGCCAAAGCGGCGTGGTCCGTCAAGAAGATCCCGGACGATCAGCAGCGACCAGCGGTCGCCCACCGCTTCCAGAGTCCGCGCCGCAAGGCAGAAGTGGCCGTAGGTCGTGGTCATCAGTTGACTCAGTCTAGCATCTTTGATATCTATAAGATACTTTCTTTTAGAAACCAGATGCGAAGGGAGAGATCCGATGATGGAACGGCTGGCAAGGCTGGTTGACCGGCGAGCAAGGCTCGTGATGATCTCGGCGGCGGTCCTCTTCGTCGCCGCCGGTGTCCTCGGCGCCGGAGTCGCCAAGCGCCTCGATCCGTTCGGCGCCGACGATCCGAACACGGAGAGCGTGATCGCCGACCAGCACCTCGAGGATGCCGGCTTCCGAGAGACGGGTGTCGTCGTCCTCGTGAAGGGCACCGACGTACGCTCCCGCCAGGGGCGTGAGCGAATCGCGACGATCGCGGGCGAACTCGAGCGCGACCGCGACGTCGCCTCGGTCTCGAGTTTCCTCAGCACCCGCTCGCAAGACTTCATCTCCCGGGACGGCGACTCGACGTACCTGGCGGTCGCTCTGAAGCCGATCGGCGATCTCGCGCGTCAAGATGCCGCCGGGCGGATCGCCGAGTCGCTCGCCGGTCGAAGCGGGATCCGCGTCGGCGGGCCTGCGCTGGCCGAGCGACAGGTCAACAAGCAGGTCGAGAGCGACCTGCGCACCGCCGAGCTCTACGCCTTCCCGCTCCTCTTCATGCTCTCCCTGCTCTTCTTCCGCAGCCTCGTCGCCGCTTTGCTGCCGCTGCTCGTCGGCGGCCTGGCGATCGTCGGAACGTTCTTGGTGCTGCGGCTCGCGAGCGAGCTGACCTCGGTCTCGATCTTCGCCCTCAATGTCGCCACGGGCCTCGGCCTCGGGCTGGCGATCGACTACAGCCTGTTCGTCGTTTCCCGCTATCGCGAGGAGATCGCCCACACCGGACCGGGAACCGAGGCGATGCGCCGTACGCTCGGAACCGCGGGTCGGACTGTTCTCTTCAGCTCCCTAACGGTCGCCGGCGCTCTGGCCTCGCTCCTCGTCTTCCCCCAACGCTTCCTCTACTCGATGGGGCTGGCGGGCTTCTTCGTCGCCCTCATCGCCGGAGCGATCGCGCTCACCGTCCTACCGGCGGTACTCGCGCTGCTCGGTGGGCGAGTCAACGCCCTTTCGCCGGGATTCCTCACCCGCCGCGCCGAGCGAGACGCTCGGCCGGCACATGAGGGCTTCTGGTACGGCCTCGCGCAGCTCGTGATGCGCTTCCCCGGGCGGATCGCGGTCAGTGCTGCGGCGTTGCTGATCGCGCTCGGGATCCCCTTCGTCGGCGTCCAGTTCACCTCCGTCGATGCGCAGGTACTTCCGAAGTCCGCCAGTGCGCGGCAGGTCGACGACACGCTGCGGTCCGACTTCCGTCCTTATCGCGACACGCCGGCGACGGTCGCAGTCCGAGGCGACAGCCGCGAGGCGGGGCGAATCGCCGACGCCGCGGCACAGCTACCCGGGGCCGCGGCCGTCGTGCCACCGCGCGAACTGGCAGGCGGCTATTACGCGATCAACGTCGTCTCGACCTCCGCGCCGTTCAGCGAGCAGAGCCAGAAGCTCGTCCGCAACCTGCGCGCGTTCGACGGCGACACTCTTGTCACGGGCGCGACTGCGCACTACATCGACCTCCAGCAAAGCCTCGGTGACCACCTGCCGGTCGCGGTCGCGATCGTGGTCGCGCTGACGATCGCAGTGCTCTTCCTGATGACGGGCTCGCTGATCCTGCCGCTCAAGCAGATCCTCATGAACGCCCTTGGCCTCAGCGCCATGTTCGGGATCCTCGTCCTGATCTTCCAGGACGGCCGGCTGGAGGGCCTACTGGGCTACACGAGCCAGGGCGGCCTCGAAGCGCCGCAGCTGCTCCTGCTCTTCGCGGTCGTCTTCGGGCTCTCGACCGATTACGGCGTCTTCCTGCTGGCACGCATCAAGGAGGCGCGGGACGGCGGTTACTCGGACTCGGAGGCGATCGCGATCGGGCTCGAGCGCACCGGGCGAATCGTCACGTCCGCCGCGCTCCTCTTCGCCGTCGCCTTCGGCGCCTTCCTCACCTCGCAGATCATCATCACGAAGGAGCTCGGCCTGGGCACGGCCGCCGCCGTGCTGATCGACGCCACGATCATCCGTGCCCTGCTCGTCCCCTCGCTGATGCGCCTGCTCGGACGCTGGAACTGGTGGGCGCCCGAACCGCTCCGCCGGCTCTACACTCGGATCAAGCTCAGCGAGGTATGAGCCGAGCGCTGCAAGATCAACACCGGCAGCGACAAGGAGGGGACGGTAGATGACCGACCACAAGGTGGGAACACGCGACGAATGGCTGGCTGCTCGGACGGAACTGCTCGAGCGCGAGAAGGAGCTCACCCGCCGCAGTGACGAGCTCGCGCGGCAGCGGCAGGACCTTCCATGGGTGCCGGTCGAGAAGGAGTACAGCTTCGAGACCGAGCAGGGAGCGAAGAATCTGGCAGAGCTCTTCG
>Ga0307278_10001280_pt1 | contig 12541 bp, 10 predicted proteins | sample ER_DNA_117_FD_194482 | JGI IMG/M metagenome (GOLD analysis project Ga0307278, IMG submission 194482) | Bulk soil microbial communities from the East River watershed near Crested Butte, Colorado, United States - ER_DNA_117 | ecosystem: Environmental > Terrestrial > Soil > Floodplain | place... | reverse complement strand
GCGTAGATATGGACGAGCGGTTCGTCGGGGTCGGGCAGGACTTGGGCCCAACCACGGCGATCCTTGACCTTGATCCCGTCCAGCAGGTCGAGGTCACGGCCCTTCAGACGCTCGGTCAGCACACGCATGACGAGGCCCTTCTGAGCCCATGGACAGGGAAGCTGCCGGTGGACGAGCGTCGATTGCGGGAGCTCGGCAACAAGGGTCGACAGCGGCTGCCGAACAGGCGCCAGGAGCTCGAGCAGCTTGCAGAGGCTGGCCATGGCGTCGTAGGCCGGCAGGAAGTCGGGGAAGACGTATCCGCCACCGACCGCCCCCGCGAAGATGACGCCGTCCTCGGCCGCCGCCTTGGTCAGATCACCGAGCGACGCAGGCGTGCGGATGACCTGCAGACCACTGCTCTTGGCGAGGCGGTCGACCTGGCTCGTGACCGTGACCGGGAAGGCGAGCTTGCCTCGGCGCCCGTTCGACCCGATCAGGCGCAAGAAGAGGAGCAACGCCTGCTCGACAGGAATCTCGTGGCCCTCCTCGTCGATCAGGTAGAGCCGCTCGGCTGCCCGGTCGAAGACGGCGCCGAACTCCGCCCCGACGGCGCCGACGAGCTTCTTCGCCTGTCCGATCAGACTGCGGAGCGTGGCGGACGAGGCGCCCGGCACCTCGGCCGCGAAGGCATGGGCCGAGACGGCTTCGACGCCGAGCGGCCCCAGCATGAGCGGCAGGACGAGCGAGGCGGGCGAGTAGCCGTAGTCGACGACGATGCGGAAACCGCGCGAGCGGATCGCTGCGATGTCGAGGGTCGCGAGCAGCTCTTCGGCGTAGCTCTCCCGCGCCCGAACCGGGTAGTCGACGTCGCCGACGTTCGCGCCCGCCGAGCGACGGAGCTCGCCGCGTGAGAAATGGGTCTCGATCTCCTTCTGAAGCGACGCCGACAACTGGATGCCGGGCTCCTCGAAGAGTCGGATCTGCAGGACCTCGGGGTCGGCGGTCGTGAAGCCGACGTGAAACCCGGCTACGTAGTCGTGCGTCTTGAGGAGATGACGCCCGACCGCGCTCGGGAGCACGCGTAGGTCGGCGACGTCGACGCCGGTCGAGTTGAGCCCGGCGATCATCGCGCGCTCGATCATCCGACAGGACGGGGGGGCCTCCCGACTCGCGACGACCCGCGCTCCGCGCGGCAAGGCGGTGCCGAACGCGACCGCCAAGCGTGTTACGACTTCGGGCGTCAGGTCGACGTTGACGAGGCCGGCGACGCCGTCCTTCCCGAACAGGCGCGACGAAGCACGCGACTCCCAGATCAGGCTCTCGTAGATCTGCGCACCGCTCTCGACCTCCTTGAACGGATAGACCCGGACGCCCGGCATGATGACGCTCTCCTCGCCGATCTTGACCTCGTCCCCGAGCGCAACGCCCTCGTGGAGCCGCGCGTGTGCGCGGATGTCGCACGAGCGCCCGATGATCGCTCCCTCGACGAGCGCGCCGCGGCCGATGTGGGTCGACGCATCGACGACAGAGCGGATCGCGCGCGCCCGCTCCCGAAGCGTCACGCTCGCAGACAGAACCGAATAGGGGCCGACGTGCGCGTCACGCGCGACCCGGCAGTAGTTCGAGATCAACGCCGGGCCTTCCACCTGGTCGAGGTCGTCGAGCTCGACCCCCTCCCCCAGCCAGATGTTCCCGCGCAGGCGAATGCCGGGGACCGTCAGACGCACCTGCTCGTCGAGCGCGTCGAAGTTCGCCTGCCGGAACTGATCGAGGTTGCCGATGTCCTGCCAGTAGCCGTCCATCGGGAGCCCGTAGAGGGGCCTACCCATCTCGAGCAGGAGCGGGAAGAGCTCTTTCGAGAAGTCGAACGGCCTGTCGGTCGGTACGTGCTGGAGCACCTCGGGCTCGAGCACGTAGACCCCCGTGTTGATCGTGTCGGAGAAGACCTGACCCCAGGAGGGCTTCTCGAGAAAGCGCTCGATCCTCCCTTTGTCGTCGGTGACGACGATGCCGAACTCGAGTGGGTTCTCGACGGACTTCAGCCCGATCGTGACCGCCGCGCCGCGCTTGCGGTGGAACTTGACCAGCCGCGTGAGGTCGAAGTCGCAGAGGGCGTCCCCGGAGATGACGAGGAAGGTCTCGTCCAGCTTGTCGGAGGCGAGGCGGACCGAGCCGGCGGTACCGAGTGGGGACTCCTCGACCGAGTACTCGATTGCGACGCCGAGGTTCTCGCCTACTCCGAAGTAGCTGCGAATCGCCTGCGGCAAGAACGCGACGGTGACGATCACGTCCTCCAACCCGTGCTCACGAAGGAGCTCGATGATGTGCTCCATGCACGGCTTACCGACGATCGGCACCATCGGCTTCGGCTGATTGGACGTCAACGGGCGGAGCCGCGTGCCCTCGCCCCCGGCCATGACGACTGCCTTCATCGTCTCACCAGCTTGAACGCGGAGGCAACATAGAGAGCACCGGCTGCGAGCGCGAAGCCGAGGCCGGTCCAGAAGATCCAAAGCGGCCAGGCCGCGCCTTTGTGCGTGACCATCAAGAAGCCCAGCGCAGCGTACAGCAGCCAGGTGGCGAGCTTGCCGAGGAAGTTCACCGAGAGCTCGTAACCGCGGGGCACGATGAGCTTGTACCCAGCTACGAGCAGGCCGTCCCGCGCCAGGATCAGTGCGAGCGCGGCCCACGGTAGGCGGTGGTGGACGACCACGAGCAGGATCACGGCCGCGTCGATCATCAGTCGGTCCGCCAGCGGGTCCGCGACCTTGCCGAAGGCCGATTCGACCCGCCAGCGCCGCGCCAGCCAGCCGTCGAGCTGGTCGGTGACTCCGGCGACTCCGAACGTGATCGCGGCGGGCCAGCTGCGGCCGCCGTCCGCGGGGACCAGGAGGGCGATGAAGACCGGGATCAGCGCCAGCCGAAAAACGGTCAGCGCGTTCGGGATCTGCGCAAGCCGAACGGGCACCGCGCGGGCGGACATGGGCTCAAGGATAGAGCGCGCGCGCTGAGTGTCGTTCCGGTTTGGCTCGACGTTCGTGACCCACGCGGGCGTTTTTCCTCGCTACGATCGCATCGGGGAGGAGGTCACGGGTACCGCGCCAAGGGGTCTCCTGCAGGGCTGATAGCGTCGTCCATGTGGCGGAGCGCCTCACGATCCCGGGCTTCGTCAACGCGCACAGCCACGCTTTTCAACGAGCGCTTCGCGGGCGTACCGAGGGCGGCGACTTCTGGGCCTGGCGTGATGCGATGCTGTCCGAGGCGGAGGCGCAAACGCCGGGACGCGTGCGCGCCGAGTACGAGCGCGTCTACTTCGAGATGCGCCGCGCGGGCTACACGGCGGTGGGCGAGTTCCACTACCTCGGCTTCGAGGAGGCGCGGGCGGCGGCTGAGGCGGCAGCCGCCGCGGAATTGGCCTTCGTCCTGCTCTACGTCGCGTACGGACGCGGTGGGCTCGACCGGTTCCGCCAAGCGTCAGCAGCGGACTACCTGCAACAGGTCGAAGATCTCCGTGGGCAAGGCCTCACAGTCGGACTTGCCCCCCACTCCGTGCGCGCCTGCCCGGCGGACTGGCTCGAGGAGATCGGCCGCTACGCCGAGCAACACGAGCTTCCGCTCCACGTCCATGCCGACGAGCAGCCCCGTGAGATCGAGGAGTGCGTCGCCGAGCACGGCATCCGCCCAATCGAGCTGCTCGCGCGCAGCGGGTGCCTCGGGCCTCGCACGACCGTGGTTCACGCGACGCACGCCGACGAGCACGAGCTCGACTTGATCGCGGAGGCGGGCGCGCGCATCTGCGCCTGCCTCACGACCGAGGCCAACCTCGGCGACGGCTTCCTTCCGGTGGAGCGCGTCTGCGAGCGCAGCATCGGGATCTGCATCGGATCGGACTCGAACGTCCGCATCGACCCGCTCGAGGAGCTCCGGGAACTGGAAGGGATCGCGCGCAGGCGCACGCTGCGGCGGAACGTGATCTCGCCCGACACGCTGCTCTGCTTCGGCTCCGACGAAGGCGCCGCCGCACTGGGGCTCGAGGCTTGGCCTAACGTCGAGATCGACCTCGAGCACCCGTCTCTTGCCGGACTCGGCGAGGCGGACGTGTTCGGCGCGCTCGTCTTCGGCTGCTCGGCTGACGTCTTCGTCTAGAGGATTCGCACGCCGAGCGCGCTCGCAGTGAGACCGACAGCGAGGGCCGCGGTCGTGTTCTCATGATCCCGGATTGGATTCACCTCGACCAGCTCGAGCGAGTCGAGTACGCCGGCCTCGGCCACGAGCTCAAGTGCCAGATGCGCCTCCCGGTACGAGAGCCCGCCGCGCACAGGATCACCTACTCCAGGCGCGACCTCCGGATCGACGACGTCGAGGTCGACGGACACATGCACAAACGAGCCGCCCGTGACTCGAGCAAGGGCCTCGTCGATCACGGGCTGGACGCCCCGGCGATCGAGGTCGCTGATCGTGTAGACGGCGAGCTCGAGCTCACGAACCACCTCCTGCTCGCCCGGATCGAGCGAGCGAACTCCGACGAGCGCAACCCGTTGCGGGTCGACCGCAGGCAGTCTCAACCCGTTCCGGGAGAACTCGGCTCCGCACAACCCGAGAGCCGCGGCGAGCGGCATTCCGTGGACGTTTCCGGACGGCGTCGTCTCGGGAGTGTTCAGGTCGCCATGCGCGTCGAGCCAAAGCACACCGCCCGGCCCGGAGGCGGCCAGGCCGCTCAGCGTGCCGATCGCGATCGAGTGGTCACCGCCGAGGATGAGCGGCAGTAGCCCGTCGGCGCGGGCACGTTCAACCTCGCTGTCGACCCGGTGACAGGTCTCGAGGATCTCGGGCAGGAAGCGGGCGCGCTCCGGTCCGCCTGCCCGAGTCTCGGCTAGAGGAGCCTTGACGTTCCCGCGATCCTCCACCTCCATTCCCGCACGAACGAGCCGATTCTGCAGGCCCGCGTAGCGAATCGCCGACGGGCCCATGTCCACGCCGCGGCGACCGGCCCCGAGATCGAGCGCGGCTCCGATGATTGCCACGCGAGCCGGGGCCACGCCGGAACCTTAATCCCAGTGTTGCCCCCAGGCGCCCGCCCGCACACGGCGGGCGCCTGGGAGGCCTCATCTACGGGCTGGCCGTCGTCTCGAAGACGTCGGTGCGGTTGTCCGTGTCGCCTGAATTCGCCTGCACAAACACGGGAACGAACGTGTTCCCGATCGTCGCCAGTCCCTCGTAGTCGCCGACGAAGAAACCCCCTGCCCTCGGCGCCGTCTTCATGTCGAAGGGCCCGCCGAGATGCGCCTCCTCTCCGAAGGTCGCTCCGCCGTCATGGGAGTGCACGATGAAGTAGTCGGTCGGGAGCGTGTCGGGGTCGGCCGTGTTGTTGCGGAAGTCGTAGTACGTGACTCCGACCGTCCCATCGTTTGCGACCTCGACCGCCGCCGTGAAGGCCTGCACGTCCGGCCTCTGGTTGACCTGCACCGGCGTCGACCAGGTGAAGCCCCCGTCCGTCGACTTCGAGAGCGCGATCCCCGCATACGCGTGGCCGGGCGGAGGTTCGCTGAAGCTTCCGTCCTGCCACACCGCGTAGAGCGCACCGCTCGCGTAGTCGACCGCGATGTCGGGGACGATGTCTCCGGTCCTGACGCCCTGTCCGGTCTCGGGGTCGGTCACGCCTACGGCCTCAACGCTGCTGACGATGATCGGTGACGACCAGGTCACTCCGCGGTCCGTCGAACGCACGACCGCCACGTCCCAGCCGCCGCGCTGGTTCCCTGATCCCTGCCCGAGGAACATGATGTCGACGAGATCCCCGTTGGGTAGGACGGCGATCTGGTTGCCGATCGAGAACCTGTTCGCTCTCGGCGCGAAGATCGCGCGCGCCGGCTCCCAGCTCGCACCGCCGTTCGTCGTTCGGGAGAACCAGATGTCGCCGCGGAACGAGAACGCGTGCAGAGCATTGATGTTCGCCCGATCGGTTGGAATACGGCCACGATCCCAGACGGCGTAGACGTAGTTGGAATCGAACGGGTCGGCGGTGATCGATTCCTTGTCGACGAACGTCACGTCCTGCGCGCCGTCCTCGCGGGTCAACGTCGTCAACGGGCTCCACGTGTCGCCGCCGTCGACGGACTTGCTGACCGTGATCGCGTTCACGAAGTCGCTCCCGTTGAAGTTGAGCGCGATCTGGTACGCGTCGCCGTTCGGGGAGAACGTCACCCACGGATCCGACGCTCGCTCGAAGTCGCCGCCGTTCCCGGCGGTCCCGCCGGAGCAGAACGTAAACGGGGCCCACGAGCGGCTCCAGCTCGCCCCGCCGTCGTGCGTCACGGAGGCGACGAGCCCTCGGGCCCCGCCGTCCGACCAGCGGTCTTGCTGGTAGACGCCGATGATGTTGTCGGGGTTGGCGGGGTTGACCGCCACCCACGGCTCGACCTCGGCGTTTAGGTAGTTGGTCGCGCCGGGGCCGATGTTGCAGCTCGGGAACGGGCTGGGCCCAGATATCAACGTGAGGGGCGCGACGGTGAACGGCCCGGCCGTGGCCGACCCCGCCATACCGGCCAGCGCCGTCACACACACCAGAGCGAACCCGAGGATCGCGAGTTGCGTCTTTCTCATGAAATCCCCCTTCTCTCGAGCTTCCCTGAAAGCTCTTGGGCGACGGAGACCCTAAACGAGGCCGGGCGCCCATGCGATTTGGCCCAAGGTGCCGGATGACCCCTCGACGCCGAACATACTCTGCACGGGACACCGAGAAGTCGAAAGGAGCCATCCAAGATGATGGATCGCACCGACGAGGTCGAGGCATCCGGAGAGGTCATTGAGCGAGTGGCGGTGGTCGCCAAGCTTCGGCCGGGCTCGCGTGAGCGGGCGAGTCAGATCCTCGCCGAGGGCGCGCCTTACGATCTCGGCGAGGCCGGTTTTCGGCGCCACAGCATCTTTCTCGCTGAGCAGGCAGCAGTCTTCGTCTTCGAGGGCTCGGGCGTCGAAAGGCTCGTCCGCGAGCTCGTCGACGACCCGACCCGCTCGGCCGCATTCAGCGCCTGGGGACCGCTCCTTGCAGAGACGCCGACGCTCGCGCCGGAGGAGTTCTACTGGGAAGCCGGCCCTTCGGGCGGCGGGCCTTGAACATCACCGGCCTCCGCACCGCTGCACAGGCGGTGGAGCCGTCCAGGCGTGAGGCGGTCTGCGGGGCGCTTGTTTGCGTGTAAGAGAGTTGTAAAAGCCGCTCTCGGCGGCCGAGGAAAAGGTGTAGACGGGGAACAACTTCGGTTGGGAGTTCTATGAGCCCCACCAAGAGACCAGGGGAGGTCCGAATGAAACTTCGCCTACTACTGCTTTCGATCACGGCTGGCGCGCTCATCACCGCCGGCATCGCGCTCGGTCAGAGCGGCGACCAGGCTCAGTCGTCAGCAAAGACGACGATTTGTCACCGCACAAGCTCGCTGGGCAAGCCGTACGTCCGCATGCGCGTCAGCAACAAGTCGCTTGCGGCGCATCTGCGGCATAGCTGGGATGTCATCCCAGCGCCGCCGACCTGCCCGACCCAGCGGCAGCCGCTGACGCCGACCCGCGGCGGTCGGCCGCTGCACGCGACGCTCACAGGAGCGCTTGGCGGTGATCCGGACGGAACCGGCACGGCACTCGTCCGGCTGAATCCGGGTCTTGGCGTCGTCTGTTACCAGCTCAGCGTGAGCAACATCCTGCTGCCGGCAACTGCGGCTCACATCCACCGTGGCTCGACGGCTGCGATTGTGGTCGGGCTGACCGCGCCTGATGCGTTCGGTACTGCGCAAGGCTGCACGACTGGCGTCGCCCGAGCGCTGGTGAAGGAGATCCTGCGGGATCCCTCCGCGTTCTACGTAAACGTCCATACGACGGACTATCCGGGCGGAGCGATCCGCGGCGACCTTTCGAGGTAAGTCCATCAGTGCGAAAAGCGACGACAAGGCCCGGCTTCGGCCGGGCCTTGTGCGTTTCTATGCGCGTGGGCTCCTCGGCCACCGGCTGGCCAGTGGTGCGACCAAGCGCGTAGTTGGTGAGAACCAGTCCTGGACGAGCGCCGTAGGGACTCTCGAGGGCCGGGTCCCTGCGGCGCAACCTTGCGGCATAGGTCTTCCCCGATTCCCTCCCCGTGGACGGGGAGGCACTAGCCGGGGGCACAGGGGTCCCGGCCCCTTCAAGAAGCCTACTGTCCTAGCCGACCGGCCACAGCCGCTCGAGTTCGGCACGGAGCTCCTTAAGCCGCCTCGTTACCCAAGAGTCGTCTCTCCGACCTGGCCGGTGACCTCGCGCGCCAACTCTTGTCCCCCGGCGTAGTCCGGTCGTGAGAGCTCGCTGGCGGTCTGGCTGCTGCTCGTTCCGGCGCGGTCAGCGAGCGAGTGCGCCGGGAACGGCTTGTACAGACGCGAAAACCGTCGTACGCTTTCTTGCGCGGGGTCCCTGCGGTGACCAAGGAGGTCTCAGATGAAGGTTGCACTGACGGCGTGCCTGGCCGCGGTGATTGTTGGCGGAGGCGTCGCTTCGGCCGCAACGGCAGACCAAAGTGCTCTCCTCAGAGCAACCCCGAAGCGCGTGAACTTCGGGACCAAGGCCGTGGGCACCTTCACGATCAAGGGGTCGACGATCACGAACACCGAGTCGTCGGACGTGCTCGTGCAGACGTCGGCCATACGCATGCCTGACCAGTTCTCGTGGGGACTGCTGGCCGGCCAGACGTGCCCTATCTTCTCGCCCGAGATCCTGCCCGCCGGCGCGAGTTGCGACATCGTCGCCGCCTTCCGGCCGGAGGATTTCTTCATCGGTCTCGAGGACATGGCCGTCCTCCAGGTCGCTGCCACGGATCCGTCGACGGGGGCGACCGTGGACACCATCGTCGTCGAGTTCCGAGGCGTCGGAAAGAGCTAGGGTCGCTGGGATCGACGATCGTTGCGTAGATGCGATTCGCCAGCTCGTCGCTTGATGAGCATGCGCGGTTATTAGTCGGGGCGCCCGGATTTGAACCGGGGACCTCTTGTCCCCCAGACAAGCGCGCTAACCAGGCTGCGCCACGCCCCGTGGGGGACAAGAGTAGCGGCCACGCGTCGGAGACGCGCGGCCTCTTGACGGCATCGCAAGCGCTGCCTCAGGTCCGCCAGACAAGCGCGCTAACCAGGCTGCGCCACGCCCCGTCTAGGCGATTCTAGCCGCCTTCGCCGAGGCGCTTGTAGAGCCGGTCGATGAGATCCGGCATCTCCTCCAGCCGCTCCGTGATCACCCGCAGCCGGTACTCGCGGAAGTGCTCGGGCTCGACGTCGAGCGCCGACGCGAGCTTGCGGACGATGTCGGACGAGGGCACCGGCCGATTGCCGTGCACGAGGTGGTTGAGGTATCCGGCGGAGAGCCGCGTCTTCGCGGCGAGAGCCCGATAGGTGATGCCGTTCTCGCTGAAGCGCCGTCGCCGCGCCATCAGCGCAAGCTTCCCAGGTCGGCGATCGGCACGCGCCGTTCATCGCCCGACGCGCGGTCGCGAACGTCGACCGCGTCGTCCTCGAGTGTCTTCTTTCCGACGGTCACGCGTACCGGCAGACCGATGAGATCCGCGTCCGCGAACTTCTCCCCCGCCCTCTGCTCGCGGTCGTCCAGGAGCACGGCGTCGCCGGCCTCCTCGAGCTTCGCGGCCACCTCCTCGGCGCGTTCCTCGAGGCCGGGCAGAGCCACGACATGGACGTCATAGGGTGCGACCGAGCGCGGCCACGTAATGCCGTGCTCGTCGTAGTGCTGCTCGACGATCGCCGCCAGCGTCCTTCCAGGGCCGATGCCGTAGCTGCCCATGATCAGAGGCTTCTCGGTCCCGTCCTCGTCGAGAAACGTCGCGTCGAGCGGCGTGGAGTAGTAGGTGTCGAGCTTGAAGATGTGACCGACCTCGATTGCCGTGCGCAATTGGAGGCGCCCGCCACAGCGCGGGCAAGCATCGCTCTCCCGCACCTCGCGGATGTTCGCGAAACGCGGCTGGAAATCCCGCCCCGCCTCGACTCCGCGCAGGTGGTAGCCGGTGCGGTTGGCGCCGGCCACGAACTGGCCCTCGCGGAGGGCCTCGTCGGCGACGACCTCCACCGAAACGCCCACCGGTCCGATCGAGCCTGCATCGGCGCCGAAGGCCTCGCGGATCTCCCCTTCGGTCGCAGGCCGAAAGGCCTGGCCGAGGGCCTCGATCATCTTCACCTCGTCGAGGCGGTCGTCGCCACGCACGAGGCCGAGCACGACCTTGCCGTCGGCGACGACGGGCATTGCCTTCGACGTCGCCGCCTCGTCGACGCCGAGCAGCTTCGAGAGGTCCTGGATCGTCGCCACGTTCGGAGTCTCGACCTCCTCAGGCTCGTCCAGAGGGGGCGGGAACTCGGCACCCCGCGGGACGCCCTGCGCGATCTCGAGATCGGCTGCGTAATCACCCCGCTCGCACGTCACGAGCGTGTTCTCGCCGGTTGCTGCAGGAGCGAGGTAGTCCATGCTCTCGCTTCCCCCCATCATCCCCGACTCCGCCTGCACGGCGTGCACCTCCAGCTCACAGCGCTCGAAGATCCGATCGTATGCGCCCTTGTGGAGCTGGAAGCTGCGATCGAGGCCGTCCGCGTCGCGGTCGAACGAATAAGAGTCCTTCATGATGAACTCCCGCACGCGGATGAGCCCCGCACGCGGGCGCGGCTCGTCACGATCCTTGGTCTGGAAGTGGTAGAGCATCTGCGGCAGGTCTCGGTATGAGCGGATCTCGCGCGCGTGGAATGTGATCGTCTCCTCGTGCGTGAGCGGCAGCACGAACTCGCGGTCGTTGCGGTCGCGCACCTTGAAGACCTCCGGAATTCCGTACCGCCCCGTCGCCTGCCAGAGCTCCGCAGGCGTCAATACCGGCATCAACACCTCCTGCGCGCCGATCGCGTCCATCTCCTCGCGGATGATCTGGGCGATCCGCTCGTGGGCGCGCCAGCCGAGGGGCAGGAAGGTCCAGAGGCCGGCGCTCACCTGACGGATGAAAGCGCCGCGGACGAGCAGCTTGTGGCTCACGGCCTCGGCGTCCGCGGGGTCGTCCCGGAGCGTCGGCAGGAAGAGCTGGGAAGCCCGCCTCACCATCCTCGAACCTTAGTGCCTCCCCGGGCAACATTCACCAGCTTCTGGCCCGCTCGGCAATGTCACCCGGGGAGGCACTCAATCCAACGGGATTTCGGAAGCCTCGGCCATTGCGAGGGCCGCCGGTTTTGCCATCTTCAGCCGTTTTGGTCGGCGCATGCCGCCCTCGATCCAGTGGTCGATCTCCTCGAAGAGCTCATCGACGAGCGCCTCGGACGAGACCTTCTTCAGCACCCGGCCGTGTGCGTAGATGAAGCCGACGTCGCGCCCACCGGCAATCCCGAAGTCGGCGTCGCCGGCCTCACCCGGGCCGTTGACGGCACAGCCCATGACCGCGACCTCGAACGCCTGCGGATAATCCTTGAGCCTCCCCTCGACCTCGACCGCGAGGGTCTCGACTCCGACGTTGTCTCGACCGCACGAGGGGCAGGCGATCATGACCGGCCCTCGCTCACGGAGGCCGAGCGCCTTCAGGATCTCCCAGGCGACCTCGACCTCCTTGACCGGGTCGGCCGTCAGCGAGACCCGCAGCGTGTCGCCGATCCCGTCCGCGAGCAGAGCGCCGATCCCAACCGCGCTCTTGATCGACCCCGCGAAGGACGTGCCGGCTTCCGTGACGCCCAGATGAAGCGGATATGAGACGCGCTCCGCGAGGAGCCGGTAGGCGCGGATCATCGTCGGCACGTGCGTCGACTTGACCGAGATCTTGAAGTCGCGGTAGTCGAGCCCCTCGAGCAGCTCCACCTCCTCGAGCGCCGCCGCGACGAGCGCTTCGCCCTGATCTTGATGGGCGAGCTTGTGCAGATGCTTGGGGAGCGAGCCGGAGTTGGCCCCGATCCGCATTGCAATGCCGGCTGAGCGCGCGGCTTCGACGACCTGCTCGACCTTCTCGGGGCCACCGATGTTGCCCGGGTTGATCCGCACCGCCGCGACTCCGGCGTCGATCGCGCGCAGCGCAAGGCTGGCGTTGAAGTGGATGTCGGCGATCACGGGAATCGGCGACAGGCGGACGATCTTCCGCAGCGCCTCGGCGTCCTCGATCTTCGGGACCGCGCAGCGCACGAGCTCGCAACCGGCGGATGCAAGAGCGGCGATTTGAGCCGTCGTCGCCGGCACGTCGTGCGTGGGAGTCAGGGTCATCGACTGGACGACGACTGGAGCGCCGCCACCGATCCTGACGTTGCCGACCTTGATCGACTTTTCGCTCGCCACCCGCTACTCCCCCAACCTACCGACATCGTTCGAGAGCCCGATGAAGAACAGCAGGATCACGAGCGCGATGCCGATCGCCGAAACGCGCTCATAGACCTCGCGACCGACTGCCCGACCGCGGACCCCTTCGACGATCGAGAAGGCGATGTGGCCGCCGTCGAGCGGTAGGAGCGGCAGGAGATTGAGCAGCGCGAGCGAGAGGCTCAACAGGCCGAGCACCCAGAGATACGTCTCGACGCCGCGGTCGAGCGCCTCCGAC
>Ga0307278_10001279_pt1 | contig 12542 bp, 12 predicted proteins | sample ER_DNA_117_FD_194482 | JGI IMG/M metagenome (GOLD analysis project Ga0307278, IMG submission 194482) | Bulk soil microbial communities from the East River watershed near Crested Butte, Colorado, United States - ER_DNA_117 | ecosystem: Environmental > Terrestrial > Soil > Floodplain | place... | reverse complement strand
GCGGCTCAATCGCGTTCGGGATCAGGCGCTGCTGGCGGTAGCGCTCCTTCACCGTCACGGCGGCCTCGGAGAAGAGCTTGTCGATCTCCCCGGCCTGGAGCGTCCACGTGTAGGCGCGGTTGCCGTCGTATTCGTCGTGGACGAGCGGCGCCGAATCAGTGAGGGCCTCCTCCACATCCGTCACCACAGGGAGCGGCTCGTAGTCGACGTCGACGAGCTCGGCCGCGTCCTTGGCGAGTGCGCGGCTCTCCGCCACGACCACCGCGACGCCGTCGCCGGCGTAGCGCGCCTTGTCGGTCGCGAGCGGCCGGTGCATTGGAATGCGGCAGTCCCCCGTCACTGGCCAGGCGCACGGGAGGGAGCCCGCCCATTCGTCGGCGAGCTCGGCGCCGGAGAAGGCCGCGACGACGCCCTCCGCCTCAAGTGCCCGTGAGACATCGACCTTCTTGATCTTCGCGTGTGCGTAGGGGCTGCGAACAACTGCCAGCCAAAGCATCCCGGGCAGCGTCATGTTGTCGACCCAGCGCGTGTCGCCCCTGAGCAGGCGCGCGTCCTCCTTGCGCTCGACGGGGGAGCCGATGTACTTCGTCTTCGTCTCGGTGGTTGCCATCTCCTCCTCCTACGCGGTCGCCGCGGCCTGGACGGCCTCGACGATCTTCTGGTAGCCGGTGCAGCGGCAGAGGTTGCCCTCGAGCGCGTGCCGGATCTGCTCCTCGCTGGGGCTCGGGTGCTCGGCCAGGAGGCTGACGGTGGCGAGCACCATGCCCGGCGTGCAGTAGCCGCACTGGAGCCCGTGGCTACGGTGGAAGGCCTCCTGCACGGGATGGAGCTTGCCGTTCTCGGCCAGGCCCTCGATCGTCGTCACCTCGTACCCGTCGGCCTGCACTGCGAGGACGGTGCACGACTTCACCGACTCGCCGTCGAGGAGGACGGTGCAGGCGCCGCACGACGACGTGTCGCAGCCGACGGTCGTCCCCGTGAGGCCGAGGCTCTCACGCAGGAAATAGACGAGCAGTTGGCGCGGCTCGACGTCCGCCTCGTGCCGGACGCCGTTGACCGTGATTCCGATGCCTTTCACTCTGGCCTCCTTCGAAAGAGACGGGCGAGCTTGCGGCGCAGGGCGCCGAAGAAGAGGGACAGCCCGCCGACCGGCTTCGCCTGGGCCGATGTCGCCGCCGCGGCTACCTCTGGTGCGGCGACGAGTTGCGCCTCCAGGCAGTCGGCGAAGCTCGTCACGAGCTGTGCGGATATGTCCTGGATGAGCCCGCGCCCGAACTGCGCCACCGTGCCGGAGAGCGACAGGTCCGTGACGAGGTCGACGCGTGTCGCCCCGTCGACCGCGTCGAGAGTCGATTCGATCGTCGCCTCGGCGCGGCCGCGATTGCGCACGTCCCGGGCGTTCGCGTGCAGGACGACCCGCCTGGCCGCCTCGTCCGCCTGCGTGCGCTCGACATCCGTGGCGAACGTCAGCCCGATGGGTCCGAGCTTGACCTGCATCGTCGCCTTCCAGTGCGACTCGTCGACCACCTCGTCGAGCTTGGCACCCGGCATGCACGGGATGATCCGGGGGACGTCCATGAGGAGCTCCCACGCGCTCTCGGCCGGCGCGGCGACGGTGAACGAGTTCTCGAGCTTCACGCCGGCACGGCCGCCTTGCGCCGGGTCGCCACGATCTCGGCCGCCACGGCGACGGCGACCTCCTCGGGGGTCCGCGCGCCGAGCCTGAGGCCGATCGGCGCGTGGATGCGGCCCAGCTGCTCCTCCGTCACGCCCTCCGCGAGGAGTCGCTCGTTGCGGGTCTCCGTCGTCCGGCGCGCGCCCATGGCGCCGATGTAACCGGCGGGTGTCTCGAGCGCGACCTTGAGCAGCGGAACGTCGAACTTGTGGTCGTGCGTGAGGACGCAGATGGCCGTTCGCTCGTCGACCGGCGCCCGGCGGAGAAACTCGTCCGGCCAATCGACGACGATCTCGTCCACCTCCGGAAAGCGCTCGCGCGTCGCGAAACGGGCACGCGCGTCGCAGACGGTGACCCGGTAGCCGAGGAACGTGCCGATCCGGGCCACGGCGGCGGCGTGGTCGACGGCGCCGAAGACGTACATGTTCGGACGGGGCGCGAACGGCAGGTAGAAGGTGTCGCCGTCGATGCCCGGCTCGAAGTGCCCGTTGAGTGACACGAGCTCCTGTTTGCCGATCTCGGAGCCCGCGATTTCCATGGCCAGAGCGACCGGCGTCTCCTCCCTGATCGCCCGCCCGAGCTGCTCGACCAGGTCGCTCTCCGTCATCGCGAGGAAGATGTGGACGGTGCCGCCGCATGGGAGGCCGACCTCGAAGGCTTCCTCGTCGGCGATCCCATAGGAGACGAGCCGTGGCGGCCCGCCGGCGAGCACGGCCTGCGCCTCGTCGTAGACGGCCGGCTCGACGCAGCCACCCGTGACGGAACCGGCCACCTCACCCTGCTCGGAGACCGCGAGGACGGCGCCCGGCCCGCGGGGCGCGGAGCGCTCCGTCTTCACGACCGTGGCCGTGGCGAAGCGGCGCCCCTCCGCCGTCCAGCGCTCCAGTGTTCCGAGAACGTCCTTCATGCCGTCACCGTTGCGTAGCGCGACGGGTCGGCCTCGAAACGCCGGCGGCACCCGGCGCCGCAGAAGGCGTACGTCGTTCCCTCATGCACGATCGTCTCGGTCCCGGCAAGGGAGACCGTCATGCCGCAGACGGGATCGACGGCCTCCGCCGACGGCGCCTCAGTCGGGGTGCGGGCGTGGCGCCAGGCGACGAGCTCGGCGAGGATCGCGACGGCGACCTCCTCCTGGCGGATCGGACCGAGGTCGAGCCCGGCCGGGCTCTTGAGCCGCGCGAGGGCGTCCTCGTGGACGCCTGCTGCGCGGAGCGACGCCGCGACGGCCTCGGCTCGGCGCCGGCTCGCAACGAGGCCGACGTACCCGGCCGGCCCGGCGAGGGCGGCCGCGAGCGCCTCCTCGTCGCCGCGGCCCATCGTCGCGACCACGACCGCGTCGGCGCGCTCGTCCTGCCCGCGGGCGACGCGCCAGTCGATCGCCGCGGCGAGACGGGCGAGCGTGTCGGCTGCCGGGCTCTCTCCGACGATCGCAAGGAGCGGCGCGGGAAGCTGAGGCTCGACGAGGATCTCGACCGCGCCCTCCGACGCGCAGGAGCCCTCAGTGGAAACGACCCGCGACTCGCCCTCGGCCAGCGCGCTCAGGGCCTCGCGGACGACAGTCGGCTCCGAGCACGAGCCGCCCACCCAGCCGTAGACGGAGCCGTCAGGGGTCACGACGGCACGGTCGCCGCGCCGCGCCGACGCGGGCCGGCGGACGTTGACGACGGTGGCGAGCGCGAACGGCTCTCCCGCCGAGGCGAGCTCACCGGCCCGTATGAGCACGTCTCCTGGTCTCACTCGGCCAGGCCCACCTCGTTCAGCGCGGCCCACACCTTGTCGGAAGTGACCGGCATCTCGAAGTTGCGGACGCCCGCGTGGGCGAGTGCGTCGACAACCGCGTTTACGAACGCTGCCGGAGAGCCGACGGTGGCCGACTCGCCGACTCCCTTTGCCCCGAGCGGGTGGTGCGGCGAGGGCGTAACCGTCTCACCCAGCTCGAAGGAAGGAGTCTCCCAGGAGGTCGGCAGCAGGTAGTCCATGAAGTTGGCGCCGATGCAGTTGCCGTCCTCATCGAAGTCGATGAGCTCCATGGCGGCGATCGCGAAGCCCTCCGTGAGGCCGCCCATGATCTGGCCCTCGACGATCATCGGGTTGATGCGGACGCCGCAGTCGTCGACCGCGACGACCCGCTTGACCTTCCACGCACCCGTGCCGCGGTCGATCTGGACCGCGACCGCATACGTCCCGAATGGATACGTCATGTTGGGCGGGTCGTAGTAGTAGACGCCTTCGAGGCCGTCCTCCATCCCCTCGGGGACGTTCGTGTAGGCGGCGAAGGCGATGTCCTGGATCGTCGTCGACTTCTCGGGCGCGCCCTTGACGCTGAAGCGGCCGTCCTTCCATTCGAGATCGTCCTCGGACGCCTCGAGGAGATGGGCGGCGATCTTCTTCGCCTTGGCCCGGATCCTGCGCGAGACCATTGCGGCGGCCGCTCCCGACACAGGGGTCGAGCGGCTCGCGTAGGTGCCGAGCCCGTAGGGCGTGTGGTCGGTATCGCCCTCCTGCACCTCGACGTCCTCGGGCTGGAGCCCGAGTTCTTCTGCGACGATCTGCGCGAACGTCGTCTCGTGACCCTGGCCCTGCGCCTTGACGCTCAGCTTGAGCACGGCCTTGCCGGTGGGATGGATGCGAAGCTCGGCTCCGTCGTTCATACGCAGGCCGGCGATCTTGTACTCGGCTCCGTGCCCGGCGCCGACCACCTCGGTGAACGAGGCGAGGCCGATGCCGATGAGCTTCCCTTCCTTGCGCGCCTCGGCCTGCTCGCGGCGCAGGTCCTCGTAGCCGAGCTTCTCGAGGGCCATATCCATTGCGGCCCCGTAGTCGCCCGAGTCGTACTCGAAGCCCGTCGCGGACTTGTAGGGAAACTGCTCGGGCTTGATGAAGTTCGACTGGCGAAACTCGGCGGGGTCGGCCCCGATCTCGTACGCCGCCGTCTGCACGAGGCGTTCAATGAGGTACGAAGCCTCCGTGACGCGGAACGAGCAGCGGTAGGCGACGCCTCCCGGCGCCTTGTTGGTGTACGCGCCGTCAGTCTCCACGTGCGCTGCCGGGATGTCGTAGGAGCCCGTGACGATGTGGAAGAGCCCGGCCTTGCAGATGGTCGGCTGGGCGTCTGAGAAGAACGCGCCGTTGTCCGACAGGAGCTTGACGCGCAGGCCGGCGATCCGATCGCCCTTGAGCGCGAGCTCCCCGTGCATGTGGTAGTCACGAGCGAAGCCGGTGGAGATGAGGTTTCCGGTGCGGTCCTCGACCCACTTGACCGGCCGCCCGATCAGGAGCGAGGCCGCCGTGGCGACCACGTAGCCCGGATAGATCGGGACCTTGTTCCCGAACCCGCCGCCAAGGTCCGGCGAGATGATGCGGATCTTGTGCTCGGGCAAGCCCGCGACGAGCGCGAAGAGCGTCCTGTGCGCGTGCGGAGCCTGCGACGTCATGTAGATCGTCGCCTTTCCGGTCGCCGGGTTGACGTCGGCCACGCAGCCGCAGCACTCGAGCGGCGCGGGATGGCAGCGCGGGTAGAAGGTGTCGAGCTCGACGACCTGGTCCGCGGCGGCGAAGGCCTTGTCGGTGGCCTCCTTGTCGCCGGCCTCCCAGTGGTAGATGTGGTTGTCCTGCTGCCCTTCCTTCTCGTCCCGGATCACGGGCGCGCCCTCGGCGAGGGCCTGCTGTGGCGAGGTGATCGCCTGCAGCGGCTCGTAGTCGACCTCGATGAGCTCGACCGCGTCCTTGGCGATGTAGACGGTCTCCGCGATGACCGCAGCCACCTCCTGTCCCTGGAAGCGGACCTTGTCCGTGGCGAGAACGGCCTGCGTGTCGCCGGAGAGGGTCGGCATCCAGGCGAGTGAATGCTGGGCTAGGAGCTCGCCCGTGACCACCGCCACGACGCCCGGAAGCGCCTCCGCCCGCGAGGCGTCGATCGACTTGATGCGGGCGTGCGCGAACGGACTGCGCAGGAACTCGAGGTGGAGCATGCCCGGAAGCGCGATGTCGTCGAAGTAGTTGCCTTTCCCCCGGATGAAGCGGGCGTCCTCCAACCGCTTGACGGAGTGGCCGACGCCACGGATCTCCTCGGTCGCCGCCATCGCTAACTCCCCTCCCTCATCTTTGCGGCCGCGTACTGCACGGCCTTGACGATGTTTTGGTAGCCCGTGCAGCGGCAGATGTTGCCGGAGAGCGCCCAGCGGATCTCGGTCTCGCTCGGGTTGGGGTTCTCTGCCAGGAGGGCAGTCGCCGTCAGCATCATCCCGGGTGTGCAGAAGCCGCACTGGAGGCCGTGCTCCTCGTGGAAGCCCTCCTGAACCGGGTGGAGGCCGCCGGCGGGAGCGAGGCCCTCAACGGTCGTGATCTCGCTTCCTTCCGTCTGCACGGCGAAGCACGTGCACGACTTCAGCGGCGTCCCGTCGACGAGCACCGTGCAGGCGCCGCAGCTCGTCGTGTCGCAACCGATGTGCGTGCCTGTGAGACCGAGCGTCTCCCGGAGGAAGTGGACGAGGAGCAGCCTCGTCTCGATCGCGGCGGAGCGAGCCTGTCCGTTGACCGTCACGTTCAGCTGCTTCGTGTAGACGGCCTGCTCTGTGGCGGTCTCGGTCACTGCTTCTCCCTCCTCTCGGCGGCCTTGCGCAGGCCGCGCTCGGTGAAGACCCGAACGACGTTGCGCTTGTACTCGGCGCTCCCGCGAGCGTCGTCGCGGGGCTCTGCGGCCTGGGCGGCGAGCCGCGCAGCCTCGCCGATCGCCTCGTCGTCGAGCTCGTGCCCCGCGAGCGCCTGCTCCGCAGACTCGGCGCGGAGGTTGCGTGGCCCGACGCCCGTGAGCGCGATGCCCGCCCGCTCGACCTTCCCGTTCGAGAAAGAGACGTGGACGCCGACCGCGACGGTGGCGAAGTCGCCGACCTTGCGCTCGAGCTTGAAGTAGGCGCCGCCCGACCGGGGCCCCGGTTCGGGCACCTGCACCCAGGTGACGATCTCGGTCGGCTCGAGCGCGGTCGTGAAGGGTCCGAGGAAGAAGTCGTCGAGCGAAATCGTGCGCGTCCCGTCGGACCCGCGCACCTGCACCTGGCCGCCGCCGGCGAGCAGGGCCGATCCCCAGTCTCCCTGCGGATCGGCGTGCGCGAGCGACCCCGCGACCGTGCCGCGGTTGCGGACGATCGGATCGGAGATCTGCGGCGCCGCGTCGGCGAGCACGCCGTAGCGCTTGCGCAGGAGGTCGGAGCGCTCGCACGCCTTATGGCGGACGAGTGCGCCGATGTTCAACATCCCGTTGTCCTCGTAAAGCTCGTCGAGGCCGTCGATCCCGTTCAGGTCGACGAGCGCGCGCGGCGACGCGAACCGCAGCTTCATGAGAGGGATGAGGCTCTGGCCTCCGGCCAGCACCTTCGCCTCGTCCCCGTAGCGCTCGAGGACGGAAAGCGCCTCGTCCACGCTCGACGGCGCGAAGTACTCAAATCTGGCGGGGTACATGGAGTGCCTCCCTTCCCGCCCACCGGGTGGGTCCGGACTGCTGGGAGCATACGCTCCGCCCGGAGTACGCTTCAACCATGAAGATCGGATCTGTCGAGGACGTCGAACGGGCGCTCCGCAAGGAGTTCTATCTTCCGGATCGAGGGCTCGCGACGGCGGTCTTTTTGGCCCTGCAGATGGGCCGGCCGCTCCTCCTCGAAGGGGAGGCGGGCGTCGGGAAGACCGAGGTGGGCAAGACGCTTGCGCGCCTCCTCGGCGCGAGGCTGATCCGCCTTCAGTGCTACGAAGGCATCGACGCGGCGCAGGCGCTCTACGAGTGGGACTACTCGCGCCAGCTCCTCTACGCGCGCACGTTGCAGGAAGGGGAGGTTGCGGCCGAGCGCGTCAAGGAGCTCTACGGGCCCGAGTTCCTGGTCGAGCGGCCGCTGCTCGCGGCGATCCGGGCCGGCGCCGGCGCCGTTCTCCTGATCGACGAGCTCGACCGCGCGGACGACGAGTTCGAGGCCTTCCTGCTCGAAGTGCTGTCCGACTTCACCGTGACGGTTCCGGAGCTCGGCACGATCGAGGCTGCAGAGCCTCCGGCGGTCGTCATCACGTCGAACCGGACCCGGGAGCTGCACGACGCGCTCAAGCGGCGCTGCCTCTACCACTGGATCGACTTCCCCGACCTGGAGCGCGAGGTCGAGATCATCCGTCTGCGCGCGCCGAACGTGTCGGAAGCGCTCGCTCGCTCGGTCGCCGAGACGGTCGCTCGACTGCGAGCGTTCGACCTCGTCAAGCGTCCGGGCGCGGCCGAGGCGATCGACTGGGCGGAGGCGCTCGCGCTTCTCGGCGCCGAGACGGCAGATGGAGAGGCGGCGCAGGCGACGCTCGGGTGGGTCGTGAAGAACCGCGACGATACAGCCCGGGTCGCGGCCGAGCTCTTTCCGTGAGTGAGGAGGTCCTGACCCGCTTTGGCCGCGCGCTACGCGACGCAGGGCTGGCCGTCGGCACCGGACGAATAACAGACTTTTGCCGCGCGGCCTCGTTACTCCCTCCCGGCGATCTGTACTGGGCAGGGCGGGCGACGCTCGTCGCCCGGGCGACCGACATCCCCGTCTACGACGAGACGTTCGAGTCGTTCTTCGGGCCAGCGGTGAAGCTGGAGCGTCAGCCGGCCGTCGTCCGGATCCGCGTCGAGGCCGAGGCCGAGAATGCCTTGGCCAGCCCGGTCGAGCTCCTGAAGGAGAAGAGCTTCGCGCGCTGCTCCGAGGCCGAGCTCGCCGCGCTGGGGCAGCTCATGCAGCAGCTGCCGCTCGTCGTGCCCGAACGGCGCTCGCGCCGGCGCGTGGCGGCCAGGTCGGGCGCTCCCGACCTCCGGCGAACCCTTCGGCGCTCGTTCCGGACGGGCGGGGAGCCCGCCGAGCGTGCTTGGCGCGAGCGACGCCGCCAGCAGCGGCGCCTCGTTCTCCTGCTCGACGTGTCAGGGTCGATGGACGCCTACTCGCGGGCCCTCGTCATGTTCGCGCATGGCGCCCTCCGCTCCGGCCGCCGCGTGGAGGCGTTCTGCTTCGGCACGCGACTCACCCGCGTGACGCGGTCGCTCGACGCGGCCGACCCGGATGCCGCTCTTTCGCGCGCGGCCGCCGAGGTCATCGACTGGGACGGCGGCACGCGCATCGGCGAGTCGCTCAAGACGTTCCTCGATGAGCACGGCCACGGCGGGCTCGCGCGCGGTGCCCTCGTCCTCATCTGCTCGGACGGCCTCGAGGTCGGGGACCCGGAGCTTCTCGCCGCGCAGATGGCGCGGCTCTCACGTCTCGCATACCGGGTGGTCTGGCTCAACCCGCTCCAGGAGGATCCGGCCTACGAACCGCTCGCACGCGGCATGAAGGCGGCTCTCCCCTACGTCGACCTCTTCGCGAGCGGACACAGCCTCTCGAGCCTCGAGGAGCTCGGGGCCGCGCTCGCGCACCTCTAGGGGAGGCCGCGGCCGCAGCCAATCGTCGAACCCCGCCCAGGACGAGAGGTACTCGCCAAGGCTCTTCAGGCCTTCCATGAGCTCGCTGCGGGCATTCGCGGCGCAGGAGGGGCAGTAGCCGAGCGGTTGCGGGGTTTCGGTCGTCCCACAGCGGATGCACATCGCGTGCATAGCGGGGAGCGCCGGTGTCTGTTGCGCTTTGCGGGCTCCCCGTAACGATCGGCACGAGCGCCGGGCGCCTGGTCGCCCGTTGGAGCCATGCCCGGGGTCAGACCCCGGCCGCCGGTTGGAGGCTCACTCGACGGGGACCGCCCGTCGCCAATAGGAGCGAATCGGTCGCCCGCTATGACCTGCAACGCACTTGTCTTCGCGGGCCGAGCGTTTGACCGGTTTTCCGCGCTTCTTCGGTCTTGGCCCGCTCAGCTTGATCGCGAAGAGGCATTTTGCAGGGGTTCGCCGAGGCGGCCTCCGCGCTTCGCGTGGGCCGGGGCAGCAAACGATCCTTTCAAATTCGGCTTATCTCGCCTCAACAGGCAACTTAACATGCTGGTTTGCAGCGGGTTCGTGGAGCGGGAGCGACGGAACTCGAACCCGCGACCTCCGGCGTGACAGGCATGTTCGAGAGAAACGACGACTGGCGACGATTGACGCGCAATCGCTCTATTGATGAGGCTCTGCGGGCTTATGGCGCCTGATTTGTGCACAATTGCGTAGGCTCGATTTCGAGCGTTTGCTGCCCTTCTGCTGCCCGAGCGCGACTCGTTAACCGGAGGCGCGGACGACGGTTGCAGGTGGTAGAGGACGCTGTGGTCCGAACGACCGATCGCATCCACCAGTTTGTCGGCCGAAGACCACTACAACGCCCAGCGCCCGCACCGGGCACTCGCCCTGCAGTCGCTACACCCCGACGCGGCGCCACCACGATCGACTCGAGGCGAGATCCGGCGCCGGGCCTAACTCGGCGGGCTCATCCACGAGTACTACCGAGCCGCCGCGTAACGCGCGACCCGAGTAATGGCACCCTTCACGTTGACTTGCGGGGAAGTACGGGCCGAGAATCAAGGGAATGTGTCGCGTGCTCGGCTACCTGGGGCGTCCGATCCCGCTTGCCCACCTCCTCTACGAGACAGACAGCTCCCTTGTGCGGCAGGCCTACAGCCCGCGCATGATGGCCGTCTTCCTCAACCTGGCAGGTTTCGGCATGACCGCGTGGGACCCGGACTCAGTCCATCCCGACGAGCCGTTCACCTACAAGGTCACGACCCTCCCCCTCTTCGACCGTAACCTCCGCAACCTCGCCCAGAAGATCTCCCCGACCTGCCTGCTCGCGCACGTCCGCGGGGTCACCGACAGCGAAGACGAGGTCATCGCGCAGCAGAACCTCCATCCGTTTCGCTTCCACGACATCAACGTGACGCTCGCGCACAACGGGCACCTGCGCGAGTTCGCGCGCATGCGCTACGACCTCGTTGAGCACGTGCGCCCGGAGTTCATTCGGAGGATCGAGGGCACCACCGATTCGGAGTGGATCTACGCGCTGGTCCTCTCCCAGCTCGAGGATCCCCACGGCATGCCCGAAGCGGCGGAGATTGTCGAGGCGACGGTGAAGGCGCTCTCGATCCTCCGTGCCGTCCGCGAGCGCAACGAGATCGAGACCTCGTCGCCCCTCAACCTCTTCATCAGCACCGGCCGCTGCCTCGTCGCGACGCGCTTCAGCTTCGATTACGGCTGGTACCCGGAAAACGACACGCTGCTCGAGACCGATCTCCCGTACGTCAGCCTCTGGTACACGGTCGGGCACGAGTACGTCGAGCATGCCGGCGAGTGGACGATGGTCGGCGCCGATCGGGCAAGCTCCCTCCTGATCGCCTCGGAGCCGCTGACCTCGGACACCTCATCCTGGCTCGAGGCGCCGGAGTACTCGCTCCTCAGCGCCTCGGTTGCGGACGGCGTCTTCAAGATGGAGGTCATGGACCTTGCCGTCTGAGTCAGCTCCGGCCGCGAGCCCGCATACGAGTCCGAACGACATCGTCGACTTTCTGGGGACGGTCCAGCTCTTCGGGGGCATTCCGCCCGAGGAGCTCGACGAGCTTGCGCGCGTGATGCTCGCGGTCGAGTTCCCGCCCGGTGACGACCTCTGGCGTCAGGGGGAGGAGGTGAACGGCCTCCACGTGATCGCGAAGGGCCTCGTCCAGGTGTTCGCCCGACTGCCCGGCGACCGGGAGGTCGAGCTCGCGACCCTCGGCGTCGGCGAGGTCCTGGGCGAGATTCCGCTCATCGACGGCGGCGCCCGGACGGCGACGGTGCGGGCGGTCGAGCCGACGACAGCGCTCTTCCTCAGCCGGGCCGATTTCACGGCCCTCGTCTCTCGGCTCCACCCGACCGCCTTCACAATCAAGCGTCGGATTGCGGCCATCGCGTGCGAGCGACTTCGTAAGCGGTACGCCGCCCTCGCCGCGTCGCTCGGCGACGGCCCGGCGCCGGTCGCCAGCCCCGACGACCTCCCCCGCGACCTTGCGGAGGACACGTTCGCCTCGGTCGAGCGCCCGAGTCTCGAGTACCTGCGCCGGCTCCCCTTCTTCCGCGTGTTCGATCCACCGCAGCTTGTGGAGATACTCGAGAGCGGCCGCCTCGCCTTCCTCCCGGTGCGCCACGTCATCGTGGGTGAGGGCGGCCCGGCGGCGGCCTGCTACGTCACCCTCGACGGCGCCGTCGAAGAGGTGATTCGGCGGGGCGAGAGCGCGATTCGGGTCGGCCTCGCCGGCCCCGGCCGCGCCTTCGGCTACGTGGGACTGATCGACGGCGAGCCCGCCCCCGTGACGGCGGCCACCCGTGAGCGCACGCTCCTCCTCGCGGTCAGCCGGACGCAGTTCGACGCGCTCTTCTACGGCTCTACGATCGGGTCGTACGCCTTCTTCGAGGCCGTGCAGCGCGACCTCATGACCGCCCTTCGACAGGCGGATCGCCCGCAGGCGCGGCTTGCGAGCGCGGCTTCCTAACCTGCTCGGGAGCGCCAAGGGAGCGCTTCGGCCGCTCGGCGAGGTCTTCGCGAACCCCGACCTGCGCCGGCTCGAGCTCGCCTGGGGCGGCTTCTACCTGGGCGACCAGGCGCACGTCGTGGCCTTGGCATCTCGCGCCCGCAGTCTGACGAGAGGATCACCTTGCCAGCTTGGGTTGCTGCGAGGGATGGACCAGCGTGGTGGAAGGGCAGAGCGGCTGAGTTTTCTCATCCGACGCACCACTCGACCGCCGGTCACACCGACCGGCGCAAGGCTTCCGGGTATTTGCGGGTACGCACGGCTTCCACCGGCTTCAGCCGTGCGGGATCAGCGCGGGATGAATGGAGACCGGCGGTCGTTTGCGCCTGGACGGGCAACAGAACATGCCGATTTGCAGGTCTTTTACGGGAGCGACGGGACTCGAACCCGCGACCTCCGGCGTGACAGGCTT
>Ga0307278_10001278_pt1 | contig 12554 bp, 11 predicted proteins | sample ER_DNA_117_FD_194482 | JGI IMG/M metagenome (GOLD analysis project Ga0307278, IMG submission 194482) | Bulk soil microbial communities from the East River watershed near Crested Butte, Colorado, United States - ER_DNA_117 | ecosystem: Environmental > Terrestrial > Soil > Floodplain | place... | reverse complement strand
CAGTTGTGCTATCACTTTTGATAGCCGCGCCTCACGTGTCTGGTGAGTCAAAAGGCCGCAAGAAGCGAGGCCGCGCGACAACGACGCCGAGTGCATCTCCGGGTGAACAAAGCTTGACGAACATTCCATTGCCAATCGGCCACGAAGCCAAGGGCCTTGTGTTGCCGGATTTCGATGGCGACGGCCGTCTCCGTGGAAAATTTGAAGCAGGAACGGCGCATCGGATCGATCAAGAACACATCGGTTTTCAACATCTCAAAATTACGACTTACACACCGGAGAGTCAGCCCGACCTGCAAATCGACATGCACACGTCGGTGCTCGACTTGAAAACACGGGTCCTAAGCTCACAGGAGCGCACAACAATTCAGCGCGCGGATTTCAACATCGCTGGTGATTCAGTGCAGTTCGACACAAACTCGAGGACGGGGCGATTGATCGGAAATGTCAAAATGGTGATCACTGACAAATCCCATCTGACGGCGAAACCCAACACGAGCGAATGAAGAGAATAGCGGTGTTGGTTTTGTTTATTGCGTGCGCGGCCGGAGCACGCTTGCCGGGGCAAATTGCCGCTGCGCCAGCGGGTTCCCCTGCGTCGGCGAAGAAGTCGGAGAAACCAGCGAAAAAGAAAGAGGACAAATCGTCCGCCACGAACTTATTTGGCTCGAGCGCCGCAGGGTTACAGTCGAATGAACCGACAACAACGCAAATCTACGCGGACGAGGCTTTTTTTGATTCAACCAAGAACATGGGCATCTTTAGCGGCCGAGTGAAGGTAGTCGATCCGCGTTTCAATCTTCAATCTGACAAATTGACAGTGTTCATTACAAAAGGACAAAATCAGGGCCTGGAGAAAGCCGTCGCAGAAGGGAACGTTGGACTGGTGCGTGACCGGCCGGACCCAAACGGTGGAGCGCCCACGCGCGCCGTTGGCCGGGCAGACAAAGCAACTTATACGGCTGCAACAGGAGATGTTGAATTGAGGGGAACGCCGCGTGTGCAGGAAGGACTGAACATGCATGTGGCGACCAGCCCGGATACCGTTATGATCATTAACCAAAACAGCCAGCTGTCCACCCACGGCCCAAGTCGCACGGAGATTCGTCAGCAGCCAAACGAGGAAAAGAAGGACAAAGCGAGTCCAGCTCAGACTTCACCCGCCCAGACGCCACCGGCTGCGGCTCTTCCAAAACCATGATCAGCCAAGCTGCGCCTGTTTCGACTCCGAAAATTGGTTCGCCGGTCACGACGAAAGCGGAAACTGTTCTGACGACTGAGCAGTTGGTCAAGATTTACGGCGGCCGGGCAGTGGTGGACGGGATAAACATGCATGTTCGCGCCAGCGAGATTGTGGGACTGCTGGGGCCGAATGGAGCAGGCAAGACCACCAGCTTTTACATGATCGTTGGTCTGGTCAGGCCAAACAGCGGGCGCGTGATTTTTTCGGACACCGATGTGACGGACTATCCCATGTACAAGCGAGCCCGGCTCGGCATGGGTTATTTGCCGCAGGAGGAATCCATCTTTCGCAAGATGACGGTAGAACAAAACATTCTCGCGATTTTGGAAACGCTTCCGCTGAGCAAGGTCGAGCGGCGGAACCGTTGCGATCAACTGCTGCACCAGTTTGGCATTGAGCGGATCGCGAAAAATACAGCGCTTACCCTCAGCGGCGGGGAAAAACGGCGGCTAACGATCGCGCGTTCGCTAGTCACAGAACCGAAACTGTTGATGCTGGACGAACCGTTCAGCGGCGTCGATCCCATCGCCGTCTATGATGTACAACAGATTATCGTGAATCTGCGCAAGTCGGGGCTCGCCATCATGATTACGGATCATAATGTGCGTGAGACTCTTTCCATCGTCGACCGCGCTTATCTGATTTATGATGGCCGAGTGGAGAGCGAAGGCACAAAAGATTTCCTGATCAACGATCCCATCAGCCGTCAGCTTTATCTAGGCGAACGCTTCAAGATGTAAGCCGCGGAAGACGCAGTCGTTGTAGGGCACGCGCATCGCTTACGCGACGTTCCTTGAGTCGAAGTAAAAATGCGTTAGACTGAGGCACAGGCAATGGAGTTTGCCTTCTCTCGCAGCGGCGGGAGAAAACCGCGTGAGCTAATGACTCCTTCCAAGTGGAAGGAGTTTTTTTATGCTCGGAAACATTTGGTTTATAGCCTCGATCTGGATGGGGTTGGCGCTCATCGGCAGTTTGATCTCAATCCGGCTTGGGATATCGGTCGCGCTGGTTGAAATTTTGGTTGGCGTTGTTGCCGGTAATCTCGCCGTCGGTTTGGAAGGTGGCACTCTGCATATCGGCATTGCCGGCGCGGGTGCTACTACGGGACATCTGCATCACGTACTTCAATCAACGGAGTGGACTAACTTTCTCGCGCTACTTGGCAGTGGCGTGCTCACCTTTCTGGCTGGAGCAGAAATCGATCCCATTTCGCTGAAGGCGAATTGGCGTGCGAGTTTCCTTATCGGTGTTCTTTCGTTCGCCATCCCATTCGCAGTCGTGTGGGTCTTTGCCCAATTCGTTTTCGGTTGGCCTCTGCACCAGGCGCAAATCGCCGGCATAGCACTCTCCACAACGTCGGTAGCGGTCGTTTACGCAGTTATGATCGAAGGCGGTTTCAGCGATACCGCCATGGGCAAGATGATCCTGGCGGCGTGTTTCATCACCGATTTTGGAACGGTGCTCGCGCTGGGTACGCTGTTCGCCAATTATAATCTCTGGCTACTGCTGTTTGTGATCGTGACGTTGCTCGTTCTGTGGTTCATGCCTCGCTGGACGCAATCGATCATCACGCGCCTGGGCGCAAGGCAGGTGAGCGAACCAGAAGTTAAATTCATCTTCTTTGTCCTCTTCCTTCTCGGCGGCCTGGCCACTGCAGCCAAAAGCGAAGCCGTCTTACCAGCATATCTCCTTGGTCTTGTTGTCGCAGGCGTGTTTCTCCGCGACAAAACGCTGGTCCGTCGCATGCGCAGCATCGCGTTCGCAGTGTTCACGCCGTTCTATTTCATCAAAGCCGGACTATATGTCTCGCTACCGGCGCTGTGGACCGGATTGCTGGTCATCAGCGCGTTCCTCGCCCTGAAGATGGTGACCAAAATCGTCGGCGTCTTTCCGCTTGCGCGATTGCACTACATGAAGGTGAAGGAAGCGAGCTACACCACACTGCTCATGGCTACCGGCCTCACCTTCGGAACGATTTCCTCTCTGTACGGCCTGCAAAACGGGATCATCGACCAAAATCAGTACACCATCCTGGTAAGTGTAGTTATTCTAAGCGCATTTGTGCCTACGCTGATAGCGCAGAAATTTTTCCAGCCAACCGTCGGGATGATGCACGCCTGGGGCCGGCTCTATCGCAGCCGCATGCGGGTGCTAAGCATTGAGGACGTTGGAGAAAACGGCGATGTGAAAAATGAATGATACGAGAAGAGTAATACAGCTTCGGCGAGTACCACCGGCGGCATGTGCGGACGACATTTCAGTACATCGATAAACTGCTCTCCGAAGCTGAGCACACAATGGTCGATGCTGGTTCCCCATCGCCATTCCGAAGACACTCCGATGACACGACGCCAATCCAGCGCAAGGTAACCCACGATTACATCCTCCGGATTCGGGAAGCGATGCGGCGTGTGATGGAGGAGCTGAACATCCCACCACCCGAGCAGCACTCGGGCGCAGTATGGGCCGCCGCGATTAATTTGATGTATTGCTCAATCTCGCTTAACGAGCTTACGCCGGAACGAATGCGCGCCTATGGTCCGCTTTCTCCCGAAGCTGCCGACAGATTAGATGGTATCCGCGCGGAGCTGGATGGATTGGTTGCCAAGCTGCGAAACTACTTGGGGAAAGGCGCCGGCGGCGATTTACAACAACGGCTCCAGCAACTAGGCAAAACCGGCGATGAGATTCATTTGCTCACTGAAATTGAGAGGATCGTCACCGCGCATGGCCTTGTAGAATTTCGCGGGACGCTGAGCATGCTGCTCGACCGCATGGAAAGCGCAGCATTTGAGGTCGGCGTTTTCGGCAGAGTTAGCTCGGGGAAATCGTCATTGCTCAATTACATTTTGCAAACGGACGTGTTACCGATTGGTGTCACCCCCGTCACAGCAATCCCAACACGCGTCAGCCACGGGCCTGTCGCTGAGGCGGGAATCGAATTTGCCGAAGCACAGCCGCAAATCATTCGATTGTCAGAATTGCCTGAGTTTGCGACCGAGCAGAAAAATCCGGGAAATAAAAAGCACGTAACGCGCATTTTCGTTAAACTGCCGTCGGACCGCCTGGCGGAAGGGGTCACTTTCGTTGATACGCCCGGGCTGGGCTCGCTCGCAGTTGCCGGCCCGGAGGAAACGATCGCATATCTGCCGCGTTGCGATCTCGGTATTGTTTTGATCGACGCGAGCGCGGGCCTCACCCAGGATGATCTCGTCGTAGTGCAAGCGCTTTATCAAGCGGGTGCGAGCGCCATGATCCTCATCAGCAAGGCCGATCTGTTCAGCGCCGCCGATCGAGAACAAATGATTGCGTATGTGAAAGCGAACCTGCGCAGCGAGCTTAATGTTGGCCCACCCGTGCACGCCGTCAGTATCTTCGGGGCGGACGCGGCGCTTTGCGATCGATGGTTTGAAACTGAACTGCGCCCATTCTTGGCTGAACATCATGAGCTCGCCATTATTTCGCAAAAGCGCAAGGTCGGTGCTTTGCGTGAAGCTGTAATTGGCGCGTTGGAGCGCAGATTGCAGGTCGGGTCAGAAGCGGTTTCGGAAAAAAGTACCACGCTGCCGGAGGAAGCCACGGAGGCACTGCGCAATGGCGAACGAACTTTAGAGCAGGCACAAGGTGAATCCTTTTTTCTAACCCGCAAAATTGCGAAGATGCACCGAGCAATCATCGATATTGCTACGCAGCGAATCGCAACAGCGCTGATCGAGCAAGACAACACGGATGCTGCATCAATTTTCGCCGAGACGCTTACGAGACTTCTGGCCGAACCTGTAGCTGCTACTCTCACTTCGATCGAGCAGACGCGCGAGGCTTTGGCAAAGGCGATGCGGGTTGCTGCATCAGCTTCAGGGCGTGAGGCCCCTGACGAACTGCCCAAGCCGGCCGGGATGCCAATGCTGGACGTGAACGAAATTTCCCAAAACATTGTAGTCGAAAGGCCCCGCGTGCTTTCGCTGCTGGGCAAGGGCGCGCTGACATGGCACGTCCAGCGAAAGCTGGAGACGGAATATGATCGCGCGTTGTTAGAGTTCTTAAGCCTTTACGCAAATCGCTTGCGTCGCTGGATGGAGCAAAGCATCAATGCGCTGCGCAACGCCTTCACTGAATTTGCTGATGTACATCGCGCGCAATTTCAAGCCACGCAGTTTGACGGTTCAGGCGACATCGCCGCCGTGGAAAAGGACCTTCGAGTTCTGCGCGACTGGGCAAATGTTCCTCAAGGGTCAAGCGTCTAACACAAAAGAGCTAGCAAAGAAGGTCTGAACGAAATTACCGACTCGTTTTCAAAATTTACCAAAGGGGCAATCATGGTATGAAAATATTTATCCTAATCCGAACCGCGTTTCTTCTCGTTTGTTCCAACACGTTCATGACCTTTGCGTGGTATTCGCATTTGCGGAATTGGAGCGACAAAAAATGGTACATCGCCGCGGTCCTGAGCTGGGGCATCGCGCTGTTTGAATACCTGTTTCAAGTGCCAGCGAATCGAGCCGGCTACGCTGCGTTGAGCCTGCCACAACTCAAAGTCTTGCAAGAGGTGATCACGCTTCTGGTCTTTCTTCCATTCGTGGTCCTCTACATGCATCAGCAGATCAGGCTAAATTATCTCTGGGCGGGTCTTTGCCTAGTCGGCGCGGTCTATTTCATGTTTCGTTCGTAAAGTTCATCCAAAACATATGAAAACGATCCCTGACCCCAGCCGTAGAAAGTTTGTTGGAACAAGCGGCCTTGTCTTTGCCGCGTCAGCACTTGGCGGTGCTGCGAGCTTGTTCGGAAAAGAAGAGGAAAAGAAAAACGAAGAGGTCTCGCCGCCCGAAGATCTCATGCGCGAACACGGCGTCTTGAAACGCATCCTGCTTGTTTACGGCGAAGTGCTCCGCCGCATGGACGCGAACGAGGATTTACCGCCGGAACCGCTGGCTGATTCGGCCAAAATCATCCGCGACTTCATTGAAGATTATCACGAGAAGCTCGAAGAGAATTTTCTTTTCCCGCGCTTTAGGAAAGCGGGCAAACTTGTCGATCTTGTAGAAGTGCTCTTGCAGCAACATCAAGCCGGTCGACGACTCACCGATATCACGATGCATCTCGCGACGAGCCAGGCGCTCAAGAATGCAGGTGATCGACGGAAGCTTGCCGATTCGATGCGCCAGTTCATCCGCATGTATAGCCCGCACGAAGCGCGCGAAGACACCGTCTTGTTTCCTGCTTTTCGCGGAATCGTGAGCGCGCACGAGTTCGATTCGCTCGGCGAAGATTTCGAGAAGAAAGAGGACGAACTCTTTGGTGAAGACGGATTTTTCAAAGTTGTCGATCGCGTCGCCGAGATTGAGAAGAAACTCGGCATTTACGATCTGGCCCAATTCACGCCCAAAGCATGAGCAGATTACTTCGCACGACCGCGCCGCCGGCAACTCTCTTGGTCCCGCTCTCGGTCGGCGGGGTTTTTTTAATCCGAAGGAATTCAGAAATTTCTGTTCCCTGACGCTCAGGGTGCGGGGCGGTTTGCAAAGATCAGCATTCCTGCGCCAGATGTTATGGGTCCATTTGTTGGCTACGTGGAGATTGTTTGCGGCGCGCTACTTCTCATCGGATTGCTGACGCGGCTCGCTGCGATTCCGCTCATCATCGACATTTCCGTAGCGATTATTTCAACGAAGCTGCCGATCCTGCTCGGCCACGGATTTTGGGGATTCAGTCTGCCGAAATTGGCGAGCTACGGTCTCCGGAGCCTGGCCCACGAGGCGCGCACAGACTTTTGTATGTTACTCGGCAGCCTCTTTCTTCTCATTGTAGGAGCAGGAGAAAAATGGTCGCTCGACGCACGGCTGACTCGCGAACGCATCCAGAGCATCGCGTAATGTTGACGATCAATCAGTAGCCGGGACGAGCAGCCAGCGCGCGATGCCTATTGGAAATTGCGCGCTATTCCGCTAGAAGTTAATCCTGATGGCGGAACGACGCGGGACCCAAACGATTACATCCACAAGCGATCAGCAGAAAAGCGTTCCGATTGTCACGGTCGAAGGGTTTTACAATTCTCACGCCGAAAAGCTCCACATGAAGCTGGAAGGCCCGCGTCTGGGGTTTCATCGGAAAATTCGCGAGCCAACAATTAACCGACCCGGGCTCGCGCTCTCCGGTTTCTACACGTATTTCGCCGAGAAACGGGTGCAGGTATTGGGCGCGGCCGAGTACTCATATTTAAAAAGTTTGCGCTCAAACATTCGGGTAAAGAGATTCCGCAAGTTATGCGAGCGCAAGATCCCTTGTCTGGTGATGTCGCGCGGATTTCATCTCACGCCGGAGTTGCTGGCCGTCACAGCGGAGACAAAGATCGCGGTGTTTCGCACCCCAATGATCACAATGAAGTTCATTAACGCTGCCACGATTGCTTTGGAGATGGATTTTTCGCCCACGGTGACTGAATTCGGCAGCATGGTGGACATTCTTGGGGTGGGTGTTTTAATTCGCGGGGCGAGCGGCATTGGAAAAAGCGAGTGTGTGCTCGGGCTGATCGAGCGTGGCTACAGCCTGGTGGCTGACGACGTGACCCGGATTACGATGCTGGAGGGGCGCGAACTCATCGCCACGGCGCCGGAGCTCACCCGCAATCACATGGAGGTGCGCGGGATCGGCATTATCGATGTAGCGAAGGTTTTCGGGATTGGCAGTATTCGGGTCGAAAAGCGTCTGGACCTCGTTGTCACGCTTAAGGACTGGCAGGACGTGGACGAGGTAGATCGGATCGGGCTTGACCGGGAATTTTACGAGATCCTGGGGCTTAAAGTGCCGCATGTGACGATTCCAGTCAGACCTGGCCGTGACATGGCGCGCTTGATCGAGGTCGCGGCGATGGATGAAAAATTGAAGGGACTGGGCCAAAATGCAGCCGTTGATTTCAACGCGAAGCTGCTCGGAATCATGGAGCAAAAAGGAGCGACGTAATGGCCTTATTGTATCGAAGATCAAACCGCGCGGCACCCGTCCGGAAGATTGAGAAACAAATCTCAGTCGTGAATCGGCTCGGGCTACATGCCAGGCCGGCTGCCATGTTTGTGCGCATTGCGAGCCGGTACCGCTCGGAAATTTGGGTGTCGAAAGAAGGCGAGGAGGTAAACGGCAAAAGTATCATGGGCCTGATGATGCTGGCCGCTGGGCAGGGATCGAAGCTGCGTATTCGTTGCGAAGGCCCGGATGCCGAAAAAGCCATAGAGGAGCTGGAGCAACTGATCAACGCGCGCTTCAACGAAGATTGACGTAGGCTCGTCGCGCTGGGACGACTCCCGCGCGTGCGGGACAGTGCGCCCTACCTCGAACCCAGAGCGACTTCGCAATGTTTGACATCTGCCTTACTCTCCCAAGTGGATGAGCGGCGACACCACGCAAAAAGAAATTCGGTTTGAAGGAGCTGGCGTCTCGCCCGGAATCGCCCGCGGCAAGGTCCATGTCGTGCGCGATGAGTTCGATGAGGTCGTGCGTTACCGCATTGCGCCTTCCCAAGTAGGGGATGAAATCGCGCGCTTCGAAACGGCTCTTATTCAGACACGCATGCAGATTCTGCAAATGCAGCAGCGCATTGCAGAATCGATTGGAGCAAAAGATGCAGCCATTTTCGATGCTCATCTACTCGTAGTCGAAGACCGCACGTTAATCGACGAAGTGCTCCGCAAGTTGGAGACCGATCTTTGCAACGTGGAATGGGTTTTCCAGGAAGTCGCCACGCGGTACGCCGAGACCCTGAACAAAATCGATGACCCGTATCTGCGAGAGCGTGCGCTCGATATCCAGGACGTAACGAAGCGCGTAATTCACAACCTGCAGGGGAAAGCTCCCAAGACATTTCTTGCGCTGGCCGAGCCGCACATTCTGGTCACGCATAATCTCACTCCTTCGGACACCGCAAGCATCAACCGAGCGAATGTGCTCGGGATCGCGACGGATCTCGGCAGCCGCACCTCGCATGCGGCGATTCTGGCGCGTTCACTCAATATCCCGGCAATAGTCGGCTTGCACGATATCACCGCAAAACTCGAAACGGGCCAGCACGTTCTCCTTGATGGGAATGACGGCTCTTTGATCGTCGATCCGACGCCGGAAACGCTTGCGCAGTACGCTGAGATCGAATCAAGAAGAGCCAAAGTCACGGCGCAACTGAAAGAGCTGCGCGAGACAACCTCAACCACGCGCGATGGCCGCCACATTGTCCTTTCAGCAAACATCGAGCTCCCGGAAGACGTCGGTGCCGTGCTGGCCAACGGCGCCGAGGGCATCGGACTTTATCGCACCGAGTTCCTCTATTTGAACCGATCTACTCTGCCATCTGAGGACGAACAATATAAGATCTATCGCCAAGTTGCGGAGCGCGTCCGGCCGCATCCACTGATTATTCGAACATTTGATCTCGGCGGCGACAAATTGGCTCCAGGTACGGTGGATATCGCCGACGAGTTGAACCCGTTTCTTGGCTGGCGCGCGATCCGTTTCTGTCTGGAGAACATAGAAATCTTCAAGACGCAGTTACGCGCTATTCTGCGTGCCAGCGCCGTCGGCAACATAAAAATCATGTTTCCGATGATCTCCGGGTTGGACGAATTGCGCCGCGCGATCGCAGTGCTCGACGAGTGCAAACAAGAGTTGAGCGGCGCGAAGATCGCGATGCCCGAAAAAATCGAGGTTGGCGCAATGATCGAAATCCCGAGCGCAGCCATCTGTGCAAGCGTGCTCGCGCGCGAGGTCGATTTCTTAAGTATCGGAACGAACGATCTGATTCAGTATGCGCTTGCGGTCGATCGCATGAACGAGAAGATCGCGCATCTGTACGAGCCGACCCACCCGGCAGTACTGCGTTTGCTCAAAATGATCGCCGACGCAGCTCACGCCAATAAACTTTGGGTAGGTGTCTGCGGAGAAATGGCAGGAGATGTCGCGCTCATCCCGCTCTTGCTAGGTCTGGGCATCGACGAGCTCAGCACTGCAGCGATCCTGGTCCCGAGAGTCAAGCGCGCCGTGCAAAGTCTGGCGATTCCTGAATGCCGCGAACTAGTCGAGGAAGCGTTCAAGCTCAACACCGCGTCGGAAATTCTGGCACGTTGCCTGGAATTGGCGGACAAGCGCTACGGGGATCTTTTGGGCTGACGTCCAAACGACTACTCTTCCGTTTCCGATTCCGGTCTGAGTCCCTCTTCCTCCATCTTGCGTAAAACATCGGTCATATCGTCCACTTCATCCCAGACATCCTGACTCACATAAATGGGCGCCTTCTGCTGGGTGGCCATGGCGATGCAATCGCTCGGTCGGCCATCTAGCTCAATGATCTTTTTCTGCTGCAACTCGTTTTGGACCCGAATGATGACCCGAGCGTAATAAGTGGCATTTTTTAGGTCATTAATAATCACTCGGTCGACTTTTGCGCCGAGGGCCGTCATCAAATGTCCCATCAGATCGTGGGTGAGGGGACGCTCCTTGGTGATCTGGCGCATGAACATCGTGATTGCGCTACCCACCGTTTGATCGACATAGATGATGAACACCTTATCGTTATTGCCGATAAAGACTGCGCACCCGCCGCTTGTCGGTAAAACCGCGCGCACCTGCACTTCGATCACCGTTTTGTTCATCGCGTAACGGTACCTGCGCGAAAATGAAAAACAAGCGGGCGGGCTGTATACATCACATGCCTTTCAGTAGTCGTATGAGACATGTGAATCACATGAAAATTCTAGTGCCGCGGGCTTGAATGTTCGACGCGCTGATTGAATATGCGTTTTCGCAGTCTTGCGGCCGGGTGATGAATCGAAATGAAAACTGAGTGGGACCTTGAGTCTGCCGTCGCTACATACAACGTAGATGGATGGGGCGAGGGTTACTTTACTGTCAACAGGGCGGGCAACGTGGAGGCGAAGCCGTTAAAGGATAATGGCGGTTCCATCGATCTTCTGGCAATCGTCAACGAAGCGCGCGCCAGAAACCTCGGTTTTCCATTGCTGATTCGGTTTCAGGATTTGCTGCGGCACCGCGTCGAATCAATCAATCGCGCATTTCAAAGCGCGATTTCTGAATTCGGCTATCGCAATCAGTATCGGGGTGTATTTCCCATCAAAGTCAATCAGCTGCGCGAGGTCATCGAGGAAATCGTCGATGCGGGCGAACAATTTCATTTTGGGCTCGAAGCAGGCAGCAAACCGGAGCTGGTTGCTGCGCTTGCCATGCAGAAAGACCCTGAGAGTTTAATAATCTGCAACGGCTATAAAGATCCCGCCTTCATTCGCATCGCGCTCCTTGGCCGCAAACTTGGCAAATCGGTCATTATCGTCGCTGAAAAATTGGAAGAGCTGGAGCAGATCATTCGCGCATCCAACGAGGTCGGCGTCGAGCCCTACATTGGCATTCGTGCTCGCTTGTATAGCAAAGGCTCCGGCAAGTGGTCGCCTAGCGGCGGCGAGAACGCCAAATTCGGTCTCGACACCACTAATCTAGTTGCTGCGAGTCAGATGTTGAAAGAGGCAGGGCTGACACAATGCCTCAAGCTCCTCCATTTCCACGTCGGATCACAGGTGCCGGATATCTCAACGATCAAGCGAGCTGTGCGCGAAGGGGCGCGCTATTACGCAAAGCTTTGCAAACTCGGACACCAACTCGGTTATCTCGACGTGGGTGGCGGCCTCGGCGTGGATTACGATGGTTCGCGCAGTGATTTCGATAGTTCGACGAATTATTCGCTCCAGGAATACGCCAATGACGTGATCTGGAACATTATGGACGTGTGCGATTCCGAAGGCGTTTCGCATCCGATCATTGTGAGTGAAAGCGGGCGCGCCATTGTCGCCCACCATTCGGTGCTGGTGTTGGAAGCATTTAGCTCGATCGAAAAAACTGCGCCGAAGCTAAAAGTCGAAGCTGGCGAGAAAGATCACAAACTGGTGGACGATATCCTCGACGTGAAACAGCGCTTAAGGCGTGGAAATCGCCTTGAGAGCTTGCACGACATTCAACAGATAAAAGAGGAAGCGCAGCAAACCTTCGATCTCGGTCTGCTTGATCTGGAGTCGAAAGCGAAGATCGACACGGTTTACTGGCAGGTCGCGCATCAAATCGTCAACATGCATCGGGGACTGCGTTATGTGCCCGACGAAGTGAAGCAGCTCGAAACAACGTTGGGCGATCAGTACATCTGCAATTTTTCTGTGTTCCAGTCGCTGCTCGATCATTGGGCGCTCGGTCAGTTGTTTCCCATCATGCCGATCCATCGTCTCACCACGCCGCCGGATCGCCACGGCACCCTCGTGGATATCACCTGCGA